>Ga0163180_10001858_pt1 | contig 11887 bp, 9 predicted proteins | sample AtlANTMetagenome_2_FD_109647 | JGI IMG/M metagenome (GOLD analysis project Ga0163180, IMG submission 109647) | Marine eukaryotic phytoplankton communities from the Atlantic Ocean - Atlantic ANT 4 Metagenome | ecosystem: Environmental > Aquatic > Marine > Oceanic | place: North Atlantic Ocean...
CGACGGTACACATCGATGGTGTAGCTCAAGGTCTGAAAGGTATAGAAACTGATGCCCACGGGCAGCACCACATCCAGCAACACCGGGTTGACCGTCAACCCCAACCACCCAAAGAAGTCTGTCGCGGATTCACTGAAGAAATCGAAGTACTTAAAAAAGCCCAAGATACCCAAATTGGTCAGCAAGCTGAGCCACAACAATCGTTTCCGTTTGCCAGGGTCTTCGGCCGCATGAAGCCGAATTCCAACGATGTAGTCGACCGCAGTGGATATAAAAATCAAAGATAAAAATCGCCAGTCCCACAACCCGTAAAAGGTCCAACTGGCCACCAGTGCAAAACGCTTGCGAGACGCATCGCCACGGAGCGACCAATACACGGCCATGACCACGGCAAAAAAGAGCAGAAAGCGAAGTTCAGTAAAGACCATGGCTCACCCCTCTCGCTCGAGGGCCAGCAGATCCCGTGCCACCATCTGGGCCCACAACCGCGCGCCCTTCGCGTTCAAGTGCTCCACATCAAACCGGTGTTTGATGGCGTACAAATCCGGGTAGAGCGTGGGGTTGTCGTAGGCCAAAACCGACACCCCAAGATCTGCCAAACCGGCCCGAAGCCCCGCATATTCACGGACTCGCCGAACCGTGGGTGGGATCAATATCGTCACCTGGGCACCCCGTGATTCTGCAACGGCAACGACACGCTCAATCAATTCCCGCTCACAAACAGCCAACTCGCGCGGAAGTTTTTGCTTTTGAGAGATGCGAGAGACGCGCTTTTTGTAGGCTTTGGCACGCCGTTTCAGCTTGCGATGACGCTCCAAAAAGCCATCGTCTGTTTCCAAATCCAGAGGACGGAAGCCATTATTTGATGCCTCGGGGAGCGGATCGGTTTCCCACAACCCATCCCGCACGGTACCCACGCCAACGCCATGGGACAATCCCGCCATCAGGGTGTGATACCCCGCCTCAATCGCATCCCCCACGGGGTAGTTTCCACACCCAATCAGCCGCAACATATCGAGGGTGGTTTGCGGGGTGTGAAAGGCTCGAGCCCGCACACTGCTCGGGTTTTCAACCACCCAGAGTGAAAACAGACTGGGCTCGATGACCACCCGCTCCAGTGCCGCATCGGCGGGCAAGGACTCCAAGACCCGGAGCATCTCCACCAAGGACATGTCCGGCCACGAATGATTGAAGGTGCGCGAGGTCACATCCGCCTGAGCCAAGGTCTCATCAAAGACCGCCGGATCCAAGCCTCGATACACGCGACTGCTTCCCAATAAGAGGGTGTTGATCGCATTCGACGATGCAGCGTAAGACGCCCGAATGGGGTCCACGATGGGAATCATCGGCTCCCGGCCATCCAGTCCCGCAGAGAGGGTGGCGCGCCCCACAGCGAAGCCCAGTACTCCAACAATGATGGCCAAAATCCAACGCGGCATGCGGGCACATGGCGTGTTTGTCGCCATCGCGCAACTCTGAGGTGCAGGTCTCCAGCCTTCCCCAGACCCGGCCTGGCATCATTCGAGACACCGCCCCACATGGCATGACCGTCTTGATCCGTAACTAAAAACATAGCCTGCTAAACTGCACCCGAGTCATCCATGACCGACCCACCTCTCGCCACCGCCATGCAAGATGGTTCTGGACGCATCCACGGTCTGGACGCGCTTCGTGGCGTGTTGATGATGCTGGGCGTGGTGCTTCACACCTCGCTGGTGTATCTGCCCTGGGATTGGGTGTTTACCGATTGGACATCCACCACTTCGCACCTGGCCTTGGTTTTCGACAGCATTCACATGTTTCGGATGCCGGCCTTCTTTTTATTGGCCGGTTTCTTTGGGGCCATGCTTTGGGAGCGGCGAGGGGCGCGGCCCATGATGCACAACCGGATGGCACGAATCGTGCTGCCATTTGGTGTTTTTGTGCTGTTACTGCACCCGTTGCAGACCCTCTGCTTTAATTTTGGGCACGCCATCTCCGCCTTCCAGGAGGTGCCGATAAACATGGCATGGGAAGGGGTCATGGAAGAACCTTTCCCAGGAGGGACCATGCACTTGTGGTTTCTCTACCACCTCATTTTTGTGACGGTGTTCATGGCCGTGGTGGTCTCATTTTGGGAGCGCATGGGTTGGGCATGGGCGGGCGGGCTTCGTTTAGTTCGCCGGGTAATGGAGAGCCCATGGCTGTTCGTGGGGGTGTGGGGCAGTCTCAACTTCACCTGGTGTGCGGTGTTCGGATGGGACTTCCTCCCCACCGATGGGAGCTGGGGTCTGGAGCAGCCCAATATTATCGTCTACTACTGTTGTTTTTATGCCTTGGGTTGGTTGCTCTTTGTCTCTCGAACAACGCTATCCAAATTCCAGGATGGCGCATGGGTCTTGGTGGCCCTGGGCGTGATGGCCACGGTGCTGCGCAACGCCATTAGCGAACACTACGAACCGGGTTCTGCTGGGCCATGGGTGCGTGAGGCATTCGAACCCGTCTGGGCCATATTGGGTGGCCTGCCTCCGACCGAAGGCGACGTCCAACATTGGCATTGGCTGTTGGCAAGCGTGGGCCTTGTGGGCTTTACACGGGGCTTCATAGGGCTCTTTTTACGCTACTGCGGAAGCGGATCCCCCCTTTGGCGCTATCTGTCGGACTCCTCGTATTGGGTGTTCCTGATTCATCTCCCGCTCACGGTGGCTGTCCCCGCTCTTTTGCTGAGTTGGCAGGTCCCGGTTTTCATCAAGTTTCCGGCCAGCATGGCCATCGTGTTGCTCATTTCTTGGCTGAGCTATGATGCACTCATCCGGCCCACCCGGGTGGGTAAGTTCCTCAATGGCCGCCGCTATCCCTCCCTTCATCGGGGGTTCAGCACCGTGGGAACGGTCATGGCGGTGGCATGGCTGAGCTTCGGAATGGTTCGGTATCCGCCCCTCAGCGAGCGGCCCCCGCCGTGGCGTCATGGACTCACACCCGCTGAATTGCTCCCCGAAGAGTCCGTGGTCTACCCCTTACAGCCCACCATTCGCCTCGAACCGGTGACGCACCAGTGGTGTGTGGGTGTCGATCGCTACATTCTGTGTGTCGACAAAGTCCGTCCAGAAGACATGGAAAAAGAGTGTGCGGCATTGGGAGCATCCATCGCCCAATTCAAAACAAAGGCCGAACAAGAGCGCATCGGTCAATTGGGATCGGCGTTGACAGGCGCTCCATTTTGGGTGGCGATCACAGACACCCAATACGAGGGCTGGTGGAGGTGGCCGGATGGGACAGTGTTGAACCGTGATGCCCCATGGCATGACAACGAGCCCAACAACTGGGGAGGAGACGAGGATTGTGCGGCCATAAATTGGGGAGGGACCGCCAAGTGGAACGATTTCGGCTGCGACAATGTGTTGGGCTTTATTTGTGAACGGACTCCGGTGGAAAATGCCAAGTCAGAGTCCGAGCACCACTAAGCTCCTATTGATCCTTACAAACTCAAAACTTGAGTCCAATCCACGCTGTCATGCTTCTCAGGGCAGGTTACTGCTCCGCCACCATTTGGAGATCACACCTGTATGCACCGCTTGATGTTTTTGACTAGCCTCTTTGCCCTGGCTTGTGCCTCATCTTCTGACGATGGCGACTTTGACTTGCCCACATTCGGCACCTCGGACGACGCGAACGACGACGCGAACGACGACACGAACGACGACGCGAACGACGACGCGAACGACGACGCGAACGACGACGCGAACGCCGACGCACCCCCTACGGGCGATCCCATACAGGCCACGGTACGCATTATTGACGTCATGACCAACGGCGGAATGGCCGATGTCGCCGTGGAGAATGCATTCGGCGATTCCGACACGACCGACAACAACGGATTGGCGACTGTTCCGGTCTACTCCAACGGCAACTTTGAAATCAGCCTACAGAAAACGGGAGCGATCGATCACTTGCTATTCGGCCCTGCGGGCGATGCTGATTTTAGCTACATCACGTTCATGGCCACTGAAGTCCTGGTCACCAGCGTGCTCGCCATGCTGGGCGCGAACCCCGAAGATGGGACCGGCGTCGTGGTGGTCGGAATCGACTATGACGATCTGCGTCCAGCGGTGGGTGCGAAAGCCTCTCTCAACGTGGACCACGACGACCCGTGGGTGCTTCTTGGGATGGGGCCCGAGTACGGTGACACCATTCCGGAAGGCGGGATGGGGATGGTCGCCTTCTCAAACGTTCAGCCCGGTTCCGTAGCGATTGATGTGTCCCCACCTGCTGGAGCAGACTGCACGGCCTACCCTGGGGGTGGCGACATGCCAGAGGCGCCGGTTGAGGCCAATCAGGTGACCGTGGTGACCTTCCACTGTCGATAATTGGAGGCCCGCATACGTCCGCTGTCTCGATGTCTATGTCTCCTGCCTTTTGGTCTCTCTTGCGTACCCAATAAGTACGTAGACTTTGCCGAAACCGACACGGAAGCTGAGACCGAAGCCGACGGTGATGTGGACGCCGATGTGGACGCAGATGCAGATGCAGACGCCGACGCCGATGGGGATGCAGACAGCGATGCAGACGCGGACAGCGATGCAGACGCCGATGCCGATGCCGACGCCGATACGGACGACACGGCGAGTCCCGGGGTCGACATCCCCTCAGAGATACAAGAACCCGTTGCCGGAGCCTATGAGTTCACCCTAAATGGCGACCCAGAAGATGCGTCCGAAAACTGGTTTATGAGTTGCTCCGACTTCATGGGCTTCCATCTCGATGATCCCGACTACGAGTGCAAGGTTGAACGGGAAGACTGGCAGTCCGTGTCTCTATTCTTGAGAGAGGTCGAGATTCCCGCCACCCCTGAGGATTGCCAACTCGACAGCAGCGACCCCATGGAGGAATGTTGGTTCAAGCTAGGAACCAGTCAATGCCGATGGGATTTAGGCGACGACTCATGGCGTATGGATGACGTGGGTATAGCCACCCAAGAGTTCGACTTTAAATGCAGCCAAGAGCGCATCAAAGACGATGAAGGCACACTGCTGGAGGAAACAGAAGCCATCATTGGAGTGCTAACCAACACATGGCAAACGGATGCCCCTTCCACGATCAATACCGATTCCGGCTACTACAACGTCCGAATCGAACATGCCTGTGCCAGCGACCGATGTGAAGACTACCCGATCTATGAATGCAGCTACGGGGGCGATGGAACGGTCAGCAGTACGACTGAGCGCTCCATCTAAAACCACCGACTTTAGAAGCTCCAGCCAATGCTCGTCGAACCCAAGTAGGCCAACCCACCGGAACTGCCAGCACTCACCTCGTCATCGTCTACGTCGCTGCCAAGAGAGAGGCCATACCCAAAGCCGGCGTCGAAAGCGAAGGTGAAACCACTCTCGGCCGCAATTTTATATCCGAAAGTGGGTCCCACTTTCAGCGTACTCCAGCCGCCGGCATCTTCGCCTTCAAGCTTTGCGCTAAAGTTGTCATACCACAGCCCACCACTCACGAACCAGCCTCGGTTAAAATGCTTAAAGTGGTAGTTAAAAGCGGCATTTACTCCAATATTCGAAACACTGTAATCGACACCTAAGGCGTTAATGATACGCATCACCAACGGGTTGTACTTACCAAATGTCGCACCCACCGTGAACCCTGTCGTGTCGGACAAACTCCGCTCGTATTCGAGATGGGCTCGCGGCTCTATGAGCTTAAACGGCGCAACCGTCAACGATTGGGTGTGATCGGCCACGGGACGATCTTTCGCTACAGATGTAGACGTCAAAGTAAGAAGAGCCATAGCAAACGCGGACATAAATACTCCCATTGAGTGTTGAGTGATGCGAACAGTATCACCATCTCAAAACACAGGGGCAAAACCGGCGGCCTTATGCCCACAAAACGGCCATTAACTTAGCCTTCTACCAGTAATTCTCAGTGGTTCCCAGGTCCGTCAATCCAAGGGGTGCTTCGACCAAAGCATCGAGCAACACATCCCTGGGCTCGATGCCCTCATCCGTTTCCCTAGGCGGGCTTCTATTGAACAAGACGGTCCAACACGCGCCCGCCGCGACGGGGTCCGGGTCTGAATCCGCATAACAGAGCAAGATCGAATGGGAGCCTTCCAAGGAACCGGTGTGACCGGTGGCTCCGTCCCGTCGAATGTTCTTTCCCCAGCCCATATTCCGACCCACCACTCGGGCTGGATCAGAGACTAAGTTTCCATGAACGAACTCCCATCCCAGGCGCACTAAATCCACGGGGCTCGCCACCCACCCGCCGGTAGCAAATCGGTTCTCCAAGTTGAAGGCCCCTCCATACGGATAGAGTGCGGAGCCATCCCGGCTCATCACAGACGAAGTGCGAGCGTGGGTGTGGTGGTGGTAGATCAGCTCACCTGGACTTCGATTCGTTTGCAGCGTACGCCCCTGTTCAAAACTGTGTGACCCCAATTTGGAAAACACCCATTCCTGTACGGCAGACTCTGGGGTCGTACCCGTCGCAGCGGCCAACACTTCTCCCAGCAACAAAAAGCCGAACCCACAGTAGTTCTTCTTCGAGCCTGGCTCGTATGCAAACGGCAAACCACTCCCATAGCCAATGATGTCTGAAATGGTAATCGGCAGCGAAACATCCACACCGACCCGCGCATAGGCAGCCTGGATATTGAAATCTGACTTGGTGGGTGCATCGACAAAGTCAGGGTCATCCGCCTTGTCGCAGTTCCAGCCCGCACGATGACGAAGCAAATGGTTGATGGTGATGTCATCGAGCCATGAAGACCGGGTGTCGACCCGCCCATCGCCATCGAAGTCCGCCCGGGGAACCATGGGAACAAAATTCACCAAGGGATCATCGAGGGCCAGCAGAGGCTCGGAGCCTTCCGACGCCGCAATCACTGCCGTGGCTGTGATGACCTTTGAAATAGAGGCCACCCTAAACTGGGAGTCCGGCTGACTGGTTTCAGGTTCATGAACCCATCCACCTCGACCATCGACTTCGCCTCCACAGTGGTTGTCGTAACTCCGACTCATCACCAATCGTTTGTCACCGGCCACAAAAGCCAAACCCGCATTGGGAATGCCATACGTCCACATGTAGTTCTGAATAATGGCCTCGAAGGCCGCCAGTGAGTCAACGGTCTCGCCATGGAGTGCAAACAATCCGGCGTCGAGACCTTCGCTCACCTCCGAGCCCGCCAAAGCCGCACAGGCTTCATCCCTCTCGCTCAGGGTGGGATCCGATCCCGAATCTTTTCCCGCAGTGCATCCCATCACAACAGACAAGACAGCCAGAAGAGCAGCACATCGAATAAACAAACTAGTTTAAGCTCTTTTCCAAAGTGGAACGGTCCGGTTTAGCACCAATCCGAGCCTGTTGCTCCGCATATGACACCAGTCCAGAATTCGATTTTGCATCTGTCAATGTGGGGACGATATCCGAGAAAACAGCTGCATGAAAATCGCTGGGCGCAACGGACTGGGAGCGCTGATATTGGATAGCAGTCCCCCCTCCACCATAAGCGAACAAGCCGCCATTAAATCGTGCCTGAGTCCCGGGGCTCCGAATCCAAAGGAAAGCGCCCGAAGTCGTTTCATGGATCATGGTCTGGTCAAAAGTGACCTCTTCAAAAGATTCCGGGTTCACAATCACTGAGCAGTGGTTGTCGATAAATACCGAATTCTTGAAGCGCAAACTCGACACGATGCCTGAGCGTAGAGTTTTCATATCGATCAGGTTCGACTGACCACCATTGTCGTTCCCGACAAACCAGGTATCGGTGACCGTGATGTCCTTAGGGCCACCGCTATACCCGACTTTAATCGCGACTATCGGATCCCCTATATTGGGCTCTTCATGGCGATTGTCCACCCAAGACACACCATTGATCTGTAACGAATCGCCCACCTCAAAAATCGTCACCGGCAACCCGACAATCGTATCGGCGATCACCAAATTCTCGAGGCGAATTCGCGCCGCATGGATTTGTATGGGCGACTTAAAGATGGTCGGCTCAGGACCCGCACCCCGGACCACAATCTCTAGGTTGGATTCATCACTCCCATCTCTGAGACTGAGTGCGGTCCCCTCATATATCCCAGGTGCCAAAACCACTTCAAAGGTTGCGGGCCCGGATTGGCTCGCACGAATCTGCTCTTGAAGAGCCGTATGGATGGGCAGCCCTAAATCCTTCGTCGATTGGATATGCACCGTCTGCGTCTGCGTCTGCGTCTGCGTCTGCGTCATTGTAGAGGCCTCAGGGCTCGCTTGTGTGTTGGTGAAGGAGCAACCTATCAACAGTAAAATGGCCGTCCGCTGCCCGATACGGGAGAATTTCATGATCTGTATCCATCAGTGTGTAACGGTCGCGCCTCGAAGGAGATCCATGTTGGTCAAAAAGGAATGCAGGGAGATTTCGAAGCGGCCGTCATTATCTTTATCCTGATCGGGTCCATTGCCATCGAGATCCATTTCGCCACTGGCGTGTGGATTTTCGAGCACGACACTCGAATCCATTCCGCTAATACTCTTGAGATGAGCCTCCACATTGGCATCGGTCAAATTCAGCGTCTTCCCGACTGAGTCTTTAAAGAAAACATCCTTCACATGATAGGCGTGAGCCGCGTAAACACTTCGGGCCCCCGATCCTGTGTCAGTACTAAAGTTACTGACTATCTTTATGACTTCAAGCAAGTCTCGATAGTCTTGACCGTTCTCTTCGTCCCAAAGTTCAGGGTTCGCTCCCGGTGCGGATACGGACCGAGCCGTACTGAGCATGGTCGTCATGTTGGCTGAGGTCGCGCTCGCCTGCCAGGCCTCAACATCCGTTTTTAGCCGGCCCAAAGCGGGATCAAGAGTATTGGTCTCCCAAGGCCAAACCCACCAATCTGCCATCACCTCTTCGATCAAGGCGACACACCGTTTAGCAGCACCAGATGGCCCAATCCGAGCGTGCATAAACGTCTCAGTCCCACCACCGGGGCCTGGGGTTTGTTGAGTGTTCGAATAGGTGACCAAACGTCTAATAGCGTCGGGGTTATGGAGCACCAGGTCTTCATCCGTTGAGAAATTGATCGATTCCTGAAATGCCTTCGCATCATCACCGTAGAAGATCTGATAGCAATTCTCCGACCCTCCACCCGTGTCGACAAGATCGTAGCCGCCGCCTCCGGTTCCAGCGCCCATGCCGTACTTCCCGTACTCCTCCGCAAAACGGGCGTAGCACTTCTCCATCAACGGCGCCCAAAGGGCCATTTCGTATGAGTCGAATCGGTCAACTTCCAGATCACCGCTGAAGGTCTCAGCACTATACTCACTGCGAATGGGGTCATCCCCAATGCGCGCCTTAGACCCCGTCAACGCACCGGCGGCTGGTCCCGCAGAATTGACTTGAAGATCGTTAGTAACCGTGACATTGCAGTCCACCCAACTCGTCGAACCATGATCGTACCGCTTGAATGTTGTCGTGACATTCTGACCATCGTAGCTCATCATTTGGGTGATTTTTCCTGGATCGCCCTCGACCAATCCCAACAGCGTCGACAGGAAATAACAATCGCCCAATCCACCCTGTCTCACATCGGCAGCCGTGGGTGTTCCTGCGATGAACATGTCCGACCCTTCGGCCTGAGAGTAGATATTGGGATTGCTGGCCGTTCCGACTGTGTTGGCGACCTGGTCACCCTTGGGTGTATCCCTGTACAGTTGTGCATCTTTGGGCGGGGCACCCCCTTGATTGACAATAAGGGGGTTACTCCAGCCTCTCAGTACCTCTACGGTCCGAGCACCTGCAACGACGGGGCCTGGCGTGTCCCCTGGAGCCCCGGTGGTTGCTCCCGTGGCCGGATCAACTTGAGTACCAAGAGCGAGGTGTGGGCTTTCGTATTCGCCACTCGCCTGAGCCAAGGGATCGCCCGTGAGGGTGTTGGGGTCGTTGACCATACCCGGGAGAGCCCACCCCACCGGCAACACGAGGACCTGACCCACAAGAATCGTGTGAGCGTCCGGCATGTGATCGCGGTTGAGGTTGTACAACTCGTCGTAAGTCGGCTGCCCAGCTTGATGGGCAAGACCCGTGAGGGTGTCGCCCGACACCACGGTATAGCGATTGCTGCTTGCCCGAGTTCGAGCAGTCTGACTTCCGTACCCCCAGCCCACCGTGTCATCTGTAGAAGTTGAAGCCGAAGCGAGACGCTCCTGCGCCGCCGCATTCCCATAGGCATAGGAGCCCGCACTGGGCGACCGCACACTGTCCTCCGAGTGGGCCGTGCTCGCCGACGCACTGTCATGCGAACTTTCTCTTGGCGCATACGACCGACTCACTGCATCATCTCCAAACCTGCCGTGGCTTTAGGCGGCGAGAAAATAGGGAAAACCTGAATGAAGTCAAGAACTGTCCCGAAAAAATAAGGGCCTGCATTTGCCATCGGTAAACCTCTCAATCCTCGCAAAGACGCGTGGCTCCCAGCTTTATTCACTGGGCACTAAGATTTGATCGTCAAAATGAGACCACGGTGTCCGAATAGCAGGCCCGACAAATGCTACGATTCTCGGTATAAAAACGCACAGCCAAACACACGCTGGAAACCGTTTTTGGTTCCACCTTGAATAAAAAAGTGATCTTCAACCATGTCAGGTTCCCGTTTGCAACACGGTTTTTTTCTTGACCATTAGGTCGCTGGGCCCATAGAAGCGCCAGCCTAAGAAAAAGCAAGGAGGAATCATGAAGCTTTTCTGGATGACACTTCCCTTGGTAATCGCCCTTGGCGCTTGCTCCGATAAAGACGACACTGGCAGTTCTGTTGGCGATGCTGGCAGTTCTGTTGGCGATGCTGACGCCGATGCCGATGCCGATGCCGACGCCGACGCCGATGCCGATGCCGATGCCGATGCCGATACTGATGCCGACGCTGATGCCGATGCTGACGCCGACGCTGATGCCGATGCTGACGCCGATGCCGATGCTGACGCCGACGCTGATGCCGATGCGGACGCCGACGCCGATGGCGACGTGATGAGCGATGCACCTGGCTGCGTCATTCCCAGCGCTGTTTGCTACGGCTTCGAAGGCGCCGGCTGGGTAGGCCAGGTCAATCAAGCGCTCTGCGACCAAGTGACTGCCAGCCTGAGAACAGAAGTCCCTGAGACCCCTTCTTTGACCTTTGTTGAAGACGGTTGCCCAGCAGGTGCCAGTTCATCATGCGGTGATCTGTTAATGGGTACAGATGCAGAGGGTAACCCCGCGCCAGGCTCCGAAGTAACCATTTACGAATACACGGGGGGGGACATCTCGGCGAGTTGCGCTGAGGCAGGCGGAACACACACCACCTACTAAGAACAGCGTTTCTTAACCAAAGGGCCCCTATCTTTCGGGGGCCCTTTTTTGTGTCCAAGCCAATGGAGTCTCCCAAAAAACGAGTCATTAGACCCAGATTGATCAAAAACTACACTCCGCCATTATCGGATTTCTTCGAAACTTATTCACGAATTTATCGGTTTGCGGACCCCTTTTCTACTCATTAGTAGTTTGGCTCCACATCTGGAGACCCCGTGACCAATCTACTTCTTCCCTTGTCCTTCCTTGCTCTCACCTCAGCCTGCTCAAGCGTCACAAAAAACGACAGCGGCACCCCTGTACAAGACGACCTCTACAGCCTGTCTCTGGATGTCCAAATCGAGACCACAGAGGATGAACTTCTCTTCATCACTCCCACCGCCACGTCCTACAGTTTGACGCCTCAAGACCTTATCGGAAAGCCGTGGTACGTCGGCTTTTTCGAGGCGGGAGCTTACACCGGTGTGGACAAAGCCATCGTCGAAGACTGGGGAACCGTGGATGAGACCCTTGCGTTCTCCTATACCACCCCGCCTCAGTTCGAAAACGGTCCTTACGACACCATTTTCATCATCTTCGTCA
>Ga0163180_10001859_pt1 | contig 11886 bp, 11 predicted proteins | sample AtlANTMetagenome_2_FD_109647 | JGI IMG/M metagenome (GOLD analysis project Ga0163180, IMG submission 109647) | Marine eukaryotic phytoplankton communities from the Atlantic Ocean - Atlantic ANT 4 Metagenome | ecosystem: Environmental > Aquatic > Marine > Oceanic | place: North Atlantic Ocean...
ACAGACTGCGCACTTTGGGCGAGATCACCATCCTTGGATGGGCGCAAGATGTTGCGTTCCTCGACCGTGGCGGTGGTGTTTTCCATTCCTGTGTAGAGAAAGCGTTGTACAAAGACTTCCCGATACGTGGGGTAGGGATAGTCCAGGCCGGTTTTTTGGGAGAAGAGCTCCAGCATGTCCGGGACTTTTCCAGAAATATGGATGACTTCATCTTCGGTGGCGTCGGGTGGAAACCACTGCTCAACCGGGGTGTCTCTCCACTTGGCTTCACGGATTTGGTAGGGGCCGACAGCAAGCATGACAAGGTAGTTCACCATGTCTTCTTTCAGTGCGTAGTTCCATGCCGTACCATCGAAAGAACCCAGGCCATTCGAGAGCACTTTGTAGCCTTTGGGCACGACAAAGCGACCGCTGTAGGTGAAGCGGTCGTTGGGGTAGTCCCAGCTGGGAAACCAAAATCGGTTGTCGGTATCCTCTCCTTGGGACCACACCTCGTTGTAGCTGTCGGGGGAGTTTTTGGTTTTCTTACGGAAGTGGAGTCCCTTCTGGGGTTTGGCCTTGTAGTCGATCGCCAGTTCCACTACGTCGGCGTCCGATGGTGCTTGAACAGCGAGATGTGTGTCGCCCAACTGAAACTCGCTCTTCTCACCGTTGATTCGAACCTCTTGAACGTTTAGGCCGACTTGATGTACCCACAGGGTGTCACTGCCAGGTGTCAGGGGTGAGAACTGAAGCGTCGCTGTTCCGGCGATGGATTCACCTTGGAGATCAACGGCAAGATCTAAATGGAGCGTCTGAAGGTCCCAGTTTCGATCGGGTGCGACGGTGTCAGGTTGTCCCGGATTGGGGCCTGCAAGAGCAATAGGAAGAATGAAGTGGAGCATTGGCGGAGTTTATCCGAGCCGAGTAGGCTCTGTGCATGTGGATTCTGTTCCTTGCTACCCTAAATGCTGCCGAGACGGAAGGCTATGCCGAGATTCGGGCAAGTTATGTCGGTGGTGTGGAGGGTACGCCTTGGCAGGTCGTGGAGCGCTTTCGTCCGACTCTCTCCTCAGAGATAGGAAAAAAGTGGGCCTTGGAAGCGACCGTGGAGGTCATCGGTGCCCATGGGCGCTGGGAGCCAGATGTCGCCTTTGATCTTGTCGATGAGCAGATCGGCTCGGTGCTGGAATCGGCGAGTTGTCCCTTCGAGAAACCCGCGAGACGGATTGAAGGCATCGACGATGTGTTGGGCGTCGAGCGCTTCTTTGTCGACTATTTCGGCGAGAAGGTGGATGTGAGAGTTGGGCGCCAGGCGCTCAACTGGGGTTCGGCGCAGATGCTCAATCCAACCGATCTCTTCTCAGAGGTTTTGGTGGCTGAGCCGTGGCGTGAGCGAAAGGGCGTCAATGCGGCACGGCTGAATTGGGCCTGGAAAAATGGTGGCCAACTCACGGCTGTTGCAGCGGTCAACGATAGGCTGGATGAAGGCCGGTTTGGTGTGAAGCCAATGTGGAGTGTCGCGGAGACCGATATCGCTCCTGTGCTCTCAGTGACGACGGAAGGGACGCCTTTTATGGGCCTGGATTTGCGCGGTCAGCAGACCGTGGGATGGTGGCTTGAGGGTGGTGCAGGGCTCAGTGAGGACGAATGGTTGCCTGAGCTTAGCGTGGGCATGGATTATTCCTTTGTGCTGCGCGATGGGCTTATTTTTGGACTGCAGTACACCTATGACGGCACGGGCATCGCCGATCCCTTCGACTACACCTTGGCGGCACGTGGCACGGTGTTGGTACCCATCCCGAGCTGTGATGCGGCAAAGGAGAGTTTCTCTGTTCCCGAGAATGCGGAGCCTCGCTTTACCATCGGTCAACACTATGCCTTGGCTTGGACGAACCTTGCGTGGGATGAGAACTGGTCGTTTCAGGCCAGTGCGCTGATGAATCTTCAGGATCGCTCCAGCTTGGTCATTCCGACGCTTTCTTGGTTGCCAGGTGACCGGTTGAGTCTTCATGCGGGAGCACAGTTGTTGCTTGGAGAAGGAGAGTTTTCACCGAGCGTGTATGTGAGTCGTGTCGATTTTGGTGAGGGTCAAGGCAATCTGACTGTGGACTTCGATGGTGTGATTCCGAGTTGGGCCGCATTCAGCTACCTCCGATTTGCGCTGTAGTGTGCATGGGCCGGTTAGTTAGTCAAAGCAAGCGGGAGGGCGAATGAGTTCGAGTCTCTGTGAAGTAAGCGCTGTCGAAAAACGCTACCCTCTCGGAGAGACTTGGGTTCAAGCGCTACAGGACATCACACTCGACGTGCAGGTCGGTGACTTTCTCGCGCTCTCGGGTCCTTCTGGCTCGGGCAAGACGACTTTATTGAATCTGATTGGCTGCTTGGATCAGCCGACGTCGGGAAGCATTCAATTGGATGGTGTGGGGCTGTCGGATTTGAGTGCCAAGGACTTGGCTGCAATCCGAGCGCAGAAAATCGGATTTGTCTTTCAATCCTTCAATTTGATTCCTGTCTTGAGTGCTGTAGAAAACGTGGAGATAGCGCTTCGCCTCTCTGGTCAGGAGATGTCTCGGGAGATTTGTGCGGAGGCGCTCTCGGCGGTGGGCTTAGGGGACTTTCTCGATCGTCGACCATCGCAACTCTCAGGGGGTCAGCAGCAGAGGGTGGCCATCGCGCGGGCTTTGGTGAAAAAGCCTCGCATTGTGATCGCGGATGAGCCGACTGCGAACCTGGATTCGTCGACCGGTGCGGCGGTCTTGGATCTGATGAAGCGCCTCAACGAGGAGCGCGGTGCTACGTTTATTTTCTCCACCCATGACCCCATGGTCTTGGAGAGAGCACGCCGGGTGGTGCAGCTGCGGGATGGGCGCATCGTGGGTGAAACTGGCGAGAATAGCGCGTGAATTGGCTCTTTGTTCTTGCGCTGAAGAATCTGCGGAGAAATCTTCGGCGGACGTTGATTTCGTCGGTCGCTGTGGTGGCCGGTGTCACCTTGATGATTATCGGTAATGGGCTGATTGGGGGGCTGAATGAGGGCATTATTCGTGCTCAGATTGATTCACAGTCGGGGCATGTAAGCCTGTTGCCTCCATCCATTGAGCCGGACGCAGTGACCCATCCTGTGAGTGACTTGGAGGCTGTGCCGGACGAGATACAGCAAGCGGTGGGCGCGTACACGTCTACAACGCGTGTGCTTTTTGATCTCCGAATCATCTTTGGGCGAGATGCGGCTCGTGGCACGGGTGTGGGCTACGAGCCCGCAAGTGATGCCGCTGTGTTTCTCCGTGGTTCTCAGGATTTAGAAGGGGTCTGGCCGGAAGAGCGCGGGGGTCAGGGCTTGGTGCTTGGCAAGAGTCTGGCGGGCCTGTTGGGCGTGTCTGTTGGGGATGTGGTCAGTGTGCAGACTCGGACGGCAGATGGGGCCCAGAATGCATTGGATTTGACCATTGTGGGTGTGGTCCATGCTCATAATCCTGCAGTGGACAATCAATCCGTGTTTATGGTGATGGACGAGGCGATTCGCTTGGTGGACGCGCGAGGCCCCTCGCAGATTGCTTTGCGCTTGTCACGTCGGGGCGATTCGGACGCGGTGGCGGACAAGTTGAAGGCGGTCGCGACGCAAAGTGGCTGGTCGGTAGAGAGCTACTCCGTGGCTGCAGACGACCTCTTGCAGATCAATCGGGTGAGGGAGAAGGCTCTGCGGCTGATGATTTTTGTGATTCTTGCAATTGCAGCCACAGGAATCGCAAACACAATCATCATGTCGGTCTATGAGCGGATTCGTGAGGTGGGGACGATGGCCGCAATGGGGATGCAGCCGCGTCGGATACGTCTGCTCTTCTTGGTCGAGGGAGCCATCATGGGGCTCCTGGCATCGATTGTGGGGGCTCTTTTGGGGGCGGGAATCAATCACCACTTTTCGGTGCATGGTTTTGATGTGGGGAATCTCCCTGATGCCACAAGTCGGGTGCCTTTCTCGACGACGATTTACACCTCGTATTCCTTGTCGATGGTCTTCTTGGCTGTGGCTTTTGGGGTGACTGTGGCTGTGTTGGCGAGCGTTTGGCCTGCGCGATTTGCATCGCGTCTTGATCCTGCAACAGCGGTTCGGGAGGACTGATGCGCTGGTTGATGGGAATGGCTCTGCGCAATGTGATGCGCAATAAACGTCGCTCGGCGCTCACGATGCTGACCGTGCTCTTGGGAACGGCTCTGTTGACCTTGGGCTTGTCTTGGCTCAATGGTCTGATGGGGATGATTTTCGGAGGAGCCACGGACATGGCAGGCGAGGTGCGTGTTGTCACCGAGGCCTATGCGAAGCGGCAGGCGACCTTACCCTTGTATGAGAACGTGGACCCGGTGGAGCCACTGATTGAGACCATTCAAGAGGTCCATCCCAATGCGCGGGTATATCCCACGATTAAGACAGCGGTAACGCTGACGGTGGGCGAGGATATTGGCGATCACTTTGGATTGCTTGTGGCCGCTGAGGAGGCCTATTTCCGAGATGTTTTAGAGCTTTCGGAAGGCATAGAGCAGGGTGCGTACTTCTCCGGGGGGGCAAAGGAAGCACTGCTGGGGCGTGCCTTGGCTGCACAGATTGATGCCAAAGTTGGCGACGACTTGGTCGTTCTTGGGCAAACCCAGGACGGCTCGCCCTCGCCCTTGAAGCTTCGTGTGCAGGGGGTGGTGAATGGTGGAAATTCTTTGGCAGATCGCCAGGTGTTTGTGCCCTTCTCAGAGGGACAGTGGTTGGCTGACTTTGATTCGGGTGCCACCGAGGTGTTGGTGTATGGCGGTGGGTACCTGGAGGCAGCCGACGTTGCATCTGGGCTGCGGAAGTCGAGTGTGTTTCGCAGATTTGAGTCCGAGCGTATGGCGGAGTGTCGCGACCGGGAGGTGTCTGAGGATATTTGCCGTTTTCGTGTGGAGGCTTGGAGTGAGCGGGAGCCGTATTCGGGGATCTACACCACAGTGACGGCTGTCTTTGCTGTGCTTGCGGTGATTATTGTCTTTGTCACAGCGCTTGGGGTGCTCAATACGATGATTATGTCTGTGATGGAGCGCAGTGCGGAAATTGGGGTGCTTCGCGCGATGGGGCTGCGTAAGCGGGGTGTGGTTGGCATGTTTGTGATGGAGGGCGTGCTGATTGGTCTAGTGGGGGCCGGGTTGGGCCTGCTTATAGGAATGGTCCCATCGGTACTCCTAGAGGTCCACGGCATTCATCTGGGCGAGGGGTTGACCTCGAAGACCGGATTTCCGTTGTCGACGACTGTGCATGCAGATTTTACGTGGGCCATTGCGGGTCTGAGTGCTGCACTTGGAATCTTGACGGCCCTTTTGGGGTCTCTCCTCCCCGCAGTGCGGGCTTCGGCGATAGAACCAGTCAATGCAATGCGGAGGAGACGATGAAGAAAGCAGTATCTATTTTCTCGGTGCTGGGTCTTTTTTGGGTTGGTCCGGTCGCTGCTGATTCGGCTGATGAGATTTTGGGCAGTATCGACAAGAACTTGAATTATGAGAAGCGCTATACCCGAGCGACCATGACCGTCACCAAGCCGCGACGTACCAAGGTGTATGAGTTGGAGACGTGGGGGCGAGGCATGGATACCGCAGCCACGGAGTTTCATTCGCCCAGGCGCGATGCCGGCACCAAGATGCTGAAGAAGGGCGGAGAGTTGCGGATGTATATGCCCAGTATTGAAAAGGTGCAGCGCATCTCGGGCCATATGCTGCGCCAGGGCATGATGGGGTCGGATCTTTCTTATGAAGACTTGCTTCAATTTACCGGGTGGCGGGAGCTCTACACCGCGAAAGTGGAGGGCGAAGAACCCTGTGGAGAAAGCAGTTGTTGGAAGCTGTCATTGACTGCAAATCGCAAGGATGCCTCGTATCCTACGCGAACAGTCTGGGTGGACAAGTCCACTCGAATTCCTGTCCGGCAAGAGTTGTATGCGCTCTCAGGAAAGCTGCTGAAGACCTGGACCATGGAGGCACCCCAGAAGTTTGGTGCACGCTGGTATCCGACGCGTATGGTTTTAGAGGACAAGCTCCAGGAAGGAACGCGTACAGTATTGGAGTTTCGCGATCTTCAATTTGAGGCCGCCAATTTCAACGAAACGGTTTTCGAGCAGCGCTGGTTAGAGCGTTAAAGCGGTTGTTCAATACCTGTTCGAACAGGAAATGATCAAATTAAGCCATCCATAAAAACAGGACCATGAAAGCCTGTTGGAGATGGTTTGGACATTTTTTTGATAAAAATACTGGGACAATAGTTGTTCATTCAATTAAACTTCTTGCGCTTTATCTAACAATCGATAGATTTAAAAAGGTGAGAGGTACAATCATGGCAAAGTTTCTTCTTTCATTGACAGCATTGTCTTTGGTTTCTGTAGGGTGCGGGGGTACGGACGGTGATGGAACAACCGACGGTCTCCCTACACCAAGCGATGACCTAGACGATACCGGTTCACAAGACACCCAAGAACCTGAGGATACGGATGATCCTGAGGACACAGGCGAGGCACCTCAGGACGCTACGCAGAGCTACACCTTTAGCGATAAAGAAAGCTTGCTCTACGTGCAGGTCTACAAGGACGAGGACGCCCTGCTCTCGAGCTTGGCACATAACCACGTCATTCGGGCCACCAGTTGGTCAGGAAGCGTGGTCTACAATGTCGACAAGCCCAAGAAGTGCGAAATCGCATTCAGCTTGCCTGTGAGTGGTTTGACTCCTGATGAGTCCGATATGCGCGACTACGTCGGCTATGGCGACACGATTTCTTCCTCTGATAGGGAGACAATCAAGGGCCATATGTTGGACAAAGACCAACTCAATAGCTCCAAGTACACCCAGATTAGTTTTACCTCTACGCAATGCAGTGCGACCAAGGGTGAAACCAAGGGCGAGTTGACCGTCAAAGGCAGCATGCGCATTGTGGGTGTTTCTGCGGATGTCAGTATTCCGATGGATTTCGAGGTGAAGAACGGTCGCTTCTACGCATCGGGAAGCTTCGAAATGAAGCATGCTGACTTTGGTGTCAGCCCCTACTCGACTTGGGGTGGCAGTCTCCGCAATGAAGAATTGTTGGTGTTTGGCTTTGATATGGTAGGAGATTCCGAATGAGTGCAGCTCTTGCAGAACGTCACTTTGATGCAGTCCTTGTCGACGACCATGTTCGACTAATGGACGAGGTCTGCGCAACACTTTCGGAAGATGAGTTGCGTGGACTTATTGAAGAGATTGCGCAAGAGGTTGCGGGCTTTCGGGATTCATTGGCCGAAGTGCAGGGTGAGAAGGCTTCTTTTGACCGCGACGATTTTGTCGAGGTTTCACTGGAAGAAGCGCAGCGCATCCGTCGCTTGCGTCCGATGCAGCAGCAGCGCCGCCGTAGGTTTGTCGCGTTTCGCGGCTAACCTAAGGTTACGCAAGCTCTATGCGAATCCTTCTCGTGTAGGCATCGCTCTCTTGAATGAGTGAGCGCTACAAGTAGAGTGCTTTGGATGTCATCGGTTCTTTTGCGGACCGATGACATCGGCAGTTTTGATACAGACCGCTAATCGTGTAGGCTGTAGTCAATCCAAATTGCATCGTGGAGCGTATGTGACCAGACTAAATGTCCAGATTCTTGGGCTGTTCGGAGGGCTTTTGTTGTCCTTTCTGACTGCCTGTGGCGACGAGCTAACTCGTACAGATGACATTCTCGCCTTGGATGGGGATGTGTCTGAGGGTCAGGTGCTTTTTGAAGCGAATTGTGCGGGCTGTCATGGGGAGGATGGGCGTTCAGGAAGTATTGGGATCAACATTGTCAGCCATGTTGGGCATCATGGTGATGGCTACCTTGTAGACCTTCTCTTGGACGGGCGAGACGGGATGCCTGCTTTTGGTGAAAGCCTGTCGGACCAGGAAATCGCAGATGTCATCTCTTTCCTTCACACTCTTTGAGAGCACCGCCCGGAGTTTTCACTTCGTGTAGGTGCCTTGGGTGTGGCGCACAGGATGGGTTTGTTCTCGGTCGAATGCTTAGGGTGTCGATGAGCGTTCACAGATAAAGCCTGTCGAGAAATCGCAGCCGATATCATTCCATCCGGGCCCCCAGTTCATCGTGGCGCAGTGTTCTTCGCCTCCCCAATTGTTGGGTTCTCCAGGATTCCAAGGCCAGGTCTCGATGTTGAGCGGTGTTCCGTCGCTCCATACCCATTCGCCTTCCTGTTTTCTGTCGTTGACGCTGATGCCGTAGGGCATCGGGTTCAATGCCTTGGCAATGGCTTGAATGCGTTTTCGCTTCTTAGATTCGTTGAGGACGATGGGCTTGGCGGAGAAAATTGCGCAGGCTTCTTTGAGTGATGCAACGGGTGTGGGTTGGATGCAGTAAATCACTCCCTGACTTTCTGCGCAGTGGGTAAACGGATTGTGCTTGTCGGGATTTGAAGGGGCGACGGGGTACTGAACTTTTTGGCCGAGTATTTCACTGGGCGGCTTGCTTCCGTTCAACCAGGGGTCCATTTGGACGTGGACAAGCGCGTAGAGCAGGCCGCCAATGAACACGATGCTGGTCGTGAAGCTGAACCCCCAAGCCGCGGGTGCGTAGGTGCGTCCGTTGAGCATCCGGCCCACGAAACTGTTTCTGACGAAGGCATCGTAGGTGGCCCAGCATCCGATGGATACCAGCGCAATCGCGGTGGGCATCTTGATCCATACGCTGATGTCCCATTTGAGCAGAAGTGCTGGCATCAACAGCGAGAGGGGCAGGTGAAGCAGGTAGACCCAGTAGGAGGAGTCTGAGATGTAGCGCATGGCCTTGGAGCCGTGATTGGCGTAGCGCATAAATAGACCCATGAAGCTTCGGGTGAAGGCCACCATGCCCACGGCGCACGAGGCTGCGGCGATCTCGAAGTGTGCCTCCTGGTAGATGGGGTTTGCGATCGTGCAGGCGATACCGATGAAGAAGAGGGTCCATGCGCCTTTTTGCATGCTGAGGAGATCGGTGTCCGAGCGGAACATCAGCCAACCCAGTCCGTACCAGCCCCAATAGAAGGCGAGTTTTTCAGGATTGGGCTCCCATGCAGTGGATGTCGCCACTTGGGCCCAGCTCGAAATGAGGTTCCAAGTGAAGACGAGCCCGCCGAGTATGAGGAGGGTCTTTGTGGGGCTCTCAAGGATGGAGCGGGTGGCTCGATGTATCGCCTCGACACCCAGACCGAGACGATTCCATACGATGACAAAAAGAATCGTGAGCCCGGTGACGATGAGGAGGTACCACAGAAACCACAGATGCATGGTGTCGTGGGGAAAGAAGCCGCCTCCGGCTGCTTCTTGGAGTCCACCCTGGAAGGCCGAGGGTCGCATGCTTGCGAGGGTTTGCGCGTAGCCATCCGAGAATAGAACGAGAGGCCATAAGAGCAGTAGAAAAACGACCAAAGGGATGGCGATGCGCTTGAATCGGTTCTCGATTAGGCTCTTGGCGCCACGTTTTTGCCAGAGCAGTGCCCCGAAAAACCCGGAGATAAAGAAGAAGGCGGGCATTCGGAAGAAGTGAATGCCGGTCATTGAGAAACCCGCGAAATAGGTGTGGGCCCGAGGGTCTTGGACGGCCCATCCCCCTCCCCAATCCGGTGGGAAGTAGGCGATCTCGACGTGCAGGACGATGCCTAAGATCATCAGGATGCCGCGGAGTGCATCCAGGCCGTGAATACGTTCCTTAGGTGGAGACGTTGGATTCATGGGCTTCTTGTTGTTTCTTCCATGCCTTCCATTCTTTATCTGTGCCCATCCATTGGTCCCATGGGCCCCAGAAGGATCCCAAGCAGCCTTTGGTCGGGTGGAGGTGGTGGAAGGCGTGTCGACTGGAGATCATGTCCACATCAAAGCCGGCGTGTGCGTGGACGGTTTCGATGATGCGCAGGGTGACCCAGATGACGAGAATGATGAAGTGGCTGCCGAGGAGAATCGGGGCGGCCCACATGGCCACAAAATTGAAGGTGGTTTCCGCAATGTGGGCGTGTTCTGCACTGATGCCGCGCACATGTCGCCATTCATGGTGTTTTCGGTGGATGTGTCGGAAGAGCTTCTTGTGGTGGAGCAGTCGGTGCGACCAGTAGAAGAGGGTCTCGTTGGCGGCATAGAAAACGAGCAGATGTGCCGGGATGTGCCAGAGAGGCGGCGTGCCCCCAATGGTCCCACCTTGGGCTTTCCACAGAATGAAGACCAAAACCATCATGACCGGAAAGAGTAGATGGCTTGCGAGTACTTCGATGACGCCTCGGCGGTAGAGTGCGTCGGGAGGGGCTTTTCCGTTGTCGAATTGCCGATTGGCAAACCAGCCTTTTTGGTGGGCGAGTCCGTAAAAGCCCCAGGTGCCTAAGAAGGCGACCTCGTGTACTCCCCACAAGACCATCGAAAAAAACAGCACAGATGGTCTCCTCTTAGCGGGTCAAACAAGGTCGTGGTCTGAGGTGGGGGTAGAGCCCATTGTAGCCCAAATCGAGGCCCTCACTGATCTTGTCTGGGCTTTTCAGAGTGATCGATGTTTTCAAAAAAAACCTAACAAGTGTTAGATAATAGGTTATATCGGACTCAAATCTGTATTAGAAAGCGCGTTCTGGAGGATTGAAAATGACTGTTAGAGGCTTAGTTGTTTTGGCGTTGGCGGGGTGTGCGGGCGCAGTATCGACGGATGCGGATATTGTTGTAGACGTCGAAGAAACTGAAACCGAATGGGAAGCGGATGGCGAGGGTGGTTGTCCGGATTCGTGGGTGCTGACCTATTCGATTGCAGGGCGGGTCGACATCACGGATACGCCTCTGGATATTGGCAATGCGGATGCGTTGGTTGGGGGTGCAGCGGGTGACGAGGTGGTGATTCGCATTGCTGATGATGGTGGAAAACCCGCAGAAGGCCAAGCCTTGATGACGCGTTTTAGTCTCCTGCAAGACTTCAGTGTATCCGTAGATATGATCGGCGAGATTCGCATCAACAGCTATCTACTCTCCGAGTCGGAAGATGAGTGCGGAGTGGCCAGTGGCCAGATCGGTGGCGACACCCTGCGTTGGGATGAGTGTGTCTATTTGGGGCAGCACGGCTCGCCGAGTTGGTCGCCCGATCAAGGGGCTGCTGGGGCCGGTTGTGTGACCGATTACCACGTGGAAGGCACCATCGAGTGTGTCGATGAGTCCTGGATTGTGTCCTGTGAGAATGGCTGGTTGGACGAGGGTGTGAATCAACAGGACTACACCTACAATCAACCGCTCCTGGACTTTCAGTTTGATTCGCCGGATCTCCAATCGTTCACGATGATCGGAGACCTGTACGGTACTGAGTTGCCCACCTATACGAACAACCGTACCTGGTTGATTCTCGATGGCACGTTGAAGAGCATGGAGCTGCAAGAGACGCCGGAGTGTCTCTGCGCGGAGTGATTCTTTAGGGCGCGAGCAGTTCAGCCAAGGCTTTTCGGGCTTCTACACGCACCAACTTCTTTCGCCATGTGGATGCCCAGTGATGGGTAGAGAGTGGCATGGCTTGTTTCCAGGCCAGCTCGGCAGCGCCGTGGATGTCACCGGATTGAATAAGAGGGCTGACGCCTTCAATGCGAAGTGGCTTTGGGCCGAGTGCAGAGAGAACGATGTCACCGCCGATGGGTTGGCTCTGGGCGTCGAAATCGACGCGTACTGCTGTGAGAAGTAGCGGGTAGTCGATTGCGCCTCTTGGGCGGAGCTTACGATATGCAATCTTGCTCGTGGTGTGTGGAATCCAAATACGAGTGAGCAGTTCCTGATGCTCGGCCTTTGGACCTTCCAAGCCGTCGTCGGTGTACAGTTCATCGAGCGGGACACGTCGCGTGCCGGTGCTGCTGACAAACTCCACTTCTGCATTCAGCAGTATCAGTACTGGAACGCTATCC
>Ga0163180_10001860_pt1 | contig 11880 bp, 5 predicted proteins | sample AtlANTMetagenome_2_FD_109647 | JGI IMG/M metagenome (GOLD analysis project Ga0163180, IMG submission 109647) | Marine eukaryotic phytoplankton communities from the Atlantic Ocean - Atlantic ANT 4 Metagenome | ecosystem: Environmental > Aquatic > Marine > Oceanic | place: North Atlantic Ocean...
AAAAAAAAAAAAAAAATCTGATGAAAAGAGGAGGAAGAAGACGGACGAAAAACTTTGTCTCGTCGTCTCGTCACTCTTGCACGGCGGAGCATGCCGCGCGCGGTCGGCGGCGCCTTCGAACTCCAACAACAGCACCGCACATCGACGACGACGACGACGACGACGAGAAGGAGGATGAGGACGATGATGATCGCGAGAACACGGACGACGCGACGCGCGTTTTCGTTGGGAAATTGTTTTCGTCCTCCTCAACGGGGTGGCGAGAGAGAAGGGAGGATTGCTGCCCCTTGCGCGATGGCGTGCGCGTCGTTCTTTTCGTCCGCGACGAAAGGAGAAGGAGACGGAAAACGAACGGGGCGGTTTTTTATGATGATGACGATGCCGTCGTCGTCGTCGCTGGACGCGATGAAAATGCAAACGTTCGCGCGCGACAGGCGGTCGGTCTCTGCGTATTCTTCGAGCGCTGCGTTTGAACACGAAGAAGAAGAAGAAGAAGAAGAAGAAGAAGAATCTCATTTTGCTGAAAAGAGTGCTGAATCCGAGGCGAGGCACTATAAAAACATGCTCAAAGATAGCGCGAACCGCCCGACGGTGAAAAACATGATTCGACGAATAGATCCGACGGATCCGTTAGGAGTCGATTTGGAATTACGAGGATGTTCGAGCAGGCTGTATGACGCTAATTCGAAGAAGAAAAAGAAGACGAAGACGGTTGGGGCGTTGACGGTGTACGACTTTGCAAGACAAACGCAGGAGAAACATCCGCAGAAAATTTTATTGATTAGAGTTGGTGATTTTTATGAATGTTTTGGATGGAATGCGGTATGTTTAGTCGCGCACGCGGGGTTGAATCCCATGGGAAATACAGGCGTGCCTAGAGCTGGATGTCCGAATAATAAAATTCAGGAAACTTTGGATCGGTTGACGTCGCAGGGTCATTCCGTGGTGGTGTGCGAAGAAGTTCCGCAGATGGTAAAGTATGGAACTTTGAAAGCGCCACCAAAGGATAGGTTTGTGAGCGCAATTGTGACGCCTGCCTCTCCGATGTACGTTTGCGGTGCGGGAGATCGAGGCGAGGATGTCAATTTTGCGGACACCCAAGCGCTTCCGCTGTGCGCTGTGGCTTCCTCATCGTTAGGTTACACTCTCATTCGCGTTCTCGTCGATGAGAGAGTGTGTCGAGTTGATTACGGTTTAACGGCTGAAGGGTGCGCGGCAATTTTACGCGCTTCCGGTTGTGCAGGAAATAAGTTGTATAAACACAGATCGTTCGGCGCCAATCACGCGAGTAAGAGTAATTCCAGAGGCAATTCGGGTCAATCGCGACGTTTACGATGGGAAGTTGGTGCCATAGAATCCGTGGTTTCGGAAGACCAGTACGACGTCACTCAGCTCGCGGATGAGAACAACCTTCACAACAACTCGCGAGAGATGAACAGTGGTAACCGGCAGCGGCGGCGCGAACGTCTCAGATACGACGGAGACGTCGTCCAAGGATTTTTAGATTTAACACGGCGAGAACACGGATTAAAACCAAACGAAAACTTTCGGGTCGTCAACATCTCGAACGATCCGAGTTTGGCAGAAGCTGAGAGAGGCTCCATGCGACCTTTATCTTTAAATACAGCGCAACAACTTGGCGTTCTGCCGAGTCGAGGCGTCCCGCCTTTGTTAGCTGCAATAGTGGATGATAAGGATGTTCCTGCGAGTTGTCGCGCGTATTTACAAGAGCTGTTGTTATCGCCTCCGCCGCACGACGTTGCTAAGTCAATCCAGTTGGCATGTGAAAAGTTCAAAAGCACGAACGCTCCCATGCCGAATTTAGAAACGTTGCCGGTTACAAAAATTGCAACGCTTCTGAATTCGCAGGAAGCTAGTCATGTTTTCTTTGCAGACTTGTTTGCCATGGCAGATGCTTGCGAACGATTTCTTGAACACGACGATGCGGACCTACGGATCGCGGCACGGAATTTGTTGGAAAAAGCGACGAGTCGTAAGCTTGGAACACGCGCATACGAAGATGAAAAGAAATTGGCAGAAACGTGCAGAAATGTAAAGCAAATCATTGAGAGCATCATTTCATCGGACGTATTTGAAGAGTACCATTCGGGATATTCATCGAAAAATGCATCAGCTAATGGAGTAGTAGTAAGGCTCGATGATGATGCTGGTGTGATAGATGACGACGAAAAAGACGAGAACGAAGAGGATGATTCAATTTTGAGCGAAGATGAAGTAGAAGATGGCATTGTTCGTTGCGACCCTCTTTCTTCGTCATTTTTACCGTTTTTTCCGCGACGATTCGCTTTTCAGAACGAACGCTGGAGAGGCAGAGTTAGAAGGGATACAGTTCCCGATGCCGTCGACAAAGTGGATGCGGCGGCTACATCGTTACACGATGCGATTGTTGATGATTTACTTCCCGTCCTCGAAAGATCGGACGAGACACGCAAAGTGCGCGCAAAGCGTTGTGAAGTCGAACATTGCCAGCGGAATAATTCACTGTGGTTGCGCGGTGTTTCTAAAGCTGCCGTCTCGGAGTTTGAATCTTCTTCATCACCCTCGACAAAGCTAATTCATCCTCGAGACCGGTTTGGTCGCGAATTGGCCGATCGATGGACCACTCAAAACGTAGAAGATAAACTAGAGCTATACCGACAAAGCTGTCGGGAAGCGCAAGCGGCTGTTGCCGGACAACTCCGAATGCTATCTGCTTCACTTCAACCGTTTGTGGGAGCATTAATCGCGTGTTCAACTTTGTCAACAATATCTCTCGCAATAAATGCGCACATTTCTAAAACGCAATCTAAAGGGTGGACGATTCCACACCTTCTTGATCCAGACGATTGTAAAACTCCATTTCAGGTGAAAGATTTCGAGCCTTTCTGGATGGACGGCACTGCTGATCTGAAAGTCATCCCAAACACGGTAGATATAGATGGAATGATAATATTGACGGGTCCAAATATGGCAGGAAAAAGTACAATTCTTCGCAGTTTGACTTCCGTAGCGTTGCTGTCGCAGTGTGGGTTAATGGTGCCAGCTCGAGAGTGTACCGTGCCAAGATTCGATTCAATCACTTTGAGAATGGCGTCGTCAGATTCACCGAGCGAAGGTTTGAGCGGATTTGCCGTGGAAATGATGGAGATTAAATGCGTTATGGAAGAGTCTTCTTCTTCTTCTTTTGTTTGCGTGGATGAGCTTGGAAGAGGAACCGAAGCGACGCACGGCACTGCCATTGCGGCAGCAGTGATTGAAAAACTTGATCATTTGGGCTGTCGCGGTATTTTCGCGACTCATCTTCACGGCGTCTTGGACTGCGATACGCATCTGTCGCCATTCGCAAAGAACATGCGTATGGGAACAGCAATAACGTCAGAAGGCAAGATGCGACCAACGTGGCAAATAGAAGATGGGGAATGCAGAGAATCGCTCGCTATACAAACCGCTGCCGACTGTGGGCTCGAAGATGACGTGTTGAGACGTGCGCAGACATTTTTACAGAACACTACTACTAACGGCAGTAGTGCAAGAAGGAACACGTCATCTTCATCTTTTCCACCTTTTTCTTCCTCTGTTGTATCGTCATCAACAGTTACAAACTACAGAAATAACGATATTTCTGACCTAGCCTCGGGGCTTGTACTTGCTCGGAATCTCATTGAAGGAGAAAAAGACGAAGAAGATGCTGCTGGTGCATTTGTAGTGTTAAAAAATGAACACCCGCCGGCGAAAGTTTCCTACGGCTGTTCCGTTGTCTATGTCATCCGCGATGCCAACGGGTGGACATACGTAGGCGAAACTGAAAGTATCGCCAATCGTTTGAAATCCCATCGTCAAAAATATGGTTCTGATATTGACTGCGCGTTCGTCACCGTCGCTCAGGGTAAATCAACAGCCAGAGCAATCGAAACTGCCGCTATTCGCGAGTTCAGAAGCCAAGGTGTGCCGATGAAGAGCGATTTCGATGGTTCGCACGAAAATTTCGGGGGTATTTCCAGTCGTAACAGCAGTAGTAGCAACAAAGCTCGATAATAGTTGTTAGAACAAGTGTGCAGTTGTAATGTAAGAAATCTAGTATTTTGAAAAAATAACAAATTTGAACTCCTCAGAATAAAAAACAATGCAAGTCGAAGACGCGTACCCAACCGCAAACGACGGATTCCAAATCGAGTTTCTCCAGTGGGGTGGTGGTCGTAATTTTGCGAACGCGACGTCGTCGTTGTCCTCGTCAACATCTTCAAATACTCCAGAAAACTTCGTCATACTTTTGCACGGATGGAGTGGTGGACCTGAGTATTTCCAATTCGCCATGCAAACGCTAAAACACAACGATAAAACGTGCTATATCGCCCCAAGACTTCGTGGACATGGATGCAAAGACGACATGAAAGGCAAATTCCACATAAGTCGATTAGCTAAAGATGTACACGATTTCATCCAATGGTTGAAGAAGAAACAGATTTGTGCGCAAAATCAACAGTTTTCATTCGTTGGGACGTCGATGGGATGCGCCATTATATGGAGTTTCGTAGAACTATTTGGAGAGAGCGAGGTGAAAAATTACACATTTGTGGATCAAGCACCATTGCAGAACATGCGAGACGATTGGTGCTTAGGTTCCACGGGATGTTTCGACGAAGCGTCGTTGAAAAATTTGCAACGCGCAGTGCTTAAAGGTCCCGACTTGTCTGAGTTTGCGGATGGAAACGAACGTGCGTGTCTGGCGGAAGGATCTAGTTTTAAATGCGAGAAAGAAGTGAAAGAGTGCACGATGGGATGTAAACCGGAAGCGTTGGCGGAGTTGATGGCGGATCACACGAATTTGGATTGGCGACCGTTGGTTGGAAGCTTAGAGAAGCCGGCGCTCGTGGTCGTTGGAGAGAGTACGCAAATTTTTCCTTGGAAAGGTGTGGCGTACGTGGGATTTTTGATGAACAACGCGCAAACTATGGTTTGTAAAGACTGTGGACATTGGTTGTATTTAGAACAACCTGGTTTGTTTGGGTTTGCTCTTTCTAATTTTATTTCCACGACTGGTTCGGGCGAAATTCAGAGTCCTTCAAACGAAAGTATAGAGGCTGATTTGAGAGGAGGGTACGAATTTTACAAGGACAAGTTTTATTTCATAGACGCGAAATCGGTGGACTATCGGTTCCTTGGCGGTTCGCCTAAACACTATAAACTACTGTAATTATATATTTCCTACTACCGGGTACCGGGTACCTCGAACTACGGGTATCTACTACTACTACTAATACAAGCTACTATTTTACATTTTACTACGGCGTCGCCATCAAAACAATTTCAATCAGTTTCTTCTTCTCCGTCATCGCCGAGGCGTTTAACTTTCCGAATCCTAATCTCCAATAATTAATAATATACACGAGTTGTTCGCAATCCAACTCATTTAATTGCCCACTAAATTCCTTCTTTTTCATTAAATACGTTTTTTCCCCTCTTTTCAATTTACCGCAACCGCCCGGACCGGCTAACGCAATGACTTTCGCTAAAACATTTTTCATCCCATTGTCCCCTCTCGCTCTTTGCGCTAAATGTCCCGCAATCGTCGCATTGCCTTTATCTCTCTCGTACAGAACTTCCTGTTGCCCGTTCGTGCCCGTGAGCAGTAACGTCTTTTCAATGACAAACGTATTGTTCGTAAATGCGCTCAAAATCAATGGCGTGGACTCGTCTTGAAAATCTTTCGCCGCCATATCGAGGACCCCACCGTATCGCTCGTTCTCGAGGAGAAGCATTTCTAGACATGCCATGCTCTCCACAGACGCTCCGTACACCGCGTAATGCAGACAACAACTCCCATTATCATCTCTCGCCTGTAACAACTCTTTTCTCGTCCTTTCGTCTAGTACGCTCATTAAAGTCTGCACAGTTTCCACGTTGCCTTTTTGCATCTGTTCCATCAGATACGTGCGTCCTCCGCACCCTCCTTCTCCTTCCATCGCGACCTCGTGTCTCTCCCGTCTCGATAACGCGTTCGCGTCGGGCATTTTCAACAGAACCCGCAAAGCAGCGGCGTTGTTGCAGTCGAAGTAATCTCGTTTCCACGTTTTAGATATAATCGACGACGACGACGACACAGAAGAAGGAGAACAACAACAAGGATTATGACGACGTCGACCGACTCGACGCGCACGACGATGGCGGCGGTCGCGCGGTCGTGCCGCTGGATGACGACGCTCGACTGTTTGCGCGACCCGCAGCCTCATCGCGTCCAAAGACTCGCGCGCACACATGTCTTTCAGAAGAAGAGAAAGTCCTCTGTTTTCAAAACCCTAAATAGTCGTCAAAAGAAAAGAGCTTTGGGAGGTCGTCTTTTGAAGGCTTTGTCAAAAGTAAACGCCGCAAAAGTGGCAAAAATGACGACGACGACGACGACGACGAGCCCGCTTTCGTTCACGTTCGCGGGCCCGGCGTGCGCGTGCTGCGCACCAACGGTCTGGTGGGAACGAGAATTGAAAAAACGACGAGACGAAGAAGAAGATGACGAAGAATCATCATCATCGTCGAGCCGCCAACCCCCTATGATTTTAAACACCTTCACAAAGACGAAAACGGCGTTTCATCCTCTCTCCGCCAACCGCATAGGATGGTACATATGCGGTCCGACGGTGTACGATTCCGCGCACATGGGACACGCGAGAAACTACGTCAACTTTGACGTGCTGAGACGCGTCATGCAGGACTATTTTGGATACAATGTCCGATTTGTGATGAACGTGACTGATATCGACGATAAGATTATTTTGCGAGCGCAGAAACGGAGAGCGGAGTTTGTGAGGAGCCGAGTTCTGAGATTTTGCGAGAAAAGGGATGGAAACGAGGACGAGTTGAAGAATCTCGCGACAGAGGTCGAGAAAGCGATCGAGACGAACGCGCCGTTGAAGGAGTTGTGCGAGAAGGTGGACGCGTTGAGAGCGAAGGCGTTGGACGCCGACGGGTCAATTTTAGATATCGGAGATGATTCGAAGGACAATGGCGATGGCGATGGTTCCTCGTTCACCGCATCGGTAGATGGTGGAAAAGACTGGTCGATTCAGACGGGGTATTTGAAGCTCGCGCAGTTTTACGAGAAGGAGTTTATGGAGGACATGCAATTGTTAGGGGTGAAAAATCCAGATTGCTTGACCAGAGTGAGTGAGTATACGAAGCAGATTGTGGAGTACATATTAGGTATCATAAATAACGGTTTTGCATACGAGAGCAACGGGAGTGTCTACTTTGACGTCACGGCCTTTGAAAATAGCGAAAATCACAAGTACGCGAAACTGAAAAAATCGGCTTTGGATGACCTCGAAGCGGCGATGGACGGCGAAGGCGCGTTGAAAGCCGATTCAGAAAAAAGGAACGATTTCGATTTCGTGCTTTGGAAAAAATCGAAAAAAGGCGAACCGTCATGGCCAAGTCCTTGGGGAGAAGGAAGACCGGGATGGCACATTGAGTGTTCTGCGATGTGCTCGGACGTGTTGGGAAAGTACGTGGACGTCAACGGAGGAGGCATCGATTTGAGTTTCCCACACCACGAAAATCAATTGGCGCAAAGCGAGGCGCATTATGACATCAAGCAGTGGGTGAACTTTTTCGCGCACAGCGGGCATTTGCACATCGACGGTTTGAAAATGTCCAAAAGCTTGAAAAATTTCATAACTATTCGTCAAGCGTTGAATACTTATTCGGCGAGACAATTACGGTTTTTGTTTCTGTTGCACAATTGGTCGGATCCGATGGAGTTAACGCCGATCATGTCGAAAGAGGAAGGTAGAGGTGCAACGTTTAAACAAATGGATGCCGCTATTGGGGTAGAAAAGACGTTCGCGGAGTTCTTTCACACCGTTAAAGGTGCATTGAGACGAACAAGGTATGCGTGCGATAAAGATCAAATTTGGCACCCGTTGGAAAAGAAGCTTTCCGATGCTCTCGATGCGTGCCAAAAAGAAGTTCACGAGTCTTTTTTGGATAACATCAACACCTCAAACGTCATTTCTTCGCTGTTAGCGTTGATAAAAGAGTTCAATACGTACGTGGCGTCGGTCGAAAAAGACGCAAACCACACTTTGCGACCCTTTTTAGTCGAGAGTTTAGCGAAATACGTGACGTACATTTTAAATTGCATGGGGATTTCTGGAGAAGCAAACGCACCGTTGGGATTTACCGATATCGAAACGGGTAGTGAGGGGGAAAGGGGTGATGGAGCTGTGAGTACGAGTGCTGCGGCGAACAATGATACGAAAGAAGAAATTTTAGGTCCAACCTTGGACGCGCTCACGTCCTTTCGCGACGAAATCCGAAGGCTCGCCAAAGGAGAAGATCTCTCTCCAAGCACCATCTTGGGTCTCTGTGACCAACTCCGCGACGTCGTCCTTCCTAAGATTGGCGTCAAACTCGACGACAAACCCGATGGCAATGCTTTGTGGAAATTGTATGCCCCCGGTGAGTTGGAAAAAGAACGACGACGGGAGGAGGAAGAAAAAGAACGCAAACTATTAGCGAAACAAAAACTGGCGGAAGAAAAGAAGCGAAAGGAGGAAGAGAAGGAGCGAAAAGCAAAAGTTGCACCTCGAGAGATGTTTAAAATAGGCGAAAACGAAAACGTGTACGGGTCGTTTGATCCCGAAACAGGGATGCCTTTAACCATGAAGGACGGGTCGGAAGTGACGAAAAGTCAAACGAAAAAGTTGCAAAAACTGTACCAAGCGCAGGTGAAGTTGCACGAAACATATCTAAAATCAATTCAGGAGAAGATGGGGGACGTGCAGCTTTAGTTGTATAATTATTTAATTATACGAGAGAATAAGAGAGACGTTATAATACGTAGAATATTTACATTTTTATCGTCTTTGCTGTGCGCTCATCGTTCCTTTTCGTACTGGTACCTGGTACCGGTACCACTACTATATACTGCTACATTCTCTTTTCCTTTCTTTTTTACTGCGAGACGTAGTTCAACTTCTTCGCCAACTGCTCAGCCTCGTCCAATAACCCGCCTAAATGCGCCGTCAATGCGTCGCTCCAAAAAGTATCCGACGACGGATCTAATCCAAACGGTTCCAGCGCTTCGACAAACCCTTTGGTGCCTCCCGCGGAGAGCAAATCCAACAACTTCTCTTCGAAACCTTCTGGTTGTTTGGCGTATACGCCGTACAACGCCCCGACAACTAAATCAGCAAACGCGTATGAGTATACGTAAAAAGGAACGTTGTGGAAATGGCTAACATAGGCCCACAAGTGCGAAGTGTCTTTGTACGAATCGTAAACGTCGCCTTCCTCTCCGTAATAATCAACCATGCACTCCTTCCACGCCTCGGTCATTTCCTCCGGTGTAACTTGGCCGTTTTGTCGTTTTTCGTGCACTTTTGCCTCGAACGCATCAAACGAGCACTGTCGAACGACCGAGTTGATGATATCGTCGCACTTACACATGATCATTTGCAATCGATCTTGATCTGAAGGCGCTCTCTCCAACAAATCTCTGAAAACAATCATCTCGCCAAAAATCGACGCCGTTTCCGCCAACGTGAGAGGAGGATGATATTGAAGAATACCTTGCTTATAGCTCAGAATGAAATGCACGCCGTGTCCACTTTCGTGCGCCAAGGTCGCGACATCTCTTTGAGTTCCAGTGAAATTTAACAATTGGAACGGTCCGCACCCATATGAGGACGAACAGTACGCGCCGCCGCGTTTTCCATCCACCGCGGGGACGTCGATTCTCTTATTTTCAACCATGTCCGTAAAATGTTTCGCCATCGTCGGCGAAAACTTTTCGTACCCGTCTTTGCAAATCTGTACCGCTTGTTCCCAGCTGTACGAATCCGACCCGGTGCCGATATCGATGGTCGCGTTGCGATCGGCCCAAGTGAACTCCTCTAACCCTTGCGTCTCTTTCAAAATCCCCTTCTTCAATCGATAATACTTCTTGCACAAATCCACTCCAGTCGTTTTCACCGCCAACAACAAAGAATCCACGGCTTCATCGGGAACGTTGTTCGAGACGTTTCTTTGCGAACGTAAATTCTTGAACCCTCTCTCCGTGTTCTCAATGTGCCAACTCCCAGCCACCATGTTCAAACTCAACGCGCACGTTCTCTCAAACTTTACCAATCCTTCGTTCAAAATGTTCATGCACTCCCGCCTCGTCTTCGTATCTTTACTCGATGTCATCTTCGCCAACAAAACTTCCATGTTCACTTCTTTCGTCGTTTCTCCATTCTCCGAGTCTTTCAACGGAAATCGCAACCGACTTAACTCGTTGCCATAAAACTCCACTACTTGTCTCTTCCCGGCGAAAGCGGATCTCACCGTCAACGCGCGTTCCACCTCTTTGGAAAGATTATACGGTTTCGATCGTCTCTCTTCCTCGATGAATGCTTTATATTTCGTTTTTAACTTTCCATCGTGCATTTTATATTGCTTCTCGATGTCTTCTTCCTCCAAATTCGCAATTTCTAAAGAAAACCATTGCAAAAAGTTCCCTTGAAGCGACCCGTACCGTTGCATCAAGCTCGCTTTTCTTTGTTGCATCTTCATGTCTTCCAAACGCGTATCGGACGCTAACGAAACGTACGATAACGCTCGCGTCAGTTCAATTTCAATCTCCTCGAACATTTCGATCGATTCTAACAGCGCCGCGTTCGAGCTCAGTTTCCCCTCGTACTTCGCCTTGAATTCTTTGCACTTCGTTTCGATCGCATCCATCTCTCGATCGATGTTCGAATCGTTCGGGGAGTCGAATTTGAAGTGTCGTTCCAACTCCCATCGCGGTTGTTTTGTCGCGGCGACGTCTTCTTCTTCATCCTTTCGAAGCATCTGCTGGTCTCGTTGTTGTTGCGTCGCGTTCGTCCGAATACTAGTACTCCTCTTGGAAAGAAGAAGAAGGTCTTTTTGGCGACGACTGTGAGGCGTTGTCAAAAAAGTTTTCGCGTTTTTTTTGAAGACTCCTCCGGGAGTGGTGTTTTCGTCGTCGTCTCGTCCATGCGACTTATTGAACACGTCGACGATTGTTAAAAGACTTCGACGTTTATTGTATACGCGAGAAGAAGAGCTCTTCCTCGCGCCGTTCAAGAACGACGCCGCTCCCCCCACTTTCGCGGAGAAGGACAGAGACAACGACGACGACGATGCGTTGAGAGAAGAGGAGAAGAACGACATGTAGTTGTGTGTGTGCGCTCTAAAAGTGTGGCGACAGTCGTCTTGGAACACCAACACCGCGCGATGGTATAAAATGGCGCACCCTTTCTCCAAACACCTAAAAACCCTAAACAACACACGTGAAAGGAAAAAAAGAAAAAAGGAAAATTTGCTCTCGACTCGTGAAGTGCATCATCATCATCGCATCGCGTGTTGCGCGCAGTTCCGTCGAAAGGGTCTCGAGAGACCCGCCATGAAGACGAGAAGGACGACGACGACGAGACGACGACGACGACGGCGGCGGCGAGATGACTGCGGCGGCGGCGGCGGCGGCGCGACGACTTTGTCTTTTTTCCTTCTCGTCTTTTTTGCGTTTTGGAACGCATCATCATCATCATCATCATCATCATCATCATCATCATCATCATCATCATCGTCGGTGCACAAGACGAGGACGATGATGATGCCGCATCCAAAAACGACATCGATGGTGATGGCGCCGCTCTTTCCCGCGCTTCTGCAGGCGAGAGCGGAGATGGTGGACGGCGAAGAGACCGCCGGAGCGGATGGTGCTAATGCCATCGTGAACTTTCACCGACACCATCGAGAGGTGAGAAAGCGTTTGCGAGAGAGAAAAGCGAAGAGGAAACGAGGAGACGAAGAGGAAACGAAAAAGGAAACGACGACGCTCGAGAAGAACGACGCGGATTCAGTTTCGCCGACGTCCTCGTC
>Ga0163180_10001861_pt1 | contig 11878 bp, 29 predicted proteins | sample AtlANTMetagenome_2_FD_109647 | JGI IMG/M metagenome (GOLD analysis project Ga0163180, IMG submission 109647) | Marine eukaryotic phytoplankton communities from the Atlantic Ocean - Atlantic ANT 4 Metagenome | ecosystem: Environmental > Aquatic > Marine > Oceanic | place: North Atlantic Ocean...
TTCTTCTTTTTTCCTTTCGGCTTCATCGAGCCATAATGTCCAGGCATTGTAAGAATTAGGTAGTTCTTAGTATATTCTAAACGAAGTCTGCCCTAATGTCTCTGGTTTTGCAAGGTTAAATTGCTGTAGACAAAGATAACCAAAAGCATCAAAAGCATGATCTACACCTAAATTTTTATTAGGTAAACCAGTATTAGGTGCATAAGTAAGCGTTCTAAGCGATTTTATTAACTCTTTACATCTTGGGTGTATAAAAGTTCTCTGATCTCCATTTGCGTCTAATAGAGCCGTATTAACAGCAGTTATCTTATCTCTTATCTTCCACGGACTTTTAGGACTTAAAACTGTAAAACCATTACGTCTGAGAATAGTATGGTCAGTAACTCCAACTCCACTTGTTTTTCTTGCATTACCCGTAGGGTCAGGACAGGCAATAACTCTTCGATCTACCCCATACCTTCTTACAACTTCCTCTGCAAAATCCCATGTGGTAGCACCTCCTGTTAGCATGATCTCATCAAAGACATATAAATTGTTGTCATGCTTATACGCACAAATTCCTGCCATAGGGTCTACGTTAAAGTCCAAACCCAACAACAAAGGCAGCATATGTAAATCCTGTACTTCCTTATCAATATTGTCATCACTGAAACTAACAGCAACCAAACCAGTAAGATTTTCAAAACTAGCCTCAAATTCCTGTCTAAATGTCCTCGCATCTAACTGGCTCCTAGCTGCTTCAACCTCCTCTGCTGCTACATTACCCCCCTGTATCGTAGTAAAACTCCATCTCTGCCAATCATCCCATTCCTGCTCGCCACAATAACACCACATATCATAAAACCAACTCGCAGTGCCATCAGGGGTACTAATAAACAAAGCCCAACCCTGTTTATCAGCTAACGCAGGTCTAATTACTTCAGCCCACACATCTCGGTCCATAAATGCAGCTTCATCTAAAACAACACCAGCTAAACTTCTTCCCCTCAATGCCATCGCATTTTCAGTCCCCTTTAACTCAATAGTCGAACCATTAATCAATTCCAACCTTAAATCAGTCTCATTCTTACTTTGCACCCACACCTTCGGCACTAACTTCTTCAATTCTTTCCACGCAATATCCTTTGCCATCCTATAAGTAGGAGCACAATAGAAATATACCTCACCAGGTCGATTGATTGCTCCTCTAAGCAGTTCAATACAGGAAAGGTATGATTTACCAAACCTTCGCCCTGCAACCAACACCCGAAATCTTTTATCACAATTAAATACCTCCCCCTGGGCATACCTTAAACTTACTTCTGGTTTGTTTTTTACTGCCATACACTTAAAAATAACAGAAATTTCAACTAATACCCCCTATTTATAGCCTATTCCTCCTTTTTTAGGTTATAGTTCGATTATTAACCCCTCTCAGATCAAGTCCGTGGCTTCTTCTACTTTCCCTAACGATATTACTCCTCCTATAGCTCAAGCTAATAAACGTGGTAGACCTAGATTTGTAGCTCGCTCTACAGCAGAAAAGGTTCAAGAACGTGCTCAACGACTATACTCACGCCAACTTGAAGGTCAAACTACTCGTCAACTTGTAATAGAACATTCCAAAATAGAACAAATCTCTGAAACAACAGCCTGGCAGGATTGGGATAAAGTAAAACACTGGAATACCGAAGATTGGGATAAAGATAGAGAAAATATGTTACCTCGCCTTCAAGCAATGAGAGTAAGATTATTCAACAAAGCAGTTAAAAAAGGTCAGCTTCAAACAGCAGCTCAAATACTAGACTCCCTAGGCAAAGTAATAGGTGAATCCGTAGAAACAGTTAATATCCAAGCTCCAGAACTTTCTATTAAAGTTGAAACAAAGTAACGAAGATTTCGAGAATATATTTAAGTTGTATGCCGTATCAAAAAAAATTTTAATATCTGCAACACTCCCCTAATACCTTCTAAGGCCTCTGTGTGCCTCTCTGATAGCACTCTAATATAACTTGTTTATGTTAGTACCTTAGAAATTATCGCCTCTCTGAAGCGATCCTCAGTGGACTTAGAAATATTTGTTAATAAACTTGACTTTAATATCATTATGATATAATATATCAATATGGTATATTATCATAATTGGTACATGGTGCATCTAAAAAATTCCCTATGTACGAAATATGATTTTATCTCATTTGTATTTCCCAGTCTCTAATGTTTAGACTATTTCGATAGATAAACCACTTCAGAGAATCACAAAAGGAAATACATAAAAAGAATCTAGAAAATTTATTCCCTTCCTTCCTATGGATTACACCGATAAGCTCAATTTAGAGCTAACAGAAAATCATCAATTGGCTTTCAAAATTGCACTTGATAAGTTAGGAGCTACAGTAGAAAATCCCGTTGATATAACAATGTGGATGTTTCTATATGCTACTAATTTTCAAGATAGGGAAAATCCTAATACTTTATTCTTTAAGGATAGAGTAACTAGAAAAACCTATAAGATACCTTACGGGTTATATGATATTGCCGAGGTGGTTTAACTATGATCGGTAACACTTGTATTTATCCAGAGTACGAAAAAATTTTGATATCTAAAAAAATCAGATATGAAAAATGTTTTTCTAAATCTGGCAAACTTTGGCTTAAGGTTAACCCTTTTGATGAGTCAAACAACTTTGACTTTTTTCATTCAATACCAACTTATGTGAAGTTAGTATTAGATGATTAAATAAAATTAGATCTGGAGTAACTTAGATTACTCCTTTTATCCCTTCCAGATTATGCGATCAACTTTATTATTCTTATCGTTTTTTATTTTGATATGGCAAGCAATTGTTATTTCAAATAATATACATAACCAATTAGAAACCCGTACTGAATACATTAATTCATTACTTAAGGAGATTTAATTTATGTATATCAATCCTGATTATTATCTTTATCAAAAGATAAAAGATCAACAAGAAAAAATTATAAGGATCAATGATGAATTAGCGGAAGCTATTCATACAATCCACAAACAAAACCAAACAATTCAAAAATTAAAGGAGTCTAAACAATGTCATTAAAAACTGGAGTTAAAACAATCGTTACCAAAACAAAAGGCGGCGGATTCTTAATAGAGAATCCATACGCTACTACAATTAAGTTCACTTGCGGCGATGGTTCTATCGTTGAAGTTCCCGAACTTTCATTACGTTTGATTCTTACTAGACTTTATATTTCTTATACCCGTGACGTTTGCGGATTAAGACGCAGTGCTGTTACTTGGTTAAATGATGTTTTTGAAGAAAAACACACTTACAAATTTTGGCAAAAGGCATTTAAAGAAAATGGATGTCACGAAGCTCTAAAAATTAGGGAACCAAAAATGTAGAAAAATTTACCCGCTAGAAATAGCGGGTTTTTTTTTGCCTGAAATTTTTTTAAAAAATTTTTCAAAAAAAAAAAAAATTAAAAAATTTTAAAAAAAAATAGACTAAGAATAAATAATAATATTTTGAATGAATTTTTGAATGTAAAAATTGAATGCAATTTTATTGAATGTTTTTTTATTAAATGACTTTAAAAATAAACAATAAGTGATATAATTATAAATGAAATCTCACAAATTTTTATTATGACAGTAAAAGAGAGAAATCATGCTTTACAAAATGCTATAGGTCATATTGAAAGCATGGTTAAAGATTTTGAAGAAATTTCCCATTTAGAATCTTTAAATCCTACAACTACAGAGCAAGAAAACAGAATTGAAGAAATTCGAGAAAATGTTTTAAATAGTGCTTTATCTGTTGAATTTAGAAATGGTTGGTATTCTGACTTATACCATTTAAAGGGAGTTACTGAACCGATAGAATTTAAAATACTTCTTTCATGGGGTGGCCCAGCTTTGCGAATTATTGGAGAAATTGAAGAAAATTTCGCAGTAAATCCAAAAATGCAGTTTCAAGATTGGGGAACACTTTGGACAGATTTTGAAATTACAGAAGAACAAGAAAAGGCATTAAATTGGTTTTGTAATTGTTTTTATTTTGGCGGTTAATCATAAGAGACTTTTAATTAAGTCTCTTTTTTTTACTTAGTTGAACATAAACTATAAATATGATATCATTTTAATAGTTTATACAATTTCTAAAAATGAAAAGATTGAATAAACCCATGAATGAATTTAAATTTCAACAAATCATGGGAGAATATTTAATTCCATGCACTGAATGGATGGAAAATATAAATATTCAAAAAGCAGTAGCCATGAATGATGAGGTTATGTTAAGAAAAATTCTTGAATGTGAGTATTAATTATGGATAAAGTATTTACAAAACACAATGATTCTGCTCATGGATGGTTAGAGGTTAGTTATAAAGATATAACTGACTTAAATATTCAGAATGAAATTTCTGAATTTTCTTATATAAATAAAACTATTGAATCAATTTTCTTAGAAGAAGATTGTGATATGAATTTATTTTGTAAAGCATATAAAGCTAAATACAATAAAGAGATTGAATTTCAAGTTATAGAAAAGTATGAAATTCACCCTATAAGAAATTTACCTAGTTATACAAGTTGGCAATTTAACCTTTATTGGAATCCATTAAAAGGAAAAGAGTTAAAAGACTATTTAAATTCTGAGGTTAAATCATGAATAAATTAGAATCAACAATACCTTTTGATGGTTTTTATAACTCATATATTAGCTCAGATATAGAACATCAAATAGAACAACAAATTGAATGGGATACTGATATATTCGATTTAAATGAAAGTGAGCAACAAATTTTATGGGATAACTATTTAAGTGTTAATAGGCTATCTTTTTATAATGAAATAGCTGAAGATTATACAAATTTTTATATTGAGATACTTAATAGAAGATTAAAAGGGTTTACATTAAAAGCTAAATTTAATCTTATAACAAGTCCGAGAGAATATAATTTTGAAACAGATAGAATATTTATAGAGATAGAAGAGAATCATGCTATTGATTTTATTAAATTTATAATTAAAAACTATAAAAAAGAATTAGAAGAAAAAATAAAAGATAGATTTACAAGTAGATCAGGATTTAATTCTTTTTACAAAAACAGTTTAGATTTATGGACTCAAGATTATTCAGAATGGGATCATAACCAAATTGGTACTTGTTTTGAATTATTTGATTTTGATGAATTACATTTTTATGAATCATTATCTGAAACAATAATGGATAACTTAGGTAATACATTAGGTCAAGAAGGTATTGATTTATTAGATAGAAAACAAGAAGAGAAAGATAAAAAAGAATTAATGGATAAACAACAACTAAAACTAAATTTTAATTAATTATGAAACACATTATTGCTATGAATTGCAGAATAAATGAATTAACTGAGCAACATCAAGTTACTTTAGTTCATTTAATAAATCATTTAGCATCACATACTTATGAATATCAAGTTCATGCTATGAATCGGATTGAAAAAATAAGTAATGAAAATCCATATTGTGATGATATAGAGGGTTTTGAAAAACTAAAAATGGATTTAGAGGATATTGAAGAATGACTTATCAATGTAAACAAGTTGATATAGGGGATAAATGCGTTGAGTGTTTAAGACCTACTTCATTTGGATCAGGTTTATTTGTTAACAGAATACCTGCGGATAATGATGAATACATAGGGTGGTTATGTCCAGAATGTAACTGGCATGAGTGTGATAGATGTGATGAAAAAATTTATTGTGATGAAGATATTACACCTAATTGTGTTTATTTAGATCACGATATAACAGAATTTTTTGATGGTGCTTATAGGGTTCATTATGAGTGTCTAACTGAAGAAGAAAAAAAGTTATTAGAGGAGAATCAATAATGGTAAATGTAAATCCTAATAGAGAATCATGTATGGAATATATGAAAGAATTAATTAGAAAGAAATTATCAAAAACTGAAGTAATAGAAGAATGTAAAAAAGGTTTTGATAACGTACACCCAAGTACTTTTTATGATTGGTATGACATTGTGATAGTTGAATCAGATATAGAAGAATGGGAAAAACAAAATAAGATAGAAATACATGATAAAAGGCAAGATAAAATAGATTTAAAATATCAGATATATATAGATCAAAAGAAGATATATAAAACTGCAACTGATAAAGAAGAAAAAAAGGAAGCTATGAATACATTATTAACTCACTTCTTAAAAAGAACTGAATAATTTACTGGCATTAATTAATTAAGTAAGACCAGTACTTTCCAAACACGAAAATTCGGTAACGAAAATGAAAAAACCAAAACACAAATACTATCGTATTACTGCTAACTCAATGACTAGTTTTGAACTTTATATGAAAGTTCCTGACTCAATTACAACTGATGATATATGGATGCAACGTGGGGATGAAATACTAGAAGGTTCTAGATTCAAAGCTATGGATAATGGATGGGGAGGTGTAGGAGATTGGGAATACGATCAAGTTATAGAAGTAGACGAAAAAGAAGCTAAAGAAAATGGTTTTGATGAGTGGGAAGAGGAGGATTTTAAAAATGATTAAAAAAATTCAAGTTACTTTACTGGTAGAGGTTGATACTGAAGATAAATTTATTTGTCCATCAGGAGATCCATTACTCGAAAATTGTGTAGTAAACGTTGTTGAAGATAGATTTTTTACTGATCCAGTAAAAATATTAGAAGTAAAGGAGTATAAAAATGATTGATAACCCATTAGAAAATCAAGTTATGCAAGAAAAAGAAGCTCTTTATGTTAATGAAAAATATGAAGAGCATTGTACTGATAGAGCTAAAGAATTAGCTAAAGATAATAATCTAAATCCAGATTATTATGAACCTTTTATAGAGTTCTATATTGAAGAATGTAGAGAATCAGATAGAGGTTATTTTTTTTCTGATGATAAATATATTATTGATATTTGGTGGGATCATAATAAAGATCTATATAAAACTAAAACACCTTTTATTTCTTAGTTTTAATAACAAAATCGTGTATAGCTTCACGAATTAAGAAACCTATTGAGAGTCCTGCTCTTGATAGGTCTTTTAAATGCTGATAATCATCAGGATTTACGGATACACTTATTCTTTTTAAGGTTTCTCTTTTTTCCTCAGTAACATTTTCAGACATAATGAATAGCAAACTTATATTATAATACTAGCATATAGATATTTTACAAGTAATGAATGGAAATTCCCAGGTAATGAATGTCGTTTAAAGAAAAAGAAAAGAACCAAAAGAAAAAGAAATATAATATAAGTAAGTAAATATTTAATATATATATATATATATATATAATATATACATATAGGATAAGGAAAAGAATTTTTCGGATATTCGCTTGACATCTAAATAAATATCATCTACTGTCAGTAATGAACAGTTTATTATGAATGGGCTACTACGAAATGTTAGACATATGTTCTAATCACAATGGGTTAGATCCTATGCAAGTCATGGAAGATTATCCAGAAATAGATTTTGGAGCTATGACAATTAAAAAGTTTAAAAAGTTTTTACAAAAAAATTATTAAAGATGGAAAAAACTAAAGTTTGTATTTGGTTAGATTCTGATCTTCATACTTATCTGAATGAAAGTAGAGGAGAAGAGCTAACAATTCCACAGTATATTCGTCTAATTCTTAAACAAAAGATGAAAAGTGCTGCCAAAAGAAAACCAAAATCAGTTGCTTCTGATCCTTTTTCTTATTACATAATTAATCCAGATGTAATACCTGATGATTTAAAAGAATATGCAGATCTTTTAATTGAATGGTGGCCTATCAGAAAGAAAAAAGGTGCATCATGTACTCAAAGCGTTGCTGAACGCATCTTTAATACTCTTAGGTCATTTCCATCACAAGACAGAAAAGAAGCTCTTGAGAAGGCAATTACGGCTGGCTGGAAGGATATATATCCACTTAAGAAAGGATACAAACCAGAAGAGCCAAAAAATAATCATCCTGCATCAAGAGTATTTACAGCAGAAAGGGGGTTTGAATAATGAATGAAAATATCTCAATAACACTTCATATATCTGAGGTCGAGGATATAATTGAAGATCTTCAATGGTCAGCAAAAAAAATGAACCTTAGACACGGAAGTGGTGCTGGTCAAGATCAAGAAGATTTGGCTAGCAAAATAGATTTACAATTACAAAATCACTTTAAAAATGCAAAAACTATTTGATGTTTCAGTTTTACAAATACTGAAAGATGGTATTAAAAAAGGTTACTGGACTTTAGAAGATCTAGACAAGCCACCCCCAGGATGGACAGAATGTGTCAATAACACCAAAGGTAACAAAGCATTTCCTAATGGTTATCAAGGTGTCGAATATAAAAACCTTGCTAGGGTTAAAATACTAAAACCAAAACAGGAGAAAGTAGAACTTACTGATCCTAAAGACCTTCCAACTTACGATTTCTAATGAAAACTATCGAACTACTAAAGCCACTTCCCATTGTCAGAGATGAAGCTACACACAGGTATCTCAATAAAGAAACAAATCAATGGCTTGCTTATTCAACTACTGGAGTTTGTAATGAACTTACAGAAGAAGCCAAAGAAAATATTGAAAAGTATAGATTCATGTGGCAACCAAGAGGGGAGAAAGTACATGAATGTCTAGCTGAAAAAATGCTAGGTAATGGAGATATTGACTTTGATGAATATGGTGCATGGATTGAACCATTATTAAAACATGAACTGTTCACACATTTTCAACCACTGGCAATTGAACACATGATGTCGATACCTGATAAATCAGTTGGTGGTCAACTTGATCTTCTTGGATATGACACTAAGACAAAACAAATTAGATTGATTGATCTTAAAACTAAAGGTAGATACAGTTATTTTTTAAAAAAAAGAAAAAAAGATGGTTTGTTATATATCGAAGATTTAGATATGTATTGGCAAGAACCTTATTCAACTGATAAGCAACTTGGTTGCTATGTTGAAATGTTGAAATTAAATTATGATTTAACACCAGATGTATGTAATACAATCTGGGCATTTGAAGGTAGATGTATTATGAACATTGATCAACCAACCGAAAGATGTCTTACTGCATGGCAGAAAGCATGGGAAAAGTTTGAATCAGAACAGGAGTTGTTTTAATGACAAGACAACAAAGAATTGAAGCTGCTCAAAAACGTATCGAGGAGCTAAGAAAACTTATCTCGGAGTGGACTAAAAAATGAGATATATACTTGATGTCTCAGGTAGAGACTTAGAACTAATCAAAGCATCTATTGTTAACTTTGAAAGGTCATTGGAAATATCATCTCAAGGAGATTTTACTCATTTGATTGATGAACTTAATGACACTTATCTAAGCTTAAAAAGACAAAAAACAAAACAATTAAATTCAAAAATAAGAAGAAAATGGAAAATAATGAAATGAAATGTTTCTATAAGGAACTTGATCGAAGGAAAAAGTATCTCATCACAAAATTAAATAATGAGATTGCCACACTTGAATGGCAATGGTTTCAAAAAGAAATAACAGATAAAGAATATGTTGTAGCATTTGATGATATACAAAAACGTATTAGACAATTAGAAGGATGACTAATCCAAATAAAAGAAAAGGAGACAAAGCTGAAAGAGAAGCAGCAGAACTTTTAACAGAAGTTACTGGTTTTGAATGTAAAAGAAATCTTGCAGCAGGAATACCAGATGATGTTGGAGATATTTATGGGATACCTAATTGTGTAATACAGGTGGCCGATTACAAAGATAAGTCTAGAGCTTGTTTGGTAAAACCCAGGGAGGTGGAAACACAGAGAAAAAATGCAGGTGTGGACTTCGTTGCCAGTATGGTTAGGTTTAGAGGAGGTCAATGGAGAATGGTCTTGACTCCAGAACAATTTAATACATTATTACAAGCTGCCTTGCAGTAAACATGATATAGGTGTAATATAAATATTAAGTAAACAATTACTCATGTCCGCAAAACAGCCTTCGACATTAATCGAGGCACTAAACGCTTTCCAGCAAAAGCATCATGCTGCTGGTTTAGATGGTAAAAATCCATTTTATAAAAGCAAATACACAACATTGTCTCAAGCTCTACTTGCTGTTCAACCAGCTACAGAGTTTGGTCTTTGTCATTCACAACTGAATGATTATGTGATCACTCCAGAAGGAGAAGTTATCACAATAGTTATTACAAAATTGATGCACGTTTCTGGTGATGAACCTTTAGTCAGTAAGTTTCCTGTTCCAAAGATTCCCAGTAATGTAAAAAATGCACATCAGGAAGCTGGTTCTGCTCAAACCTATGCTCGTAGATATGGATTACTTTCTGTCTATGGACTAGCTAACGATGATGATGATGGTAACTCTTTAACAAAGACACCACCACCAAAAACAGGTGTAGCAAAAACTCCTACAAAACCTAATCAAAAACTAGAACCTACATCTGTTTTAGAAAAGTTACCTGATCCTATTACTAAGGAAGCAAAGGAAACTATCCTTGAAAAGCTACAGGCACTTCATGAAAGTAAACCACTCAAGATGAAAGAAATAGTCGAATCTTTCAGAAGTAAGTTTGGTATCAAAGATACAAAAATTACCAGACATATTACTACTGCTGAACATGGTGAGTTTTTAGCTCTTGAAATCTCTAAGATAGATGAAAGCTTATGACACCTGATGAAACTGCTAATACTGCGAGAGAACAAGTATTGAATGAACTTCTTCTCCGCAAGCAGCAACGTAAAAAAGATTGGAACAAAAACATCTTTAGTGTCAGAACCAATGACACCCTTGCTGTTAAAATAAAGAATCATTGTAAAGAAAACAAGATCTCTTTTAATTCATTCTTTAACACTTTATTAACTCAATTTTTTAATTAATTATGGACTTTAATCCAGCACTACCTCTTCCTATTAAATGGAACATTGGCGATGATCGCTTTAATGAAGGACAACAAGTTTTGACTTTAACAATACCTGTTGACTCTGTTACTCATTTAATAGATCATTTACAAAACCTAGTTAACACAAAATCAAAAGATGGAGATGTCTACGACTTCAATAAAAAAGAGAAAGTTAAAACTAAATGTGTACAAATCTACTCTAAAGCGATGGATGGACAGTACGGAGTATTTGGCAACATTAATCCACAGAAGATAGAAAACGTTCCTAGCACTAACGAATTACCTTTCTAATTACGAGGCATTTGTTTTTGTGAGATTTAGCAATGTAAGCCCTCAATTTTTTTAAAATATGCAAAAAACTAAAAAATACTTAGTAAAAGATCCTTTACTAAATATTCACTTTAAAATAATAAATGGTGTACGCTACTGGATTACACCTCCTCCATCTGGTTATCAAAAATGACCCCAGTTAAAAAATCTATAGCTAAGTTACGCAAACTAAAAGAAATAAGACGTAAAAACTTAGAAAAAAATTTCCTGGAAATACAAATGAAAGGGCAAGATCATTATGTTTTTATAAAAGAAAATGGTAAAGCTCAAGTAGTTTATGATGAAGGTCGTTGGGTTACAGAACACATAAGAACTGCCGTACTTAAATTTAACTATGAAATTGACAAGATAGATAAATTATTAATTAAAGATTTTACAGATGTAGAGCTTAACGAGTACGAAAAAACTTTGCAATAGGATTTATTGGTTTTGTTTTTTTCATTTCTGACACAACACGATCAGCCTCTAATTCTATAAGTCTATTTAATAAAGAAGCCATAAAAATATCCTGATCAAACTTCTTTCTAACCATATGTGTACAGTATCTTTTTACATTATCTAAATCATTACTTTTCATAATCTCTCTACATTGCATCTCTATTTCAAGTTCTAACTCTGGAGGTGCTGGCTCTATATCTATGTTGAGAAATTTAGTAACTTTCATTTTATTGGAAAA
>Ga0163180_10001866_pt1 | contig 11861 bp, 16 predicted proteins | sample AtlANTMetagenome_2_FD_109647 | JGI IMG/M metagenome (GOLD analysis project Ga0163180, IMG submission 109647) | Marine eukaryotic phytoplankton communities from the Atlantic Ocean - Atlantic ANT 4 Metagenome | ecosystem: Environmental > Aquatic > Marine > Oceanic | place: North Atlantic Ocean...
TTCCTGGCATAATACTTTCTCCTTTAAGATTTTCTAACAGCACCGGCACCTCGTTGTGCAATACCACAACCTCTACCAATCCTTTTGTTTTTACCCTTACTAACTTTTCCACCCTTGAAAAGTCCCTCAAAACCTCCTAGTGATCTTAACTCATCTTCTAAAGCTTTTGTATCAACATTACCATCATCGCCTCGCATCATTCTCTGACCTACATCTGCACCAGATGAGTAGGTTCCTTTATTAGTAACCTGACCCTTTCTTCCAATACCAGCTAAACCAGATGTTACCATACGTCGAAGTTGTGCTGTAGACATATCTTCTCTTAATGGAGGAAGTTCTTTTGATCTTGCAGGAGCATTAATTGAAAGCCTTTCTTCAGAGGTTGCACCTGCTCTAGGCGTTTCGCCTCCACTGCTTTGAGACATGTCTCGTTCCTGTTGTTTAATCAAACGATTCAACTCGCCTTGTTCAGACTTACTTCTTTTCGGTTCAGCTTTCTTCTTGGCTGTTTTTTTCTTAACAGGTTTCTTTTTAACAGAAGGTTCTTTTTTCTCAAGTTTTCTAGCCTCGGTAAGAGAAATACCTTTTGATTCCATTAACTCTTTAATTTTTCTTGAAGGACGACCTCTTCGACTTCTGCGACCTCTCTTCATTATTTTTTTTGTTACATTACCTTTAGGCATCTCTACCTCCTATTGAAAAAATATTTCTTTAATTGAATTATAGTTATCTAAAAAAGTTTCTTTTGTTAAGACTTTACCATTATTTAATCTAAGTATCCTCAATATAGAGTCTGGACAATTATCTCGATGAACTTCACCTTTTTGATGAGGTAGTTGATTAGAGTAATCAATAAGAGATTGATCTTTGTAAAAAGATAACATGTAATTAATCATTTCTGTATTACGACCATGCTCTGGCTTAATATATCTTCCCTGCTCTAAACAAGTATGCAACATGTATTTTTGAAACTTATCACTATGGTAAAAAGAAAAAACATTATCTGCTCTATCAACTGAAACTTTAGGCATTAAATACCAAGGTCCGATAACTCTATCCGTATATGCAAAATTAAATTTAATCCACCACAAAATTTTCAACGGATCATTCTTAATATTTATTGGTGCCGCTTCAATAAAATCAGTTAATTCTTCAACAACTATTTTACTATCACAATCTGATATTCCGTCTGCAATATCTTTTATTAATTCTTGCCAAGACTTATTTTTATATACATCATTTAAAATATCAGGCCATTTATCTGTTATTAAACCATGATAATAACTATCATTATGAACTGTACCGTTTGATAATGTATTACCAGGATGACCTATAACTGATACAGAATCTTTTGGATGAAGCTCAGTGTTATTAAGCAATCTATACCTATGATTATTATCAACTATAAATTTAAACAAAGCAGGATTAAATTGATTTAAAGCCTTTCTATTTTTTATTTTCTCATCAAAAGTAAATACTGCTCTAATTTTATTTTTGTTGCAATTCTGTAAAAATCCTGCGTACATTGTTGCAGAATCAAAACCACCTGAAAGAAAAACATCAATATATTTACTACCAGATAAAGAATTAATTATGTTAATTTTATCTTCAATACAGTCAATTAAGCTTACTTCTTCTATCTCTGTTGGTATTTTAAGTTTATATTTAGGATCAACCTTATATAAATTTTTTAAAGTTCCTGTCCTATCAAGAGGCTCAGATGGTTTTCTACCTAAAAAATGTAATAAAAACTTGTACCACTCTGGATATTCTAAAACTCTAAAGAAGTCATATAAAGCTTTAGAATGTAACTTAATAACTGCCAGTTCAGACATAGCTAAACAGAATAATCGTACTCTTTATTGTCAATAACAACTGGACTCGTCGTAACAGCAGTCTTATTAGCAGCCGGTCCTTTTCTAGCCGCACCATAACCTTGTCCAGTAGGTCTACCTGTACATTCTAGTTTCTCTTCTTTATAACGCTTAAAACCTTTTGCGTCATAAGAATAAATTTTATTATTAATAAGTGGCATAAGTATTCTCCTTAGTTAGACCCTTGGACTAAAGTATTAGCTGATCCAGCAGGGCTTGCGTTGTTCTCCATATTATCTTGACGATTTCTTCTAGCTTGATTGCGTAGTCCTTCTATAGCGCCTCTGTATTCATTTGTAAAAATAGCACTAAAGTTTGAATCTTTCATAAATAAACATGCTTCAATCATAGAAGCATAGAATAAAGCATCATAGCAGAAGTCTGTAAAATAATTTGTAGGGGCTGCGGAAGTAAGTGTGGTTGGTCTTGCTACATAGAGAACTTCACCCTGATAAGCCGAAGTCGGTGTAGGAGCCACATGTATAGCTGAGTTATTACGAATTGAATAGTACTTTGGAACGCCTGTTGATGTATCAGCATAAGGCCAATAATCATTTAAAAATTCTTCAGTCCGTTGAAGTAGATTAATTTTACTTCCACTTGCTCTTAGATTAACATGCCTAATAATTCTTGTATCGTCTGCAACAGAAACAACTTGACTACTTACAGCACAAGCAATAGAAACAGATGTATTCAAACCAATATCATCTAATTCTTTTATTAATCTGTTCTCTGCCTTGTTTACAAATCTTGGAATCTGATCAACAAAATCTGTGCCTGTATTTTCAGACGTATTAATAATATCATTTACAAGGTAGGTATAATCAACCATAAGCTTTATCCATAGTAAATATAAAATTTGCCGCCGTCACTAGCTCCAGCCAACGACACTTTACCACTACATTTAACACCTAGTTCATTAAGATATACATTGTCTGTAGTGTTTGCTGCTAATGCAGCATGTTTTATTTTAGGTCCGTTTTGATCTCCTACAACTATTTCAGATGCTACTGTCACTGCGAAAGTATAAACTTGTATTCTAGTATCAGCAACTGTAACACTTGATATAGCATCTACAAAAAGACCATTACCTCCAGCACCACCAGTAACTTGAGCTAATCGAATATTTGACATATTTATCTCCAATCAGAATAAGAGGAGAGATTTCTCTCTCCTCTCACCCTAGTTTTAGTTACCTTGATTACCAAAGAAACCTCTCCAATCGGACCAACCAAAACTATAACGCTCTCTAGCTTTAAAGCGAAGGTTGCCGGTATCGAAGTCAGGCTCCATTTTAGTTTGCAACGGTGAACGAACAAACATCTTAGTGCCGTTAGGAACATTCGTCTTAACGAACCAAGCATCTGTATCAGTGAATCGACGGTTGATAAACACACCCTTCGGAAGCATAGACATGCTTTGAATGGAGTTTACATCATTCCATCCCGCTGGGTTGGTAGCAGCTTGTGATCCACCAAGAGCGGAAACCGTACCAGAAGCAGGAATAAGAGTGGAGTTCAACAACGAGTTCGACGTTGCCCAGTTATCAGGAGCAACATGAAGTGATTCCGCACTTCCACCTGTCAAAATTCCCCGATCATCCTTAATCTTTTGGATGGTCGTAAGAGCCGCTTCAAGAGAAGCGAAAGACAGATCAGCCGCCGTAAGTATGTTAGATTGCGTACCGTCTACAGTTGGATGGGACGCACTGAAAAGCGGTTGTCCATCACCACCTGCATAAGCAGCATTAAAGCCTTGGTTGAAAACATCCGCACCTTTTACTTGCTTGGTATTACCCATTGCTCTCGCAAGAGACTTAGAGCGCAACTTTGCAAACGTATCATACAGATTGTCTTCCATAGCTTCTTCTGTAACTGCAAAAGCAAGCGAAATCGTTTCGTTAGTATAACGAGCAACATAGCTTTCACTAGCCTCATCATATGTAACAGCAGCGCCTTCCGCTTTTACTGGAGCATTACCGAAGCCCGTAAACAAGACTTCTTCTTCAAATGCACGGTCTGAATTTTCAATTTCAAACAAAGGTGCATGTTCATTTTCTACTTCGCCATATTCTAAACCAAAAATAGCATTTAGACCAGGAAGTAGTTCTTTAGAAATACTAGCTCTATTAATAGCCATAATTAAACCTCCCTACTAAATGCCAGACGGTGCGGAAAGCTTCGCATCGACATGTTTAACAATACGAACTTCAACAACTGGGAATGCTCTCTCTGCAGAAACAGCGATATCATTACCTGGAACATCCTCGACACCAATAGCTCTTACTGGAAGAATAGTAGTGTTACGAGTTGCAGCCTTAATACCAAAGCCTGACTGACCCGTAAAGGTACTGCCAGCGCCAAGAGTTAGACCAAAGTTTACAGTGTTGATATCACCGGCACTGATCGTAGCATCCGCTTGGATGAAATACGTTGTGGCGGGGTTTGTGTTTACCATTGCTTTAATGTTAGAAGCACTGGTATTCGCAGGCCAATATTGTGAGAAATTCGGCTCACCATTGGCTTCGTAGTAAACTCCCTGAAAGACACCGACCGCAAAGTCAGCATCTGCCGAAACAGGTTCAATATTACCTAGAGAGGTTTTTACCAAGTCACCCGTGAAGATTGATCTTGCATCAGCAGAAGCGATGGGAAGTTCGTCAACACCAGTGGAGTTAGTACCTGAACCACGTTTACGAGCGGGAAGGAAGCCACGAAGATTTTTTGTGTCAGACATAATGTCTATCCTTTCCTAAGTTATACCGTTCCCTGTTTTATTCTTGAAAGCTTGGTCGCCTTCCTCTAGTAACAGATGAACGATTGTTGTTTGTAATAGGCATACGAGAATCAGAAGCACCTTCTAGTTGCGAATTAACCGCATCCATAAGTTCTTTACTCTTCGTCTCATAATACCGTTTACGAGCAGCAAGCTTGCCAAGGGGCATTTTAGCCAAAGCTAAGTCTCCACGACAGACTGTACCAGCATACCGCCCACCCTCTTGAACGATAGAGGACATGGATAATTCAGGAACTTCTTCAGGGTCTACAAAAGTCCAACCTTCTGACTGCTTCTTACCAACATTTTGATAATCGTCTTGGTTGCGTAATGTAATGCGAATCCATCGTAGACCCATTCCCTCATTTTCAAAACGTCTATATACGCTATCAGGAATCTGTAGAGCATCTGGCTCTTCGTAAGTCCACTCTGTTTCTTCTCTCGAATTGTGTTCTCTTGTATCAATGCTACGTTCTTTAGTTTCTTTCCGTGTATTCATTTTACTATACTCCACGCTTAAATGTTATATCTGTATATTCACCGTCTGATTTGTCAACCTTTAGTTTTTCAGCGGCATATACCTCAAGTGGTATGTTCCATTTCTGTGCTAGTCTTACATCTTCTTGAGATAGCTTCACTTTCTTATTAGAACTGGTGGGACTGCGTGATGTTCCTGCCACCACCTGAGAGGGTTGTTGAATTGTTTCGGTATCAACATTCTCGTTCTTTTCTTCTTGATCAAACTTATGAGGAAATTCAGTTCTCAATCTTCGATCAATCTCATTATAAAAATCCTGTTCTTGAGGATCATAACCTGTTTGCTTTAATTCTGAATCAATTGCATACGCTGCTGCCGTCATAACAGAATCTTTTCCAAACCATTCATTTTCTTGCGCCCAATCTACAGCCATTGCATCTGGCTTTTGAGGAGCTTGAGGGGCTTGTGATTGTTCAGCACCAGCTTCTTGTTGTTTCTCATAATCTTCTAAAGCATAATGATGCCGTTGAAGATCATTAATATTTGTTGTTGCTCTTTGAAGAACATCTAAAGCTGCTAGAGTTCTTTCAGGATCACCTGAATTATAAGCGTCAATATAATCATTTTTAGCTAATGACATCTGCTCTTCTAATTGTTTTTGTGAAACAGCACTATTAGCTTTTTGTGTATCGACGTAGGTTTTTTCCATGCTCCTTAAATTTGTTTCTAAATTTTCTTTTTCTTGTAGTAGAGCTTGGATACGTTCATCTCTTTCTTTTCTTTGTCGAACAAGGTTTCTTATTCTCTTTTGTGCGCCTGATGTTTCTATTCCATCAAGCTCTTGAATAGGTTCTTTCTTTGTTTCTTCTAATTCTTGTTTAGGTTTTTTGATCTCCTCTGCTGGTTTAGTTTCAGTAGATGGCTCAATCACCTCCTTTTCTTTAGAATCATTCTCAACTTCAAAATCAACCTCATCTGGAATTGTAACGTCACTCCATCCCGATTCGTCTTTATTCATTAAATTTTCCTTTATACGCTGCTTCGACACAGGCGGTTACGAATAACTAATTATACAATATAATATTAACTTGTGCAACTATTCTAACTAGATAAATTAAAAGTAGGGTCTAAATCTTTTGGATTTTGAACTCTCATAATAATTTGATCATCATACAAAAGAATTAATTTAATTCCTTTGTAATGAAGTTTAATACCTGCATTTTTTCCGTAGCATACATAATCATCTGTTTCACACCACGGTGGTCCGGTAAACTTATTAGCATCTTTATATGCTTGATCACCGACTTTTAAAACCTTTCCAACAGTTGTTAGATAGGCAATATCATCTCTTGTAGAGTCTGGCAAAAAGATACCCCCCTTTGTTTTTGGCTTAACCGAGATAGGTCTAACTAAAACATGAAAACCAGGGATATCCGGTAGTACTTCAGGATCAGGAATGTCTTCTTCAAATCCTGTAATCCATTGATCATTCTGAATAGCTTTATTTAAAGCTTGAACTTGCATGGTTAATTCTCCTCATCATCATAGTATCGTTTTTTTACAATTGAAAGAATATTACTTTTTGCCCATGAAATTCCAGAATGGAATCCTACTAATTCTTTATATGTAGCGTAATCGGAAGCTCCTCCCTCCGATAAATTACTTTTGATTGATTCTAATTCTTTATCATATGAATCAACAATCTCGTCCCATAAATTCATTTATACAACTATCACTCCAATAATGAATGATGCTACACCTACAATTAAAACTTTTTTCCATATACCACAAGGAGCTTGATGCCCTTCGGGTAGACAGTTGCAGGAACCGCATCCCACAACATTTTTAAATTTAGTCCAATACTTATTAATTTTCTCTTTAATGTTTCTAATTCGTTTTCGCATTGCTCAAGTCCTTTATAAGATTTGTAACAGTTTTCATGCTTTCCGATTCTAGTTTTGTATCGGATGATAATTGATTTCCAGCTAATCTTGTAAGAAGTTCGGCAGCTTTATACGCATTATTATCTTCTAGCTTCTGTTCCTCTAAGGCTCCCTTCAACAAAGTCTCAATTGCTTTAGCTGCCTGTTCAGATTGATTCATCTCCATATCGGCTGCAAGTTTCTGCTGATCCTTATTACCTTCTCCAATATACTTAATAACAATTTCATTTTCATCAATATCTAATTCTCTATTTTTCAATGCGGCACTAGCAGCATCTTTAGCCATCTGTGCTTGTAACTTATCTCGCTCAACTTGAAGCTTCATGTTTTCAATTTCAACAAGTTGTTGCTCTGGTGTTGGCTGCATCATCTGTGGATTATTAGCCTGAAGAACTTGTTGTGCAGCTTGAGCCATAGCAAACTCAACCATATCTGGTGTAATAGGTTGACCTTCTGGTACTTGATCTTTCATGCTTAGAGCAACACCCTCAATCTGTTCTTTATACTTCATAACAATATGTTCTTGAATATTAGCCTGTAACACAGGAACAACTGCTGCCATTAAAGGCTGACCACCGCCCATAGGGTCTTGCATGAAAGCCATCTTAACTTGAATATGTGCGTCATGGTTTTGACCTGGAAAAGCTCCAATAGGTTTACCTTTAATTGCAACTTGAATATCTGATAGAGGATCAAGAGGTTTAGGCTTTTCTTCAGGTGGAAGTATTAGATCAAGATTAGGCATGTTAGCTGCCTGAAGAATTGTTCTATTCAATTCTTCCATATTAAACATACCAGGAGGAGCTTGTTGGGCTAACTGTAAAGCTAACTGAGACAACATCATTCGATGAGCATTAGAAGGAATATTTGGGTCGCTTACTGGGATAATATCTACTCTTCCATCAAAATCTCTTTTTAGAACTTGTCGTGATATTCCAGGCACCTCAAATGGATATTCATTAGGCAGGTAGTCGTAATTAATCTGCGCTAATATTTTTAATTCTTCTCGTTGTGAATTGTGAAGCCTTTTATGAATAGCTGAGAAAAATTTACTACTGGCTTCCAGCAGCGCCATCGTAGTACCTACGGGACCATAAGAGGCGGCGTCAGATACTACCTGTTCTGTTGTGTCAGCAAACTTCTGTCCAGCACCAATAACAAAATTGAGCATGGAGAGAAGAGTATTGGATGGCTCTTTATAAGGCAGCGGAACAATAGACTTAGATAAGTCCATTCCCGTTGCCTCAACTTCTTTAAACTCACCAGGAGATATTGGATCATTATCACCAACAATTCTAACTCCTTTGGCTTTAAAGCCTCCTGGTAGATTAGCAAATTGACCCGCATCCACTAACGCTCTCATAGCTGCCGTAGCAGTCATCGTTAGATTACCAAGGAAATGGATCAATCCTAACCCATAGAAACCAAAGCCTGGAACATATTTGTAATGAACAAAGTGCATTACTTTTTGTCTTGTTTTATCGTCAGGTCGATAGTTTCTACGAATACTAAGAATTTGTTTTGATTGTTCTTCTAGTGTCACAATATAAGGAAGGGACACACCCTCTTCATGTTCTGGGTCTTCCGGTAATTCAAGATAACAGTGTTGCTCTAGAAGAACATACTGATAATCAGAATCAGTTGTCTGAGCAATACCTAATACTGTATCTAGTTTAGTTGCCATAGATGACTGTTCAGGAACATAAGCTTCTGGCAAATCAATGTCTCGATACATACCCGCATCAATTTCTTTGATGAGGTCAACCGGACTTCTATAAATTACATGAGTATATCTATCTGCTTTTCTTAGATCACTTGCATAGTATGATACATAGAATTGATCAATAGGAACAAACTCGGATACAGGACGCTCTAATGCAGCATCGTAATAGGTTTTCTTAAAAGCGGAACCAATAATAGGTAGATGAAACAATAGCCGTTCTGATTCGTCAAAGTATTCCGGCATCTGTTCAGTTAGCTGATAGTTCATAAATTCTTGTACACGGTCAGCTTGTTTCATCTTGTCAGGAGTCTCGTTACCTATCACCTGCGACTTAACTGGACCGGCTGCAGGAAATAGTTCAAGAGAAGCTTTTGCCTGAAACTTAACGGCTGATTCAATAAGAAGAGGATGGACAGCGGTACAGGCTCCTTCAAAAGGTTCTGATGCATCTTGAAGCTTTAATCCTAAAAGATCAAAGCCTCTTTCAAACATACTCTCCCATTCATTTCTAGAATCTTTATCAGATTCAAAGTTATCAAAAACTTTATTAGCTATCTCTTCTAGATCATTATCTTCAATCTTATCTGCTAGGTCTTCAAACCATTCTTTAATATCTGGTTTTGTTTCTACTTCTATACCTTCTTCAAAATTAACAACTACTCCACCATCAGGATCAATATCAAAACTTACATTCTTTTCTAGATCAATAGATGCACCATTACTTGCGTCAAGTGCAATAATTTCTGCTTCACCTTTTTGATCAAAGGGGTTTCGTTCAATTGCCATTTTTTCTTGTATCCTTATACTTCAAGTAAAGATAGTTACTTAATTCTTTCCAGTATGATTCAAAAGATGTAAAATCTTTTTGATTTGGTCTGATCAGACTATGATCTATTCCTTTTTCATAATCCCACACAACGAGTCCTAACATCATTTATTTTGAGTTCTTAACAATAGATGCACCAAAGTAGAGTCCTACAATAGCAGATACTAGATGAGTATCTAGAGGTGTTAAAACTAAACCTCGTAAAGCTTGCCACTTTATAATTTCTTTTCCTTCAGTCAAAAAGAAAAAGCCAGGATTAAATTCTGTATAACCTACTGTTACCAAAATATCAGGCCAGAATACTGCTACAACTTTAGGCCAAACAATAATAGCTAATACAGCAGAGATTGCAATAACTCTTCTTGTAATCTGAAATCCTGTATTCTCGTAACGTCTAGCAAGGTCTGTTGCTTTTGATTGTTCTTGTAATCCCTTTATAGCCCTGCTGAAAGCTTCTTGTTTTGCTTTCATGCTTTGTGACCAAAGCGCCATAACTCCAGATAATATTCCAGAACCTAGCATTGTCACAAGTTCTAATGGAAATCCCATTTGGTTACACCTCTTGCTAGTTAGAAAACGATTATACCATTAAACTCTCCAGTATGCAACTTTCTTTTGTCTGCGGGGATTTACATCATCTTCCCAGCTAGGATCATCTGGATGAGTTAGAAGCCATGACTCTTTCATGTAATGCACAGCCATAGCTAGAGCATCTACCTGATCATCATGTCTACCGTTAGGAAAACTTAGCAGTTCTTCAATCAGATCATCTGCCCATTTTTTATTCTGTGGTAGCCACAAGCGTCCTGCTTCCAATACAGGACTTGCTGCATATACTCTAGCTACCTTGTCTCTGTCTGGTGTGTACTCTAGAATAGGCAAGCCACTTCGTCGTAAATCTTGTATTAGTGATTGACCACTGGCTTTCTTTTCCACAATACAAATATCAGGTCTATACTCTTCATGTAGACTTTGAGCTATCTTTCGGAGATCAGGGTATTCAAATCTTCCTCTGGTATTTCCTAGTAGAATAAGATTACTAGCAATATACTCTTCTCCTTCATAGCTTTCTTCGGGCATCTGAAAGATACCCCATGTTTGAATAACGGAGAAGTCAGCACTACTCTTTGTTGAGAAAGCTGTATCTAATGTTTGAATAACAAAATCACAGGTGGGAGGATCATCATAATCCCATTTTTGTATCCATCTCTTTTTTATTATTCCACCTTCTTCTGGTGTAGGATTCTGCATATACAATGAATCCCAGTATCTTGATCCATTACTTGCAATGATCTCTTCTTCATCAACTCGTAATACTTCATCCGGCTTCCACTCAGGAAAGTAAGAACTTCCTATAGGTAAGTCCAGAAGCTTTGATGCTTCTTCATCTATCCATGCAGGAATACGAATTACCTCCCATTTATGAGTGGCATCCATATCCATTACTTCTTGTTGTTTTAATAACCAACCACAAAGATCATCATGGTGGTATCGGGTGTTCACAATTACAATAGCCCCGTTAGGCATGATACGAGTACGCAAACCTGCAGGATACCATTCCTTAATATACCGCCTACCCGCTTCAGAGAAACTATCTTCCTCTGACATAGCATCATCTAGTATTGCTATGTGCGCTCCCCGTCCCGCAATCTGTGATCTAACACCAGCAGCATAGTAAGTTCCATTAAGATTTGTTTTCCATTTACCTGCCGCCCGTACATCTGATCTTAGCTGGACGTTGGGAAATACATTTTGAAACTGATCAGTGTTTACTACATCTCGAACTGATCTACCAAAGTCACTAGCTAACTGATCACTATGAGATATAGACATAATCTCATGTGTCGGGTTATTACCTATATACCATGCTGGGAATATCTTGGAGCATATGACAGACTTAGAAGATCGAGGAGGAAGAAAGACCATAAGTCTTTTAACTTCTCCGTCTTTTACTTTCTGAAGTTTATCGGAAAGTAGCTTTATGTGTCTACCCATCTTCCAATCGGATACAAGAGTAGGAGCAACCATACGAACAAAGGACAGAAAGCTATCTTGCGACTCCTTTAGAACAAGATCATCCATTAATGTACTTAGTGTCATCAATGTATTTACAGGATTGTCTTGATCCTTTATGTATTCTTCAGTAATCTCCATAGATACTCTTTAGTATCTCTATAGAGACTCTATAGAGATAACATAAAACCTTTTAAAAAATTATTATTAATAATAAACATTAAAACAA
>Ga0163180_10001867_pt1 | contig 11856 bp, 5 predicted proteins | sample AtlANTMetagenome_2_FD_109647 | JGI IMG/M metagenome (GOLD analysis project Ga0163180, IMG submission 109647) | Marine eukaryotic phytoplankton communities from the Atlantic Ocean - Atlantic ANT 4 Metagenome | ecosystem: Environmental > Aquatic > Marine > Oceanic | place: North Atlantic Ocean...
ATACGTGTAAACCCTCTCCGCCCAGCTTAGCCGCGACATTCAGGCGCCGTTCAGCAGCCGCCATTTCGCCCACCAATGCCACCGGATCATGCTGAAGTGCGCCCTCGACAGCTGCGACAAAGTCGCCCATATGTCGCTGCATCAGTCCGGGAATCACATACTCCCGAGGTCGGATTCGCTGTTGAGCCAGAATCCCATCCAGCAATCGTGCCCCTTGAGCCCTTGCTGCGGGGTTTGTCGCGTGAGCAGCGGTCCATGTCTTCAAAAAGAGATCACGAAAATGCATCGCTTGGTCCACCATGCTGGCGCCGACAAAGCACACCTGTGGGCCCGTACGTTGCTCATCCTCACCGGGTTGACGTCTCGCTGTGTTGGCGGCAAGCGGTGTGTACCGAACATGGCGGAACCCTGCCGTCTCAAAACGCCTCACATTCGCATTCCGATAGGTATGAATGCGCACATTATCGGTGTGACCACCCACAGGCACAAGTCCATCGGTTGTGGGGTCGATCTCCCACACCACCAACGGGATTTCGAGCCGACTACAGGCCTCTGCCAAGCCGTTTGTGTAATTTACCGCAAACACAAAATCCGGATTGACCTGCTCGGCAATCGCGTTGAGAGCCTCTTCAGACTGCCGACCGATGTCCCATACATAGACGGCCATTCCCGACTCGTGTAAGCATTCGGCCACATCATCAATAAACAAACCGCCAGCGCACATCAAGACGCGAGGGGCATCCACATCAAGATCCAGCAACCGATGCTCATTCGCATAGACCTGAGAAAGCAAGGGATGCAGAATCACCGCATCCGGTTTGGACGCTTGGAAACGAAAAATATCGGCACCCAAAGCCAGAATAAGACGACCCGTATCCAAGGCTTCTGAAAAATCATGCTGAGCCAACGCGAGTCGCAGCATGGCCGGATCCCGATCCCACGCCACCACCTGGGCTTGTGGGTTGAGTCGAAGCACATCGTGGACCAGTTCACCGGTGCCCACTCCAAATACGAGGACCGTCCCTTTTTGTCCTTCGCCACTGACGGTCCGGCTTTGAGCCGATGCCAGTGTGAGTGGGTAGCTCGAACGATGCACTCGCAATTGAAACGGCTGGCCATGAATATGGTCATCGATCGACAGCTCACACAAGCGAGCCACCACATCGGCTTGGGTACGATTGAGCACTGAGAGGTTGCTCATCATCGCTGCGGGAATCTCTGAAGTGAGGGACATGCTTGTTTCTCCAAGCCCCTCTATCGGTCAACGCAAAGCAGCCTTGACTATAGTTCGACGAAGCATTCGGCCCCACCGTAGAAGGCCATCGCGAACACTGGATCCGCACTATGCGAGAAGCTCGCTGTGTGAAACCAAGAGCCCCAAACTAAGACCTGGCCGTCTTCGCCAGCAGATCCCGATTGGCCGCCACCGCCACCGCCACCGCCATAGAGCGCACTGCTCCCGTCGCCCCCGTCTTCACCGGGCCCAGATCTCAAGGTGAATGAACCCATATGGTTGCTACCGCGCCCACCGGATCCTCCCTCGCCACCGGCACCAGCGTCGGCCTCCGCGTACAGTAAATCCGCTCCATCACTCCACGCATCGCTCACGATCAATACTCGGCCACCGTGTGCACCCTCGCCACCGTCACCGCCACCGCCACCGCCTGCACCGCTCACCGCAGAGGCGTCCTCACCTTGGCCACCGGATCCCCCGATTCCACCATTAGCGGTCAGCTGGGCACCCGATGCGGCCGTCAGAGTATCGGTGAGAACGATGATGATACCGCCGCCAGCTTGACCCGCAGCGCTAGACCCGCACCCATCGCCCAGAGAGCTTCCGCCATCACCCCCGTCCGCGCACCCGCCGGTCGCTCCCAGTTGCCCACCGTTACCAAACAGCAAACGTTCAGCATCCGTATCGGCACATGCGCCAAAACTCATGGCACTGGGACCACCACCACCGCCACCCGGCGCATCGTAGTAGCTTCCTGGGGCTGACGCCCCTTGGCCTCCATACGTGAAGCCCTCACCCCCGGCACTGGTGCCTGGGTTTCCGGCACCGCCACCACCGCCACCGCCACCGGAGCCAGTCGTTTCGAAGCTGTTGCCACCGCCACTACCGCCACCGGCGCCACCGGTACCATCGTCACCGGGACCACCGTCGCAGGTGGCTGAAAAACATCCTGTACCCCCAGCTCCTCCTGCCCCTTCCCAATAGGCACTGCGGCCCCATTGGTGTTCGGCAAAGCCCAGGGAGCTTGAACCACCGCGGAAACCGCGCTGATTCATATTGAGGTGAGCATCCGCCCCGAGGTGCAAGGATTGCGCCCTGAAAATCAACACGCCCCCGAGTTCCCCGTCGAATCCATCAGTGGTGAGTTCCGCCGAAGCGCCCAAATCCACCGATGAGAAGTGAGGGATTCGAATCGCCTGGTGACGGGAACCATCCGATGTTCGGACCGCATAGTCGAGGGGGTCTTTGAGATTCAGAATGTCGCCATCGATGCTTGCGATTTCGATGACCTGCCACAGTCCCGCGCCTCCATCCATGCAGTCTTCTGAATCCCCACGCGTCGACTGAATAAAAAGTTCATCCCCCGCCGAGAACCGATAAGGCTCCAAAACGGTCACGGAGGAGGTCCCAGCCTCATGATCCCCTGTGACCGCCGAGACGTCATACACGATGCTGTCGCTGTCTCCAGCGGCAACCTCGAGTCCACCATCCGTGCCATCACCGCCAATAGGTGGGCACTGCTCTTCAATGGTGACGCCTGCGCTATCGGACGGTCCGTCGTCCTCTCCGTCATTAGGGGTCACCGTACAAATCCAGGACTCCCCAGCACGGGTCGAGTCTGAATCAATGGTGTCTCCATCGCGCACGGTGGAGTCTGCCCCTGTGAAGGGGGTTCCATCCACCGTCCAAGAAAAGACATAAGTGATGGGATCTCCATCCAGGTCAAAGGACTCCACATCGATGAGGCAAACCAAATCATCGTCCGTTTCCGGAGCGGATGGCTCCACATGGATTTCGGGCGCCGTCGGTGGCGTGTTCTGAATCTCCACCAGATTTGACCCCACTTCATCGCCGCTCGACAGTCCATCGAATGGGGTCACAAAGCATTGAATCCATTCGTGCTTCACATGAAGTATCGATGCCAAGGTCGAACCTGTCGCTCCTACGACGGTCACCCCATCGATTTCCCAACGATAGGTAAAGGTAAATACCGACGTTCCATCGGGGTCGGTGACACTGCCCGGCGTACAGACCATCGTATCGTCGGTGTAGGCGGGATCAGGGGTCAAAACGACATCCAACAACTGAGGTGCGGTGTTTCCTATCACCACTGAATCGCTCAACGGTGTACCGTCATCCTCCCCGTCATTCGGTGTCACGGTACAGGTCACGACATCACCCACACCGAAGCCTGTCGACAGCGTATCGGAGCTCCCGACGAACACACCGTTGACCGTCCACGCAAATCGGGAATTGTCCGGATCTCCATCGAGGTCGAAAAAGCCCTCATAGGCACACGACAATGTATCCGTAGCGGCCGGAGAGTCGGGACTGAGGTCAACCGATTCGATGAGCGGCGGGGTATTCTGAACGACCACGCAATCGGTGTCGGAGCCTGAGGTCGCTACCCCGTCGGTAGCCACCACGGTGACACACCATTCTTGGCCCTTCACCGTAGCGCCTGCTGGAATGGACGTATCGCCACCTTCCATGTAAAACACGCCGTCGATTGTCCACGTGTAAATGTACGACACTGCATCCCCATCCGGGTCAGTGGCGGGCGAGACCAACACTGCAAAGAGGTCATCGTTGGTATACGGCGGGTCTGGAATAATCTCGACATCTGGGGCAGAAGGGCCCGCATTCTCAGTGATGACGATGACCACTGTATCGGTCGTGGAATTGCCATCTGAGTCCGTCACCGTGACAGTGATGACATGCTCGCCGGGGCTTAAGTCATCCGTCGAGAAACCGACCTCACCCTCTTCATTAGCACCATCCGTACTGAGCACACCATCGATGTCGCTCTCCCATACGATGTCGAGGGTTTCCTCTTCGTCTTCCACATCGCTCACGATGGCTGTGAAGTCGATGGTTTCACCCGTCTTAAACCGATCGTCATCGTCTGGACTTGTGATGACCACAACAGGAGGGTTGTCCGTTTCGTCATCCGATTGGACTTCATATCCAATCCAGTCCGCGCATGTGGCACCTGCAGTATCGACTACGGTCAGCACCAGAATGTGTGACCCCTCGCTCAGTGCGTCAGTCTCGAGGGCCACGTTTCCTTCGCTGTCCGCGATGGACCCGCCCAAAAGTCCCAGGGTGTCGCTCGCCCAGGACACCGATAAGTCAGATGGTGCGTCTTCTGCATCCCCCACCAAGCCTTCCAGTTGAACCAAGGCTCCAAGATCTCCCGAACTTCCGGACGGAGGCGCCGTGATCTCGCAAGTGGGTGGGGTGTTCGCCGGACTGCCATCATCCGGATCGACCACCAGGACCACATCTTCATCGGTATATCCATCCGGGTCCGTCACTTCGACTCGAATCACGGAACTCGGACCATCCACCTCGATATCACAGGTGGTTTGTCCGTCTCCATCGATGGGCGCATCTTCGCAAACCAACTCGCCATCCACATACCAGTCCGCGGACAATTCGCTCAACTCATCATCTGGATCCCCCACCAACGCCTCGAACGTTTCTGTGGTCCCGTCGGGCACAATCGCCCCGTCCGTATGGGAGGTAATGTAGGCATATGGCGGCATATTGCCTGGCGCGCAGGTGTCCTCGGTCGCCACTTCACCAACCGTGGTGCCCTCGTCCACATCTTTTTCACTCGAGCACGCCACAGCAAGGGGCAGCCACAAAGCCAGCAAAATGCGATTCATGCACACTCCGAGTGATTCGAATTGAATCATACCCGGTGCAGCGCCCCATCGGGGACGGAGTTCATACGCTTTGCAGTGCACCCGTGTAGAAACTGTCGAGAACATCCTTGTATTTCGCCTCGACCACCTTCCGTTTTACCTTCATCGTCGGGGTCAACTCTCCGGTTTCTTGAGTGAAGTCCGCCGGCAAAATCGCATACTTCTTGATGGTCTCATATCGAGCCAAGTCGGCGTTTAGCGCTTCGACAAACGGATCGATCAGCGCTCGGACATCGTCCCGCTGAGCCAGCTCGGCGACTCCCACACCCGAAAGCTCGTTATCCTCCGCCCATTTCGCAATTTCATCTTCGTTTACCGTGACCAAGGCCGAGCAGAAATTTCGATTATTTCCATGGACCAACACCTGGCTGACCAGCGGACTCATGCTCTTGAGCTTGTTCTCCAGCTTCTGCGGTGCCACGTATTTTCCACCCGATGTCTTTATGAGGTCCTTTTTCCGATCCGTGATTCGGAGATAGCCTTCTTCGGTAATCTCACCGATATCACCTGTACGCAACCATCCATTCTCAAGCACCTCGGCAGTGGCCTCAGGCTTGTTGCGGTAGCCTCGCATCACGCCGCGACTCTTGATGAGAATTTCGCCGTCCGCCTCATCAATCTGGTACTCCACCCCTCGAAGCGGAGGTCCCACTGTCCCAAATTTGTAGGCCGTAGGGCTGTTGACGAAGCTGGCCGCACACGATTCGGTCAGTCCATACCCTTCCAATATGTGGATGCCGGCCGCATGGAAAAACTCAGCGATGTCTCGGGAAAGGGGCGCTCCTCCGGAAATAAAGAACCGAATGTTGCCACCAAAAGTGTTCCGAAGTTTTGAAAAGACCAATCGGTCTGCCACCGAATATTTCAGGGCCAAGAGTCCCCAGGGTTCCGCACCTTTTTGACGCAGGCTGCTGACCGCATAGCCCTGCTTCATCGCCCACCGAAAGATTCGAAGCTTTAAGCCTCCCGCCTCATTGGCACCGGAAACCACCTTATTGTAGACCTTTTCGAAGACTCTCGGAACCGCGGCCATAAAGGTCGGCCGAACCGTGCCCATATTCTCAACGAGATTATCGAGGGAGCCATCAACAGCAGTCGGAATGCCCATCTTAATAATGGCGACCTCCAGCACCTTGGCGAAGACATGGGCCATCGGCAAGAACAGCAATTGCCGATCCGTAGCGGCCATCGTACCCATGGCCTCCATGGCCTCCCCTTCAAAAACCCAGCAATCGTGGGTCAACTCGACACCCTTGGGGCGACCGGTCGTACCTGAGGTGTAAATCAAGGTCGCAAGGTGGTCCGATTCGACGGCCCGGGCGCGGTTCTCGAACGCCTGACTGTCAGCCCTGTGTGCCGATCGACCGAGCTCTTTCAAAGCCTCATAAGTGATCACCCAACCGTCAGCGCTTCCATGACCATCCAAGATCACGACTTTCTCGACCGACGGGATTCCATCGCGCTCCGCCAAGAGCTTGTCGACCTGCTCTTGATCCTCAGCAAAAACGATTCGACTCTCCGAATCTGAAATGATGAATGCGCACTCTTCTGCCGTATTCGTTGGATAAATTGTGGACGTGGCTCCACCCGAACACAAAATGCCAATGTCAGCCAAAATCCATTCCACCCGGGTGCCAGACAAAATGGCACACCGGTCTTCATGATCAATACCCAGCGATGTCAGCCCCAGCGCAATCTCGCGCACTTCCACACCCACGCCTCCCCAATTGAGAGACTCCCAGCCCCCATTCTTGGGGTATAAGAAAGCTTCAGAATCTGGTGTGGACCGAACACGGTGCAGAAACATGTCCGGAACGGACTTAAAGGACGGGACAGTCATGGTTGACTCCAAAAATCAAGGTTCTCCTTGTAACGAAATCAATGTCCCGAGCAATACAGTCTTTTCCGCGTTAGCCAATCTGAAGGAACATAGAGGCCTTATCCAATGACTTTTTTTCGTTTACTGAGACTCACTGACCAAGGAATTCAAGCCCTTCGAAACCAAAAAGAGACCATGAACGAGATTCAAAAGATCATTACCGATAATGGCGGAAAATTAATGGGCGCATGGTTCACTCAGGGCGACTACGACCTGGTTTCCATGATTGAGGCCGAGGACGACAAGGTCATGCGAACCATCTCGGCACGACTGGCCGTAAAAGGGCTTTACACAGGCAAAACCCTGCCCGCGATGCCGGTCCCTGAATTTATGAAACGCTTCGGTGATGGTCCTGAAGTATCCATGTTTTTGGAGACTTGGTTCCGTGCCGGGCGCAAAGACAAACGCCGCTAAGCAGCCAAATCCGCTTGCGATAGGGCGGTTGCGGGGGTAGACGCGCGGCATGTCCAACTCCAGTCGAATACCCGGCTTTTACAAGCTGCCCCCAAGCAAACGCCGCGATGCCATCGAAGCGCATGCGGATCTACAGACCGATGAGGTGGCCGCACTGGATGGTCAAGCGCTGTCAGTAGAAAATGCCGATCTCATGGTCGAGAATGTGATCGGGACCTTCGCACTTCCTTTGGGTGTCGGATTGAATTTTCTGATTGATGGGCGAGACACAGTGGTCCCCATGGCCGTCGAAGAGCCGAGCGTGGTCGCCGCTGTATCGAATATGGCCAAGCTCGTTCGAACGGCCGGTGGATTCACCACAGAAGTCGATGACAGTCTAATGATTGGTCAGATTCAACTGGTGGACGTGGCCGATCCGGACGCCATTGTTCGGCGACTCCAAGCAGCCCTATCGGAATTGGTCGCCAAAGCTTCAGAGGTCCATCCACGCCTGATCGAGCGTGGGGGTGGATTGCGCGACATGTACATAAAGCGCGTGACCTACGACGAGCCCGACGAACCCCAAGAGGAAATGGTGGTGTTGGAATTCGTTTTAGACTGCGTCGATGCCATGGGCGCCAATATGGTGAACACCGTGGCCGAGCGACTGGCTCCAGACGTGGCTCGGATATCTGGAGAGACTGTGGGTCTAAGGATTCTGTCGAATCTCGCCTCTCAACGATTGGCCCGAGCGTTCTGCGCTCTGCCCGCCGAGGTCTTCAACGGACCCCATCTGGATGGCGCCGAGGTGATTCAAGGGATCGCCAGCGCGTACCGCTTCGCTTGGGCGGACCCATGGCGAGCGGCCACCCACAACAAGGGCACCATGAATGGCATCGATCCAGTCGCCATCGCTACCGGACAAGATTGGCGTGCTATCGAGGCCGGCGCCCACGCTTGGGCAGCTCGAGACGGTCAATACCGCAGCTTGACGACTTGGAAGGTCATCGACGGTGTTCTGCATGGCGCCATTGAACTCCCCATGCAGGTGGGCACCGTAGGCGGAACTATAAAGACCCATCCCACGGTAGCTGCAAACCTCAAGATTCTGGGTAATCCCCGGGCCCGAGAATTGGCGGGTGTGATGGTGAGTGTCGGATTGGCACAAAACCTGGGCGCCCTCCGAGCCCTGGCCACGGAGGGTATCCAAAGAGGACACATGAGGATGCACGCTCGACACCTCGCCGCCAATGCAGGAGCGGAAGGAGACGAACTGAATGCCGTCGTGGACGCATTATGCGAATCGAATGACTTTTCGTTGGATGCCGCACGAGCTGCACTGAGCGCCATTCGAGGATGATGCACTCCGCCTTTGCTCCAGGCAAACTCATACTGATGGGCGAACATGCGGTGGTCTACGGCCATCCTGCGCTGGCATTAGCGGTGGAACGCGGAATGACCGTGTCGCTGACCGAACGAAAAGGGGCCACCTTACTGAGCGACTCCCCCATCCATGACTCCCGACTGATGGAGGCCTTACTGACGGTTTTGCCCGAAGAGGGTGTGGGCGTCACCATCGACAGCACACTCCCAACGGGTCGCGGCATGGGTTCCTCGGCGGCCTTGGCCGTCGCTCTCGGGCGAGCGTCTATGGCCCGTGAAGGGTTGGGGAGAGACCCCGAAGAGCTCAACAGGCGCGCCTTTCAAATCGAACGTATTTTCCATGGCACCCCATCGGGGATCGATCACACGGTATCGATGCTCGGAGGCGCCCTACGCTATTGGCGGACCGAGACTGGGCCCCGTTTCGAGCCCATCGAACTGTCTCACTTACCGATTGTCGTGATCGACTCCGGTACGACCGGAAATACGGCCGAAATGGTGGCGAAAGTAGCGGCAAAACAACCTGATGTGCGCCTTGAATTGGCTGAGATGGCGACCCTGCTGAACAGCACCTTACCGGCTCTCAAGCAAGGCGATCTGACCACTGTGGGTCTGGCTTGGCTGGAAAACCACCGTTTACTTCAGGCTGTGGGCGTATCGACAGAACTCCTTGACCAAATTGTGCGTTTAGCCGTTGACGGCGGAGCCACAGGAGCCAAGCTCGCAGGCGCCGGGGGGGGCGGTGTGGTCATCGCATTGGCCCCCGAACCCACGGCCGTCATTGAACAGGCGAAAGCCGCGGGTTTCAACGCCTTCGTCACGGCGAGCTATCCCGCGGAATAACGGACTCAAGCCCACGTTTTGTGGCCGTCAAACGAACCTGAAGTCGTGGCCCTGCTAAACGGGTCACCCCTTTAGTTTTGCACCGACCCTTTCCAATGTTTCGGGGGTGTGTACTTTTCAAACCATTATTTTGTGCAGTAGTCTGTTGAAGGGATTCAACTCAGGGGGTTGTCGTGCGGATTTGGGGATTGGTTTTATGGGCAGCCGTGGGCTGTAGCGGTCTCGAAAAATACTCCATCGATTCCGGTATTGGCGATCCGGGAACAAATAACCCTGACGCCGACGCCGACGCCGACGCCGACGCGGATGCCGATGCGGATGCCGACGGAGACGCCGACGCGGACGCCGACGGAGATGCCGACGCGGATGCCGATGCGGATGCCGACGGAGATGCCGACGGAGATGCCGACGGAGATGCCGACGGAGATGCCGATGCCGACGCGGATGCCGATGCCGACGCGGACGGAGATGCCGATGCCGACGGAGATGCGGACGCCGACGGAGATGCGGACGCCGACGGAGATGCGGACGCCGATGCGGACGCCGATGGCGACGCCGATGCAGATTCCGACACGGATGCCGATGCCGACCCAGAGGTAGGAGCTTCATGTGGCTCCAGTCGGATTTACGACTGCGAATACCGTTGCATATCTGAATCCATTCTGCTTCCGTCCATCGGAGATGGCATCTGTGATGATGGGAGCTGGGGATTCACCCTGACTTGTGAAGAGTTTGACTACGATCGCGGTGACTGCGAATCCGGGTCTGGCGACGCCGATGGCGACGCCGATGCCGATGTGGACGCCGATGCGGACGCCGATGCCGATATCGATGCGGATGTCGACGCCGATGTCGACGCCGATGCCGATGCCGATGGGAGTGGGCCAGCAGAAGTCGGTGGCTATTGCGGCAGCGGTAAAGTGTACGACTGCGACATGAACTGCGTATGGGAAACCATGACCTACGATTATGTGGGTGATGGCTTTTGCGACGATGGAACCTGGGGCGTCACGCTCACATGTGCTGAATTCGATTTTGATGGCGGCGATTGTGAAGGTGGCGACGCGGATGCCGATGTCGATGCCGATGTCGATGCCGATTCTGATGTCGATGCCGATACCGATACTGACACCGACTGGGACGGAGGGCCTCCTGGTGGTGATATCGGCGACTCGTGCGGCGATGGCATGGTCTACGACTGCTCGATGAGTTGTGTCTCTGAATCCACCGCACTGAGCTACATCGGTGATGGATTCTGTGACGATGGTTCGTGGAGCTACACCCTCACCTGCGAAGAGTTCGACTTCGATGGCGGCGACTGCGACGATGACACCGGATCTTGGGATTCCGACGCCGACGATGATGCCGACAGTGATGCCGACGCGGACGGCGGAACCCCCGGTGAAGGTATCGGTGACTCGTGCGGCGATGGCCAAGTCTATGACTGCTCGATGAGTTGCGTCTCCGAGTCTATTGCCATGGGCTATATCGGCGACGGTTACTGCGATGACGGCGTCACCTTCAGCTACGATTTAGTTTGTGCTGAATTTGAATTCGACGGTGGCGATTGCGGCGATGAAACCGACACTGATGCCGACGATGACGCCGACAGTGATGCCGACGCGGATGGCGGAACGCCGGGTGATGATGTCGGCGACTCGTGTGGTGAAGGTATGGTCTACGACTGCGCCATGAGTTGCGTGTCTGAATCCACCGCGCTGAGCTATATCGGTGATGGATTCTGTGACGACGGTTCATGGAGTTACACCCTCACCTGCGAAGCGTTCGAATTCGATGGTGGTGACTGCGGCGATGACACCGGATCCTGGGATTCCGACGCAGACAGTGATGCGGACGCGGACGGCGGCCCCCCCAGTGAGGGTATCGGTTCCTCATGCGGTGATGGCCAGGTCTATGACTGCTCGATGAGTTGCGTCTCCGAATCTATTGCCATGGGCTATATCGGCGACGATTACTGCGACGACGGAACCACGTTCAGCTACGACTTGTACTGTGCAGAATTCGAGTTCGACGGTGGTGACTGCGACGAAAGTGGTGACAGTGATACCGACGCAGACACCGATGCTGACGGTGGAGATCCGGGGGGAATCGGTGACTCATGCGGAGATGGCCAGATCTATGACTGTGCCATGAGTTGCGTCTCCGAAACCATCGTATCCATCTACATCGGCGACGATTACTGCGACGACGGAACCACGTTGAGCTACGATCTCGACTGCGAAGAGTTCGAATTCGATGGTGGTGACTGTGATGAGAGCGGCGACAGTGACGCCGACTCCGATTCGGATGGTGGACCTCCCAGTGAGGGTGTCGGCTCCTCGTGCGGCGATGGTCAGGTCTACGACTGCTCGATGAGTTGCGTCTCCGAATCCATCGCATCCATCTACATCGGC
>Ga0163180_10001868_pt1 | contig 11856 bp, 9 predicted proteins | sample AtlANTMetagenome_2_FD_109647 | JGI IMG/M metagenome (GOLD analysis project Ga0163180, IMG submission 109647) | Marine eukaryotic phytoplankton communities from the Atlantic Ocean - Atlantic ANT 4 Metagenome | ecosystem: Environmental > Aquatic > Marine > Oceanic | place: North Atlantic Ocean...
CCGCCGACAAGCAATTCTCTTACAAGAGCCAACAAAGCAAACCAGATCGGAATTGAACCATCAACTATTAATGAAGGAATAGAAACTATGAGCAAGAGCCTGTCGGCGGTTGGGTCGAGAATTTTTCCTAACTCCGAAGTTTGGTTGAACCGTCTGGCGATCCAGCCATCAACCCAGTCGGTAGCCCCGAGTACCGCTAAAAGAATCGCTGCCCATGACCTACTTTCAATTCCAAAAAGAATCCACACGAACAAGGGAATGCAGAGGAGTCGCAGCACGCTTATAAAATTAGGAACAGTAAAGATTCTGTCACTCATTATTTAAATCTATCTATCTTCGAATACAGAATCCCCACATGGCCGCGTTTGACCAAAGTAGTAATACTTGGAAAGCTAGTATCCATGTCAACTATTTTCACTCAGATACTCGAAAGGGGAATTCCGGGACACATCCTATGGGAAGACCCAAAGTGTTTCGCTTTTTTGGACATACGGCCGCTTAATCGTGGTCATACACTTGTTGTACCGACTCAAGAAATCGATATGTGGACCGACTTGCCCGAAGAGACAGCTTCTCACTGCATGAAAGTTGCAAAAAAAATCGGAGAGGCTCAAATGAAAGCATTCAAACCGAAACGTATTGGTCTAATGATCGCAGGATTTGAAGTGCCACATGTGCATTTACATGTAATACCGATAAACGATATGAGTAATCTTGATTTCGCTAATGCCAATACAAATATCTCAAACGACGAACTGCTATCAGATCTAAAGAAATTGAAAGATTGTCTTAGTGAAATTGATTAAAGAATTAAGGATTAATCCACTCCTGGTTTACGAATCCAAGCCTGAATCCCTTCAGCTTCATAACGTTTTTTAAATCCTATTTTGATCATTTTCTCCTCAAATTTAATCAACTCCGAATTCGACCAATCGGCAATATTTTCGTCAAAAATTACCGCATCTAAATGTTTAAATTGTTCGCTACTGGGAATGAAAGGAATATCGACTTCTAGAACATAAGCGTTTTTACGTTCTGCAATTTCCGAGTACATATTTGCCGGCGCCGCAACGCTCGCGTCTTCACCAAGCCAAAACACAGATGTGACTCTAGCAATGTCAGTATCGTCTCTTTTACCCCATTCCCAGGGTTTTTCGAATGGAGAGGAAGCTGAATCACGGATAAAAAAAACGGCAGCCGTCAATAACAACACAGTTAAAATTTTCCTACCTACGATAATCCGGCTAACACCAGAGGATCCCATTTTCATAAGCGCATAAGTCGCTGCGATAAAAACAAAGGCAAGTACAGCTATATCTTGTTGTGGGTTACCTAATACTCCAACAGGAACATCAGCTATCAGATAAAAGATAAGTAAAGGAACTCCTGGCAAGACATACCTTAAATGAATGAGTGGCAAAAATAGAACTGGCGCAATAATTAGAATCACTTGCTCAAAGTTGCTTCTAACTAGCAAATCCTTAAGTAAACCCAAAGGGTCAGACAGCATTCCGAAAACTGCATCTAAAGAGCTTCCTCCAAAATGCCGGAAGGCAGCAATATGCGGATAGCCACCAGAGCCGATTGCGGGTTGCAGCCAAAAGGCCATAATCAGAAACCACGCCAAACCACAAAAGGAAATTATTCTGCCAGCAACTTTTTTATTTTCTAGTAAAAAAATTACTCCGATCGCTACCACTGCCAGCCCTAGGTCTGCACGCGAAGCTAAAACAAGAAAAATCAGACCTGAACTCAACCACCATTTTTCGTAGTATCCAGCTAGATATGCAGCCAAAAGAGCAGGTATAGCTACAACCTCGGGATGGAAACCTGCAAGATTTAAATTATGCACAGAAGGGTGGAGAGAATAGGCAAAAGTTAGAACCGCTGCGCCTCCAGTTCTTAAATTTGCGGGACCTCTGGCTATTCGCCATATCGGCACAACAGCAAGCCCTAATACTAGAGACTGGATAGTCAATAGAAACTCTCCAGTCGGAAATAATCGCGCAACTACCGATATAGGCCAAAATAACCATGCGGCTTGAAGTGCGAAGATATTTAACCCCAGTTGAGTAACCTCTGGGGATTCTCCTATCGACATTAGATATGAAGCCTGCATATAGTAACCGATCTGCTCCCCCACGCTAAGATCTCTGAATCTTGATAGAGAAAGAAGAATAAGCGACAAACTAAGCAAAAAAGCTCCGAACCAGGGAATGATACGATCAGCTATCGGAGAATCAAATTGTGCTTGCCATCGCAAAAATGTTATATCTACTTTTCTACGTAAATTAACTATGGTTGTCGTGACTTGTTCACTAGTACGCTCTAGATTTTTAACGCTGAATGCGCCTTCTTGGTCGAAAAGAAACTTTTTTCTATTCAATGATGCACGACCCTGCTATTGGACCTTTAGAACCTATACCCAAATCTATTTCAAGTTCATCTCCCGAGGCGCCCCCAAATTTGGGTATAACTACATTTTCTACACCTTCTGGGACTTCAATTGTTCCTCGCACTGATAGCACTTCCCATCCATTCATTTCTGCAGTAGGACTTTCTATAGAAAATCTGACTTTCTCAGCCCAACCAACACCACCTTCAGGGAGTTTCTGGGGATTGTTTTTTTGAGGGATAGTTATTGGAAGAATAAGTACAGAAGTACCCAGACATGTAGGTTGCGTTTTAGTCCCTTGAACTCGTGAAGGGCAATTGGCAGTTGAACCGGCGTAGTAAAGAACATCCAATGGTCTTAGATTGCGTGTAGTCACAGACACCATCGTGCATGACTGCGAAACCCATCCATCAGGTCCCACTAAAGCAATTTGACCCTCCCCGTATTGAAAAACAGTAGCGTTCAATGCACCGGGAAGGATTGGAAGCGCTTCATTAGGAACATCCACTTTTATACGATCCATCAATTTCTCTTCGCCTTGCTTCACCGCCACAACCTGTTCAGCGGTAGCAACTAAGGCAGGTTCGGTTACAGGGTTAAACAGATCGAGATAGCTATTTTTAGATTCGACACTCTCGTTGCTAGACACTGCAGAGAAGCGTAAACCCAACCCAACCCTCTCTTCAGAGTCACTTGTTAAAGATTTAAGTGCAAAGAACATAACAAGAAGTAAACCAATAGCTATTCCTGCTGCAATTAAACGTCTTAATAGAGCGCTCTGGAGCTCTGTTGCTACTGCCGCTTCACTTCGCCTTTCGGCTCTAGATCTTGGCCCAAACGCTTCGGATCTGCTACCTCCGCTTAATAGAGTCGCCCAACTCTTTACAGTTTCTTCCGGGAAACGAAGAGCCAAACGAGCAAACTCTTCTTCTTCATCTGGCCCGAAAAGTAGCAGCAAGTCATTTTCTTGTGCGAACTGGACCGGATCCGCTGCTTCAACTATGTCGCGGTCTCCTGCTAAACGTGTTAAGAACTTTTTTATTTCTTCATCAGCTTCTTCTAAGGACCATTTAGCTCCCGGTGTGACCTGGTAGGCAGCTACCGGTGAATTAGATGATTTCCTCGCCCGAAAAAATGTCTGTCGCCTGCTGCGCGTTTCTTCGGAGGTTCCCAATTCTTGATTTGGTTCTTTCGCCAATTCGGTTACGTCTTGATCTGAACTTTCTTCGTCTAGTTGATTTTCGCTATCCGTATCGTCCATGTCGCCCTCTGTGTCCCCCCAAGAGGCTACGCAATAGACGCCCCTGAGGTGAGTCACTTGAAAGTTTTTATTTACAATTATTAACTTGACACTTCATTCGCAATACTAGGCATTAGTCTCGTCCGACGGTCGACATTTTAAGGATTTCAGGAGATTAACGTATGAGAAATAGAGGTTTAAAATTTTTTATTTTAATTTCTTTACTCGTATCTGCCTGTTCAAGCACTGATAGCCAAACAGGTGAAAGAACAACTTCTGATGAAACAACAAGGACATCAATAAGTCAAGCAACTGGAAGCACAGACAATAAAAATACCGATACCAGTTCATCTGGTCGGGCTAAAAATGATGAGATGGAAATTAGTCAATCTGAGGAAAGTGCCCAATACTTTAAAGATTTTTCGTCAAATTTCACTGAAGGGAATTCTAAAATCGACCGAGCTCATCCATTCCAAACCCTAGATTCATTTTGCACTTCTTACCCTCCTGTCAAAGAAGAAATAGTCCCTGCAACTGTTCAAGTAGAAAAGGGTGATTCGCTTGCAAAAATAGCATCTAAGTATGACTTGACACTCAAAGAGATACTTGACATGAATAACATTGCTAATCCGAATTTAATTTTCATCGGACAAGAAATTCGTGTTGGAGAAGAACTTCAAATAGGGCTTGGTCCGCAATCTACAGGTAGAGGAATAACGGAAAACTCCGTTTCTGTAGTCACAATAAACTCTTCAAATGACGAGTTGAAGACTTTCGGTTTCGAAGATTTCAGCGGTGACGCAACAGAGATATTTTCTTCTTTCGTCCAAATCCTTAATAAAGACTGCGGTGGTTTCCACGGCAGAAAAATCGATCTTCAAGAAGTAACTACTTCTCCATTGGAAGCCTTCGATGTAGATATTTCAACTTTGGGAAATCTTGCCTGCCTGAACGCTACTAAAGAAATCCCATCTGTAATAGTGGTCGATATTTCTCAGTTCTCTGGACCTTTGGAGAATTGCGTTGTTGACGAACAGAAAACAGCTTTATTAACAACAAAAGTTTTATCCAACCAAAATGCAATTAGCTCCGACAACAGACTTCTACTTGACTCCTTCAGTACCGAACAAGCTCTTTCTATGATGCTCAGCTTTGCTGAAAATGAGGGCCTTTTAGTAGATCAATCCATCGCCATAATCGCAGACGACTCATTAGGCAACTATGAATCTGTGATAAAGGGACTCGTCGAACCGCTTCGCAACCTTAACTATGACCCAGAATTTTATTTTCTGAACTGTGAGGGTGGAATCTTTTGCAATGCAGGAATGGAAAAAACTATTGCCGCACTTGCGGCGAAACCACCTGATATTCTCTTCCCCACACTTAATCCATTTTCGTTACCTGAATTATTAACTCAAATGCTTCAAAGTGGTATACCGAAACCACAAATAATTCAGTCCGCTTTCAATTACCAAGACGACGAACAGTCAACTAATCACATCTTGAACTACGGAGGCAGCAATGTTGCCGATTACTACGACGGAACTATAATTTTTTCTTATCCCTACGTGGAAATTCAAAGAATCAGAGAGAAACAATTTTCACCTTTTGAAAAGATGTGCATTGACGAGTACTCACGTGTTTCCAGCCTAGATCAACATATTGTCGAACCGCGACGGACTGAAACCGTTTTGAGAATTTGTTCGGTAACTCGTTATATTGCCAGAGCCCTCTACGATGCGGGAGTTAACCCGACTCGGCGAAAAATTCATGAATCTCTATCTGGTCTTGGCCATGTAGACAGTCCCGGCCTTTCTTTGGGTTCGTTTACTCCAGATAAACCGACAAGACCTTCATCGATCCAACAGATGCAATATCGATTCCCGTGTGCCCTCAATCTAGAAACAGAAATTCAAAATTATTCAGGTTGCATTCTTCCCGTTGCTTCACCAGAAAGCATTTTAACGAATTGAATCAAAGTCTAATTTCATAGTAGAGATTTGTCGGATCTTCCACTTTATGCTGATAAAAAAAAGTAAATCCGGCTTCTTTTATCATCGCCGACAGTAAATCTGGATTCAAACCTAGAGTTCCCAATCCGAGCGTATCAGTATCTGACATTGCAGAAGACAAGCACGTAGTTATCGAAGTGGCGTACATTAATGCCAGTACAGGATTTCTTAAATTATCGGTCCAAGTAGCAGAAGATTTAATTTCTTTAACCAATAGAGTTCCGTCCTCTTTTAATGCACCGTGGATTGCTTTGAGTGCCAAGTCGGGTCTTGGCATGTCATGCAGGCAGTCTAATGTCATCACAAAATCAGCATCAGCTGAATCAGGGATACTTTCGGCGCCAATGGCGAAAAGTTCCACGTTTTCATATGACGAAAATCTTTCGCGAGCTACTGCGATAGCCCTACTTGAGGGGTCATACCCAATAAAAGTTGATTCAGGAAATGAATCGGCTAAAAGTTCTATAGCCAGTCCTGTTCCGCAACCTACATCAATGACTCTTGCTCCTTTTCTCATCTTGTCTTCTACGCCGTTTAACAGCGGTAGAACCTGTGAAACCAGCAACGCTTTGGACATTGGTCCACACATGGCTTCAACTGCATGTTCCGATCCATCTCCTTGTCCGTCATAACTCAATCCGATTCCGGTTTTAAAAGCTTCTGCTATTCCATCTATAACTTCAATTGGTTTTAAGTTTGCAAAAACTGCAGCTGCATAAGTGGGCTGGTCAGATTGAGCTAAAACAGCAGCGGCTTCGGGTTCTAATTCGAAATTGCTTCCATCAGAAGTTTTGATCAGACCTGCTGCCGCATTACAGCGAAGCCACTCCAGAATCCATCTCTCGTGACATTCTGTTGATTCAGCTAAGTCTTCTGAAGTGATATTTCCAACTCCATCCATCGCTTCATAGAGACCCAAACGGTGACCTAGATGAATTACCAAAGAAACCATTTCACCTTGTTTAAATAGCCACGTATCTAACGAGTATTTCAACAATTTTTCTAGGTCAAGATCTTCATCCACTTAAACGTCTCCTTCTCCTATAGAAATCCAAAGTTTGCCATCCTTTTCATAACAAGGCATAACTTCAATACTTCCTTTAGGGTCTCGCCTGCCTTTTACGTTCTCTTTGCAACCTTCTCCAGTTGTTGAAAAACGCCAAAAGTGAGTGGTGCAAATGATTTCTTCCCCTGCAACTACACCTTGATAAGCAAGATGTGTCCATTGGTGTGGGCATCGGGCTTCCATAGCGCACAACTCACCTTTTTCCGTCCTCCATACAACTAAATCACGTCCGTCGATCGAGGTTTCGGTTATCTGACCCGACTCAGGCAGTTCTACTTCAGTTATTTTATATCTACCTTCTACTGACAAAGGTCAGACATCCAAATATCTAGTTACGGCAAAGGCCGAGCCGATCATTCCTATCGCCGCTCCAATAACCAGTATCCAAATACTTGTATTCCATACGAATCCATCTGGAACTGCGAAACCTCTAAAAAGAGGAACCGCTTCTGACTCCTGGAAGTAAGCGAGAACTTTGCTATCGACAACAAACAGAGCTGGAACCGCAAGCCCAGCTCCCATCAATCCGTGGATAGTTCCTTCCAACATAAATGGTATTCGTATAAACCAATTTGTTGCTCCTACCAATTTCATGACTTCAATTTCAGTTTTACGGGCTGATATAGCAGTGAAAACAGTGTTCAAAATAAGCACGGCCGAAACTGCCACAAGAACTATTGCTGCCAATAGGAGGGCCTGACTCACTCTCGTTGAAAAATCTTCTATTTGTCGAATCGCCTCAGTCGCAGTTGCAACCTCTTTAACCCCAGGTTGTTCTGAAAACTGTCTGGCCAATTCTGTTACATTGTCTGCATCTGGATCACTTGGAACAATACGATAAGAAGGAGGCATTATTTCGGGTGTTACACTCTCCACCAATTCAGGCTTATCAACAAAAAGCTCTCGGAACTCTTCATAAGCTGCAAATTTATCAACATAGACATACTCCTTAATTGCAGGACTTGTATCTAGGACTTTTCTGATCGCCTCATTTTGATTTTCCAGTGCATCAGCATTCATAAAGACAATGAACTCAACTCCTTCCTGGAATTGCGCCGTTGCCTGATTTGCACCTTCTCTGATAAGCAAAGAAGAGCCGACTAACGCCAAAGAAATAGCTACAGTCAAAATCGCTGCGAGAGTTAAGCTGAGATTTCGCCAAAGACTGACAAAAGTCTCACGAATAAAATACCAAAATCTAAAAATCATCTCAATCGGCCCTTGCGATCATACGAAATGGCTTCATTCGTAAACCCCACGGGATTCATCACGAACGAGCATCCCCCTGTCTAACTCGATCACCCTGCGTCTCATTGTGTCTACAATTCCACGATCATGAGTGGCCATAACGACAGTAGTGCCACTCCGATTAATTCTGTCCAAAAGCCGCATAATACCTACGGAGGTTGCGGGGTCTAGATTTCCAGTTGGTTCATCTGCCAGCAGTATCAGGGGCCTATTTACGAAAGCTCTTGCAATTGAAATTCTTTGCTGTTCGCCACCTGAAAGTTCTTCTGGAAGACGATCTGCTTTTCTTGAGAGACCAACCAGTTCTAAAATTGCAGGAACCTGACGTTTGATAATAGGTCTGGGCCTTCCTATAACTTCTAGAGCAAAGGCCACATTTTCGGTTACAGTCTTTTTTGGTAAAAGTTTGTAATCTTGAAATACGTAACCGATGTTGCGACGCAAGTAAGGAACCTTCCAGGAACTGAGAGAGCTAACGTCTTTTCCGGCAACTAATATTTTCCCAGCATCTGGAACTTCTTCCCTATTAATCAATCGTATAAAAGTTGATTTACCCGAGCCTGAGGGGCCCACCAGAAACACAAACTCGCCCCTCTGTATTTCCGCAGATGCTTCCCTAAGAGCTACTACTTCACCCTTATAGGTCTTCGTGACGGTTTCAAAGCGAATCATTTTAATCTCCTAGGAGGTCCCCATTAATGAAAAGTTGAAGATTGCAATCCATTTCAATCGTTAAATCTCTCATAAAAAATAAATTTCTGCACTGCGGAGAAGGTACCAGAAAGGTTACAACAATACATTTCATTGAGGTTTCTTCATATAATTTATCGCGCTCTATTCCAACGTAGGTAAGACTCTATAAATTCATCCAGGTCGCCATCAAGCACTCTAGCCACATCACCAATCTCAAAATCTGTCCTCAAGTCTTTAACCATTTGATAGGGCTGTAAAACATAGGAGCGTATTTGACTTCCAAAGTCAACATTCGATTGTTTACCGCTTATTTCAGCAATTTGCTCATCACGACGCTGCCTCTCAAGATCAAGCAGTTTTGCGGCTAGCATCTGCATAGCCCTGTCACGATTCTGATGTTGACTTCTCTCATTTTGACACGAAGTGACTATTCCGGTTGGGGTGTGAGTGATTCGTACCGCTGAATCAGTTACATTTACATGCTGACCTCCTGCTCCAGAAGATCTATAAGTGTCAATACGTAATTCCGTTTCATCAATTTCTATCTGTTCGGTAACTTTTTCAAAAAAGGGAACTACTTGAAAAGAAGCAAAAGCTGTGTGTCTTTTAGATTCTTTATTAAATGGTGATATACGCACTAATCTATGAACACCTCTTTCACTTTGAAGAAATCCAAAAGCGTGACGTCCTCGCACAATAAACTCAGCCGAGCTGATTCCCGCTTCAGTTCCCGGTGAGACTGAATCTAGTTCTATATTCAAACCTTTATTTTCAGCCCATCTGGTATACATGCGCAATAACATTTCAGCCCAATCTTGTGCATCAGTACCACCAGCTCCTGACTGGATCTGACAAACAGCGTCTTCAGCGTCGTATTCTCCCGAAAGAAGACTTTGAACTTCTAAAGAATCAAAATCGTCTGCCGTTTCAGAAATTAATCTTTGAATCTCTTCATCCAAACTTTTATCTTTTTCTTCCGCTGCCATTTCAATCAGGGTCTCAGCATCTTCTATTCGTCTCTCTAGAGCGGAATAACGCTCTAAATCTTCAAGCACTCTTGACAGGTCAGTCTGAACTTGACGGCCTTTATCTTGATCATTCCAAAGGTTGGGATCGGAGGATTCTTCTTCTAGGGAAAGTTTCTGATCTTTGCGTTCGTCGATCTTAAGATATTTTTCAGCTTCGCTAAGACGTTGCCGAAGAATTGAAATTTCCTCTGGAAAATCATTCATTTATAATTATTTCTCCTAAAAGCGTTAAAGGTCAATTCGAATAATTGCCCTGTTATCAACGACCGTGACAATGTTTAAATTTTCGTCCGGATCCACAATGGCAAGGGGAATTTCTAGGAGTTGATTCTTTCAAGTCTTTTGTTTTCTGTTCAGTAACTACTTGTCTACTCTCTTTTACTTCCGGTGGGGCGCCTGCTGCCATCGCGACAGCTGCCGCTCCTGTTACGGGACCCTCGGGGCCACTTGTTGTGACCTCTTCAGGTGTTCGGTCTTCATTGTCAGGAGATGACAACTGAACTCGCATGATGTAACGGACCAGGTCTCTTTGTAGGAGTTCTGTTAATTGCTGGAAAAGTTCAAAACCTTCTCTTTGCCATTCAGTAGTTGGGTCTTTTTGCGCCATTGCTCTCAGATGAATACCGTCACGCAGATGGTCCATTTCATATAGGTGTTCTTTCCATCTTTGGTCGATTATTCTAAGCATGACTTGTCGTTCAACTTCGCGTAAAGTATCCGAACCTAATTCTTTTTCTCGGGATTCAAAAGCTTCGAGGGCACTTTCTGTTAAAAGTTCTTCAAGGTCAGAAATATTTTGAATCGAATCAAAATCACTCAAAGTAATGCTGTTCGGCCAGTAACCATTTACTTCATTTAATAACCCTGTTAAGTCCCAATCTTCAGGCAACTCTTCTGGGCAAAATGTCTCGAGTGTTTCACCAACAACTCCATTGATAGCTTCTATTACAGAATCTCTGAGATCGGCGCCATTCAGTATTTCATTTCGTCTTCTGTATATGACCTTCCTCTGCTCGTTCATGACCTCGTCATACTTCAAAACATTTTTTCTGGCTTCAGCATTTTTTTGCTCGACCGTGGTTTGAGCACGCTCTATAGCTTTTGAGACCATGTTTGATTCAATTGGTACATCTTCAGGAAGAGTTCTGTCCATAACATTTTTCAAAGCTCCGGAAGCAAAAAGCCTCATCAGTTCGTCTTCCAGAGATAAATAAAATCGACTTTCGCCTACGTCGCCTTGTCGACCACTACGTCCCCTTAGCTGATTGTCTATTCGTCTACTTTCATGACGCTCCGTACCTAAAACATAAAGTCCCCCGCTCTCAAGAACTTTCTCTCCGAAAGTTGACGGGTTGCCTCCGAGCATTATGTCGACACCCCTTCCAGCCATATTTGTTGCAACTGTAACCGCACCTGGTCGCCCAGCTTGTGAAACTATGTCAGCCTCTCGAAAGTGCTGTTTTGCATTTAGAACTTCGTGATTGATTCCGCGTTTTTCTAGTTCACGTGAAATTTTTTCTGATTTTTCAACGGAAATAGTTCCAACAAGTACAGGTTGACCTTTTGATTGCCTTTCAACTATGTCACTTACTAATGCCTGAAACTTGCCTGCCTCTGTCTTGTAAACAAGGTCAGGTCGATCATCTCTAACCATTGGTTTATGCGTAGGAATAGTTACTACCTGTAGACCGTAAATACCTGACAACTCCGCTGCTTCTGTGGAAGCTGTTCCTGTCATGCCGGAGAGCTTTTCATACATCCGGAAATAATTCTGCAAAGTAATCGTGGCGAGAGTCTGATTTTCTTCTTTTACTGAGACCTTTTCTTTTGCTTCAATGGCTTGATGTATTCCGTCCGACCATCTGCGGCCCTCTAATACACGTCCGGTGAATTCATCAACGATTCTCACTTCACCGTCAGACACGATATAGTCACGGTCTTTTTGGTAAAGCTCTTTTGCCTTAATCGCTGAATGCAACTGATGAACCAGATTAGATGAAACTTGATCATAGAGATTTTCAACTCCTAAAGACCTTTCAACTGCTCTCACGCCTTCTTCCGTGGGAGCAATAATACGTTTTTCTTCATCTACGTCATAATGTGTGTCACGTTTTAAATTTCTAACTACTGAAGAAAATTTTTTATAAAGCTCTAAAGCATCACTCGCTTTACCA
>Ga0163180_10001870_pt1 | contig 11853 bp, 8 predicted proteins | sample AtlANTMetagenome_2_FD_109647 | JGI IMG/M metagenome (GOLD analysis project Ga0163180, IMG submission 109647) | Marine eukaryotic phytoplankton communities from the Atlantic Ocean - Atlantic ANT 4 Metagenome | ecosystem: Environmental > Aquatic > Marine > Oceanic | place: North Atlantic Ocean...
GGTCCGACACGGGTCTGCCGGTCAGGAGTGTCTGTGGATTCTGGTGACGAAATTATCGAACCCCGAGATTTTGGTCTGGCGGAGTCCGGCGTAGAGGAATTGCAGGGCGGGGATGCCAGCAAGAACGCGGATATCCTTACGGGAATCCTGGACGGGAGTGATACAGGGCCAAGGCGGGATATTGTCCTGCTTAATGCAGCCGCGGGACTGGCCTGTGCCGGAGTTGTCGAAGACTTGAGGACTGGTGTTGAAAAGGCCCGGGAGTTGGTGGCAACCGGGGCTGCTTTTGAACGACTGCGGTTATTGCAGCAGGCTTCCGGATAAAAGAATGCAGAGGGATCGGTTCTTGTCGGGGGGCAGGACCGGCCCTTAGTTCTCGAGCAGGGACTTTTCCGTTTCTGCATCAAGGACAGCATAACGCTCCCGGTGAAGGCCAGGGTCGCTGCGGAAGATCAGGCGCCCGGTATGGCTGCGTTCCAATTCCATCAGGATGTTAGCGTCTTCACTTTTGAATCGATTGAGGACATCAGGATTAACCACTACGATGATGTCACCAATCTCATCCCGGTTAGCTGAAAGGACTGCGTTCAACTCCCTCTGTATCTCAACGCTCATGGTCATGGTTGTCTTGACCTTGCCGCGGCCCGCGCAGTATGGGCAGGGTTCGAGCAGGGCGTCGCGGAGACTTTCGTTGAGGCGCTGCCGGGTCATCTCCATAAGACCAACGGCAGAAATCTGAAGGACCTGGGTCTTGGCCCGATCCCTTCGGAGTCGCTCCTTCATAGCGCGATAGACGGCCTGCTGGTCTCTTCGATGGCGCATGTCGATAAAGTCAACGACCACCAGTCCCCCTATATTACGAAGTCGCAACTGACGGGCAGTTTCATGGGCCGCCTCGATGTTGGTATCGAGAATCATCTTGTCCACGTTCTTGGACCCGCGGTTTCGTCCGGTATTAACATCAATGGAAATAAGGGCTTCGGTCTCATCGATAACGATGTATCCGCCACATGGCAACCAGACCTGACGCAGGAACGCCTCGTCGATCTGTCTCTGGACGCCAAGTTCCTCAAAGAGTGGCTTTTGAGTATGCAGGTGGTGGACACGGCGCTTGGCTCTACGGGAGATCTTTTCAGCGATCTTCTTGATTTCTTCGGTAGTCTCGGCGTCATCGCAGACGACCTGGTCAATTTCCTCGGTCAGAAAGTCGCGGGCAGTGCGTTCGATAAGCTTGGGTTCCTCGAAGATGCACACTGGAGCGGGATTTTCATCACGGATTTCCTCCACTTCATCCCACTGCTCCAGGAGCATTGCCAGATCACGCACGAAATGGCGGGCTCGTTTTCCCATTGCGACAGTCCGCATGATAATGCCCATTCCTTCAGGGACAGCCAATCGTTGCATTATCCGTCTGAGTCGGGTGCGCTCTTGTGGATCCTCGATCTTACGAGAGATCCCGAACTGGTCGGCCAGAGGAGTCAGGACGAGATAGCGACCTGGAAGGGAGACATTAGTGGTTACCCGAGGTCCCTTGTTCCCAATAGGCCCCTTGGATACCTGGATGACGAGTTCAGATCCTACAGGATAAAGGTTGGGGATATCCTTGGCGGTGATCTTCTTGGGCCGTGCTTTCTTTTTAGCGCGCCCCTGCCGGTGGATTTCCTCAAGGCTGTTATCCAACGCCGCAGGAATTGCGTCCCAGAAGTGGAGGAAGGCATTCTTCTCCATTCCAATATCCACGAACATTGCCTTGAGACCGGGTTCGATATTCTTGATTCTTCCTTTGAAGACGCTTCCGACGATATTGAGATCGCCTTCACGCTCTATTTCGTATTCTTCAAGGACGCCGTCTTCGAGGAGGGCTACCCGTCGCTCAAGCTTCTCGGAATTAATGACAATAGTGTTGCCCTCCCTTGCGTCGACATTGCCGATGCGCAGGGCACGTTTAATTTTCTTCAACATGGAGTGGAAAGTAGGATTGATGTTTTCCGAATCGTAAAATGCGCCACTGACGGTTAGTTAGATTAGCGCCGATTTTCCCGATTTGGGGGTGTTCCCGAGTCTACGTCAGGGGTTATTGAAGGCAGGGGGATTGCCCGGGGGCGTACGCGGACGGCTCCCCCGGGAAGCTGAGCCTCCTCCGCTTCCTCGCCTGTTTCGCCCTCTTCGTCAATAGCGAGGGCGAGAAGATCGCCTTCTGGAAGCTCAATTTCCTCGATAGGATCAAAATTACCTGCGACTTCGCCCATCCGCCGAAGTGGGAGTTTGAGGCCCTTTTCCGAGGCGAAGAGCCCTCGAAAAATAAGATTTACGAGCGGTCCCCCGACTTTTCCGCCAGATTTTCCATTTTGAACAACTACCGCGATGGCGTATCGCGGTTGCTCGAAGGGAGCGAAGGCGACCGTCCAGGCGTTGTGGGATTTTTTTCCGAAATCGGTGGTCTGAGCTGTTCCGGTCTTCGCCCCGATCTCCACGTCCTTAGGCGAGGCGCGGCGGGCGGTTCCCCCGAGTTCGTTAGCTGCCTTCCACATTCCGAGTCGGATATCGTGGAACTGTTCCTTATCCATGCCCTCGGTTATGAGATCAACCTTGAGTTCGGGAATGTCGCTGACGAGAACTCCTTCCTTAGGGTCCACAACCATCTTGATGATTCGGGGACGATAGTATTTCCCACCGTTGGCGATGCACGCGGTGAGGGCAGCGAGTTGAAGAGGAGTGGCTTCGCATTCGTCCTGGCCAATAGCAAGCATGGCCATTCGGGCGGGCGTCATTGATTCCCCCGGGTGGAGTTCCCGCCGCCACCATGCGCTACCCGGGACAATCCCGCGGTCCTCAACAGGAAGCTTGATCCCGGTTGCTTGACCGAGGTTGAGCATATCGAAGGCCTCCGTCATGCGAGTGGCTCCCAGTTCATTGGAAAGTTGCATGAAGTAGGGGTTGCAGGAGCGCTGGATAGCGCTGGTCATGATCAGGGGCCCGTGCCCCACTGCTTTCCAGCAGCGAATCTTCAGTTTTCCTGTTCTGCCGAACCGAAGGTGTCCGGCACAGCTGTGTCCAAAATCGCCCATGCCGTGCATGCAGGAAGCTATGGCAGTAGGAAGCTTGAAAGTTGAACCGGGTGTGAAGCTGGAGATAGCCCTGTTGATGAGAGGGTCAGCCTTGTTGGTCTTGTAATCCTCCCACTTTTTCCCGGCGATACTGGGAATAAATTCGTTTGGATTATAATTTGGGACGGATGCCATTGCGAGAATCTCCCCGGTATTGACATCAATGACTACGGCGGCAGCCCGGCCAGTCTTGCGGAGGACGTTCTCAACGAGAAACTGTGTCCTCGCATCAATGGTCAGCATAACCTGGCTGCCCTGGTCTGGTGCGACTCGTTCGTTGAGAACCTCTCCAAGAATGCGGCCTTTTTCATTCTTGCGAAGAACCCGGCGGCCAGGCGATCCCCTGAGATAGTCATCCATGGTGGCCTCTACTCCGGTAGATCCTACCGCATCCCCGAGATAATGATCATATTCGGACTTCGCCTTTTCGGGGATGTCACCCTTTTCCCACTGCTTCAGGTATCCCAGGAGGTGGCAGGCGAGTGTGCCGTAGGGATACCTTCTTCGTGGGCGCACGGTGACATAGACGCCAGCCATTTCGAGATTGTGCTCAGCAAGGCGAGCAAATTGCTGATAGCTAAGATCAACCGGAAAGGTGAAGGGGATGAGTCCTCCGTGCGTAACATAGTGTTTTTGGAGAGCCTCCGAGCTGTAGCGTGCCTCGATTCCATGATTCTGGAGACGGGGAACAATTCCCTCCCTCACAATACGCACAATTTCGCGACTCCTCTCAGAGGTGGGGACTGCCATGCCGATCCGTCGGCGACCGGGATTCTGGTTCTCCGAGTGTTGGCGCTCCCACTCATGGTGGATCTCGTCGAGATTAAGAACGAGTTCGTAGTTCCGCAGGTTCTTGGCCAGAAGTTCGCCATTGCGATCGACAATGGTGCCCCGGACCCCCGGATCCCGAATTGAGAGAGTGGTTTCACCGGGAATCAGCTTCCTGTAATACTCGGTGTCCACGATCTGGTAATCGTAGAGGCGGCTCAGAAGCGTTCCTGCTCCGGACAGGATGATTGCGGTGAGGAGATAGAGCCTGAAGCGATAACGGGATTGCATTCGGTGCGGGTTTATTCTGGAAGGCCTCTGCGGTCGATCTTCAGTCCTTCGTAGCTGATCGTATGGTGAAAGAGTCCTGCCAGACGGTAAAGCGTCCAGAACATGACAGGGCAGAGCATCATTGTCAGGAGAGAGGTGAAGCCAATTTTGAGAACAAGGCTGCGGGTTATCATTGGGTCACCGCGAACAAAGGAAATTAGGAGGTATTCGGCGGAAAGGTACAGGAAAATCGCTACGCCAGAGAGCACTGCCGAGATGTGCCATTTGCCTTCCCGGAAGAGAGGTTGCAGGCCTTGCATGAAAAATCCCATGAGGGCGTAGAGAATGATTGAATAGCCGAATTTCAGATCGCCAGTCGTATCGGTGTATACTTCCGGGTTGCCCGAAAGTGATTCGGGAAGGGGAGTAATGACATGCTGCGCATCCCAGAGAAACCCTCCGATGAAGGCGAGGAGCAGCATGGGTCCGGTATTCACCGTCACCGCTGCGCAAAGGAAGGCAAGCGGGACGATAAGGACCCTCCCTTCATAGAGCGGTTCAAACAAGGGCGAGAATTGCTGTAGGACAGAGGCCGTGATGAGCAGGAGAACAAGACTCAAATGATACCATCCCACGCCTAGCCCTCCTCTTCTCCGTTCTTATGAGCGATTACGAAGACCACCCCCAGTTCATCAAAATTGACTGAAGGTTTTACCAGCGCAACTCCTTCGACAGGACCGGGGGTATACTCCTTTACGGTGCCAACCAGCAGATTGGAGGGGAATAGCCCGCCCTTACCGGTAGTTATAACCTTCATGCCAGGAAGAATAGCGGCTTCGCGGGAAAGGTGCCTGAGGATGAGGCGGGGTTCTTCTCCATAGCGCCCCCGCATACCATGAAGAATACCCACTTCGGGAGTTCCAACGACCTGAACCGAGACCTGACACCGCTCGTCGGTAAGAAGAATCATGCTGCAGGTATCCTCAGAAGCGACATCAACCTTGCCTGCCAGTCCGCCGGGCGCGATTACCGGAACACCAGCCCCGATAGAATCATCCTGCCCCTTGTCAATAATCGCGGTCTCCCACCAGGTTGCGGGTTGCCTTTTGATTACTCGCGCAGCGACGACGTTCAGACGCTGCTTCTCCTGAAAATTCAGTGCCCGGCGTAACTCATTATTTTCGGTCTCGAGTTCCCTCAGGCGACCTTCGATTGAACGAAGTTTGATATATTCACCTTGAATAGCACGAAGCTGGTTCTCCAAGTCTTCAGAGTGCTCGATTTCCCTAAGAAAATCACGAGCCGTGGTCTCGAGTGAAGAGCCCCCCCTGACAAAAGGGGAGATGGTCCCGTAATAGGCATGCTGAATGTTCCGCACGGTTCCTTCGCTGAGGGTCAGAACCCATACAACGCCGCATATGAAGAGCACCAGTGCGATGAAGTTGATAGGTTTCATGAGAGGAATTACGCTCAATGAGCGACGTCGTTTCTACTGGTTTTCAAAGGTCCGCCCCGGTCAACTTTCGAAGAAAAGCGAGTTCATTGAGGACTTTCCCAGTTCCCTCTGCGACCGCGCTCAGCGGGTCCTCCGCCACATGGACCGGCAGACCCGTTTCCTCTCTGAGAAGTTTATCGAGTCCTCGGAGAAGGGCTCCGCCGCCCGCGAGAACCAGTCCGCGGTCCACCAGATCAGCGGCCAGTTCAGGGGGGCATCGTTCAAGGGTCGAGCGGACCGCATCAACAATTGCATCGAGAGGATCGCGCATTGCCTCACGGGCCTCCTGTGAGGTTACGGTGATTGTCTTTGGGAGCCCCGAAACAAGGTCTCTACCCTTCACCTCCATGCTGGTTTCCTTCGATAGCGCCGCGGCTGATCCGATGCGGATTTTTATATCCTCAGCGGTGCGTTCGCCGACCATCAGGTTGTAGGTGCGCTTCATGTAGCTGATAATCGCACCATCAAGTTTGTCGCCGGCGGTTCTTTCACTGCATGAATAAACGACCCCGGAAAGGGAGATTATAGCTACTTCAGTGGTGCCTCCACCGATATCGACGACCATGTTCCCGGCTGCTTCCTGAACGGGAAGCCCTACGCCGATGGCAGCGGCCATTGGTTCCTCGATAAGAAAGACCTCCCTGGCTCCGGCCTGTTCGACGGATTCCTTCACGGCGCGGCGTTCAACCGCGGTGATGCCAGAAGGAATGGCAACGACCACCCGAGGGTGGGAGCGTCGCTTGTTGCTCACCTTGCGAATAAAGTGCCGGAGCATGGCCTCGGTGACTTCAAAATCAGCAATCACACCGTCCTTCAGGGGGCGGATGGCAACGATATTTCCCGGAGTCCGGCCAAGCATTCGCTTCGCATCGTCGCCTACGGCTACCACTTCATTGGTGCCCGCCTTGACCGCGACTACCGAGGGTTCTCGCAGGACAATCCCCTGATCCTTGATGTTGACCAGCGTATTGGCGGTCCCAAGGTCGATCCCGAGGTCCTGGGAGAGAATACCGAAGAGTTTCGCTAGCATGCAGGTTGGCCAGATAGTTCAGGAAGCTGAAATGTTTTTAGCTCCCCAGAGAAGGGGCGCAAGCCTTCCCTCGATCATCACGCAGGAAACGGAATAAAATTTGAGGAACTATGCCCGGGGCAACCGCCACGTGTTCCAACTCAGAGGAGGCTTGCTCTTTAAGGGTCCAATTAGGTGAAGTTTGCCAAAATCCCTCCGGAGGTGGGGTAGTTGGCTCCGTGTGTCCGACGAAGCCCTGAGGCCCCGGAACAGGCCCGCCACGCCTGTTTCGTAAAAATTACCCGTAACGCCTTCATAGAAGGGAGTGACGCGCCCCGACATAGGAACCGAGGGCGGATCCTAGGCAGCTACAACCGGGGCGGATTTAATCTTATGGCGGCGAAGGAATTCCTTTGCCGCAGCATCATAAGCTTCGCTCCCAGTGCCGTGGGGGTCCCACTCAAAGATTGTCTTCCCATGGCTTGGAGCTTCACCAAGGCGGATGGTCCGCGGAATGACGCTTCGGTAGAGCCATTCCGGGAAGTAGTTTTTGACCTCCTGGACTACCTTGCGTGACAGGTTAGTACGCCCGTCATACATCGTCATGAGGATACCCTCAATTTTAAGGCGGGAATTCACCCCGGAGTCGCGAATTTGGTCGATCACATGGAGGATTTTGGAAAGACCCTCCAACCCGAACCATTCACACTGAAGAGGCACCAAGACCTCATCCGCAGCTGAAAGGGCGGAAGTCATTAAAACCCCGAGCGAAGGAGGGGTATCGAGGATAAAGAAATCAAATTTTCGGCGTTTTTTGGCCTGGCGCAGGATGCCTTGGAGAATCAAGAGGTGGTCCTCCATCCGAGCGAGCTCGATTTCCACGCCGGCCAGGTTCATTTCGGCTGGAATTATTGAAAGATTATCGTGTTGGGTGGCCTGAATTTTGGACTCAAGGGCGTTTTCGCCCAGTAAAACGCTATAAATACTACCATCCTCTGCGTTTTCTGGATCTACGCCTAAGCCGCTTGTTGCATTTGCCTGGGGATCCAGGTCGATCAACAAAATACGCTGGCCACGGCGGGCAAGCGCCGACGAAAGGTTCACGGCGGTGGTGGTCTTGCCAACTCCGCCTTTCTGGTTCGCGATAGCAATTACCTTCATTGTGCGCGCTTCGGGTCAAGCGCTCCGCTCGACGGCATGATACTGACTGCGTTGCCGGGTTATGGCTATTCTCAATTCAAGAGACCGGCGAATCCGAGGCCCATGCCCGCAAATCCACCACCATCACATAACTTCACACAATATATGTAATGCGGACTCGCAGAATCGCCAATGACACCCTCCACTCTAGTGCTTTTCCACTATTGCCATGGTTGGGCTCAACCTTCGGTGGGAGCGGTGTCAGAACTTAGTATCTCCCCGGTCGCAGGATCCCAATCCCTTGTCCTTGGGCTGTATAGTATCGCGCAGAGATTCAACCCAAGTCGCGAGGGACCCTGTTGCAGCATACCTGCGTGTCGGACTCGCGCGTTGCTTGCAGACAGGTGGTTCGGGAGTCAATGTGCCGGTTTAATCTCCTTGGGGTCGCGTGATACCGCTTTGTCGACCGGGAGCGTTTCAGCCGAGACGGGAGGAAAAGTAACTTTGCCTGTTGCAGCCCACTCGGTTCCCCTGATGAGCGTTTCCTGAAACGCTATCCCGTGCATCGACTTGTGGTCATGACCCATGACGGTGTGAAAGATTCGCCCCTTGCCGTAAGTGATGGTCATCAAGACAGGTTCATGTCGCTCTGATCCCCCTTTTGCGAGGGCAGTTGCGAGGATTTTCATGTTTTTAGCAGGGCCGCGGAGGCGATCGTAAAGTTCCTCTTTTGCCTGAAGGAATTCGGTTGGCAGGCCCTTTGTGATTGGGTGTTCGGTATCACGGACGACAACCTTGTATTCCCAGGCTCGGCCATGCGATCCTCCTCGTCCCTTGGATTCGTCCCGGACAATCTTCCCATCCTTCCAGTAGACATACGGTCCATCGGTTTCGTTGCGCCCTCCCCAGCCGCCAAGTCCGATCATTAAGTTGTATTCCTTCCATTCCCTGAAGGAATTGTCTGCCGCGTGGACTACCACCAGGTTCCCGCCTTCCTCGATGTATTTGACGAAAGCCTTCTGGGTTTTCTCCTGCCAGGGCTTACCGTTGTAGTTTGAGAGGATCACGTCGTAGGCGGAAAAATCGACGATCCAGTCGATGACATCGGCTTCGGTGACTGTTTCCGTGTGAATACTGAACCTGCCCGTGGCCTCGAGTGTGGAGGTCATTACCGGTGAGCATCGCCTCCAATCGTGATTGTTCTGGCCGTCGATTAGCAGGACTTTGATCTTTTTGCCGCCATGATTGTCCGCGGTTGCGATGCCAGTAGTCAGGAAGAGGAGTAGTCCGGCTACTGCGACGAGGGATCGTGATGTCTTGACCATGCTGAAGCTAAGTATTCGAGCGATTCCGATGCAATCAGAATATAAACCCGAGGTGCACAGGCTTTCCTCGCCACCGCAACTACTGGTTGACCTCCTTTCAGGTCTTTCCAGTCCCAGGACTGAAGGACTGCCCTACTCCTCTTTCTCAGGAGGAACCGCATCAGCCTCTTTTTCAGCAGGTTCTGGCACTCCGACGTCTGGCAGTCGAGCCTTCCAGATGACCTCTCCGGCGAGGTTGATGACAGCTTTCTCAAAATGTTGTTTAAGAGAAACATGTGCATATCCGCCCTTGAAGGGTGCGGCGCGGGAAAAGTTCGCAGGGACGACCAGTTCTCCAGTCCGGGAGATGTATCCGAAGTTCTGGGTCTTCAGGTCGCGCACCACGGCTAAACCATTAAAAAAACCCCGGTCGACATAGTAGTTATCCGGGATGTCTGCGATGAGTTCTCCCGTCGAACGTCGCAGGATCCCAAAGCGTGGCTTTCCGGCTACGCGCCTTGTTCGCCTTGCCACGACAGCATCGCTTTCAGAATTTTCGTAGCGCCGTTCAATCTGCCACTCCCCCTTTTCTTCCATCAGCCATTCGCCGTCCCGGTTCATGAGTCTACCGTCGACAACCGCTGAGCCATTGATGAATTTTCCAACCCGGCGGAACGGTCCCTCGGCGATAATCTCTGCGTCGGTGTCGATGATTGCCCACTCGGAGGCCCGGATATCCAAGGCTACTCCCGCCCGCCCCTGGGTGAAGTCGTTGACCTCAAGGTCCTCGAAGGCATGCAGAAGGTTTCCCTGGTAGTCGATGAGAGTCCAGGTGCCGTTCCCCTGCTCCTGTCCTCCGGGTCGGTCTGCGGCTTCGAGGTTCACCCACGCCCGTTCATTGCTAAAGGGGCGCCCGCCAGCAAACCGGGTGTTGATAAAGGGTTTGCCGTCCTTGCGAAGGTATTGAACGTAGGCAGATTCGCCGGTGCCATAACGAGCTAGGAAGATAGGTGCATCGGAACCTGCCTGTAGTTCCGGCGGACCGGATCTGGAGACCCCGAACATGGCCATTCCCTCCGAGTCGAGAACTCCCATGTAGGGGCCTTCCACCACCGCATATTGCCAGAGGCCGCTTGCAAATCCATCGTAGTGTATTTTCTTGATAGCCCTGCGGAAAGCCCGCTGCCCGGTGATGTTGATGAAGTAGGACTCATCACGCTGGAGTTTTTCATTCCAGTCGGTGACTGCCACCAGGGCATTCTCCGGGATGTTGACAGGGCTCAACTTTGAAACCGGGTGAGAGTCGATATAGTCCTGATCCTCCTTGCTCAACCTTGTCAGGGCGACAGTGACCATCTTTCCGCTCTCCATCCGCAGGTTGACCTTTGATTCGCCGCTGAGGCCAAGAAGTTCGGCGGTGATCTTGCGTCCCTTGACGTCAGTGAATTCCCTGAATTCCGCCAGCAGGGCCGGGCTGCCGATGAGTAATGAGATGAGACCGGAAAGGAGGATGCGAAGGGAGAATCTGTTCACGCTCCAATAAGGAAGCAAAGGAGGCGGATGAGGCAAGCCATTCCATCGCTGATTGAGCGGGCAGGGTTCAGGTCCCCAGCATGCATGCCTGGGTCTTCATTTCCGTCATTCCTTTTGAAATGGAGATGCTTCGGGCAGCCTTGCTGACGAGGACGATACAGGTCTTCCGGTTCACGAAGTGGCTACTCAGCAGGGCCTTTGGCCAGGGTGGAAGCCATTCCGAATTCATCGGCACAGGAAATGCCGTAAGATGCCGCAACCGACCACTCCCCTTCTGGTATGAATCGCGCAACACTGCCCCCCGCTTCCCCGGAAGGGCGCCCCGGTCGCTGGCACGTTTGGAGTTCTGAGGATCCGTTGGGTTGTCTCAGGCAATCCTTCGATATCCATTTGTGTCTCAGAGTTTCTCCGGTTCCTGGAGAAGTTCGTTCAAACGATTGAGGAGCATGCCCGCTCCTCCGCCGTCGACGACCCGGTGATCGAAAGTGAGTATCAGGTCCGCTTCGGTGACAGGGACGAACCTGGCTTCTTCCTCGGACCACGAGGGTTTCTTCTTCCCTGCGCCAATACCCAGAATGAGTGTTTCGCTGGGTAAGGGAATGGGTGTTCCCCACATCAGTCCGAAGGTTCCAAAATTGGTTACGGTTGCAATGCCGCCTCCGGTGTTTTCCTCCGGCACCCTTCTCTCCCGCGCACGTCGCACCAGTTCAAGGTATTCCTCCATTAGTTCTTCGACGGAGCGGCTATCGACCTGTCGGAGAACGGGAACAAGCACTCCGTCGTCTACCTGTACCGCCACCCCGATATCAAAGCCCCGGGGATGGACGATTTTTTCACCGATGAGATAGCCGGCGGAGGCGGGTTCTTCTGACAGGGCCTTCCCGAAGGCCCTGAGGAGGAAAATGGTGAGAGGAGGTTTCGGATCGAGGCTCCGGCGATAGTTGAGCAGGTTTTCGAGGGCGACAGGACGCCCTACCGAGGCGAGGGGGCGGGTCCAACTCCTTCGCATGGAGTCTGCAACCGAAAGGCGCATGGGAGAGGCTTGGCTGTGGGGCCAGGTAGAAATGTATTCCAGGAACTGCTCGAGATCCTCCACCGTGACGCGTCCCCCGGACCCGCTTCCCACGATGGCGGAGATATCTGCGGCCCGGAGTCCGAGTTCATCCATGCGCGCTTTCATGCGTGGAGAGAGGTAATGGGCTCCTTTCATCCCAGCGGGGACAGTCA
>Ga0163180_10001872_pt1 | contig 11846 bp, 3 predicted proteins | sample AtlANTMetagenome_2_FD_109647 | JGI IMG/M metagenome (GOLD analysis project Ga0163180, IMG submission 109647) | Marine eukaryotic phytoplankton communities from the Atlantic Ocean - Atlantic ANT 4 Metagenome | ecosystem: Environmental > Aquatic > Marine > Oceanic | place: North Atlantic Ocean...
CTTCCCTCTCCTCCAGAGTATTCGTTTACGACACACAAAAGAAAGAGACGCGTTGCCAACCGAAACGACTTTGACCTGTGGAAGACGAGGGTGCGTTGACAGTATTCGTTTACAACACACAAAAGAAAGAGAGACGCAGTATTGCCAACGAAACGACTTCGACCTGTGGAAGACGAGGGTGCGTTGAAGAAGAGTCATCGTCATCATCAGTCGGAGGACAACAGAAGAGAGAGAGAGCGGAAGAAGACTTTCCGACGACGACGAGGACGACGATCATGGAGAAAAAATGGTCTTTTTACGCGAACGCGGTGAAAGAAGGGAACGTGCACGCGTTCGACGAGATGGAGGAGGAGGCGTTGGAAGCGATTTTAGGGGAGTCATTAGCATCATCGAAAAGAAGAGGAGGAGGAAGAGGAAGATGGAACTCCGACGACGACGACGACGAGCCGGAGAGAAGTTTTGTGCACGTGGCATCTGGTCTCGGACGCGTGGAACTCGTGGAGCGCTTCGTTTCCACGAAGAAAGGCAGAGAGTTAATGGATGCACCAGAACGAGGCGATTGGGGTGGGTGTCCAATACACTCCGCCGCGGCGGGGGGACACTTGACGACCGTCTCTGTGTTGCTCAGCGCGGGCGCAGATCCCAACGCTAAAACAGAGCGAGAATTAACGGCGTTACACTACGCTGCTTCGAAAGGGTTTCCAGATATAGCGAGGAAACTTATCGAAGCTGGCGCAGATGTGAACGCCAAGGATACGTTAGGGAACGCGCCTTCGCATCGAGCGGCGAGCCAAGGGCGGGTGGCAGTGTTGAAAGTATTGTTTGAAGGACAAAGTACTGCTAAAATAGACGAGAAAGATAGCATGGGCCAGACGCCGTTGCTAGTGGCCGCAGAGGCGGGACAGGACGAGTGTGCGATTTTATTGGCAAAGTTAGGCGCAAACGTAAACGCGACGGATAACGAGAAGAAAGGCATTCCAGAGAGACTGCGAGGTATTTTGAAATCGATTTAGAAAGAGAGAGAGAGAGATGGATAGAAATAGAATACGAATAGACGCAGCAGAGAGCTAATACGATTAATAAAATACGGTTAGCTACGTACTTATCAATACTAGAATATATGTAAAATTACGACTCGAACTAAACGGAAAAACAATGCTCAAATCCTACTCGCAATTCCTCGAAACGCAACCGCCGTCCAATGAGGACCACTCTACTCAATCCGTCGTCTTGAAGTTCCAACCCGTCAAAACCATCCGTAATCTCGTAAACATCTCGCACGCCTTGTAAAACGAGTGGTGGTTTACTTCTACCAATACTACCGCTATCACTATTACTACTATTACTACTATTCAATATGCCTTTACACCGCAAAATGTCCGCGCCGTTTGGTTCATTCCTCTTCTCCCAAAGCAAATCTTCGATCCAGTTTTCAAACTTTTCTTTATCGACAAAACCTTTCGCGGTCAAACATACCGTCGTAATCGTTTCGTCGTGTTTACTGCCACTCATGAGCGTGGCTAAATCTTTTGCACCTTTTGCGAAAAACTTTTGTTGTTTCAATTTACTTTCTATCAATCGACTCTTTACGTTTCCTTTATAACTCTTCTGATCCAACACGAAAGACAAATCTACTCGAGACCGTTCACTTATGACCAACTTTGCATCTGCGTTTATGCTTTCCAATCTCTCTTTTATTCTTTCCATCTCCTCTTCCGTCTCAACCAAATCAGACTTATTCAAAACAATCGTATCTGCGTACGCTATTTGTTCTTGCGCTTCGACGTTTTCCATCAACTGCGTTTCGATGTATTTCGCGTCCACGACGCACACCACCGAATCTAACACGGCCGCATTTTCCGAATCTTCTAACAGAGCATCATCTACCCATAATTCTCCGCATATCGGCCCTGGATTGGCGAGACCTGTCGTTTCCAGTAAAATGTAATCGAACGCGCTCCTTTCGTTGATTTCATCATCATCATCATCATCATCTCCTTTCTTCTTCTTCTTCTTCTTTTTCTCCATCAGTTTTTCTATGGTTTGTATCAGCGAGCCTTTTACGGTGCAACAGACGCAACCGTTATCGAGTTCCACCCATTCTTCGACCACGGCGTTGTTCTTCTTCTTCGCCTTCTTCTCTGGCGTCTCTTCCCCGTCCTCCTCGTCGTGTGTGGTCGTCACCAACATCTTTTCGATGCCTAAATCCGTCCCGAATTCGTTCAAAATGACGGCTATTTTGTACCCGTGATTGCTCGTTAAAATGTGGTTCACCAACGTCGTCTTCCCGGAACCCAGGAAACCGGTGACGACGGTTATGCCCACCACACCGTCGGCATTCTCTTCTTTCACTCCGCTCATTCGTGCACAAAAAAGGACGCGCAAAAGATGCGACAAATAATGGGTACTTCGTGTAAAAGGAAAAAAAGTGACGAATGATTTGTTGGCGTAAAGTGCTATACTCGTACTGTACAACAACGGAGAGGAGCGCTACGACTCGCGACGTCTCACCGGCGTCGCTAACCCTAAAGAAGTTCGATAAAACGCCACGGCCGACGCCAGAATACTTTTCTCTCGCTCTTTACCTCCTTCTTCTTCTTCCCGGTCCTCATTTCCGTCCTTTTTGTCTTCTACTCTCGTCTCCGCGGGTGCCTTTTTTACTACTCCTAGGGGATTCGTATTCGTCTCCTCTTCTTTATCTTCTTCCGTCAACATCAGCTTGTGCGCGTCTAAAGTCGCTCGCGCTCGTTCCAAGGACTTTTCTGTTTCGTTCAACTCGACGTCCCAAAAGTCCTCCAGCGTGTGTAACATTTTCAAATCTCTTTTGTTGTTGGCGGCGTTCGCCGACGAGGAGGAGGAGGAACATTTTTTCTCCTCTTTCAAAACTCTCAAAAACGCCTTTTGCGCTCGTTTTTTCGATCGTTTCAACGTCGCCACTCGAGATTTCAAGTCAAACACGAGTAATTCGAGCCATTGAACGAACATGATCACCCCTCGTTTCGGTTTGGCCTTGGCGATTGATTCGATGATCGCGTTCTCGTCTTCGAGAAGAAGCGCTTCGTCCGCGGTTTCGTCCTCTTCTTCCATCGAGGGCGGCGCGCCCGCCACCCGCGCCGCCGCGGAAGTTGTCGTTACAGCACCACCAACGCACCGCGGTTCTGGAGGCGGCGTTCTCGTCGTTCGTAGTATTCCTTTGTCTTCTTCTTCTTCTTCTTCTTTGTTTTCTTCTTCTTCTTTGTTTTCTTCTTTTTCTTTTGCTTCCGTACTCGTATCTTCGTTTTCGGATTTCGTCGTCGTTTTCGCTTCCTCTTTCATGTCGTCGCTTGACGTTTTTGAATTTTGAATGGTCTCGCGTTTGTCCGTCGTGACGGGGCTCGCGCAATCCGTCGCTTCGATCAGGAATCCGAGCAGATTCGTCCCCCCTCCCGCGTTCTCTTCTTCTGCTTCTGCTTCTTCTTCTCTCTTTCCACCGTCCTCGTTTCTGGCGACGACGTGGATCGCGGTCGTTTTACGCGCGTTCGCTCCAGTGTTCCGACGACGCGCATTTCCGTTCGGATTCCGGTTTTGACGACGACGACGACACTTTCGGTCGTCGTCGTCCGCGGTGGTGATAGTGGTGGTGGTGGTCTTCTTCGCGCGCTTCTTCGGAGGCACCGGTTCCGGCGATCGCAGCTTCAACGGCACTTTCCGCGCGCGCTTCATCGAGCCAAATTCTCCTTTGAAATTTGAGGACATTTTTTCTTTCAAAAATTCTTCCTCCCAACTGCCCAAAGGCAAAAACGTCTTAATATCAATGCGTACCAAATAGGGTTGAAGAACACAGAATACTTTACTTTGGCACGTACACAACACAAGAAAAAGAAGAAGAAGAAGAGAAGGAACGCGACTCGGCTCGATTTTATGTGCGGTAGCGTACGTATTTCAGAGAGTAACAAGAGTAAAATGTGTATAAATATGTTTAAATTAAAGCGGGACGCCGGCGCGTCGGCAGCGTTTTAATCGCGGTGAAAAATTGTTTTGAACGCCTCCTCTTTCGAAACCTCTTTTTTTTCCCGCATGGAGAGGGCCCGAAGCGTCTTCACGACTGGCTTCATGCCGTATTGTTTAAAACTTTTCCCGTCTGCAGATCGCTCGAAAGTAGAGCCGGAGTACAGAATTTTATCGTCGACTGGCGACGGCGTCCAAAATTTTTCTTTCAAAGAAGGAGCACCGCGAATCGAATTAATGAGACGGTCGAGGTTCGATAAGCGGTTAATGGCCACCGCGTATGAAACCCAAACACAAAATAAGGAGAGCGCCAAGACAACATTTCCTACCCACATAATCTTGAGATTGTCAATAGTCGCGTCACATTCTAGCGAAATCGCTCGGAAGGCATCCTTTACGTAACCGCAAGTCACTAATTTTTGTGTCTCCGGAACGATTTCAATCAAACGAGATGCGTGTTCCGCAGCATCTTTGGCTCGATTATATTCTTCGGATGAAGCTATTTTACCGGCATACATGCGTTCAAAGTCAGATGCATCAACTACGTGTCGACGAGAACCAAGATTGTTATCCCAGGTACTGTTTGAATAAACGCAACCTTTTTCGGGATAAAAGTAGTACCCGTCGGCATCTATGTCGTTTCTCAACAGGCCCGCATCTTTCGCTGAGCATACCGTTTTGGCGTAGTTTGTTTTGGCATAATTCCCATTTGGACTGCAAGTTTCATTCACCGAAACAGCCACGTACTCCTGGCAAAGTAAAGGGAGCTCCCGAAGTGGATTGTTATCGACGATAATTTGGTTCACTTCGTATGTTTTTTCCAAAATTGAATTCCTAAGCATGCCAATAGTATCGACGGCGGTCGTAGCGCTCACGCATGGTAAGATATCCATCATGTCCATTCGCACTTCACCGTCTGGTTTAACAAATTCGCCCATCGACCAGCACATATCGTTCAAAAAAGTGCCCACCATCGTTAGCAAACCCCAGGAAATCCATGATAAAATCATAAATAGAGATGTGAAAACGGTCACCACGATGAGCAACTTCCATTGATCTTTGTAGACAAGAAAGGCAGAGAGAAGTATCGTCACGATCATGCCACCGGCACAGGCCCCTGCAATGCCTTGAATCAACGACTGCTGCTCGTTTACAAAGTCTTCAGCATCTCCGTATACTTCCTTAATATCATCAATATCGTCATTCAATTCAGAAACGAACTCTGAGTACGTTAACAATTTCGTATCAGTTCCATCTACTCCTAAGGTTGCCTCTATCTCCAATGTCGCATTTTGCATCTCAGACACAGAATCGTTCGCAATCGTCAACAAATGTTCGCGCGATCCTAACTCTACTAATTGCGAAACTATGACACCAAATCCACACAAGCTCATGATCGAAAAGAAAAAGATGACTAATTTCGTCGTTTGCAGCTGCTTCGTTGTGAACGGTTTCGGTTTGAACACGTTGTTGCAAGAATCGAAGCACATACCAAAACACTTCGTGATGGACACTGCAACCGTCAAGAGAACTGAAACAATCGCCAACAGTAACCCAAATCCTGCGAGAACGAAACCTGGAAGCGCCTGACCCAGGAGCATGCCCTGGTAATCTGCATCTTTCATCGGATTCTGAAACTTGCCCTCGTAAGTTGAGCCCGTGTTTGGATTATACCTCGGCATGTTGAATAACGTCTCCGGCAATAGCGATTCATCATTCGAAGTTTGTCTTTTTGGATAACTCTGATTCGTGTTCTGAACCTCTTCATCGTGGTATGGAGCCTCATCGACTCCCGTAGGCACCCCATCGTCATCCACAAAAGGCGGAGCATCATCTGGAGGAGGAGAAGAAGGGGGAGGAGTAAATAAACTACGTAACATTTCAATATCTGGAGGCGGTACTGGCGGAGGCGACAGCGGTGGTGGTGCTGGTGGTGATGATGGAACTGGAGGTGGTGAGGGTGGAGGAGAAGGACAGGAGTTTGTTTGCACACAAGGCGGGGGTGGTGGTGTTGGTGGCGGCGACGGTGAAGGTGGCGGTGACGGAGATGGTGACGGAGGAGGAAAAGGCGGAGGAGAAGGGGACGGCGGCGGTAAAGGTGGCGGTGACGGTAAAGGTGACAGAGGTGGTGGTGGAGATGGATGCGGCGGTAATGGAGCCGGAGGTGGACTTGGAGATGGAGGTGGTAAAAGTGGGGGTGGACTTGGTGACAGAGGTGGTGGCCTTGGTGGTTGGCTCGGAAAGAGCGGGGTTGGAGGGAGGTCTGGTGCTAAAGGTGGCGGGCTTGGTGGCAACGGCTCAGGTGTTGACGATCCATTTGTTCCGCTACCATTCGTAAAGGTAAACTTCTCCTGCATCGGCGAAATGCCAGCCATGATACAAACCATATTGCCATCTCTGTTTTGCAAAGAGAAAGACTCTGCGCATACATCACAGGCAGTCAAGTTTGCGCACGACGCTGTTGAAGCATTCGAACCACATGGTGTTGGAACACACATGATGCAACCTAGCATGCACTCAGTCGTGTCAAACGCTTCACTCATCACGGGATCAACCTTTGTAGAAGTCTCTTGGGAGTCAGAAGGTATACTTGTCCCATGTAAAACTTCTGATTCCGAGCCTTCAAGATTATCGGAAAATTGCGAATCCGTTTCTAGTTCATTCGTAAGAGCAGCATTGTTTGAGGCGAACACCGAGTTTTGTTCAAAGTAACTCTCAAAGTTCAAGAGCGACCGCCCCTTTGGAGTAAAAGCTTCACCGTCGCCACTTCGAATGTCAAAATGTTCATCAATCTTGTCCAGCATGATTTTGTGAGTCCTTTGAAGTTGTGCAAAGTCTTCGCGGTTCTTCCTCCCAAACGTCATGGGGATGGTAAGTGTATGCGTCCTATTGAGCACGCTTTGTGAGTCAAGAGATGGCGTGGAAGCAAAATGTTCTCCTTCATCCAAGAGTTCGCGTCGCATACGTTTCCTGGAAAAGCCGGCACATCTCTTGAATTCCGTCCATATACTTTCCGATTTGTAACTCATCCAACCATTTGCATAAAGCTCCTGCGGATCCGAGAGTCCATCCAAGTACCTATTCTCTTCATCCACCCACGAGTTCCACTGACCTAAAAATGACTTGTACTTTCCGAGCATACTCATCACCGCGCCAAAAGCTGCGCGAGGAGAAACCTTACCCGTACGCATCCAAATAGTCCACGCATCGTTGCCTGCACCAGTTGCTTCGAATTCCGGATACCTGTTTGAATTACCGCACTGATGATAAAACGGAGGAACGTTAAACTGCATCTTCCCAATGTGCCCGTGGGGAATTTTTGTCATCAACTCTTCGAGATAATCGAGTATTTCTGTATGATTCGTCCCAGCAAGCGAAGCGCCGCAGAAGTCTCTACTTTGTATAGCTTGTTCGCGAGTAGACGTTGGTCCACAACCAAAGAGAAATCTAAAGATAGAAGCAAAAGCAGCCTTCGATGTGGGACCATCTGATCGCGCGTAATACGTTCGAGTATCCTTTGTAATACCAAGAGGTTCATTCCAAGCTGCGGCGATTAAATATGGTTCCCAAGCTCTAACGATATCCATTCCTGAGCCGTGTGCACTTCTATAACACGGTAAGATTTCAACGTACATATCGAGCTTCAAACTAAGTTCTCCCAACGTTCCGCCGCCTTCCGAAGTGGCGAGCCAATCTATGGTGTCTTCCAACCACTTGATTGGACCAGATTCTGTGATTCCTCTCGGGCATTCAAACAAAGATCCCGCCGCTGTTATGAGCTTTTTGAATGTAGTTGGATAGTGTTTGGCAATCGGCTTGAATTGCTCGAAGCTCTTTTGGAACAACGTGTTATTTTGCAAAGTCGTCATACCCAGATGCGTAAAAATCAGTTCCCAAGCTTCTGGAACGTGTGGATTCGTCTCGAGTGCACTCAAAAGAATATTAGTAACGCGGGGTAGAATAGAGTTGCCCTCGTTGTAATACACACTTCGAAACAAATGCATCGCGAGACGAACATCCAAATACGAATCAAGACCGACATTCATGGCCAAAGGTATGGAAGCTGCGTGATCTATAGACGTTTCTCGTGTTTTTATTGCACCAGAAATATCATCAGTTTGAACAGGATTTTCAAAAGTTGTCCAATAACTGCTATAAATCCAGTTATATTTATCCATTTCCCAATGCCCATCGGGGGCCTTGTCAAAAGCAATCGCAGCCGCATGCATAGGTTGTCCAACCATAGTAGAAGGACTCCCACGACATCCAGTGTTACCCACAGCCATGTATGCCAGACGACCACACATTCCACCATCTTGGGATATTCGTGGGAGAGAATCCTTGTGCCAGTTTGATTCCATGCACTGAACTTCATAGCGCATGTAATTATCAGAGTAGTGTGCCCAAGAAGTGGCCAACCCTGGTGTCCGGTTAGTGTCTACAAATTCTTTCTTATCGGGCTCGGCAAGTTCATATCTCGACCAAATCCATTCGCACTCATCTGTCGGAATATGCGCAATCGTGTGTATCGAGAGTAATGGCCAAGGAGCCTCAGTTACGTCAAAGGTTGACGAAGCATAGCTTTGTTCATTCTTCTCCAACAAAAACTTCAACGCCGCGAGCGGAGAAGGATTCGGAGTTCTGGAGAGTGGAGCTGAGTTCCAGTTGTCTCGTCTTTTGTTAATGCGACACATCCTTTGAAATTCTTTCGAGGTAGTCCATACCGATGGGTCGTCTTCTCGCGCTGTCGTTGAGTTCATGATCCCACGTAAATTACGGTACTTATGGGCAAACGATAAAACCAAATCTGCAATGCTGTCGTCATCGTAGTAATAGGTCAAGAAATTTTTTAAATATCGGACATGCTCGATTACTCGCGGATGCATCGGCATCGAAAGCGAGAGGAATGACTTACGAAGTGGCACATCTTGCTTACCCCTTTGGTTCTGAATCCAAGTCCATATTGGATCATCGGCCGATATGCTTGAGGTATTCTTCGCATCCTGTTCATTCAAATCGAGAACCAATTCTTCCAATTCTTCCGACCATGTTTCCGTGCCGATCACCGCATCGTAAAGATCTCTAGCCTCTTGAGTACCTGCGTGGGGTGTCTGGGTCAGATATCCGCGTCTCATGAAAACGTGAGACTTAGAGCTCCTTTCTAGAGTCTGAAACTTCAACGAACCACCAAAAATAAGCGAGCATTCTCCCATGGTCGCACCTTGCTTTGGTTCAAACATTACACCTATGCATCCGACCGAATCTTTGCACACTTTCACACATGTATAGATCGCGGCAGAAAAGCTATGACTCGCAGGTGCGCTGCGGAATTCATAAAAGACAAAATCGTCGTCTTTATCCATCGCATGCGACAATTTCGAATACTCGACGGAATTTTTGAGCACGTCGTCCATCGCAGGTGGCAAAGAAGTTTCCAAATCTGCGCTTGCAGTAAAGGTACACGTCTCATCAATGGCACTAGGTTTCGTTGTTGAGTTGCACGCGTGGTTAGAGTAGCACTGTGAATTCGCAGAGCATGAAACGTCTCTCATCCTTATGCCACCAGTAGCTGGGGGTACTGCCCTTTTGCACTCTCCCCAATCACCCGTTGTCCAGCTCGGATTTGTCGAGCAGTCAGTGGCGTCGCCAACCTCTCCGTATCCTTCTTCGTTTTCGATGATATTATCTACTCCAATCTTCAGTGAGCACGGACCATTAGTAGATTGGCCACTTTTGGTCCAGCCATTGAGACAAGTGCACTTATTGTGCCAACTCCACGGGGAACTTTTGTGCATGACTTTTTCACACGTGCCGTGCTCGCACTCGTGCTCACATTGTAGACACTTTTCGTGTTTCAGACACGATTGAAGATTCGCAGGTTCAGCAGCTTCGCATTGCGCTCGACTACTGATAGTCCCATCACTTTTTGCGCAGATATTTTCTCGTGTTTTTGTGTTGCGATCCGCTTGTTCTAAGCACACGTCGTGCGGCGCTTTTGTACACTTTTCCCATGCAAGCGGAGTCCACTTAGAACTTTTCCACCAATCAGAGTCTTCTGGTTTCGCGTAGCACTCTAAATCGGTATTGTTCCGACGAGGGGCAAAGCAGCAGCCAGAATCCTCACACGTTTGTCTTCGAATGCTTACACTTTGAGCCGCACTGCGAGTACTTCTTTCGTACAAAGCGCACGGCCTGCGCACAGCCGATTCAGACCGACACCAGGGAAGACAGCTGAAAGTGTTACAGCTTCGATACGTCGCTGGTTTTTGCGCAATACCTCCGCAGAGAGCATCCTCCGCCTGACTGTAATCCTCGATCGAACTACCTTTTGGCGCGCAGAACACGTTCCGAGTTTGAAAACCCTCTCCGCAAGGTTTAGAGCAAACGCTCCACGGGGCGGTGTTCCACGCCAAATTATTCGAGTTAAAAAAGCTGTGAAGAGGGTGTGAACTCACTTCAAACTCCGTTAAATTTTCTTTCTTGACTGGATGCTCAAATTCAACTGGCGTAAAAATATTCTTGCCGAAATCTGAGGATCCCTCTGGTGCTTTTAGTTCGCTATTCACACTTCGACCATGCGGCGTGTTTGAAGTTTTGCATGGTTGCGCATACAAAATGCAATTATTCGTTGCGTCATCGTAGCTTATTTCGGTGCAGTCTTGATTCTTGCACGCCGCGATGCAGTCATTGAGTGAGTTTTCGCTGCGAGTCTCGAGTTGTGTCGATGTCGAGCAGTCTCTTTGCTCGCATACACGTGCGTACCCTTCTTTCGGATCTGGATCAGTGCGAATCACTTTCGCGCAGCGGAGATGTCGTTCATCATTGTGACCGTACCAACCCATCCATTGATTGTTCTGCTTATCTTGCAAACCCTGAAGAGCTATACCAGTTGCAACAAAGCCATCCGGACAGTTGGTGTAAAAAAGATTGCGAAAATCACCGTGATTGACTTGCTCGTGTGCACCATTTACTTTAGAAAGGAGCGTGCTATCGTTTGTCCATCCTTCATCTCCATCGAGCGTAAAACCACTGGGGACCCCGCAACGTGCCAACACTCCTTGCTCCGTGGGATCAGTCTCGTTGTTCGCGAATGCGAGTCCTGTGAGCACTTCTCCAGCGGGGCAGACGATTTTTAAATTCGGGTGCGATTCGTGGGTATGGTCGCTAGGAAAGTTTCGAATCTTGGCATAATAATTAGCGGGCTCACGAAACAGCGTTTCTGACGAAACCCATTCACTCAAATATCTTTCGCTCTTTAGGCAATAAGAAGTATTTCCAGAGAAAGAACATTCAGAAAGTAAATCCCCGCTCTCTGTACAACGCATGGACTGAATTGGTCCGTGTAACTCATCCGTAATCATGACCACTTCTTCGCCGCGGAATTTCGTGTTTTGAAAAACAAGATCGAAACCAAAGTGTCTCGTGTCTGAAATCTCCTCGCAATTACAATAGCCCCATTTATTTTTGTTGCCATCCGTGTAACAGATGGGACGATTTCGCTCGGGTTTAGGTCCCTCCCCCCAATCCGAGGTATCTTGTGGAACAAAGCATAACTGACGCCAATCGTCGTCATTGGACCATTCATCTCTGAAAAAGCCTCCCCAATTGTTTCCATGATGTCCTCCGATGTCGCACGGAAAATTTTTCCCATTACCACCACACGTAGACTTGTGACGATGCAGGTACAGCCCGCCCGTAAAGAATACACTTGCCGACGTGTTGATTGAAATCGTGCTTTCATTCTGAACGGAGAAGGATTTTGGGTTATCGCTCGCTCTGGCGCTGAGTCGCGGGAAAATTTTTGAATCTCCAGAAACCGTTGCGTATAGGACATCCCAAAACTTTCTCCACCTAAGATC
>Ga0163180_10001873_pt1 | contig 11845 bp, 10 predicted proteins | sample AtlANTMetagenome_2_FD_109647 | JGI IMG/M metagenome (GOLD analysis project Ga0163180, IMG submission 109647) | Marine eukaryotic phytoplankton communities from the Atlantic Ocean - Atlantic ANT 4 Metagenome | ecosystem: Environmental > Aquatic > Marine > Oceanic | place: North Atlantic Ocean...
ACAGTAAGGTCGTTGTCACGGCTGTGAATACCGATAACCATACCTTCGTACACTTCAACACCGTGACCGATGAATAGGCGACCGCGTTCTTGAAGGTTAAACAGGGCGTTAGTTAGTGCTTTACCGTTTGCGTTAGCGATTAGAACACCGTTCTTACGCTTACCAATGATACCGCCTTTGTACGGACCATAGTGATCGAACGTGTGATATAGCAAACCAGAACCCGACGTTAACGTCATGAATTCTGTTTGGAAACCAATTAGGCCACGGCTTGGAATGATAAAGTCGATACGTACACGACCTTTACCATCAGGAGACATGTCAGTCATTTCTGCTTTACGCAGACCAAGCTGTTCCATGATTGAACCCTGGTGCTGTTCTTCACAGTCGATAGTCAGGGTTTCGTATGGTTCTTGCGTTGCGCCGTCAACTTCTTTCAGAATTACTTCTGGACGTGACACTGCAAGCTCGTAACCTTCACGACGCATGTTTTCGATAAGAATACCTAGGTGAAGTTCACCACGACCAGATACGCGGAACTTGTCCGGATCAGGCATTTCTTCAACGCGCAGTGCAACGTTGTGTACTAGTTCGTCTTTAAGGCGCTCTAGAATGTTACGTGACGTTACATACTTACCTTCTTTACCTGCAAACGGCGAGGTGTTTACCTGGAACGTCATGGTTACTGTAGGCTCGTCAACCGTAAGTGGAGGAAGTGCTTCTACAGTGTTGATGTCACAAATGGTGTCAGAGATCTTAAGTTCGCCAAGACCTGTGATTGCAATGATGTCGCCCGCGTGAGCAGATTCAACTTCGTGACGAGCAAGGCCAAGGTAGCCGTAAACTAAGCCTACTTTGCCGTTGCGCTTTTTGCCATCAGCAGTAACAACCGTTACTTGTTGATTTGGCTTAACAGAACCACGCTTAACACGACCTACGCCGATAACACCCACGTATGAGTTGTAGTCAAGCTGAGAGATCTGCATTTGGAATGCGCCGTCGATATCTGCATCAGGAGGAGAAACCTGGTCAACGATAGTTTGGAACAATGCCGTCATATCGTCTTCTTTAGTATCTGCATCTAGTGATGCCCAACCGTTAAGTGCAGACGCATAAACAACTTGGAAATCTAGCTGTTCGTCAGTTGCACCTAGGTTGTCGAATAGGTCGAAAACTTGATCCATAACCCAATCAGGACGCGCACCAGGCTTGTCGATTTTGTTGATAACAACAATTGGCTTAAGACCTTGAGCAAATGCCTTTTGCGTAACGAAACGGGTTTGTGGCATCGGGCCTTCTTGCGCATCTACAAGTAGAAGTACAGAGTCAGCCATCGACATTACACGCTCTACTTCACCACCGAAGTCAGCGTGTCCTGGAGTGTCTACGATGTTGATACGGTAGTCGTTCCAGTTAATCGCTGTGTTCTTAGCTAGGATGGTAATGCCACGTTCTTTCTCGATGTCGTTCGAGTCCATTACGCGCTCTTCTTGCTCGCCTCGAGATTCAAGGGTGCCAGACTGCTGTAACAGTTTGTCTACCAGGGTGGTCTTACCGTGGTCAACGTGGGCGATGATTGCGATGTTACGCAATTTATTAATATCAGTGGTATTCATGCTTATATAGAGCCTGTGTAAATCAACGTCTACTTCAATTCAGTGGAAAGGAGTATGCGTTAGATTTGTTGCAAAAAAATGCAGATAGAAAAATTTGCGCGGATTGTACAGAAAAACCACGACGTTTGCGCATCTTTTTTTTGATGGAAACGAGTTTTATTGGTTTTCAAACACTTGTTCAACAAATAACCAGCCCCGTTGCACCTAATTGATCATATTTGGTGGCTATACGCTACAAAGTAATCTAGGCTGATTGACGTACAAATGAGCACAAAACGCCATATTGGTGCAACATTGCACCAATATAATGCAATTTAATTCAAACGGAAGTGATAGATGCCCGTCTATGCCACAGAAATCGGTATACATATAGATGGCATGATAATCGCTTTCACTTTTGCCACTGTTGGAGTGAAGCTGATCATTCCGCATTTTTACATTAAACCTGGAGGACACGATGTCAGTAGAAAAGGCATTAGAGCTGATTAAAGAAAGTGAAGCGAAATTTGTAGATTTACGTTTTACCGATACAAAGGGTAAAGAACAACACGTATCTATTCCTGCGAGCGTTGTTGATGAAGAGTTTTTCGAAGAAGGTAAAATGTTCGATGGTTCTTCAATCGCTGGCTGGAAAGGCATCAACGAATCAGACATGGTTCTTCTTCCAGACGCAACAAGCTGCGTAGTTGACCCTTTCGCTGAAGAGACACAAGTAAACATCCGTTGTGACATCGTTGAACCTTCAACAATGGAAGGTTATGAGCGTGACCCTCGTTCAGTTGCTCGCCGTGCAGAAGAATTCCTAAAATCAACTGGCATCGGTGACACATGTTTCTTCGGCCCAGAGCCAGAGTTTTTCCTTTTTGATGACGTACGCTTCCACACTGACATGGCGGGTTCTTTCTACAAGATTGACTCTTCTGAAGCAAAGTGGAACTCTGGCGAAGAGTTTGAAGGCGGCAACATGGCACACCGCCCTGGCGTTAAAGGCGGTTACTTCCCAGTACCACCAGTGGACTCTGCTCACGATATCCGTGCTGCAATGTGTCTAGTTATGGAAGAGATGGGCCTTGTTATCGAAGCGCACCACCACGAAGTAGCAACTGCTGGCCAAAACGAAATTGCTTGCCAATTCAATACGCTAGTTAAGAAAGCTGACGAAATTCAAGTTTACAAGTATGTTGTTCACAACGTTGCACACGCATACGGTCAAACAGCTACCTTTATGCCTAAGCCGCTTGTTGGCGATAACGGTTCTGGTATGCACTGTCACCAATCTATCTCTAAAGATGGCGTAAACATCTTTGCAGGTGACAAGTACGCAGGTCTTTCTGAGGAAGCACTTTACTACATTGGTGGTATCATCAAGCACGCGCGCGCAATCAACGCGTTTGCTAACGCTTCTACTAACTCATACAAGCGTCTAGTTCCTGGATTCGAAGCACCGGTAATGCTTGCATACTCTGCACGTAACCGTTCTGCATCTATTCGTATTCCTCACGTAACTAGCGATAAAGCACGTCGTATTGAAGTACGTTTCCCTGACCCAACAGCTAACCCATACCTAGCGTTCACTGCTATGCTTATGGCGGGTATCGACGGTATTAAGAACAAGATCCACCCTGGTGATTCAATGGATAAAGACTTGTACGACCTACCGCCAGAAGAAGCTGCTGAAATTCCAACAGTTGCAAGCTCGCTAGAAATGGCACTTGAAGCTCTTGATAACGACCGTGACTTCCTTAAAGCTGGTGGCGTTATGACTGACGACATGATTGATGCATACATCGATCTTAAGTCTGAAGAAGTAACGAAACTTAACATGACTACTCACCCTGTTGAGTTCGACATGTACTACAGCGTGTAATTTCGCACTGTATAGCAATTTATACTAAAGCCCGCTCTGCGGGCTTTTTTTATGCGTACGATTTATCTACTATGTTTTTATAGCTATGCTAATGAATACTCTTTCATGCTGTATCAACTGCGCACAGGGCTTTGCCCGCTTGCATCTGCATACAACTAGAAAGGTTATCCATAAGCCAAACATAGCAAGCTATATGAATTAGCCAGCTAGCCAAAACCACATTGATTAGGTAACGACACGTGCACTACATGACGCGAGACATTTGCTTAATTTCGCTATTACTAAGTAGCGGCAATGGCTTACTGCCTGTGCAAGCGGAAATGCTGAGCCAAGAAAGTACCCAGCAAGAAGCACAAGAAAACGAAACCGGACAAAGCAGCAATGCAACATCAGCCGCAGCTACCTCTCCAATGACCATATACAAGGTGGTAGGTAAAGACGGCTCTGTGACTTACACCGACAAGCCGCAGCAAAACGCAGAACCCCTAGCTTTCGATGTAAAAACGCAAAACGTAGTAACCGCGGCAAAGGTTACCCCACCTCCCCCTGCGAAGCCGGCTGCCCCCAAGCCCAACTATCGCGTAGTCATTAAGTCACCTGCACCAGAAGCGACAATTCGCAATAACTTGGGTGAATTCACTATTTCTGCCGCACAACCTGGTGCACCCAAAGCGCCAATCTACCGATTAATCTTTGACGACGCCCCATTAGCTAGCAATAGTTCAGGCGTCTTTAAGCTTTCTGGTATCCATCGTGGGGCACATACTTATAAAGTTGAACTCACGAACAATACGGGCAAGACTCTTGCATCGTCTCCATTACAAACCCTTTACCTGCATCAGGCATCGGCGTTAATTAATAACTAATAGCGTGCAACCATTGTTATGTATGCGCACCATAGAGGTTCAGTGAACATTTCTTCTTGAGCTCTTTATTCGCGCAACGCATCATTGCAAGCTACAATGCACAATTATGGTGCAAAGGAGACGAGCTCGGATGCATTCCACCGAGTTAGAAACACAACAGCTAATCAATAGCCTAAATACCGCACTGGTAATGGTAGACAACAAACTTACGATTGTTTATGCCAACCACGCTGGTGAAGCTTTGTTTGAGACTGGATTAAAACAACTTATTGGGCATCCACTTCAAGATTTTTTCTTGCCGGGCACAATAGAAACCACCCGACTTAAAGCTGCCATCAGAAAAGGTGAAGATTTCACCGAAAACGAAATTAAGTTGGCTTTTCGAGATAACCGCTATGTATCTGCCGACCTAACCGTTACCAACTTGCACTTCGAAGACGGCCCACGACTGCTATTTGAAGTTAAAAAGATTGACCAGCAAAAGCGAATTTCTCGAGAAACTTTACAAAACGCGCAGCATTACGCAGCACGGGAATTGGTTCGCGGCCTTGCACACGAAATCAAAAATCCTCTTGGTGGTATTCGCGGTGCAGCACAGCTATTAGAAAAAGAGCTGATTGACGAGCATAAAGAATTTACAAGCATGATCATTGAGCAGTCTGACCGTCTGCGAAACTTAGTTGATCGATTGCTTGGACCAAATTCACTACCTCGATTTGAAGAAAGCAACGTGCATCAAGCGCTTGAAAAAATACGCAGCTTAATGCGCTTTGACTCAGACAATCCCATTACCATAGTTCGCGACTATGACCCCAGCATTCCACCGCTTATGTTAGACCCTGACATGATTCAGCAAGCGGTGCTCAATATTGTGCGCAACAGCGTTCAGGCATTAACCGAGAGCCAAACCCCCAACCCACAAATTAGGTTAATTACGCGAATAGAGCGCCAAATGACAATTCAAACGAAGCGTCACGCGCTGGTAGCTAAAATAAAAATTATTGATAACGGCCCGGGTATTCCGGCTGAAGTAAAAGACACACTTTTCTACCCCATGGTCACAAGCAAGCAAAATGGCTCTGGGTTGGGTTTGTCTATTTCACAGACCCTTATAAACCACCACGGCGGCAAAATAGATGTAGATAGCTACCCTGGTCACACTGAGTTCGTAATTTACATACCAATAGATCGTAAGGAGACAGACGATGACGAATGAGTCTGTGTGGATTGTCGATGATGACAGTTCTATTCGTTGGGTGCTGCAAAAGGCCTTACAAGCAGCAGATATCAGCTGCTTAAGTTTTGAAAACCCTGAAGATTTATTGCTTCAACTTCAAAGCGGCCAAGCCCCTGAAGTCATCATTTCAGACATAAGAATGCCACAAATGGACGGCATGACGTTACTGAACGAAGTGCATGCCTCGCACCCTATGCTCCCCGTTATCATTATGACGGCGCATTCGGATTTAGACAGCGCAGTTAACGCATATCAAAAAGGCGCCTTTGAATATTTGCCAAAGCCATTTGATATCGACGAGGCAGTAACCTTAACCCAGCGGGCGCTGGCACATGCCAGAGAGCAATCCACCGTATCTAAAGCGCAAGTTGAAGACGTAGTAACGGAAATAATTGGCGAAGCACCTGCCATGCAGGAAGTGTTTCGTGCCATAGGTCGCTTGTCTCGCTCTTCAATTAGCGTGCTAATTAACGGGCAATCAGGAACGGGTAAAGAACTTGTGGCGCACGCCCTTCATAGGCACAGCCCAAGAGCAAGTAAACCTTTCATCGCCCTTAATATGGCCGCCATTCCTGCCGACCTTGTAGAATCAGAACTATTTGGCCATGAGAAGGGCGCGTTTACCGGAGCCCAGGCAGCTCGCCAAGGCCGCTTCGAACAAGCCGACGGCGGAACATTGTTCTTAGATGAAATAGGCGATATGCCGTTAGATGTACAAACCCGCCTTTTACGTGTGCTTGCAGACGGCCAGTTTTATCGTGTCGGTGGCCATCAATCAGTGAGTGTGGACGTACGCATCATCGCTGCAACTCACCAGAATTTAGAACAAAGGGTTGCTGAAGGTAAGTTTAGGGAAGATTTGTTCCACCGCTTAAACGTTATCCGAGTGCACCTTCCTTCACTTAACGAGCGCCGCGAAGATATTCCATTACTAACCCGTCATTTCTTGCGCCGAGCAGCCAAAGAACTTGATGTAGAAGCTAAAAGCATATCGAAAGACGCTGAGCGCGTAATGTCTCAGCTACCATGGCCTGGAAACGTAAGACAGCTAGAAAACGTGTGTCGCTGGTTAACGGTAATGGCGAGTGGTCAAGAAGTGCTGCCCAGCGATCTGCCACCGGAAATTCACAGCGATAGCAGTATTGAAAAACCCAGCGCTGAATCGGGTGAGTGGCCAGATTTGTTGGCAAGCTGGACCGATAAACAGCTTCGCGACGGCCATCACAACATTCTTAACGACGCGATGCTGACGTTTGAGCGTATTATGCTTGAGCGAGCACTTCAGCACACTCATGGCCACAAACAAGATGCGGCTAAACGCTTGGGTTGGGGAAGAAATACCCTAACAAGAAAGTTAAAAGAATTAGGCGTGAACTAACCCTAGTGATTACGCCGTAAGCTAGCAGGGAACTCACTGCTAGCTTATGAGCGGCTTGCGACCTAATGTCCTTTCGTCAGTAGCGCCGTCATTCCCTGATTGAAATGCCTTACCCACTTCATACTAAACTGGCCTTTGGCGCTTCGATTTATTTCTATCACCGCCTCTTTTTTAGAAAGTACGTTATCTTCATTGTGCGCTCTTGGGTGTGTCATTGCATCGTAGGTATCAATAATGGCAAGTAACTTCGCACCTTCACAGATATCGTCTTCTTTTAGCCCCAATGGATAACCTGTTCCATCAGTGCGTTCATGGTGCTGCATCACGATTTTGCGCGCCATATCCCATTGGTCTAGGTGCTCTAACAAACGGGCGCTTTTATACACATGAGAGCGCATAAGATTAAATTCGATATCGCTTAGCGCATCGCCTTTGTGCAAAAGCTTCAATGGCATGAAGGCCATTCCGAAGTCATGTACATAGCTGGCTACGGCAAGCTGATCTTCGTCTATAGGGTTTTCGGCCACGTCGTTAATATACATAGCCAGTTTGGCAATGCGATCACCACGACCAGACCAGTAGTTTGAGCGGCGTTCAATGGTTTGCATTAAGTCGCGGAAAAATAGAATATCTTGCTTCTTTTCACTACTAATATCTTTAGGGATACCTGTAGCCGCTAACGTAGGGGGCTTTATCTGAACGTTTTGTGGGTCGTCTTCATCCGCAACAATATCTAACGCTGGGTTAAGTAATAAGACCGCTTCGGTAAGGCGTTTTTCATGCTCAGCAGTATTTTCAGGCGTCACACGACCGATAGCTAAAACCAGCTGATTGTGAAGATTGTCATCGTATTCGGCTTTGCCACTGGCCATTACAGCCTCTACGAAGGCTTTTACTCTGTCCATTGTAAGCAATACCAAGTCACTCATAGTACTCGTGTACGCCACCTGCCCTTTGCGCAAGTAATCTAGCAAGTCCTCTACATGCTGCAAAAGCGGGATCATGGGAGAGAAGTTAACCAGGCCTAAATCACCTTTAATGGTGTGGATTGAGCGAAACAGAGCACGCTGCAATTCGTTGTCTTCCGGACGAAGCTCTAATTCAATCAAGGTTTGTTCACTTGATTCATAGAGTTCGTTTATTTCCTCCATAAGGTCAGCAAGAATATCTTCTTCTAGGTCGTCTGGAGTAAATGTCTGCATATAGTGGTTACCGAGTTAGGTTCGATTGCGCTTTTTATTATTGTAATTGGGTATCGGCAAAATTTCCTCATACTAAAGGTGAGAAACATAGCCACTTTTCCAACTTATTGCTCAACTATACCTTCCGCACTGTAAAAACTCATCGGACAAGTGTACGCTGAAACTTCATCTATACTGCGCGCGTCAATTGTATCTAGGAGTTGTTTTGATCGCTTTATTCCGCATTCCGGCGCTTTTTATCGCTTTTTTACTCATTAACATCGTTCTGCTAATTGTTTGTATCGCACGACCTTTTCACAAAGATAACGTGCATATTGCGGGTAGTATGTATTCATTTATGGCTAAGGTCGTAGGTCTCAAAATTATTATAAAGAAAGATCCTGCGGTTAAAATAAACGAGCCCTACGTTTACATCGCCAATCATCAAAACAGTTTCGACGTTATCACTATCTGTAAAGCTGCACTGCCTGGCGTGGTAACCATTGGCAAAAAGAGCTTAAAGTGGATCCCTATTTTCGGCCAAATCTATTGGTTGTCGGGCAATATCATGATTGATAGAAAGAATTCCGGTAAAGCCCGTAATACACTCGATATTGCTGCAAAACGCATTGCGAAAAAGAAAACGTCGGTATGGCTATTCCCAGAAGGTACACGAAGCTATGGCAGAGGCATATTACCTTTCAAACAAGGTGCGTTTCGCCTAGCTAAGACCACCAACGAACCGGTTGTCATGGTAACCGCCAGCAATTTGCACAATAAAGTAAAATGGAACCGTTGGAATAACGGCATTGTGCTTATTGATATAGCTGCCCCTCAGGCTTTGAGCGAAGACAAGACAATTAAAGAGTGGATGGTGCATTTTAACGATGAAATGAAACAAAAGTTTGATGCGCTTAATACACAGGTCGATGAACTGGAAAAAAGCAGGTAAACTTGCGTCAAAATTGCTAACGAGTGTTTATTATGACCCAGTTCGATGAAAGAGAAGAGTGGTACGAGTTTAACCAAGAAACTATTGATGCCCTTCTAGAAGACGGCAGCCAAGCCGATGCCGACTATACCATTGAGCACCACTTCGCCAGCACTGACTTCGACGTGCTAGAAAAGGCAGCTGTTGATGCGTTTAAAGCTGGTTTTGAAGTCACCGACGCAGAAGAGCTTATTCTTGATGATGGCGAAACCATTTTCTGCTTCGACGCAGTTGCAGAGCGAAAGCTAGATATTGAAAAGCTTAATGCGGACTCTGACACCTTGCTTAAAATTGCCGACAAGCATGATGTAACCTACGACGGTTGGGGTACTTACTTCGAGCCGCGTGAAGAAGGTGAATACGAAGAAGAAGATCACTACTTCGACGACTGATCTCTAAGGCACCCTCACCGTTTTAACTGAGAAGGCGTTAAGTTACCCTTCAGCTTTTGTTCATCTTTTTCCGTCAACAATGACACTGTCATTATCGATTGGAAAAGGATGGACAGATGAAAAAGCTACTTTTCTCACTTACTACATATTCTGCTATTGCAACATTACAGCTTGCGCTTATGTCACCTGTGCATGCCAGTACCGAAAATAGCGCACAAAACAAAAACGTTACCTCTAACGAATACCGTTACAACAAACCATTTGTTGCCGCTGAATCGCTGCTGCCTAAAACCTCAGGTGCATTGACAAGCGAAGAAACAATCTCTCAATCTGTTGATGACGTTGAGACTGATCAACAGTCCCTTGCCAAGGCGGGTAAGCATCAACAGCATTTAGCCGTGAGTAAGTCCTCTAGCGATATCGTAGTCAGCAGTATTAATGAGTTTTGGATTTATGAAAGCTGGGTAACGCTTGAGCAAGACATTGATTACGATGGTTATCACTCTACGTTTTCGATTGAGTTTGACGCCGACACCATTTTCACTCGCGCGCCAGTATACGCGGTCTTGTATTTGGGCAAAAACGACGTGTACGAGTCTATTCACGTGTCATCTGAATTTTACATTTACTCAGAAGACTCAACAGATACCTTTACCATTGAAAGCACATTAGTTTCTGGCTATCCGCCCGGTGAGTACGACATTCTATTAGAGCTTTATGATGCAGATACCGAAATGCTTGTGGCGTATACCGATGCCTATGATGACAGTGCACTCGCCTATCTTCCCCTTGAAAGTGAAAATAATGAATATGTGGTTGAAGATACGGTAGTCATAGTAGAAGAGCATGGCGGAGCATGGTCTTTACTCCCACTGTGTCTATTAGGGGGCATTGTATTTGTTAGACGAACTGTTAGACGCCGACACTGCTAACTATCTTGGAAAGTTAATCAGCTAAAAGCTGCATGCACCTGCAGCTTTTGGCTATTTTTTATACTAAAGTCTATTATATAATATAAACCTTCTTTTCCAATTAACGTTGATTCGCCAATGTACCAAGGAAAACAGTACATACTGACGCTTTCAATTGGTGTAGTGCAATGAGCATCGACAATGTTAACTTGTTCAATCTATTAGAAAATACGCAAATTGGCGTAGTCATTCACAATGCTACTGGCGTTGTAGAGTATGCCAATCCCGCTGCGTTAACGCTACTTCGATTGAGTATAGGTAAACTTAAAGAGAAAAGCTTAGACGTGGACTCCTGGGAGTTCATTGACATGCAAAACAGAAAAGTACCTTACCACGAACTTCCCATTGCCCAGGTGCTTGCTACTAGCACCGCTATAAATAACCGAATATTGGGAACGATAAATAAAGATACCGATAAAATAACGTGGTTTAATGTCAACGCATATCCCGAAAAGTACAAGGTCAATGGCAGTTCACCGTCTTTTGTAGTGGTTTATTTCACTGATATCACGGCAAAGATTAGTGATTTCTCTTACAAAGATATTGTTCAACATTCACAAGATATGATTTTGGTAACGGAAGCTCAGAATATCGATGCCCCGCTTTCTCCTAAAATCATCTATGCAAATGAAGCATTGTGTAAACATACTGAATATAGTCTTGAGGAGTTATTGGGTGAGACACCTCGCATTTTTCAAGGTGCCCTAACCGACAAAGCCTCTACGCTGCGTATTCGGCAGTCACTTATTGATCAACGCCCATGTACCGAAACACTTTTAAATTATACGAAGTCTGGCACACCTTTCTGGGTTCAAATGAACATATTCCCGCTTACCAATGAATTTGGTGAAGTAACCCATTTTGCAGCTGTTCAGCGTAACGTTAGCGAAATGAAGTTCCAATCTGAACAGCTAGATAAGCGCAATTCAGAACTTAAGAAAATAAAGCAGAACTTAGAAAGCCTGGTTAACCATCGAACCAGCGAGCTTCGTTCAGCCAATCATAAATTAGAGAAACTGGCATATTATGACGCGCTCACGAACATTCCAAATAGACGGGCATTTCTAGACGCATTTGCAAAGTCTTTAAACTTCGCAAAACGCAATGGATATGCAATGTTGATTGGCATCGCCGATGTAGATCACTTTAAGGCTATTAATGATAGTTATGGCCATGGATTTGGCGATGACGTATTAACCATCGTTGCTCAGACAATGCAGCAATTTTTCGTCAAGAAGATGCCATTGGGCGCATAGGTGGCGAAGAGTTTGCGTTCTGTATGGTACTAACAAGTCCAGTCTCCCCTCGCCAACTATTAGACAGATTTCGCGAGAAAGTCAGCATTC
>Ga0163180_10001874_pt1 | contig 11836 bp, 10 predicted proteins | sample AtlANTMetagenome_2_FD_109647 | JGI IMG/M metagenome (GOLD analysis project Ga0163180, IMG submission 109647) | Marine eukaryotic phytoplankton communities from the Atlantic Ocean - Atlantic ANT 4 Metagenome | ecosystem: Environmental > Aquatic > Marine > Oceanic | place: North Atlantic Ocean...
CCTCTAATTCATCAAGCCCTGCCAACCTCGGAGATTCCGCAGAATCTCCGAAGAGTTCGGATCCACCAGACACGCCAGCGGGAGCCATCATGGAAATGATCCGGGCGGCCAGTTCGCGCTTCCCACTGCCCGTTGGCCCGGAAATCAGGAAAGCATGGGCGAGGCGCTCTCTCCGGTGGGCCCCTTCCAGCAGTTCAAAAGCCATTCCTGCTGTTAGCGCCATGCCTCAATCCATCTAATCCACGGACGTCCTGCAATTAAAACCGCAGAATACACCGATTCCCCTCATTTCCGCCTTTTTCTTTTCGCTTCATCGCTCCAGCCTCCCGCCCGTGAGCAATCAGGATTCCTCCCAGACTATCAGCTTTGGCTCCCGGGAGAGCCAATCCTCCGTGGATGAGACCGATCAGTTCTGCCCCAAGTTTGATGCTGATGGACTTATTCCCGCCATTGCCCTCGATGGAGAGACCCACGAACCGCTGATGCTTGCGTGGATGAATGAGGAATCCCTCAGGCAAACTCTCCTTCTGGGCGAAGCCGTCTACTACTCCCGCAGCAGGCAGGAGATCTGGCACAAGGGCGCAACCTCCGGACATACCCAGAGGATTATTGAGATACGCACCGACTGTGATCAGGACGCCATCATCCTGATTGTTGACCAGCAGGGTGCCGGAGCTTGTCATACCGGACGACGCTCCTGCTTCTACCGTATAGTCAAACCGGGGGACCCCGCCGCCCTTCGATTTGTCGGAGAGCGGACCTTTGATCCAGATCAGGTTTACGGGGACAAATAAAAACAACCTGCGGCCGTAGCGACCGTTTTCCTCAGGATGGGAAAACCACCACCCGGTTGCTATCGCTGATCCTCAAGCCGGCCCTCCAATGGCCGACCTTCCTGTTTTTTGAATCAAATACCCCCGCTTACGTCAAAAAAGGGAAATAATGCAACTCGCCATCTCACTCCCCACCGCGATCCTTCTGCTTACTCTTCCCCTTATGGCCGACTGGCGCAAGGAGGTCACTAACAGGCCGCCAGACCCTCGCTTCAGCACTATCAAGCCTGTTCATTTGCATTACCAGATGAATTGGGATGGCAAAATAAACTCCGGGGACATGAATATTCTGATCGGTCGTAAAGACCCCCGATATCCCCGTTATCTGATCACCCAGATCTACGGATCCAGCACCGGTCTCGCGAGGGGAATTTATCCTTACGACTACAGCTTCACCTCCTTCCTCGGGAAAAAGAACTATCTCCCGTCAATGTTCACCGCTACCGAAACCACGCGGAAGGCACGTTGCGAAACAAACAACTGGTACCGACCTTCTGTGCGCAGCAGGGAGATCACGACTCCCCGACAAAAGGGCAAGCCTTCGAAGACTCGGAATAAGACCTTCTCATTCTCGGGAGCTCCCATCTATGACCTCGCCTCCAGCCTGCTTTATCTTCGCAGTCTTGATCTCAAGACCGGCCAGGAAACGGTCATGGTCGTCCATCCATTCGCCAGCCCATATCTTGCTCACATCAAGGTCCTCCGGCGCGAAGCCCACCGGGGTCTGAACTGCCTCAAGATGGATCTGAGGCTTAACAAGATCGGCCCGGATGGGAAACTGCTTGATTACGACAAGATGAAAAAGGCCACCCTCTGGCTGAGTGATGACCGGGAACGCTTACCCATAGAAATTCGAAGCGAAGTCTTTATCGGAGACGTCAGGGCGGTTCTGGTGGGGAAAAAATACCTGTAAACAGGGTTTTACGCTCCTAGGGACACCAGAAGGCTGCCCGTCGGGTCACACCACCGGACTTGGGTTAGCTCTCTACACTCTGTCATGGAAGGCCCTCCAGGGAACACGCCAGAACCCTTGGACGAATCTAACATATTATATGTTAACAGGGAAATAGTTGCTCGCTATTGCTGGAGTAACTTGCAACCGCCCATCACGGGGATAGAACCTCCTGCCTATGACGGTCACTACCCACTGCGGTGGATTCTGCCAGACCAACGGCTACCTGCTACAAGGCCCGGATGGAGCGATCGCAGTGGATGCTCCAAAAGGAATGTTTAACTTCTGCAAACAATCTGATATTAAACCGACCGGTCTGTTACTCACTCATCAGCACTTTGACCACATCGAGGATGCGGCCTTATTCGACCAGGCGGGGATCCCCATCTACGCTTCCGAACCGTTCCGACCTGAACTCCAACTCACTGATACCTTGGTGAAGTGGGGCCTCCCGATTACGATTCAAGAGTTCGAAGTTCACCACATCCTTGATGAGTCTCCCGGCACCCTTTCGCTGGCAGGTATCAACTTTGAACTGCGGTCCGTCCCCGGACATTCTCCGGATTCTTTTGTGTTCCACGTGGCACTTTTTCAAAAACTTTTTGCTGGAGACACCCTGTTCGCAAACGGCGGAGTTGGGCGCACTGATTTCCCGCACGGAGATCACGCTCTCCTGATGCAGAGTATCAGGGAGCAGATTCTTACCCTTCCGGAGAAGACCGAACTGCTTCCCGGCCATGGTCCTGCTTCAACAATCGGAGCCGAAATCGGCCATAACCCTTTTATCGGCTGATTTTCGAACAAAACCCTGCTGACGAAGCGGTGTTCAGGGGTAGAGTCTACTGCCCCCTGAGCCAACCCAGTCCAAGGCTCGATATCCCAATTTCCAACTGGATTGGGGGTGGCTCCTCTGCAAGACTTCAGAAGCAGGGAGCATCTCCCACCGAACCAGCCAATTCATGCCACCTGACCAAGCGCCGAAGTCCCAGGAAGAGCGTGCTCCGCTCCCTGAAAGCCTGAAGAAGCAAATCGGCTCCTTTCGTGCCCGTCTCTGGCGGGTCAAGGTCGCCGAGGCCTTCCTGGCTGGGCTCTTCGGCCTGCTCTTTTCCTACCTCGTCGTTTTCGGCCTCGATCGGGTTTGGAACACTCCAGCGCCCGTCCGCCTGAGTATCCTCCTCGGGGGAACATCCCTTTTCGTCCTGTTTGCTCCCTACTGGATTCACCGCTGGGTTTTTGGTCATCGCCGTGAGGCCCAACTCGCCCGTCTTATTGCCCGGAAGTTTCCCCGCCTTGGTGACCGTCTTCTGGGAGTTGTCGAACTCCAGCACCAGAGCGAGAGCAAGGAAGCACTCTCCCCCGAGTTGCGGGCAGCCGCTATGGAGGCTGTAGCCCGGCAAGCAGAGGGGCGTGACTTCGAACGTGCCCTGCCCAACCCGAGGCACCGGACCTGGTCCCTCGGTGTTCTTGCCGCCATAGCCATGGCCGCGGCAGCACTGGTTCTGCTCCCCAAGCCCGGAGTGAATGCCCTCAAGCGCTGGTTGATGCCTCTTTCCGACACTCCGCGTTATACCTTTACCAAGATTGCGCCCTTCGATGAACGTATCATCGTCCCGAGGGATGAACCCTTCCAGATCACGCTCTCTCTCCTCGGCAGCTCCGATCAGCGCCCTCTCAGCGGAACCGCCCGTTTTGGCATCCAGGAGCCGGTTTCAGCACCGTTACAGGGTGATGAGAGCTACACCTTCGACTTCCCCGGACAGTCCGAATCAGGCCGGGTCGCCTTCAGCATCGGCGACGCCCGCGTCGCGGTAGAGGTCATTCCCCAGACCAGACCAGCCATTCAGTCTGTCCGGGCAAAAATAAGTTATCCTGAATATCTACAGCTCCAAGATAAAACCAAGGAACTCCGAATCGGCACCCTTTCCGGCGATGTCGTCGTCGGCAGCACTGTTTCCCTTGAGGCTACCACCCTTGAAGGGCGTGAATTGAAAAGTGGAACCCTCACGGTCAAGACGCTGCCAAAGAATATCGAGCGTGACCTGTTTGACGACGGATTCGAACTCTCAGAATCGGAAGGCTCCGAGGAAAGCGGCGATACGGATGGGAATCCGGAAGAAGACCCCCCCCCTCTCGCCAAGGAAGAGCCACCAACTCCGCCCCGGGTCCTCCCCTTGCAGATCTCGGGGACACGGATGTCGTCCCCGGAGATCCTGCTGGATGACCAACCCTTGGAATTTCAACTGAACTGGCGCGACATCAACAACCTTGCTGATATCGGGGGACATCGTATCCGGGTCGAACCCCTGGAGGACCAAAAACCATTGGCATACATCCAGGGCATCGAACGGCAGACCGTGATCCTCGAGGATGATACCATCAGCTTTGAGATTATTGCCGAGGACGACTACGGCGCCAGGCATATAGGCTACGAATGGACCGGGGAATTTACCAAGCCCACTGACGAAACTCCATCAAGGGGAAGTCACATCCTGGAAGCCGGAGGACCGAACCAGCGACGCATCGCCGGGGTAGTCCATTTTTCTCCAAAAACACGGAATATTCCGCCCCAGCAGCTTTCCATCAGGGCCTTTGTGGAGGACTACTTTCCCGAGCGCGGGAGGGTCTATTCCGAACCAATCACCCTCCATATCCTGACCAAGGATGAACAGGCCCAGCTCCTGAAGGACAAGTTTGACCGCATTATCGGGGAACTCGAGGACGCGGCCCGACGGGAACAGAACAATTTTGATGAGAATCGACGCCTTGACCAGGAAGACGCCGAAAACCTCCAGAACGACGACAACAAGGAGCGCCTTGAACAGCAGGAACTCAATGAGGCCGAAAACATCGAGAAGATGGAGGAACTCTCCGAGAACATGGAGCAACTGCTTGGCGATGCCCTGAAAAACGGGGAAGTCGACCCGGAGACTATGCAGAAAATGGCGGAGACCATGCAGAAAATGCAGGAACTCAGTCAGCAGGACATGCCAAAGGTTGAGAAGAAACTGAACGAGGCTCAGGACCCGAGCTCCACCCCTGAGCAGTCCAAAAAGGACCTGCAGGAAGCTATTGAGGAACAGGGAAAAGTCCTGGAAAAAATGCGGGAGACAATCGAGGGGGCAAATGAGGCCAATCGCAATCTCGAGGCCAGCACTTTTGTCAACCGCTTACGTCGTGCTGCATCCGAGGAGGATGGAATCGCCAATACTCTCATCGCTTCCATTGACGACAAGGGCAACTCAACCATAGCAGGCATTGCCTACGACGAACTTGATCCCGCGGATCAGCGCATCCTCGGCGAACTCTCCATGCAGCAACGACGAACCGCTTCCGATGTGCGCTGGATTCATGAGGACCTCGGGCACTTTTACGCCCGGACGCAGAAAGAGGAACACAAGCAGATCATGGAGGAGATGCGAGCCTCCAGCATTGATTCCTACCTTGATGCCATCCGGGAGAAAATTACGGCAAACCGCACCTTCATGGCCATTTCCTCTGCTAAAAAGTGGGCTGCCCAACTCAGGGCATGGGCCGACATCCTGGACCCCCCGCAGGAACCCGGCGGAGGCGGCGGAGGCGGCGGAGGCGGGCAGGACCCCGGCCTCGACGACAACGATTTTGAGTTTATGTTAAAGGTCATGAAGATGATCCAGACCGAGCAGGACATCCGGGCCCGGACCCGGGCCCTCGAGCAACTCCGCCGGACTCTCCATCTTCAAGACCTCCCCGAAAACAGGCCCCTGAGCGGCAGCAGTGAATAAAAGGATTTTCCAGCAAGCTATAGAACCAACCACCGATCCATAAGATGAAAACATCTCTCCTCGCCCTTCTGGTGCCACTCGCGATGGCTCTTCTTACCCCCCCGGCATTCGCCGAGGAAAAACAGGAAGATCCAAAAGCCGGCCCTGGCATAGAGCTTCCCCCAATTAAATACCCCAAGCCTGTAACCGAGTCTCAGGTAAAGGCCGCAGCCAAGCACCGGGAGGGTTCTCAGAATCTCGCCGGTGAGCAGGACGAGCTCGCAGCAGATGTCCAGGACCTCATTGAAGAGCAGACTGACGAGAAGGTCATCGCCCTTCTTGAGGAGGTGGAAGAGGTCATGGCGGAGGTCATCGACTCCCTGGATGCGGTCAAGACCGGAGGCCCCACCATTGCAGCAGAGACTGAGATCATTGAAAAAATATTTGAGGCCGCCAAACAGCGCTCCCAGCAGAACGGCGGCACATGACCAGACAGCGGAATGAGCATGGGTGCCATGCTCGATATGATGCAGCGGATGATGGGCAAGAATCCCGGCGAGGGCCAGGGAGAGCAGCAGGGCCAACCCGGCGAACAGGCTGGCAACGGACAGGAAGGTGAATCCGATTCGCCCAACAAGGAATTTGACGACGCCGGAAAGGGCAAGAAAGAACCCCGCACCATCGGTAAGAAGGCCGGAAAGGCAGGATCCCATCTACCCCCGGAATTCCAGAAGGCTCTTGATGCCTACAACAAGAGTCGCTGAATGAGATGAGAGCCATTCTCGCGATCGCCGCAGTGACTCTCCTGCTGGCGCCTTCCCCGGCGTGGAGCCAGTCGCTTCCACGCAGACAGGATGACCCCATTCCTCCTCAGGTTGAGCAGATGTATGTCAAGGGGCTGCGCTTTCTATCCAGCAGCCAGACCGAAAACGGCAACTGGCCCGATCGAAATGGCAGCGAACCCGGCGTAGTCGGCCTCTGTGTCATGGCCTTTCTCGCCCACGGGGAAGACCCCAACCATGGCCCATACGCTAAGAACATCAGGAATGGCATCCAGTTCATTCTGGAGAATCAAAACGAAACCAACGGATACATCGGCTCCAGCATGTACAACCATGGCTTCGCAACCCTGGCTCTGGCGGAAGCCTATGGGGTCCTGAGAGACGACAAGGTGGCCCTCTCCCTCAAAAATGCGGTTGAGCTAATCCTGAGCGCGCAGGAACGCAACAGTCGAGGTGCGTGGCGTTATACCCCTGACAGCCAGGATGCGGATACTACCGTTGCCGGGGCGCAAATGGTGGCACTTTACGCCGCTCGCAATGCCGGGATCCCTGTCCCGGAGGAAGCACTTAAGAAGGGACATGCCTTCATGAGACGATGCCGTGCTTCAGATGGCGGATATGGCTACACCTCCGCAGGCAGCGGAAAACCAACCCTTACCGCTATCGGTTCACTCTGCCTGGCGCTCGCCAAGGAAAAGGAGAGCAAAGGATACAAGGCCAGTCTCAACTACCTCAGCAAGCGCCTTAATTACCGGGATCGCTTCTATCCCTATTACTTTGAGTATTACATGTCTCAGGCACTTTTCCATGCTGACGAACAGATATGGCAGGAGTGGAATCTGAAGAATATCCGTTACCTTTCCACCCTGCAAAGCCGCGAAGGATCCTGGCCCGGCAACAAGGGCGCCACCTTCAGCACCGCCGGAGCTCTCCTCTCAATGGCCCTCAACTACCGCTTCCTGCCGATCTATGAAAAATAGCATGGCACGCGAATCGAGTTTTTGTGCCCTCATGGTAATAGGCCTGGCTTGCGGGATCACCTCCCTGTCTGGGGAAGAGCCCTCCGAGGCAGAGGATCTTCTTCGTTTCCGAAATGGGGATTCCCTGCATGGAGCCTTTCTTGGACTCAAAAGCGGAGAGCTCCGCTGGCGCCATTCCGAGGCCCGGGATCCCATTTCCCTCAGGACTGAAAAACTCCGCCGTCTGTCATTCAATGGAGGCCGGGCCCGCAAGAATCTTGGAAGCCCTTCTTTTGTCCAGCTCGCTGACGGAGACCGCATTCCTGGCACCCTTATCAGCCTGACCCGTGAGGAACTTCTCATGGATACGGAATTTGCCGGCGAAGTCTCCATTCCCCGCGAGTTCGTCAGCCGGATCTCGCCACGCCCACATGGAGGACTGGTTCATTATATCGGCCCTTTCAGCGCTGAGGAATGGAGCGTGATAGAGCAACCCGGAAAAGACGCTGAGGAGAAAGAGGATGAGGATGAGCCCCAAAAAAAACCATGGATCTTCAGCGGGGGCGCATACTACAGCAATAGCCAGCTCCCCATTGCTTTCGATACAAAGTCAACGGACCAGGTCCGTATCCGCTTCACCCTTGCCTGGCGAAACCGACTCAATGCAGCCATAGCCTTTCACGCCACCTTGAAACAGCCCTCCCCTGCTCAGGAGGAAGACAACAAGGATGGAGACCAGGACAAACCCGGAAAGAAGCTCAACGAAAAACAGCAGGTCGCAGGATCCAAGGGCTTTGCCTACACATATGGCCATAGTTATGTGCTGACCATTTATTCCAATTACGCGCAGATCTATCGATGTGATTTCACCGACGAAGGCGAAGCGGACATGGATCGACTCTCCAACTCCAGTGCAAATCTTCGCCTTGATGAAGCTGGGCAGGCAGAGTTTGAACTTCGCTGCGATCGCACTTCCGGCACCATTGCTCTTTTTGCCAATGACCGATTTGTCAGCCAGTGGACAGATCACCGGGGTTATGTCGGCACAGGAAGTAATCTTGCCTTCGCTTCTCAGAACTCATCCGCCAGGCTGCGGGTCTCCGATGTTATCGTGACCGCATGGAACGGAATGATGGACAGTGCCCAGAGCATGGAAACTGAAGACCGTGACGTCATCCTGCTCACAAACGGCACCGACCGCTTCTCGGGAGAATTGAACTCACTGCAGGATGGAACCTTCTCCATCAAGGGCACCTATGCCGAAATGAAAGTGCCGCACGAGGATATTCAGGAAATCCGCCTGGCGCGATCCGCACAAACCGGCGAGGATGAGGAGGAGGCCAGTCGCCAGAGGGTCCGTCTTCTTCTTCAACCATACGGACGGCTCACCCTCCTCCCTCTTGAGGCCACCGCGGATCGATTGAGGGGCCGGCACCCGGCCCTTGGCGAGCTTACTCTGAACCTGCAGTATGCTGGACTGATGGAGTTTTCCTTTGGATCGAGCGTTCTTGATTCATGGGACGACGACTACTGATACCTTAAGCGTGAATAACACTCTCAAACACCTCTTCTTCCTGTTGGCTGTCAGCCCCCTGCTGACCGCAGAGGATCACATCGAACTCAGGGATAGCAGCACCCTCCGTGGGACAGTCCGTTCCATCGAAGGCAACGAGAAGGTCGTGGTCGACTCCACCTTCAGCAGTGCTCCCATTGAACTTCGAGGCAGTGCCCTTCGATCCATTATCTTTCACGCAGGAGGTAATGATGCGGCAGATCGCCGGTCTCCTGAACTCCTTCACCTGGCCAATGGAGACATCCTGCCAGGATCATTACAGGGCCTCGATGACAAACAGGTCAGCTTCCGTACGATCCACGCCGATGAGCTGAAAATCCCACGTGATCACATCAGATCCATCGATTTCGGGGTAACCCCGCAGAAGCTCGTTTATGCCGGCCCCAAACCCATCGCTGACTGGATTGATAATGACGACTGGGAATGGGAAAATGGCAAACTGACATGCGATACCAGCGGCACCATCGCGGCCGAAAATGTCCTTCCCCGGCAATTCATCCTGCGCTTTCGACTTGAATGGGAAAGCGGACCAAACTTCCGGCTCTACTTCTGCGACGACTTCCTCAAGCGAACCGGGAATGCAGACCGCTACTACTTTGAAGTGAACTCGATGGGCTCCCAGCTCAAGCGCCAGACCACCGAGGGAGGGAGACGCTGGCACACTCTCGCCCAGTCACATCGGCGCCCTCAGGAATATAATGGAAACAGCATCGATGTTGAGCTGAGAGTCGACCGCGACCGGCGCCAGATCTATGTCTATCTGGATGGTGAAAAGCTCCAACGCACACCCGATCCGATTGACAGTTTTCCCTCCGGAACGGGCATAATGCTCCAGAGCCAGGCAGGAGGCGACCTGAAGAATATCATCTCCGAGCTGGAAATTTATGAATGGGATGCAGTAACCGAGCTCAGGCGGAATGAAGGTCACGATGACCCCAGGACAGATGGACTTGTTGACGTTGAAGGACAGCACCTGAGTGGGTCCGCTCTTCAACTTGAAGAGAACGACGGGAATGCCAGCATGGTCTTCGCAAGTCCATTCAACGAGCAACCCCTGAAAATCCGCACCAGCCGGATTTCTTCACTTTACTTCAAGCACGCTCCCAACCCGCCGGCTGGACAGGCCCCGCTGCAGGTCGATCTTCGTGGTGGCGGCACCCTCCAATTCTCCAACCTCACCCTTAAGGAGAAGGTTGTTGAGGCCACCCATCCCCTCCTTGGAAGGCTCATTCTGGACAGGAGCGCCATTGAGCGCCTCGCTGTCACCAGACAGGAATCGAAACCAAAAGGAAAAGAGGGACCATGAAAAAGACATTTCTCCTACTGGCCTGCCTTCCATCCCTTGCCCTGTCACAGGAGCAACCCGGGGACGGTGGAAACCCCGGTCCTGATCCGGACTCTGAGGCAACGCCACAGCTGACCGGATCCCTCAGATTCACAAATCGCGATCAACTCAGCGGAAACCCCGGAGGCATAGACGAAGCGGGGAATTTGAAATGGCAGGCCGAATTTCTTCACCAGGCAATCCCGGTGAAGCCATCCGCCATTCTGGAAATGCGCTTGCAGGGAGGCCTGCAACCCAAGCCAGCCGAAGGCCATCAAGCCCTCCTGCTTCTTACCAACGGGGACACCCTTCGGGGGCAACTGGATGCCCTCGACGAAAAACACGTCACCCTCAAGACCTGGTATGCCGGCGACCTCAAGGTAAGGCGCACCATGGCTTCGGACCTCGAAATCCAACGTTCACATCGCACCCTCTATTCCGGGCCGGAGGATTTTGACTCATGGGTCCTCGAAGGAGAAAAGAACGCCTGGAAACTGGAGAACGGTTTGCTCGCCTCATCCAAGGGCGCTGGCATAGCGCGCGAGATTCAAACCCCTGAACGCTGTCACATCCAGTTTGACCTCTCCTGGCAAAGCTCTCTCCGGTTCCGCGTCCTTCTGCTTTCAGATGATGGCGAGACCACTCAACCTGATAACTGTTACGACCTTGTCTGCCAGCGACGTTTCGTATACCTGCGCAAGCGCTGGGTATCCCGTGCTGCTGGAGGCTCCAAGATTATTGGACAGGCAAATATCGCCGAACTGGCGGAAAAGGAGAAAGTCCGATTCGAATTCTACATCGATCGAACCACCGGCACGATCGCCCTTTATATAGACGGCCGACAGGCGCAGGTATGGACTGATGAAAGCCCCCAGGCAGGGGACTTTGGAAACTGGCTTCATTTCATCTCCGAGGACTACTACCCGGTAAGAATAAGCCGCATCCGGGTCAACCCATGGAAAGGCGACCTCCCGGAAACCGTTCAACTCACCAAGGACGACACGGAACCAGAAGAAATGGAGGGGCAGAAAATCCGCCTTCAGAATGGTGATGTCGTGGTGGGAGATGTTGGACTCATCGAAGGAGGAGTTCTCGCAGTCGATACCGAATTCTGTAAAATGAAGATCCCGGTAGATCGAATGCGAACCATAGACCTTTCCGAAGGTGACTATGAGGAACCAATTCGTAAAAAGGGTGACGTAAGGGCCTGGCTCCGGGAAGGGGGCCGGATCACGTTCCGCCTTGACTCCTTTGCCAACGATACCCTGAAGGGTTACAGCCAGACCTTTGGGGACGTCGAATTCAAACTTAGCGCATTTTCGCGACTGGAATTCAACATCTACAACGAGGACCTGGACTCCCTGCGAGGCACGGGAAACTGGTAGAATTCTCGCTGACCTACTTCAGCGACGAAGTGGCAAGCCACCGCTCTTTCTTGAAGACTGGTTGACTACCCTCAAAAGCCGCTGGTTGCTTACACCGGCTTTGGAATCGGCTTCTCTTTCTTTCGCAAGGCCCTGCGCATTTTACTCAGGGCCACATTCTGAAGTTGCCGGATCCGTTCCCGGGTCACCCCGAACTCCCTCCCCACTTCCTCCAGCGTCATCGGTCGCCTGCCGTTCAACCCAAACCTGGCGTCGATAATGCGATGCTCCCTGTCGTCAAGAACCTCA
>Ga0163180_10001875_pt1 | contig 11834 bp, 7 predicted proteins | sample AtlANTMetagenome_2_FD_109647 | JGI IMG/M metagenome (GOLD analysis project Ga0163180, IMG submission 109647) | Marine eukaryotic phytoplankton communities from the Atlantic Ocean - Atlantic ANT 4 Metagenome | ecosystem: Environmental > Aquatic > Marine > Oceanic | place: North Atlantic Ocean...
TAAGAGGAACCGCAATAGCTAGTCACTTTGTAAGCGTATTTCATTTATATTTAGATTGATGTTATTAATATGGATTGGATTGTACCATACGTGGTACAACTTTTCCACTACCACGAATTGTGTTTTAAACTACTTTTTCATTCTCTCTTTCGTTGAGGAGCAGGAGGAGGAGGAAGAAGAAGAAGAAGAAGAAGAAGAAAGTAGAGACGAACCCATATATGTGAGAAATCCAACTCCGACAAATGATGTTATCACATATGTTTGATATTTATAGTACTGGGCAGCGTGTTTCCAAAGCTGAGGCATAGTCGGAATTTCCGTTATTGGTGGTGTCTTTTTTTGCATTTTGTGACTTGATGTATAGCGTCCTTTCGGTATAGAAGCGTAAGTAACACGCGAGAAGACCACTAAGAGAAGAAGATTTCCGCGCACCAGCCTCACGCCGTGCGTCTATCGTCGCGCCATGGAAAATTTGATTTGATATTTCCTTGTATCTAGTTTACAAAGAGTGCGTTTTTTATAGTTGTAGTGAGGAAAAAAATCTTGAAATCTTACAAATCTTGGCAAATCTTGGAAAAAAAAACAATCAAACTTGATGAATCAGAATAAACCGCGGCGTAGATATAGCGTCGAAATCCGGGAAAATGGAAAAGCGGAGTTGTGGTTGTTCGTCGTTTATGACAGGATTACCGATTGCTAGCTTGTAATATACATCAATATGATATCGGTCTAATACGACGGTGGATCTGCAATACTTGCATACGACAACGATGTTTCATTATCGGAGGGAACCAAATCCTTATCATCTGCTGGATTATACAAACAGATTCTCTCCTCAATGCAATCGTGCGTTCGAGGTGTGAGCTTAATTATCGTATTCAGTGGAATAACTCCCTGCGACGCCGATGTTCTGTCCATGCCAACAAAATACGCATATATTAACCGCAACACACCCTGATGCCCTACTATCACAACTGGCTCCCGATACGATTCCAACTCTTGAATGAGTGGATCGAGTCGAGATATAACGTCGAGATACGACTCGCCTCTCGGATATCGGTAGCCAAGTTTATTCTCTTGTCGCAATAAATATTCTTCCGGATATGCTTCTTTGATTTCTTCATACGTCATGCCGTCACAAATACCGGCATATATTTCGTCAAGGTTTCGAAGAACCCGTGGCGCCATTTGTGTCCATATCTTCCCATCGCTCGTGAGAATTTTCGGGTGTGGGATGTGACGAGCGGTCAATTGCGTACGTTGCAAAGCTGACGTCCATAAACGGACCGGCTGGGGTTTATTAGTTTCGGGATCCCGTCCAATCACTTCATTCGCGTAATCACCAAGACGTTTGGCATACGCTTCGCCCATGGCTGTGAGGCACGAATCACCGCCTATTTTACCACTCGCGTTATACTCGGATTGGCCATGGCGCGTTAAGTAAATCGAAGTCGTGTGTGCATGGAGATTGGAGAGAAACTGCACAATTCGCCCGAGCAAATATCCGTGTATTCTATTGATTTCCACGCGCTTTCCGCAATCAATCAGTTTAATAAAACTCAAATTATCTTCGTCCATTGTTTCGTACCTTCGCTCATATTCACGAATTCGTTGTCGGAAATCATTAAACACGGCCTGCTTATCTTTATTTGTTGCATAATCCGCGTTGGTCACTTTCGCCTCCCAGATATTGTTCGTGATGATGTCATCGTCGTTACAGATGCTCTCGACGAAAAGTAATTTTACTGGAAGAGGGCCCATTTGATCGACAAGCCATTGCCTTCTCGCTTTCGTCGAATTCGTGGCGTCGAAAATAGCTACCCTCCCTGAATCTACTCCTCGCTGCTCTAAATACGACACTGAATCTTCTTGGAAGAGAAAATCAATCATATCCTTCATCGCCGCTCGTGCTAAGACCTCGCGCTCTTTCTCGTGCTGAGAATCGAAAAGAACGTGTGTCATTTTCCCAGCGCCGTATACTTTGCGTCTGTACTCCCCCACGTTGAACACTTTCGTATTCGCGCCGTGAAAGAATCGAAGATACTGACACAAACGTTTCGCCATGTGCGTTTTACCTCTCGCTGGTAAGCCAACCATGACAAGGACATGCTTTTCGCCTATATTGCCTTGGTCACCATAAATTGGTGGAGGAATCGTCTGAGGCGTTGGATTTTCTTCTATGCTGAGTTTCATAAATGAAGTCGTGGGCTTCATGCATCCCTTCTCTAAACTCGACGGTCTAGGCGGCGAAGAAACTCCCGGGTTGGGAATGTTCATTTGCGCAGCAATCATATCCTGTTCTGGATACCGAATTGTGCGCTGTGAAATCGTCTCCACCACCGTGGTAGCCACCGAATGCTTCTCACTATTACTAAAATTGCTGCTATCTAGAACTTCTTGCTTCAGTGTTGCCTTACCTAATCTGGTATTTTCCACAACTCTCGTAGTTTCTTTCGGTGGAGGCAGAGGTTTGGTCCCGCCCGTCCTTCTAAAGTACTCGTCGTCCGCGTTCAAAGATGTAAACGCATCTCTACGCTCGCCTTCATCCGAAGATTTGGGAGAATACGCTTCCCAATTTTTCGGGTCGAGAGGATCGGCAACCAATGTGCCTCTTTTCAACATCGAAACAGTCTCTTCGTCATCAACGTTCGCATTAATGTCACTTTCTTTATCTTCTCCTTCTCCTTCTTCTTCTTCCATGACTTTCGATAGCGAGGAAGAAGAATTTTTTTTCTTCATCAGGATTTCTGCACGCTTGCTATTCTCCTTTTCTTCTTCCGCTTCGTTTTGCTTGTCGAACATCTTCTCGTTCCTCTGCTGCACGCATACTGAACTCTCGTTCGATTTCGGAGTGATGTCATCATCAGAGTCTAACAAATCAACGAGATCGTCCATGTTGTGTGATGTCTCTGCGTGCGATTTCTGGAAAAGGCAACCGCTTTTTTCTTCTTTTTTCTTTCTTCTTTCTCAAAAGGCAAAATTCAAAAGTACTGTAGGTAAAAACGACAAAGAATTGAAGAAAAGGATGTTAAAACGAACGAAACGGATGCGCGTGTTACATTCGATGTTTTCAAATATTTCTAAAGTTTTGAAGGAGTCAGAGAAGGAGAAGATGGAATCATTTTATGCGGATTCAAAATACCGCGCGGATCGAACATGTTCTTTACTCTTTGCATGAGCCGAACTTCTTCTGCATCTTTCCCTCGCCAAAGCTCTTGGACCTTCATCGCCCCTAATCCGTGTTCAGCCGAAACGCTTCCTTTATGCTCAGTGACATAGTCGTAGACGAATGGTTCGATCACTGCTAGCGTGTCTTTACACGGACCTTTTTTTCGAGATATGTTGAGATGTAAATTTCCATCACCGAGATGACCATATCCCAGAACTTTGACTTCTTCATCCATGCCTCTCACAGCGAAGCGTTCTCTCATTCTCTCCACGAGCTCATACATTTTAATTGTTGGTAACGAAACGTCGTACTTATACACGGCACCGGCGTATTTCAAAGCCACAGGTATACGTTCGCGCAAATTCCAGAGCTCATTCGCATGCTTATTGTTTACGGATATCATAAACCGTTGCGCTATTTTTTTTCCCCTCTTTCTCACGTCGTCGTTGCGGAATTTCGGAAGAATGCGTACAAAATTTCCCCTACTCCTCCTTCCATGACTTGTATCACCGATGACAACTGAGCGCGCAAAATTTAGCAAATTCGCTCTCAGTCTACTCTCCATCGCCTTTTCGTTTACTGTCGTTTCCATTGCAACGTAGAATTGTATTTTTGTTCTCAAAATGTCCTCATTACAACCCGCATCGTCGTCGTAGGGGAATGGATCCTTCGCCCCAGGTAACGTTTCGACGGTGAGTTTGAGGCTTTCACGATCGAAAAATTCAACGGCTGATAAATTCTCCGCCAATCTCCTTTTCATCTCAACCATTAGTTCTACAACATTTTGAAACGTATTACAAGCGAATATGGTAACGATTCGCGCCTCTGGCGCTCGTGGCGCTATGATGGCAATTTTCGTAACTACTCCAAGTGTCCCTTCCGCGCCGATAAACAACTGCTTCAAGTCATACCCCGTATTATCTTTTCTATTCTCCCTCAGTAACGAACTCAACACCGTACCATCCGCGAGGACGACTTCTAAGCCTAAAACAGTTCCTCGCAAAGAGCCGTACTTGATCAGACGCAGACCGCCGGCATTTGTTGATACATTGCCTCCGATTTGACATTTACCTTTTGCGCCCAAGTCTAAGGGCATGCACATACCTCGTCGCATCAAAGCATCGTCTAGTTCTTCTAAAACGACACCAGCTTCGCACACGCACACCCCAGTGACATCATCGATACTCAAAACCGAATTCATACGTTTTAACGAAAGTATAACTTCATCGAAAACAGGCACGGCTCCTCCAACTAAACCAGTGTTGCCTCCTTGTGGGCACACGGCGATGTGGTTCTCGTGACAATATCGTAAAATTGTAGAAACCTCTTCGCTCGTGCGCGGAAACAGCGCACACTTTGACTTACCGAAATACTTTTTCTGCCAATCCGCGTTCATATCTTTCAATATTATTTCGTCCTCGCCATTACCATCATCATTATTATCATCGGGTGTATAAGTCTCCTCCTCATTCTTCTTCTTCTTCTTTTTTTCCTTCTTTACAACGGTTTGTGCGACGTTTTCTGCACCAATCGCGCGTACGAAAAAATGAACGTCCTCGTCGGAGAGAACTTTATAACGGAGGCGATGGTTCATTTTCTTGCCTTTCTAGAAAGATGGCTATGTGCTATTTATGACATGCATTCGTATATGAGCAGGTGAGAAGAGTATTGCTCTCATTTTTATCCAAGTTTGTTGTTTGTTTGTGGTATAGTCGAGTCTTTCGAGAGACGCGTTGTATTATTTTATTTTTTGGGGGGAGAGGACAAAGGGCTTGATTTTATGAATTATTTGCTGCTTTGAACAAGAGGGTTGGATCAAATTTTTCTCGATGCACTCTTCTTCCGCTTTACTTGTACACACGCGAAAGAAGAAGAAGAAGAAGAAATATCAACGCATCGATGGAAGCAGCAACGACCACGGCGTTCGAGGTTAGTGTCTCCGCCGCCGCGCAACACTCATCTGAAGTTCACGTCGGGAAAATGGAAATCGAACAACACCTGCAACTAGAAAAAACTACCACCTCTACTACCACAAAAACCATAACAACAAAAACAGCAACAGCTACAGCTACAACAACGACGATACTCTTAACGAATGAAGAAAAAGAAGAAGGAGATAGCGTGAATAATAATAAGAGAATAGTGTACCCGAAAGCCTCGAGACAGGTTGCTGGGAATTCGCACAAGCACGCTCGGACCGGTCGTGTCGATGCGTTTGGACACTTTTATAAACCTACGGACGATACTCGAAAAGGAATGACTGAGTTACAGTTTTACGAAAACTGGAGAGTAGCGGAGCAAGAAAGAGTCCCAGAGTTTTCACCATTTTTAGCTACGTTTGTTTCGAGAACGGAACTATACGAGTCTCATGACGCGGCGAAACCAATGCCATTCTTGAAATTACGCGACGTGACTGCAGAAATGAAGCAAGCAAACGTAGTGGATATAAAAATTGGAGAACGGACGTGGCATCCATCGCACGATGCAGAATATAGAGAGAAACGGCACCGAGGTGACTTAGAAACAACTTCATCTTCGATAGGCTTTCGCGTTTGCGGCATGCTAACTTACGAGGAAGAAAGCAAAACGGAACGGTATTGGAATAGAAAATGGGCAAAAGCGCTGAATTTGGAGACGACTATGAGTGGTCTTGACGTGTTTTTCGGTCAGGATAGCGAGAGAATTGCAAATGTCGTTCAAAAGTTGAAGGATATCAGGAAAAGTCTAGAAACAAACCCGTTCCCGGTGTACTTTTTGGGATCTTCGATTCTTTTATGTTACGATAGCTCGGATCTTCACAGCGACGTGCGCGTGGTTGTCGTTGATTTTTGCAACGCTGTGAAGAATGAATCTAGAGAGGTGGATAGAAATTTTCTAGACGGTTTGATCTCTTTGACGAATATAATTGAAACTATTGGAGACCGCATAAAAAGTGATCCGATGAGCTTGTCTAGTTCGTCTTCTGGATCCTCGACAGCTGGAATTTTCAATCCAATCACGGCAAGTCCTTCGTGTAGTAATTGAGAGTGAACTCTTTTTTAGCAACAAAAAAAAGAGCGTGTAGGTGTATAACATGGATGTAGTAGTTTTGTAGCATTACTTTTCTCAATAAATCAACTTATTGGGGGCTATATTTTTCGAGCAGTTTTCGGTACGCCTTTGTCAACGCAACGAATTTTTCTCCAGCACGACGATCGTTTGTATTCTTGTCCGGATGACATGCGAGAGCTTTGCGCTTATATTGCTTCTTGAGCACGTCCATGTTACCTCGAAATTCTTGTCTGCTCAGCTCGAGAGTGTTCAACAGAGCATCGTCTTCTTCTTCGCTAAGATAAGTTTGTTTTTGTTTTTGTTGTCTTTCGTATTGCTCCCAACGCCATTTGTTTTCTCTTTCTTGTTTACTCTTTTCTTCTTTTTCTGCCTCCCAATCGACTTCGTGTGCAGTTGCTTCACAACCACACAAATGGCAATATAGCATTTCAGTATCAACAGTAAAAAATGAAGGGTTGCTAAACGTACAGTATCCTTGACACTTCCCGCATTCGTTGCAATGTTTTCGCCTCATGCCGGTAAGAAGACAGATATGACTTTTTTCTAACGTTATATTATTCTCCTTTGCTTCCCGCATGCGATTTTTTGCGCTTTGGATGATTTCTAACCGTTTCTTCTTCTTCAATCGAAGTTCTTTATTCTCTCTCTCGAAACTCGCTTTCTCACGCGCAACTCTCCGATTAAACGTACCTTTGTCTTCATGATCTTCATATGAACAAGAGCAATTTGCACAACACTCTCCGTCCTTGGCAGAGAGAAGCTTTCCAAGAAAAATATCGTAGCTCGCCTTGTTCACAGAAACTTTCGATAAAAGACTTGTGCTTTTGGAAACACGTTTAAAGTGCGGGCATGTCTTGCAATTGAGACATTTGCCGCGTTTCTCACCGTTTATGTCTTCGTCGCCTAAAACAGAAATCGGCGCCGCGGTCACTTGTATTAATTCCTCGAACGATATTTTCGCGAAATTAGGAATGGTATCATCGGGTGTATTTTTTCCTTTTGACCGAATGTCTGGTTTTACGCGCTCAGTTTTTCGTGCATTCTGCTCTTCCTCCCACTTCATAGCCCAACTTTCGCTCTCTAAATCACATTGATCATTTATGAATGTAGCATCGTCGCTAGAAACGTCGTCACCGCTGCCTTCGTCATCGTTTTCATTTTCGACGTCATCGTCGTCGCTGTCGTTGAAGGCCCACGTTCTGTTTCTCGCTTCTTTCTCTGTTCCTTGTTCTTCGAGTTGTTCGAATTGAAACGCATCGAAAAAGTCAATGGATTGTTTTACAACGTCTTCGTTTCTTTGTTCTTCGTTCGATTTTGTATGCATGTACGTTTGTGTCCACGCATCTTTCCCTTCCTTTATTCCAATAGTTTTATGTTCATCCGTTTTTTGCGTTTGCGTCCACGCGTCTTTAAACTTTATTTTTACCGGTGCTTTTATTGGTTGTGGTCTTGGTACTGGTGTTGCGACATACCTCTCTGTTTCCTTTGACTCTACCTTGTTCTCTGCTTGTTCAGGCATATTCAAGTTTTTTAAAGCCTCACGCGCGACGTCGTTATCGGCATCGAGTTTATTGAGAATAAGTCTGTATATTTTAATCCCATCCTCCTTCCTTCTCAAAGCGCACAGCGCGTGTGCTTTTCTATTCAGTACTTTTACATTTGCTGGGTCTATTCGTAACGCTTGGTCGCAATCAGATAGTGCTGCGCTGAAATTCTCCAATTTTAAGTTTATTGCCGCTCTGTTTGAATAAGCTTTCACTCGGAGTGCAGAATTAGGCGAGTTTGAGGCTAGAGAATATTCTTTGATCGCCAAATCAAAGTCACGTCTATAAAAATAATCCGTCCCTCTTTCCAAATGGTTTCCATAAGTATCTACTTCGTGATAGTGACTCGGGCACCCGCATATAGCGCAATTCATGATTGCAACATCGTTTGATGGATGTGGTGTTAATGAGTCGGTTTGTTTTTTCGAATACAACTTCACGTTTGAAAGGTACTCTGGACATTGATTGCATCGGTTGCATTTACCCCTCACTATGCCCATCAAGTCTCGATTGGAATCGACTTCCAGATATCGATCGTTTTTCTTTCGATGAGAAGACATTTCCACCATATTGATATTGTTGTGTGAGACACGTCTGGAATCAAAATGCTTTCTTCATTTTTTTTTGTGGAAAAGGCGAAATGAAGCGTTATCGGTTATACTTCTTATTTTTTCCCTCTTTCCTTTTTGCGAACCGCACAAAAATTTGAGATTTTAATATGGCCCCGCACGAGAATGTCTTCTACACGGAGAAGTATTTGAACGATTCCTTGCACAATCCACAACGCAAAGGAGTGGACCACTCCTCGAAGGAAATCGCCAGCGCTGCTCGATTACTCGGTCGCGCCTCAGTCGTCGTCGATGAGAAAACAAAAAAGAAGTTGGAAAGGAAAAATGCGACAAACAAACTGCTGAAAAATTCGAAACCGTTAGGTGATGGAATGGTTCTCGTTAAAAGTGGAGAATCTGTCCGACGGATAAACGTGAATGAGGTAGTGAGGGGGGGGGAGGAAGAAGATGTAGAAAGCAAGCACCACAGAAAACGGAAGTTTGATTCGGACAGTAGATGGAAAACAGAAGAAAGAATTAAGAATGGAGGCACAGGGGGCCAGAAAGAACTCAATGCTGCTCGAAACGCAGCTTCAGAACTTGAAAGGAAAAAAGGTCGAGGGAATGAAGAAGACGTGCTTCCCGTAGTAGTTTTACCATCCGAGATGGTTTTTGGATCCGATGGTTTTGTCAAAAATAGTAGCGATGACGATAAAAATAACGAGGCGATGAAAACGATTGCTATCGCGCGAAGGAAAGCAAAAGAAATTTCAAAGCGAGATGTAAAGAGGAAAGCAAAGAGTAATCGATTTATTGGTCTTTAAGTAGAGATGTGTTTGTATTTCTTTTAAAGTATAGTGATGTAGAATAGAATAGTTAGCTATGTAGTAGGCAATAACGCGATGGAGTTTGGATTCCAGAGGATGCCAGAAAATTCTAAACAAAGACTCTGAACATACGGCGTGAAGAAATCTTCCGGTCGCTCTTCCTCCTCGTACGCGAATTTCAAATCATGAAAATCGTGGAGCGGTGGTTTTGTATACGTTTTAGCCGCCGTTGTGATTATAGCGGTCAAATCAGGAATGCTAAAAGAGTTCAACCCGCGTTCTCCTTGTTTTCTATCAATTTCTTCATTGAAGTGTGCCAACACGACGTTTATATTTTCTAACAGTTCCTTGAACCTCGCGTGTTTCTCAAACGTTTTGAGCTTTTCTTCCCGATGCAACAACGCATAAATCAACTCTGGGTTGTGTACTAAAACATTTTGAGATAATGCGGCGTTGAAAAGTTCGAGAAGTATGCGCAAAAAGTCTGCATAAACGTGCATTTCTGTTCCATCTTCTTTTGCATTCATCCCATCCGTGTGCAACTCTGCAAATCTCAAATATTTTTTCGCAATCAATTCGAAAATAGAGACGAGTCTCTGTGCCGCGTAGGCTGAAACGTCCCGGAAATGCGGTGCCATATTTGCCAGCGCAGCAAAGCAGTTTGTATGTAAATACACGTCGCGAAGTTTAGCCATATTAAAACGAACAGTTCGCGTCAACACAATTATGATCAAACTACCAAGCGTTGTTTTGGTCAATATTCTCTCTTTGTACCAAAAAATTTGCTGTGGTATTTGTATTTTGTGCACGTTCGCGTTGAACGTTTCGCCTTGCGACATGATTAAAAGAACAATCAGCATCATATAGATTTGGTTTTGCGTTCGAGCCGATGCTTGGTATAACATTTCCAAAAGAGGCATGACGACTACTTCGACGTTGTCGTTGTTCAAACAGTACTCACAAAAATCGGACGCGCCGAGAATGCACGAATAGAACAATAAAACCGAAATATCGTTCGTCAACGCACGACCGAAGGCTTCATATAACTCTGAAAAAGATACTTTTGCTACTAGTTTACCCCCTGAGGTTGAAACACCAGCCAAACCAATTCTGCCATTCTCTTCTTCCTCTTCGATACCTCCTCCGCCGGATTCAACATCTTTATTTTCTTCTTTTACATTTCGAAGGCTTCTCAAGGCAGATCGAAACGAGTTTGACACCTTCGATCGATTCGAAGGATTATTAAAATTGATGAGGACAAGGAGAAGTAGCGAGGAAACGTCCGCTAAGGGTGATAAAGTGAGCATCACTTTACCAGAGGCGGATGCACTAGTTTGTAAAGATGACGACGAATCGGAATAGTTTACTTCCGCGTTTGCCGTTTTCGATCCAGGTTTTACGCCATACGATTTCAACCACACCTTTGGTTGTTTTTGCTCTATAAAGTTTCTCAGCAAAGCCGAAACGACATCTTCGTTCGTGAATGCGCCAGTGTTTGCTGATTTTGATGATGTTGATGTTGACGTTTTACTTTTGTGTTGCTCCCGAGCAGCGCTAGCCGACGACGCAACTTCGTGTATCATTTCCAAGAAAGGGTGGGTTGTCGGTCGGTTGGTCTTCTCGTCAACCATCGGTTGCGTGAGTTGCGTGCCGCTCATGACTAAGAGCAATGAAACGCACGCGTGATGTAATGGATACGTTGCATCCGTCACTTGAATGGCGTTGTTCTTACACACGGCCATCAACAAAGCCGTGCCGAGTTGATGCATGGCGCCATGTGTGGCGTTCTCGCCCGTGTAATTGCACGCCCAAGCGCACTCTTCCACGTTCGTTTCTTCTATAAAGTACTTCACGAAAGCGGAGAGTAAAACGACAGCGTTGATAGCTTTCGTCGGTACCTCTCGCGTTTCAAAGTTGACATTTTCCAAAACTCTCGAAACGAAAATCATCAATCTTCCCAAGTTATTCGACGTTCGATGGTTCTGACTCATTTGCTTGCCGTATTCGTGCACAGATTTTTCTATTTCCAAGTTTCCAGCCGCGCTCAAGGCTTCAGGGAAATCGCACAGCGCTCCCCACACGTTAGAAGAAGAAGAAGAAGAAGATTCACCATCAGCATCTTCATTTTTAGCACTTTCGTCGTGCAAGGATATTGGTGTGATACTGGCGAGCGCGGCGAACAACGAACGCACTTCGTCCCCGGCGAGATGCGACTGCACCGATACGCCGTTTCCCATGAGTTTGTTCCTCTTTTTCTCTCTCTCGAGTTGGTTTTTACGTATATATCGAAAGGACCACGAAGAGGAAGAAGAAGTGAAGAGTTTTTTTTTCAACTCGGGATCGACATTTTTACTTTTGGAAGCGTGTGAACTCAACCGCTCCAGCCCTCGAATTTTTTTTTATTTTTTTTGGCAAAAGTTGCCGTCGTTTTACTTTTTGAGACGTGTCCGGTGTCGTGTCATCGCATCTCGTCCATTCGTTCCAACTATAGATATATATCTGAAGTGTAAAAAATAATCCAAATCATCATCAGAAATAAAAGCACGAACGATGGCATCATCATCAATTGCCGTGTCTTCGAAACTCTCCCGCTCTTCCCCGACGTTTCGACGAGGAGGAAGTCGATCATCTGTCCTCGTTGGTAAAAAAATTAACAACAAGACGAAAAGTGGTGTGAAAAGGATAAACCTTCAAA
>Ga0163180_10001876_pt1 | contig 11826 bp, 13 predicted proteins | sample AtlANTMetagenome_2_FD_109647 | JGI IMG/M metagenome (GOLD analysis project Ga0163180, IMG submission 109647) | Marine eukaryotic phytoplankton communities from the Atlantic Ocean - Atlantic ANT 4 Metagenome | ecosystem: Environmental > Aquatic > Marine > Oceanic | place: North Atlantic Ocean...
ATCCTTCTCCTGTCGAATGCGCACCGTGGCGAGTTGGTATGGGCCTCTCTGCACCTCCATTCGTCCGACACTGCCATCGCTGTGCAGCACGTCGAAGACACTGCGAGCATGCTTCTGGCGCTGGACTCGGTCGAGTATGGCGTTGGTAGAGAGACCGGTCAGCGGATGCGCATCCACCGTCACAATCAAGTCGCCGGCGACCAGACCACTCTGATCGGCCGGGCTGTCATCGAAGACCTCGGTGAGCTGAAGTCCACGCCCGGAAACCACGCTGAATTCTGCGCCGATGCCGTACCGTCGTCCATCCAACCACGCCTTGGTGTCTTCGTAGTCTGCCTTTGAGAGCACTCGATTGCCCGTCGATCCCAGTTCCTCGCCCAGATGGGCCGCCACGCCATCAAGCGCCGCCTTGTACAGCGCATCGCCAGATACGGACTGAGGAAAGCGACCCTGAATCTCATCGAGCACGCCTTCCAGCCCCTCAACACATGATTGCGCATGTGCCGCAGGCCCAAGGAGTCCGATCAGGAACAGCCACATGGGCTCAGAAAGTCGCCCGCCGAGGCGTGTAGGAGACAGGACGGTACGGCACTTGAGGCACCACCTCAGGCTCTGCTGCCAGGCGTCGCTCTTGCTCGAGGAGCTGCTGGAGTTCCTTGGCGGTGGCCTCCGCATGATCGGCTCGCTGCATGTGCTGGTATCCCCAGGCCACAGCGAGCAGGAGGGCCGCGGCATAGGCCAGACCCATGCTTAGGGGAACGCCGCCGGTACGCCTGAACCGTGCGGACTCATCCGGCTGCATGGCGGCGAGCTCCGACTCCAGTGAGGCATCCATGGAATCCCAGAACCCACCCGAGCCACATGCCGCGTCTTTTTCCTCCTGACTCAGCGGCTGAAAGTCTTGCCTCATCAAGGCATCGCACAGCTGATGACACAGTGTGCAGCGCTCCAGGTGCTCTGCAATATGCTCAGACTCCGCGGGGGAGACCTGTCCGTCCAGGAAGGCAGCGATTCGCTCTGTGACTTCGGTGCAATTCATGAGAGGGTTCCGCTAATGCACGATGGGTGATTCGCCCATGACGTCGAGCAGCCGACACCGGGAGCGGCTCAGACGGCTCATGACCGTCCCAAGCTTGACTCCGAGCACATCTGCAATCTCGGCGTACGAGAGGTCATCATAGTACCGCAGGAGGAGGATCTCTCTGTGCGCCTCGGAGAGATGCTCCAGTGCAGCCATCACCTCATTTCTGCGCTCTCCCGCAAACACAATCTCCAGTTGATCTGCGCCAAAAGCTTCCGGCTTGAGCATCGTGTCCAAGATTGCACCGCGGCGCTTTCGGTTTCGAACGGTGTTGAAGCACAGGTTGGTTGTCACCCGGTACAACCACGCCTTCATCTTGAAGCCTTCCTGAAAGAAGCGCTTCTCTCGCATGGCGCGAATGAAGACCTCCTGCACCAGATCGTAGGCCTCTTGGCCATCCTTGACGATGTAGCTGGCGTGGTAGAAGAGCGCTTGGCGCCACTTCCGGATGACCATCTCCATCGCGTCACGTGGATTCTCAACTGCCAACTGTTTGATGTCATCCTCAGTCCAAGCTTGGGCCTGTTGAGGAGAGATGAGTCTGAGACTGGCTGCCATAGATTCTCCGCCTGGAGCGTCCCCGGTGCGGGGAACCGACTCCACAACGCTCTACGCACCAAACATATTCCCCATTCGCAAAAAAATGTAAGGAGCGCTCGAAAAGCCCCAGAAATCGGCCGAGAATCACGCGCCCAATGCAGGTGTCAGTTGACGTCGGAGTACAATTCGACGGAAGCTGTCAGTATTGATGGGGAAGATCGCAGCAGCAGCTGAGATGCAGAAGGGGTAGCGCTAGGAGCAGCAGATGGAAGTGCGGGAGTTGATCGAGGAGATCGTGAAGGCGTTGGTAGACAACCCGGATCAGGTCCACTGTGCAGAGGTAAACGGAACGCATAGCTGCGTTTTAGAGTTGACCGTGGCCCCCGAAGACGTCGGCAAAGTCATCGGCAAACGTGGCGTCCATGCCGACGCCATCCGACGATTGGTTCACGCCATCGGAGGAAAGCGGAAGTGCCGTTACGTGCTCGAGATCATCGAAGACCGATAGGGTCTACAATCCTGGAATACGTACGCCGCGCTCCCGAGCGATGCGGGCCGCCTTGTCGTAGCCAGCATCCACATGCCGAATCACGCCCATGGCCGGATCGCCGGTGAGGACTCGCTCCAGGCGCTTGGCGGCGGCATCGGTGCCATCGGCAACGATCACCTGCCCTGCGTGAAGGCTGTACCCCATGCCGACACCCCCACCATGGTGGAAGCTCACCCACGATGCACCATTCACCGCATTGAGGAGTGCATTCAGAATCGGCCAGTCTGCGACCGCATCTGACCCATCCTTCATGGCCTCAGTCTCTCGATTGGGGCTGGCAACACTGCCACAGTCCAGGTGATCCCGACCAATCACGATGGGCGCAGAGACCTTTCCAGTCCGAACCAGCTCATTGAAGGCCAGTCCCGCTTTCATTCGCTCGCCGTAGCCCAACCAACAGATTCGACTCGGCAGACCCTGAAAGTGCACACGCTCTCGCGCCATCTTCAGCCAGCGGTGCAGCGCAGCGTCCTCGGGGAACAGCTCACCGATCACCCGATCCGTGGTGTAGATGTCCTCCGGATTTCCCGAGAGCGCCACCCAGCGAAATGGACCCTTTCCCTCGCAGAAGAGCGGGCGGATGTAGGCCGGCACAAAGCCGGGAAAGTCGAATGCGTTCTCCACACCACCGATCTGAGCTTCGGCACGGAGATTGTTGCCATAGTCGAAGGTATGCGCGCCTTGTTCCATCAGGCCCAGCATGGCTCGAACGTGATCCGCCATGGTGGCACGGCTCTTCTCAATGTACAGCTCCGGATCGGACTCTCGGAGCTCAGCCGCTTCACTCAGCGTCATCCCGCGCGGGACATACCCCCGAAGCGGATCATGTGCTGAGGTCTGATCCGTCAGGAGATCAGGAATCACGCCCGCAGCGAGGAGTGCCTCCTTTCCATCTGCGGCATTGGCCACAACACCAATGGACTTGGCCACACCCGCGTCCCGGTATGAAACCGCAGCAGCAATGCCCGCCTCAATGCTTGGAGCGATCTCATCGAGGTAGCGATGCTCAAGGCGGCGCTGGACTCTGTCTGGATCGACATCAAAGCCAAGGAAGGTGCCGTTGTTCATCGTCGCGGCAAGAGGCTGCGCGCCTCCCATTCCACCGAGACCTGCCGTCACCACCAAGCGACCGGTGAGATCGGATCCGAAGTGCTGGCGAGCCGCCTCGGCAAAGGTCTCATAGGTGCCCTGAAGAATCCCCTGAGTACCGATGTAGATCCAGGACCCAGCGGTCATCTGGCCATACATCATCAAGCCCTTCTGCTCGAGCTCGCGGAAGTGCTCCCAATTGGCCCAGCGGCCAACCAGGTTCGAGTTGGCAATCAGCACGCGGGGTGCGTCCTCATGGGTCCGCACGATGCCAACCGGCTTGCCAGACTGGACCAACAACGTCTCGTCGGCCTCCAGATCCCGAAGCGAGGCCACGATGGCCTCAAAGGCAGGCCAATTCCGCGCAGCCTTTCCCGTGCCCCCGTAGACCACTAGATCGTCGGGCGCCTCCGCAACCTCTGGATCGAGGTTGTTCATCAGCATTCGCAGCGCAGCTTCCTGTACCCAGCCCTTACAGGTCAGTTCAGTGCCTCGCGCTGCGCGGATGATCGGGGCCATGGAGGGCCTCAGGCCTCGGCGTTTTCTTCTTCGGACTCGAGAGAGGTGAAGACCATCTGAGTCTCCGTTTCCTCGCCCAACTCGGCACAGTCCTCAAGTCCCTCAATGAACTTGTCGTAGTCCTTTTGGCTGAGTGCTCCGGACTTGATGTTCCGGGCTGCCACACGATTGTCGTAAAGCTTGTCGCTCATGTCAGACTCCTATGCTTCAGCGGTGTCAGCGGCGGGGGGAAGATCGTCATCCATCTCAGGAGGAAGATCACCATCCACCTCAGGCGGAAGCTCATCGCCATCCGCGGCAGGCGGAAGAAGATCGTCCGCACCCTCTTCGGGGGGCAGGCTCTCTTGAACGCTGGTACCACCATAGGTGCGAAGGTTGTCGTTCTCATCGACGCGAGAGAGATCGGCGCGAACCGCACCGGCAGCAATCTCACGAAGCGCGGTCACAACTTCCTTATTGGTGCGATCATCATCGATGAGTTGATCGGAGCCCTTGAGGAGCTGCTTGGTTCTCTCCGCGGCCACCAGGACCAAGGAGAAGCGGTTTGGGATCTGCTCAAGGCAGTCTTCCACGGTGATGCGGGCCATGATGCCTCCGTGTTTGGGCGATCGTACGCGTGCGCTCGCGCGACTTCTACGCCTTCGGAACGGCCCCCGCTATCGGACGAAACCCAAGCCGTCAAGCTTGCTCGATATATCCTTGGGTGCCCACAGGCCTCCTGTCCACGGATTAGCGCCCATTCAGGAAGAAATCAGCGGCCGCAACCAATCACCTTGAGGCTACGCCGCCAAGCGCCGCATTTGCTCCATGCGCTGGGCGCCGGAGCCTCGCCAGAAGGCACGCAGGGTGTCCAGGAGTGCCGCCGTATGCGGCGTCGATGAGAGCTCCTCGCAAAACGCAGCAGCCAGGCGCCCTGCCTCCGCATATCGACTGTACTCCTCCGTCGAGAGGCCTTCCGCCATGGACGCCTGACGAAACAGTCGCGTGTGCCACTCCGTTGTTCGCTCCGGCTGATGCAGAGCGGCGAACACAAACTTGTCGACCTCAGCCTGGGCCTCCAGCTCCAGCATGCTCACAGGCTCTTCCCTGCGGGCACGCTCATAGAGCATCAGGAAGTGGCTGACGCCCTCGGTGGCCAGACAAAAGGACTGAAAAGCATCATCAAGAGCCTCTGCTGGGCCCTGCAGGCCCTCCAGACGCTCCAGGACACTGGATGCCACATATACGCCCACATCGACGCCCTGAGGACTCTCACGGACGAGGACCCACTCCTCTGCGCTCCGATCCACGTCGCCGAGAACCTCTCGGAGCTGCGCCTCATCGATGAGAAAGCGGCGCACATCCGGGGCATGGATTCGGTAGATGGCCTCCAGGTTGTCTTGGATGGCCCTCAGCATCCCGACTCCGGACCCTCTCCTGCACGCATTGGAACGACCCCGAGTTCTCGCAGTCGCTCAGCCGATCGGGGATTGCCGGTGGCCACCCAATCCTCGTACAGCCGCAAGATGTCGCCGTGGGTCTGGGCGCGCACCGCATCCCGAACATCTTGGAGAACCTCCGAGCACACCTCAAAGGAGTCCGCGAGCTCGGCATAGACCGCATCCAGGCCTCCACAGGCACCCGGTGAGCGCAACAGGCCCGCGAGTTGGCCATAGGCCGAGGCGCCCATCGAGAGGTAGTAGTCGACACTGACCATTCGCCGAGAGAGGCTTGGCCGCAAGAAACCGGAGACATACAGCGCCTGGTCACCCAGCTCGCGCCAGGTCCCGACGGCCCGAAGCCCACCCTGGTCCCGCGCCTGCATGGCCAGCCCCACCAACGTATCGGGACCGGCCTGCTCGGCGACACGTCCACGCTCTACAAGCAAATTGGAGAGATAATAGACCCCATCCTCACTCATCTCTGAACCCTGCGCCGTGGCCGCAGCATCGACATGCTCATGAAAGAAGTCGAACAGGTTCTCGGCGGTGCAGATATTTCGGCTCATGAGGCCTCCAGAAACGATTTCAGCGGTGCATGGATGCTCGGGTCAACGGTTGTTCGGGGATCGCATGGAAATCGCGCTGCCCACTGTTCTCTTCGGACAGTTTTCCACAGTCTGAGGTTGCAGTTTCGAAAGACACGGATAAACGGCTCGCCTTCTTGCAATTGCCCGCGCGCGGGTATGCGCAGGTAAGACCATCTCCGGAGCTTCGGCTGGGGGCCGACTCGGAGACCGCCACTCCCCGCACACCGGGGACTACCAAAGGACCAAGAATCATGATCCGTCCCCTCTTCGACCGAGTCCTCATCGAGCGAACTGAAGAGCCCACCCAGACCAAGTCTGGGCTGTTTCTTCCCGAGACTGCCAAGGAGAAGCCTGCTGAAGGCATCGTCCGCGCAGTCGGCAATGGCCGCGTTTCCGGTGACGGCGAGATCAAGCCCCTGACCGTGACCGTTGGCGACCGTGTGCTCTTCGGCAAATACGCCGGCACCGAGATCAAGGTTGACGGTGAAGAACGGCTCATTCTTCGCGAGGACGACATTCTCGGCATCATCGAGAACTGATCTTCCCATCAATTCACCGCGAAGCGCAACAACTGCGGCTTCGCACACCCGGAGGTACCAGATATGGCTGCCAAGGAAATTCTTTTCGACATCGACGCACGGAACAAAATTCTGAACGGCGTCGATACTCTCGCAAACGCCGTCAAGGTCACGCTCGGCCCCAAGGGTCGCAACGTCGTGATTGAGAAGTCCTGGGGCGCTCCCGTCGTCACCAAGGACGGTGTCACGGTCGCCAAGGAGATCGAGCTTGAGGACAAGTTCACCAACATGGGCGCCCAGATGGTCAAGGAGGTCGCATCCAAGACCTCTGACAAGGCCGGAGACGGCACCACCACGGCCACCCTGCTCGCACAGAGCATCTTCCAGACCGGCCTGAAGCTGGTGGCCGCTGGCCACAACCCGATGGAGCTTAAGCGCGGCATCGACAAGGCTGTGGATGTCCTGGTGGATGAGCTGGGCAACCTCTCCAAGCCCATCTCCGACTCCAAGGAGATCTGCCAGGTCGGCACGGTGTCCGCCAACGGCGACGCCGCCATCGGCGACATGATCGCCGAGGCCATGGACAAGGTGGGCAAGGAAGGCGTCATCTCCGTCGAGGAGAACAAGGGCCTTGAGACCGAGCTCACCGTCGTCGACGGTATGCAGTTCGATCGCGGCTACCTCAGCCCCTACTTCGTGACCGACTCCGAGCGCATGGAGGTGGTCGTCGAAGACCCCTACATCATCATCCACGAGAAGAAGATCTCCTCGATGCGGGACTTCATGAAGCTCCTGGAGAAGATCCATGGTGCGCGCAAGCCCATCCTGGTCATCGCTGAGGATGTCGAGGGAGAGGCCCTGGCCACCCTCGTGGTCAACAAGCTTCGTGGCACCCTTCAGTGCGCGGCAATCAAGGCACCTGGCTTCGGCGACCGCCGCAAGCAGATGCTGCAGGACCTCGCCATCCTCACCGGTGGCAAGCTCATCGCCGAGGAGCTGGGACTGAAGCTCGAGAACCTCGAGGCCACCGACCTGGGTACCGCCAAGCGCGTCGTCATCACCAAGGACAGCACCACCATCATCGATGGTGCGGGCGAGACCGCGGAGATCGAGGCACGGATGAACCAGATTCGGAACCAGATCGCCGAGACCACAAGCGACTACGACCGGGAGAAGCTCCAAGAGCGCCTGGCCAAGCTCGCCGGTGGTGTGGCCCTGATTCGTGTCGGTGCAGCCACCGAGATCGAGATGAAGGAGCGCAAGGCACGCGTTGAGGATGCACTTCACGCCACGCGCGCAGCCGTCGAGGAAGGCATCCTTCCCGGTGGTGGTGTGGCGCTCATCCGCGCTTGCGGCGCCCTTGATTCACTCAAGGTCAACGATGCACAGCAGTTCGGCGTGAACATCATCAAGGCGGCCATCGAGGCACCGCTTCGTCAGATTGTTGCCAACGCAGGCGGCGAGGCCAGCATCGTGCTGGAGAAGGTCCGGGGTGGCGACGCAGGCTTCGGCTACAACGCCCGCACGGACACCTACGAGGATCTCATCGCCGCTGGCGTCATCGATCCCACGAAGGTGACCCGCTCCGCGCTGCAGAACGCAGCCAGCGTTGCCGGCTTGCTGCTGACCACCGAAGCACTGGTGGCCGAGCACGCCGATGATGATGGAGACGATCACGCCGGTCACATGCACTAAGCATTCACCGCACTCGTTCAACGCCCCGCAGGCCCCGCCTGACGGGGCGTTGTCGTATCCGGCCTAAAAGACGATCCGGCCACCCAGCGCCGCATCGACACCGCCATCGATGTACGGAAGCACCACGAGCACGGGCACGAGCTCAAAGAAGACCTCGACAGCGGAGGCCTCCGGAATCACCGCGACTCCCACAGGGAACCGAAGTCCCAATGTGGCCCCTGGCCGGTTTGCTGCCCCCTTGGGGTGACCGCTGCGCAGCCGAAGTCCCGATCCGAGGTACACCGGATAGGAAAAACCCATCGCATCGTCACTGGGAATCTCCACGACATCGTAGACAGCATCCGCTGAGAGATGCAGCTGCCGCTGACCAAAGCTCCAGCCAAGCTGACCTTGAAAGGCCAGCCGATCATCCATCCTGTAGGAGCCCGATGCGCCCACCGGCTCTCCCAGAGTGAGACCTGCACCAATGCCTGTGGAACGCGCCATGGCGGTTCCACCGAGCAGAGTTGCAAGAAACAGAAGAACGCTCATGGCTCCAGTCCCAGCTCTTTGAGGAGCGACTCGTCTGTATACAGGATGATGATCTTGCGGAGCGCTGCACCCATCTGCGGATCCTTGGCCCAAGAGCGCCATGCCGAATCTTCGGCGACCACGCGCAGGTCAAAGCCGGTGCGAATGGCGTCGGTCAGGTGCTTCTCCAGGCCCACGGGATCCCCCGCTACACCCGCCAGATGGGCCATACGGAAGTGTCCAGCCCAGTGCCCAGGCTGAACGCGCACAACCACTTCAAAGTCCGCAGCCGCTTCGGTCCACTGCGCACGGGAGAGGTAGATCTCTCCACGGTCGTAGCGGGCACGAGCCAGCTCGGGGTCTCGCTGTATGGCCGCCGTGTAATGACTCAAGGCTTGGTCCATCTCTCCCAGTCGATTCAAGGCATAGCCTGCCTCATAGGAGAGTGGAGCGAGTGGCTCCACCTCATCCTGGAAGCGCTCCACCAGCTCCACGACCTCCCTGTATCGACCCTGGGCATTGAGGCGTGAGGCACGATCGCCAAGGTCTTCGCCCAGCACGGCCCGATAAGCCACAGGTGGGCGAACCGCGGAAGCGGTCGTGAGCTGCAGGGCGAGCACAAGTAGAATCACTTCCCGATGTTATCGCTCCTGACGCCTCACCGCCGCCAGCCCGATCAAGCCAGTCAGCCACAGCAGCCCACCGGAGCCGCTCCCGCCGGAGCTGCAGCCACAGCCTTGGCCGTCCTTGGAGCCATAAGGACCCAGCTGGGTACCTCCCGTGTAGGCTCCCTTCTCTTCACCGGTTCCAGGGCCCTCTTCGGTGGAGCTTCCAGCTTCGGGGATGCCATACACACACACATCATCGATGTTCCACCCTCCCATGGACAGGCCACGATCGGAGATGATGTCCCAGCTCAGGGTGAGGGTGTTGCTTCCATCGCTTGGGATCTCCAAGGAGTGAAGCTGCCACTGCTGATCTGTGTGGTGCTCGTCGCCATTTGAGCGCGAGGTACCGTGATTGGTCCACACCAAATCACCGTTCGCAAGGATCTGGGCCTGATCGTAGTAGCCATCCTCTACCTGGAGCCAGCGCCGGTACTGAAGGACCAAACCGGAGTGTCCTCGCACATCGATGGGCGCACTGCTCAGGCGGTTGTGCCGATCATTCTGATACTCGCCATTGTACTCCCCACCACCGAGATCATTGCCCCAGACACGGCTTCCTGAGAAGGCTGCATCCGGATCGCCGCCCATGCCCGCTGGCGTGCCCCACTGCCAATCATCGGCACCCTCGATGTCTTCACCAGCGAGCAATTCATGCTCATAGTCGCCATCAGAGTCTTCAAAATCCTCGCAGTAAATGGGCTCCAAGCTGCCCACATAGAAGGTGAAGGGGTTGATGAAGGCACCACTGGGTGAGAATGCCTTGGTGCCATCGGCAGAATCGACCTGGATGTAGTACTGCACAGTCGAGCCATTGGACTGACCGGGAATGGCGCCCGAGATCGACTCCGCGTCGACATCCAGCGGCTCTTCCGACCACGTCACCCCGCCATTGGTGGAGTACACCACTCGGGCACCCGTGACGTCCAGATCCACACAGGATGGCGCGAGGTTCAGCAGCTCTGCATCGAGCACCACATCCTCCAGTGCCACCTGATTGTCCACCGGCAGGTGTGAGAGGCTCACCAGTCCACCGTTGCCGCCAGGGCCAAGGCCGTGGGCACCAAAGGCCTCCACGATTGCGCAGAGGTTGGGTGTGCCATCGGAGAGGTCTCCATTGTCATCATCCGCGACCACAAATTCATCGAAGGCATCAGGGATCGTGGGTCCAGCGCGCATGGCTTCGACAACCATGGTGCTGACCAGATCGTAGGCCTCCTCCTCCGTCTTCGTCTTCTCAAGCTCCGCCCACAGGTCGTAGACCGCACCGGCGAAGATGAGGCCATCGGTGTGGACCTCTCCCACCCAGTCGGTCGGATAGACCCGGTTGGTAGCGACCTCACGAATGCCCGATCCAGAGGTGGCGAAGTACGGCGCGATCAATGGATCGCCAGTCAACAGAACCGAGATCACGTCGGCGACGCCCTCGGAGATGCTGCCATCGAAATCACCGGAGACGAGGTTGTAGTAGTGAAACCCATGGCCCCACTCGTGGTAGTTGACGTCCGCGATGCGAGCGGTGTTGTTGCAGCCCGAGCCTGCACGCATGAAGTTCAGCGAGCCATCAAAGTAGGCATTGCAGTTGTCATCGAGATTGACGTAGACATTCAGCCTTGAGTAGATGAGCGATAGATCGGGCGCATACCGAAGCGCCCACTCGCGAACCTGATGCTGAAACACGTAGCTGTCCAGCTCGGCTTGACTGGCATCCGACTCCGTCAGCGTGATCGTTCCCTCCAGAAGATCGAAGACAGCATCGTCTCCACCATCATTCTGCACGCGCACATAGTCGCCGACGAGGTCACCCCGGACCGGCGACAAGGTGTCCATCTCCCAGAGACCCTCTGAGTCGGTAAAGCTCGACGTCTCGCCATCATCCACCCGAATATAGGACATGGGTGAGATGCTCATCTCACCGTCAACAGTGCGGGTGTCGTGCTCTGCGAGCACCTCTCCGGCGAAGAATCGCACCTCGTTGTGTACATTCAACAACGCACCGGTGTCCGCATGGATGAAGCTGACCCAGTGGCCGACAGGGTGGGCGGTCTTCGAACGGACCTCCCATGCCAGTACCGGCTGCAGCGATCCCCCCTCCTCCACCGGTAGCCAAACCAGCTTCTGGCTGGCTTCTGTGTGGCGGGAGTTGCCCGCGGGACCCGAGATGACAGCCAGGTGTGCCGCCTCTGTGGCAGAGATCGTCGGCGTCTTGTTCGGGTCCAGATCCATGGTGTCCACACCAAACATCACCAGGCGTCCTTGCTTGATTCGAGCCATCACGCCGCCACGCCACAGCGATGCGCCGGCCACCGTCTGCTCCAGCTGCACCAGCCAGGTGTCCGTGTGCGCCACATAGCCAGAGCGACCCAGGGTCAAAGAGTCGAGATGTGTACCCAGGAGTCCAGGATGCTGTGCAAAGACCTCACGAAGTGCCTCCTGAACATCCTCGATGTCCTTGAGTGGTCCCAGCTCAATACCGGGTCCCCAGGCTCTGTGGGCGCGCCCCGTGCGCTCATCAAAGCGCGCCATCCAGCCCTGCCCAACCCCCTCACGGAAGTCCTGCCATGCCTGTTGGCGGCGCAGCACATGCTGAGTAGCGATGTGGTATCGACGGAGCCTATCTGGCTCCGCGCCAATATAAACATCTTAAAATA
>Ga0163180_10001879_pt1 | contig 11822 bp, 8 predicted proteins | sample AtlANTMetagenome_2_FD_109647 | JGI IMG/M metagenome (GOLD analysis project Ga0163180, IMG submission 109647) | Marine eukaryotic phytoplankton communities from the Atlantic Ocean - Atlantic ANT 4 Metagenome | ecosystem: Environmental > Aquatic > Marine > Oceanic | place: North Atlantic Ocean...
AACTTTCTTCTCCGGAGCATTGCGTAGCTGAACCGAACCAACACCAGGAACCCGCGACAGAGGTGTTATTAACGCATCTTCTATCTCATCTCGTATTTGACGAACATCCTTTCCCTCTGTCGTGATCGAAAATCGAAGAATCGGCATCTGACCAAAATCGAATTTTAACACCATGGGACGATCAACACCTTGGGGAAAAATACGATTCATTCGATCGAGGTTCTGGCGCACATCATTCGCGGCTTCATTGATGTCTGTATCGCCATCAAAAATCAGGCTCACGATCGATATATTCTCTCGGCTGGTCGAAGAGATCTCTTTTAAATTGGCGATCGCCCCAAGCGACTCTTCCAATGGCTGAGAAATCTTATCCTCAACATCAAGTGCTGCAGCTCCCGGATACGCCGTTACAACTGTAACCACTGGAGCTTCAAGATCTGGCAGCATATCGACCGGAAGTTTGCTATAGCTAAACAGACCAAACATCGTGATAATCAGATAGATCACCGTTACCAGTGCAGGGCGATGAACAAGGGTTTTAATCCACTTCATAGCAACCTCAGTTTTCCACAACCAAAACAGAATCGCCATCAGCCAAGCGGGTATGTCCTGAGATTAATATCTGCTCCCCTTCTTCTATCCCTTCCCATACGGGAACATGATTTCGACTCGAGCGGCCATAGCGAATATTTCGTTCTTCGACACGATTCTCTGTAGACAAAACAAACACTCTTGCCTCTCCCGAGCGCGCATCCAGAAGAGCAATCCGCGGAAGCGATACCGCGGAAGTGGATGAGGTCTGGAGCTTGAGCTTTGCGGCTTCTCCATGTCTGATCTTAAGATCGGGGTTTTCTATCTCTGCTTCGATCCGTACGGTATGAACAATTGGATCGACCGCCCCATTAATCCGAGTGATGGTCGTCTTGATCTCGTCAGTACCTCGGTGAACAGTGACATGATCTCCGATGTTAAGATGCTGGGCATGTTTTTCATCAACCTCAGCAATCACGCGGAGCTGCTGAAGATCTGCGATCATAAGAGGAGGACGCTGAGTCGGTCCCCCAATCATCTCTCCGGCTTCTATATTTCTTGCGATAATCGCACCACCAAACGGAGCCTGTATTTTACATCCCTCTAAACGAGAATTGGCTATATTTAATCCCGCTCTTGCTCTTTGTAATTGTCCCTGTGCAAGCTCAACCCCCATCTGAACTTCCTCGAGCTGCGCAGTCGTAACCGCACCCTCTGCTTGTAACGTCAAAAATCTTTCCTGTTGTTTTTTCGCATGTGCAAGCTGAATGGATACCAGAGCATGATTGGCCTTCGCCTCTCGATATCCCTCCAGATAATCATTATCTTCTACCTCCAGAAGTATCGTACCCTCTTCAACACGATCTCCAATCCGAACATGGACTTGGGCAACACGACCTGCAGATTTGGGTGCCAAGACAGCATATTTGGCCGCCTCTATTTTTGCTTCCAATGTAAAGCTTTGCGAAAACGCCTCAGTATGAAGCTGATGTATACGTACCCGCTGACGAAGATCGATATCGGTATTCGTAGATTCCTCAGAGATCGATTGTTCACAGGAGAAAAATATCCCGAGTATTGATAGCCATATCATTGATCCTCTCCTCTCATCGGTATTTTTCCCATTGCATATTCATATTCTGCAATGCTGTTGAGGTAGTCCAAATCGGTCTGTAATGAATATAATTGTGCTTCTAGAAGCTCTGTCTCTGCATCGAGAAGCTCTGCATTGGTTCGGAGCTGTTGGCTATAAAACGCACGCGTTTGTTTTTGGTTTTCTGTCGCAAAAAGAACTTTTTGCTCTGCCAACACTCTTTTTTTTTGGGTAATCTGTACTTTGTTTACAGCCGAATTGACCTGACTCTGCAATTTTTCTTCTTCCAAAATCATACTCTTTTTGACCAGCTCCCAATCCATCTTCGATTGTTGATAACGAAACCATTTCGCACCAAAAGCAAAATTTCCCTGGAAGGATATCCCAACAAAACTTTGCGCGATCGGAGTTAACTCTCCCTGGCCCCCTGTTCTGGTGGTGGCACCCACCAAAGAGATCGTTGGGAATAGCTGTCCAAAGGCAGAAGAAACCGCGCTTTTTGCAGCGCGCTCTTGATGAATTAGGATCTCTTTTTTGGTGTGAGAAACAAAAGTTTCCATCGATATCGTTTCTGGAATTGAGATATCCATCGGCTCGATATCTCTCCCAATTAGGGTTTTGAGCTGGTGGCAAAGCAATATATATCCATCTTGTGCTTCTTGCTTGGATAGCTGTAGCTCTGAAAGTGCAATCTGAATTCGCTGCTTTTCGATCGCGTTCACCAAACCACTATCAACCATGGCGGTAATATTTTTTTGATGCTCACCCAATCTCTCTTCTAGTTTTTCTACAAATGACATCGTCATACGAAGATACAAAGCCTGTGCATAGATACGAATAAAGGAAACTCTTAACTGTCGTCTGAGATTCTCCGTTTCTAGCTGTGCGATCTGATGCTGTTCTTTGGTTGCCTGATATCCATGGAAAATCGAGTACAGTGCGGAGATCGGATACACGATCTGTGCTTTGGCATCAAATATCTGCGCTTCGCGAAGCACCATCGGCTTGGAAAAACTGGCACAAAGATCTCCCATTCCAAAAGCATCAAAGGAGCTACAATCAACATTTTCAGCACCTTCTCCCAAGAGGTTTACCTCCAACGGATCTCCAAAATACATACTCGATGCTTCTACCTGTAGTAAGGGAAAGAGCTTGGTAAATAAAATTATGCTTTCCTGCTGTGTTTTCTTTTCTGACAATCGCGATAATTGAAGTGCAAGACTATTTTTATCAAGCAAGGACAGAGCTTCTGATAATGGTATCGGATTTCCTAAGGCACTGATCATCCAGAACAGGATCACACACTTCTCCTTAATTGTTAAAAATAACTGACCCAGAATCTATCATAGGTTGGATCAATCTCGATACAATACATGAATTATATCCACGATTCATGCAAAAAAGATCACACGCATATGTATTGAAGGAGAAAAGAATGTCAAGCACAACATTTTTGTCTACCTATTCCAAATTATGAAAAAATCATACAGAATAGACAACATTATAGATCATCAGTAGCTGGAGCGAAGCCCCAAGCACCCCAACAAAAATCGCAATTCGCCCCAGCCAACGTCCCGCCTTCTGCTGTTTCTTTCTCGATATATACAGACCAATCGCAGCCAAAATAGGACCGATAACACCAAAAATGATCCCTAACAGTGGAAAGATGGAAAAAATTCCAATGTAATATCCCGCAATTAGCCACCCATTGGGAAGCTCTTTTTCTTCCATAGCTGAACCTCTCTTCTCGATACGCTTTGCATATGATAAATTGAACATACCATAATAATTCTACTCTTCTTTATTGCTGTCTTGACTGTGTATTCTGCCTTGGCTATATTTGGATAGAGAAGAGCATTTCTTTTCCTAACCCTAAAACTCTGGAGAGTCTTATGCGCTGGCGTCCATCTCCTCGCCCAAAGCCAACTCCTACTCGCTAAGATTACTGTAATTCAGATATGTCTTTGCAAAGCACGTTGGCTTTTGGGTTAAAAACCCCACCTCTTCCACCAGGTCCACCTTATCGTTGTGCAGATCTTTTAGAATGGGTGGGGTTTCCCTTTTGGCTTGAAACTCATGACCCTCGTCTTATCGATCTTCATCATGGCCATCCCGCTCCAACTCCTCCTCTGGAAAATCTTGAGGGAATGATCCGATATTGGGAAGAGCATCCCGAATGGATGGATATGCTCAATCCAGACTCTCCCGTATTTCACGACAAAAAAATTGAATGTGATTTGTATCTCAACTTTTGGAACGATGTATTCCCAACCAACCAAAGGGTTTTGGATATGGGAGGTGGAGTCGGCCGAATAACCCAGCTTCTTTTAGAGCAACATTGTTCTGTAGAGCTCGTCGATCCAGATCTAAGAAGCTTGTGGAGGGCTCTTTCTGCTGCAGCTGGAGGACCTGGATTTATCGACGTTCACTGGAGTACAGGAGAAAAAATTCCGGATCTTGGTCCTTTTGATGCTGCAGTAGCCTGTGAAGTCCTAAACTATGTCGAAAATCCGCAGCTCATTGTGCAAAAGATCCATCAAAACCTCAAAAAAGATGGAGTTTTTCTGCTTAGTGTCGAAGCCAGATGGGGCTGGGCACTCTCTTCAGATGTTGCTGAAGGCAGTATTGAAGCATTTTTTAATGATGGTATTGTACATGTCCCACATGACCGATGGATTCGCACCTATACACACGATTCTCTAAAAAAATTGCTCTCAGATTTTTCATCTGTTGAGATTCAACCCAGTCATTATGCTTTTTCTGGACCTTTTGAAATGGCGACGGGCTTGCTTCCTTCTGCAGAAGCGATAGATATAGAAGAGCGATTTCGTCAGCACCCCATTGCCAGTAAGCTCAACCGAGCTTGGATGGCCATTGCTAAGAAATAGGAGCGCAGATGCGTGTTCTTCTTGTACAACCCCCCCGCTGTTATTGGCCCTACACTTCTGAAGGAGATAATTTTCTCCTCCAGCAAGCCCTTCCTGCATTGGCTGCCGTCGCACGAGCACGGGGAGATGAAATTAAGGTCATCGATTGTATGCCACTACATGTCGGGTGGAAAACACTCTTCGATGAAGTAAAAGCCTTTCGCCCACATGTCATCGGTTGTGGAGAAAATCATGCTCTGTATGCCTCTGAAGCCTTACGCTTCTTTCGACTGTGCAAAGAAGCGGCCCCGGAAGCTCTAACCGTTGCCGGTGGCGGGCATTTCTCTAATCTTGCCCATCGATATACAAGCAATCCGGATATCGATCTGATCTGTATCGGTGAAGGAGAGATCACATTTCACAAGATTCTCGATGCGGTAGAGTCTGGGAATCCAGATTGGCACCAGATCGATGGACTCGCTTTTGATGAGGGGGGAAAAATGGTTCGCACCAATCCTTCTTCCCTGGTTAAAGATCTCGATACCCTCCCACTTCCGGCCTACGATCTGATGCCGATGCATCTGTATGGAAAGAGCCGTTATCTTTTTTCACCCGGCGGCTCAACCCTTCATCACTCTCGTGGATGCACATCAAAATGTAGCTTTTGCGCATGGTGGACAACGATGGCAGATCGAAAGATCGACAGCGATGGAAATGTAAAGCTCTCTCCGCGTTGGCGCTCAAAATCAGTCGATCGCATGATGGAAGAGATCGAAATTCTCTACTACAAATTTGGGAAACGCTCCTATGTTTGGGTTGATGAAAGTTGGAATATAGATCCCAAGTTCAACTATGAATTTTCACAACGAATGATACGATCCGGTATGAAGACCAAATGGATGACCTTTATGCGTGCTGATTGTCTGGTTCGCGATCATCATAAAGGGATTTTGGGCGATCAAGTCAAGGCTGGATTGCGACATATTCTGATTGGAGTGGAGCGCGCTGAAGATGACAATCTAAAAGGATTGGACAAACGCTTTTATACTGGGGGTGTTGCAGAGCAGGCGATCGAAATCATGAAGACACATCATCCTGAGGTCTTTATTCAATGTACCTTCATCGTCGGCGTCAAAAACGAAAATCAAGATACACTCCAAATGCAAGTCGATCTCGCCAAAAAAATCGATGTAGATTTCCCAGCATTCCATCCGATTACACCGGTTCCCGGTACACCGATTTACGACGATGCAATCAAAAATGGACACATCACAGAGGAGGATTTTGATGACTTTGACTGGATGACTCCTGTGCTCAATTCGGATTATCTCAACAAAGATGAGATCGCGAGTGAGCTCTACCGAATGAACAAGCAATTTGTCAATAGCAAATGGCTCATGCGAGGACTTTTCTCACGACAAGACTACAAACGAGACATGTACATCTGGTTTACCAAGGTATCAATGAAGCAATTCTTTGAAGCAGTCAAGCAACGCATCAACCCCCTCGATGTCTCTCATTATCAGGCGTTGGTAAAGCCCGAATGGTATGACCACTAATACCGCTCGAGCCAAATTCAAGAAGAACAAACACATCCTTTTCGAGATTTGAGCCTGATGTCTCCTCGTGATTGGGGATTATTTTTCCCCTGCCCAAATCGTTTTTGCTAAGGACTGCACAAATGATTCATTTCGATCGATCAGCGCTTCTGGAATTCGGTGCTCTATCTTTTTATGGTATTCCGGAAGCTCTGACCAATGCAAACCCGGTTTGATATGATGGGCTGTATGATAACCCAGGTTCAGCCGAGAAAAATTGTAGAACGAACCCAAGATATTACGAGAGGCCTCATGTTTCTGCTCTGTAAACAAACCGGAGTGATGATCATAGGTGGTTTCAAAAATCATTAAAACCATGAACTGCGGAATGGCTACAAACAACAGGCATGTTGAAAGCAAACCAACCCACCCGCTAATCCAAAAACTCAGGCAAAAAAACACCACGATGGATAGAAAATGAATTCGGCGAAATCGCACATATTTATCAAAAATCTTACCTGATCTCTGGCCAATATCCGTGCATCGAGAATGCATTCTTTTTCGGTTATACCACACATACTCCCAGCGGTTCATTACGGAACCATCTTCTCGACTCCAATTGGAAGCATCGAGGTTTTCGCTTTCATCAATTGGGTACTGTTTCATGTAGTTTCCATGATGACCAATATTATGATGTAAGACCCAAGCATAAGGGGTAATTCCAGTCTGAAAACTCATCATAGAGTCTAAGATTTCATTAATCCTTTTATTTCTAAAAACCGAGCAATGACCATGATGATGCTGAAAAGCGGCTATGGTTCCACAAAAATATACAATCATCAGTGCCATCACGACTGACCACATCACAGGAACAAAAATCGCTGTAAGCTGCAAAGCGAAAATCAAGACAGCAATCAAAATAGGAATGATATCCTGTGATTTTTTTACTGCGAACATATCGACTCCAGTCAAAAGACAATCGTCATTAGCACGATTATTACAGAGGGTCGACCGTTGTTCTAAGAAGAATTAGATAAATATTGATCTACAGTGATCTTAAGAGCCAAAAGAGTTCTTTCGCTGTATCATTGTAATCACCATGAGAAAGGAAATATACGACCTCTCCTTTGGTATTGCTAATCGCCAGCATCGGAAATCCAGGGCTCACACCTTGCTCGTTGGCAAAACTTTCAAATGCGATCCCCTCATCGGTCATAATCGGAAACGGAATATTGTATTGGCGTTTAAAATCAGAGAAACTCTGGGTTTCACGTGCGATAGAAGCTCGAATGGGAAGCAATTCGACTTTATCTCTAAGATCAGAGAGCTGTAGCTGGCTATAGAAATCCACCAAACGAGGCATCTCTTTTTGACAATGTGGACACCATGTTGCAAAGAAAACAATGACCCGAATTTTATTTCCTTTGGAGAAATCGATGGTTTTCTTGGCATTGGACTCATCCAGTAGCGACATCGCGGAAGCTTTCTTGGGAGCGGCAATTTTCGTAGCAAAAAGCTCCTCTTGACGCGTTTTATCAAGCTTGGCAGTAATTGTATTGACATTCCCACATGCTTTCAACATCTCGCTGATATTCGGCCATAGCGGGGCGTCAATATAAATTCCTTCAAGCTGCTCACAAGATTTTTTGGTCTCATTGAGATCCTTATATATGGTCGCCATCTTCTGACGAAGATCGGGAGCTGGATTGCCCGTAGACAACCCCTTTTCAAGATATGCAATCGCTTCTTTGCCTTTATCTTGTCCGACCAATTCCAGGCCTTTCAGCAAGGAAATCTGAGAGGCGAACATTTCTTTTTGCTCATTTCCTTCGAGTTTTTTGATACAAGATGCAACAAAATCCGGAGCCACTTTTTGCTCAACAAAAGCCAAGCATAGGTTGATCAGAAGTTCGGCCTCTTGAATCGCTCCCAATCCTGCATTGAGAATGACTTCTTCGGCTTTGCTATCTGTGCTTTCACCAGTGAGAAGCCCTTGAAGATAGAGCTCTGCCAAAATAAATATGGCCCGTTGCTTGAGATAATCGCTCTCCGCTGTTGGAAGAAACTCCATAATTTTTGCACGCTGATCTGCTGGTTTGCTCACATTTTGCATCATCTTTTGGAGCCGATTGGCATCTCGTTGAATCGGAGCCCCTTGAATAATTTGTGCAGTCTCCATTGCCAAACGCGAAATCCGCCAAGAAGAATACCCTGCTTTATCCACAACTTTCCCCTTATACTTAAGGCTGGTTGCTCCGGTCGAACCATCAATCATATCCTGAGGTGCCTGTAGGGAACTGAGCTCGGGACTCGGACTCTTTGCGATCTCGACCATTTTCTTATGCTCTTCTTCGGTCAGAGCTTCATGTCCATATTTTTGTAAAGGTGCAACCGAGATCACATTCCTTAGAGAGTAATCTGGATTGTAGGTCAAGGTTAGAGAGAGAGGATTACACGCACAGTTCTCTTCACTGGTCACGGGTCCCATAAAATCCCGAAGATAACCAATTACAGCATTGTTTTCATCAAGCACATCATAATATGTGCTGTTACTCTTATCGATTTCCGAAAGAAAATCTGCAGGAATATCGCGCTTCCGAAATTGGACGGCAGCGGGAAAGTCTTTTTTATAAAACGCAACTTTATCTGCGGGTAGCTCTACTGCCTTCTCCGAAGAAGCCACGGTCTTGGTTGTGGTCTCTTTCGATGCTTCAACAGACGCACTATCCTTTTCCATCAGCGAAGGCGTATCTCCTTTTGTTGTAGATTTGTCCTTGGTTGCTTCACAGCCGAAAAATGAAAAAACACTCAGCCAAAGATAGATAGACATAAAAAACTCCAAACAGGCTCAAAAAAAAGTACATAACACAAGAGAACAGTGAACACACGAGGATTATGTAAAATGCCACAATCTTGATGCTTATACTCAACTTCTGTACAAAAGACAAGAAAGGATTCGATGAGAGCAACAATCAATACATCTTTTGCACTGCTCTTTCATGTAATTACGTAGAAACGCATATACGAGAGTCGGTTCCCATGCTCATGAGATATGGTCGATAAGAAAGACTAGACTGTCGCCCACTTTCCAATTCCAACCTTGGGTACAGCACGACGAATGCTCGACTTGATAATTTCACCAAGCACCTGTGCACCACCGGCCATTTCCAAAAGCTCTGCCCGACCTTCGGACTTGGAAAGCTTACGACGAATCAGATCGGGACGCAGATAGAATTTCATATAGGCCTTGGTTCGATACGCACGGAGCTGCTCCGCAGAGAAGGTCTCGGTTTCAAGCTGTGGAATCGCTCCTCCGCCATCAATCGTATACTGCTTCCAAAAATCCCCATCCACATAGCCTCGCTCCTGTGCAACCCGATACAGATCGGTTGCTGGGAGAGCGGTTGCGACCGAGAAAGAAGCCCAATCAAGCCCCAATCCAGAAGCAAAATCAATCATATCCTCCACATCTTGTGGTGCAGCATCATAGTAGCCTACCATAAAATATCCACGCGTATCGACACCCTCTTCACGGCAGATGCGGAAGGCCTGGATGGTCTGCTCTCGGGTGATTTGCTTGTTCATAATTTTGAGAACACGATCGGTACCCGCTTCCACTCCCATATGAATCGATCGCAAACCAGCCCGCTTGAGAAGACGAATAACATCCCTATCGACAGTATCGACCCGAGCACGGATGTTGAATTTGACCTTCAGATTACGACGAAGGATCTCTTCTGAGAATGTTCGCATTCGTTTTTTTCCGATGGTAAAGGTCTCATCGAAAAATACGATCTCTTTAATTCCATAATTTTTGACAAGAAACTCCATCTCATCCACCACCAATCGAACATCGCGAAAGCGGAGTTTCTCAGAGTATACCTGAGAACAATAGCCGCAGTGCCATGGACAACCTCGGGTAGTTACCATTGTAGCAAAGGGTCGAAGCAAGGTGAGACAGTTATAGTCATCCAGCGGCATCAGATCCCAGGCCGGCATCGGATATTTGTTGATATTCTTGCTCAATGGCCGTGGTGGATTTTTGATCACATCACCCGAAGGCAATCGTGCATAGGTTCCTTGAATATCGGTCAGATCAGATCCCGACTCATATCGCTCACAGATCTCGAGCAGGGTCTCCTCCCCATCTCCAACAACAGCAATATCAAAGCAATCCCATGAGAGAGACTCTTCGGCATATATACTTAGCTGTGGACCACCAACAACGATCAAAGTCTCAGGCTTGGTGGCTCGTACCATCTGCGCGATTTCAATGACCGCCGGCCAGCCGAGAGTCTTTGCCGTTAGGGCCACAATATGCGGGTCGTAGTCTCGTACTCTTCCTGCCGCATCTTTTGGATAAATATTTTCAACATGCAGATCAACCAAATTAATATCAAATCCATTTTGACGAATCCACGCTGCCAGAGCCCCCAAGGCCAGTGAGGGAAATATCCCCAATTTTTCGGCTGCTTTCTTCGAGAGAGGCTGCTGATCAGCAGCTTCATGATATTTGATAAACATGACACGGGTATTTTTCTTGCTGGGCATCTATCTTTCCTGCGTTGCTAAACTGAATTGTATCATAATGTCACCGAATGTCAAAGGCTCGATAGATTGACATACCACACATTTTGTTCAACTTTTGTCATCCGTTGACTTTTTTCTGTTAACAGAATACTTTTCTTTGCATTTGATGTTTTTTGAGGCGCCTATGTTCGCAAATTTATTAAAGAGTAGTGTCACGATTGCTTTGTTCGTCATTACTGTTGTTCTTGGTATTATTGGAATCTTTCAGTTTGATAATTTGGAAAGAAATCTTATCAAAGAGAACAGTTCTTTGAAACAACGCTTGGAAAAAGCCGAGCTGGCTTCCGCTGGTATCAGCACCACCACCACCTCGGAGATCAAAGGTCCCTTTGCCAAATATGCACTGGCCTTTACCGACCCACAAAATCTTCTCAGTATCGATCCTGATCCCTGGCTTCCGGAAGCCGCTTCGAAAGGCGGTACACTCAAGAGCTATCTCGGCTCTGATCCAAAGGGTCTAAACTTCCTGACCCAAAATGGAGCTGATGTTAGCGCCCTCCAAAACTATATCAGCATTGGATTGGTTGCTCGACACCAAAACAATACATCAAAGTATCGTCCTGAGCTCGCATATCATATGGCCAGAACAGATGATTTTCTCACCTACACCTTTCGACTACGAGACGATATCTTCTGGCACAAGCCCACACTCGAAGAAGACAATCCACAATACAAATGGCTTTTTGAAGGGAAATCTTGTAGAGAAGGACATTTCATCAATGAGCGCTGTCGGGTCACGGCCCACGATATTGTCTTCATGATGGATATGACCATGAACAATCAGGTGGCTGGAGCAGCGCCTCTCCGCTCCTATCTTGCCAATCTCGACAAATATGAAGCGCTCGATGACTTCACCTTCCGCGTCAAGTTTACGAAAAAAACCCAAACCCAAGATCGTATGGTTCGCGGGCTCTTTCCGATGCCCGAATATCTCTATGCATTCGACGAAGATGGAGAGCGATATGATGACTCGATCGCGGGAACAAAATTCGAAGCCCACTGGTACGACCCCAATACGATTGGAGCGGGCCCCTATCGCTTTATCTCATTCGAAACCGGTGTAAAAATAGAGCTGGAGCGAGATCCTCGCTACCCGCTCGGTGGAAATGCCTTTAGCAAGATCCTGTTCCAAATCATCAATGAAGATCTGCAACGGGTGCGTAAGATGAAAAATAATCAGCTTCATTATACAAGCCTAAGCCC
>Ga0163180_10001880_pt1 | contig 11818 bp, 13 predicted proteins | sample AtlANTMetagenome_2_FD_109647 | JGI IMG/M metagenome (GOLD analysis project Ga0163180, IMG submission 109647) | Marine eukaryotic phytoplankton communities from the Atlantic Ocean - Atlantic ANT 4 Metagenome | ecosystem: Environmental > Aquatic > Marine > Oceanic | place: North Atlantic Ocean...
CAGGAATACGAACCGGAGCTTCGAGTTTGACCTCGACCAGGGTCTCATTTTTGAGTCGCCACCGAATGATGTCCGCAACAGCGACGATGCGAATGCCGTGCTTCGCTCCAAACCTTTCTAAGTCTGGCAAACGAGCCATCGTTCCATCGTCATTCATGATTTCGCAAATCACGCCTGAGGGATGCAAACCTGCGAGTCGGGCCAAATCGACAGAGCCTTCGGTTTGGCCGGTTCGCACCAAGGTGCCGCCGTTGCGAGCCCGAAGCGGAAAGACGTGCCCAGGGACCACAATGTCGCCCGGTCCTTTGGTCGGGTCGATAGCCACCTTAATCGTGTGCGATCGATCGGCTGCCGAAATGCCTGTGGTAACCCCTTCCCTCGCCTCGATCGAAACCGTGAAGGCTGTCTCGTAGGGCGACTTGTTGTGGGTGGCCATCATGGGCAAGCTCAGTTGCTCGATCCGCTCTTCGGTCATCGTCAGGCAAATCAATCCACGACCGTGGGTGGCCATAAAGTTGATGGCCTCGGGCGTGACAGCTTCTGCCGCCATCGTCAGATCACCTTCATTTTCCCGATCTTCATCGTCGATCAAGATGACCATGCGTCCCGCACGGATGTCTTCAATCGCCATTTCGACCCGCTTAATCGGATCCGATTCCATCACGACAAAACTCATGTCGTTCCTCCCCCGCTGAAGTCAAGAGACTCCAATCGTTCGCGCGTCATACCCCCCGTGGCGGAGTTGTCCACCCCCAACATGCGTTCGAGGTACCGCGCAATCAGGTCAACTTCCAAATTCACCCCGTCCCCCGAAGCGTGTTCACACAGCGTCGTGTGTTCAGCCGTGAACGGTACAATGTTGACACGAAACTGGGTCTGCTTCACTTCGTTGACGGTCAGGCTGACCCCATCAACGGTGATCGAGCCCTTCTTGGCAATGTACCGAGCGAGGTCCTCAGGAGCGTCGATCCAGAGGATCCAACTCTCGGCTTCTTCCTCGGTCGAAATCATCCGTCCCACGCCATCCACATGGCCGCTCACAATGTGACCATCGAGGCGTGCATTGACCTGAAGGGCGCGTTCCAAATGCAAGCGATCGCCCGCCTTAAACCTGCCTAATGTAGTGCAGTCCAGCGTTTCCTTGCCCGCAGCAATGGTGAACCGGTGGGGGGGAGACAGAGACTCTGCGGTCAGACAAATCCCATTGCATGCGATCGAGTCGCCCAGTTGAATGCCATCGTCCCCGCCCACGGGAAATCCGGTTTCAATTTCGAGGGTCGATCCGTTGCCTCTGGGGCTCACGGATACGATGGTCCCAACGTCGGCTATGATTCCGCTAAACATGGCGCATGCTCCAATACGACGTGTAAATCTGGGCCGACGATATCGCTCCGAACCACCTGAAAACCCGGGGCTTCAGACAGCGAATAGGGCGTGCCGCCCACCCAGCCGGGCCCGCCGACCAGCACTTTACCCGCGATAAAAAGTTCGATTCGATCCACCATTCTGGATTCCAAAAGACTTCGGATCACCTGACCGCCGCCTTCGACGAGAATGCTGTGGACACCGCGAGACTGAAGGTCAGCCATGACGGCTTTTAGATCGAGCCAGCCGGATTCCGTCCGGGCCACACCGACGGTGTCCGCCTCGAGATTGGCTCGGTCGCTGACATCGTTCCCATGGTAAATCACGGGACGTCGACCCGCAGAGAGCACCTTGGCATCTTCTGAGCAGGACAAATCCGTATCCAGCAGGACGGGCAAGGCGTCTCGGCCCCCTTCGACACGGGTATTGAGGCTCGGGTCATCGGCCCGTAGTGTGCCGGCGCCGACCAACACCGCGTCGTGTTCGTCTCGAAGTTGGTGTCCGACGGCGCGGGCGGCATCGCTGGTGATCCATTGGCTGGCCCCCTCGGCGTCTGCAATCCGGCCATCGAGTGTGATGGCGGCTTTGACGGTGACCCAGGGGCGGCCGCGCTCTTGTGCCGAGATGTAAGCGTGGTTGAGTTCACGACAGGCATCGCGCTCGATGCCGACTTCAACAGCGATACCGGCGGCTCGGAGTTGGGCGATACCTTTACCTTGCATGCGTGGATCCGGGTCCACCATGCCGACCACGACCGTGGCGATGCCGGCGTCGATGATGGCGTCTGTGCACGGGCCGGTACGGCCTTGATGGCAACAGGGCTCCAGGTTGACGTACATGGTCGCGCCCTTGGCGCTGCCCGTCAGGTTTTGGATCGCATCGACCTCTGCGTGAGCCATTCCCGGTGCCCGGTGCCATCCTTCCGACAGGACAACGTCGTCACGAACGATGATGGCACCGACCATGGGGTTGGGTGCTGTTCGACCCAAGCCTTGACGCGCCAGTTCCAGACAACGCTGGATTCGGTGTTCATGGTTGGTCATTTCCCATCCGAGCTACGGTCCACCCACGGGCGAAGCAATTCCAGAAACTGATCTGCCGATTCGATGTCTTGATACACCGAAGCGAATCGCAGATAGCCCACCAAATCGATCTTTTTCAGTTCGGCGAGGACCAGCTTACCGACCGAGGCGGACGGAATCTCATTCCGAGCCTGTGCGACCACCTGGTCTTCGATGGTGCGCACCGAATCATCGAGTTGAACCGCGGTGACGGGTCGTTTTCGACAAGCGATCTGCAACCCCTCCAGCACTTTGTCCCGCGAAAAGGGCACTCTCTGGCCATTTTTCTTGATGACCAAGGGGAGCCGTCTGTCGATGCGTTCAAAGGTGGTGAAGCGGTGTCCACAGCTCACACAACTCCGTCTACGGCGGATGCCGTCGCCGGATGTCCGGGTTTCGAGAACCTCGAACTTGCTGTGTTCACACTGGGGACAAATCATGGTCTAGCCAAGGTCGGGGTAGATGGGAAACCGTCGACAGAGGCCATGGACTTCCGTTTTGATCCGGGCGCGCAGGTCTTCATCGGCTGGGCTGGTGAGGATGTCGGCAATCCAGTCGGCGACTTGGACACTTTCAGCCACACCCATCGAACGGGTGGTCATGGCGGGGGTGCCGATCCGAACGCCGGATGTCACCATGGGGCTGCGTTGCTCTCCAGGGACGGTGTTCTTGTTCACGGTGATGCTGGCCTCGCCGAGAATGTTTTCGGCATCCTTACCGGTGAGGTCGGCGTCTGCGGAGTCTGACCGGGACAAGTCGAGCAGCATGAGGTGGTTATCCGTACCGTCGCTGACCAAGGCAAATCCACGGCTCATCAAGCGTTCTGCCATGGCGTTGGCGTTGTCGAGAATCTGTTGGCAGTAGGACTTGAAGTCGGGCCGGAGGGCCTCACCGAAGGCCACCGCTTTAGCGGCAATGCAGTGCATAAGCGGGCCGCCTTGGTTGCCAGGGAACACAGCGGAGTTGATGCCCTTCATGTGTTCCCGCTTGGCCATCACGAGTCCGCCACGGGGACCGCGCAGGGTTTTGTGCGTGGTGGTGGTCACATAATCGCAGTGCGGGAACGGGCTGGGGTGCAGGTCTGTGGCCACAAGTCCGGCAATGTGGGCGATATCTGCCATCAGCAATGCGCCGACTTCGTCTGCGATGGACTTGAAGGCTTCAAAGTCAATGATGCGGGGGTAGGCGCTGGCACCGGTGATGATGAGTTTGGGCCGGTGCTCCAGGGCGCGTTCACGCACGCGGTCCATATCGATGCGACCGTCGGGGCCGACCTGGTAATGCACGGCATTATAAATCTTGCCCGAGCTGTTGACGGGGCTGCCGTGGGTCAGGTGTCCGCCGTGGGACAAATCCAGGCCCAAAATCGTGTCGCCGGACTCGAGGGCGGTCAAGAACACCGCTTGGTTGGCTTGGGCACCGGCGTGAGGTTGAACATTGACTCCGATGTCGCAGCCTTCCACCATAAAGAGGTCTCGGGCTCGACGACGGGCGATATTTTCGACCTCGTCCACGAACTCACAGCCGCCGTAGTAGCGGCGATTGGGGAGGCCTTCGGCGTACTTGTTGGTCAGGGGCGATCCCAGGGCATCCAGAACTGCACGCGAGACGTAGTTCTCGGAAGCAATGAGCTCGAGGTCATCTTTTTGGCGTTCGATCTCTGCCTGAACAGTGGCGAATACAGCGGGATCCGCGACTTGGAGGGTGGCTTCCATGGTGAGCGCTCCGGTTTAGCGTGGTGGGGTTGACCTCAGGTTTCCAGGGCCATCATTTTGTCGATTCGGGCCTGATGTCGGCCGCCTTCATACTCGGCATCGAGCCATGCGGCCACGATCTCTCGGGCGAGGCCTGCGCCGACCACCCGTTCGCCGAGACACAGGACATTGGCATCATTGTGCAGGCGGGTGGCGCGAGCGGAAAAGGCATCGGACACCACTGCAGCGCGGACACCGTTGACCTTGTTGGCACACATGGCCATCCCGATCCCGGTTCCGCACACCAGCAGACCCCAGTCGGCTTCGCCGGAAACGACGGCGTGGCCAACGGGGGCGGCGTAGTCTGGATAGTCGCAGCGTTCCTTCACAGGGGTGCCTTGGTCGACGACTTCGTGCCCTTGTTCTTGAAGAAAGGCGATCAGGTCTTGCTTTAGAGCGAAGCCAGCGTGGTCAGATCCGGTAACGATGCGCATGGGTATTCCTATCCATCAAACTGACGGAAAACGAGTACGGCGTTGGTTCCGCCAAATCCGAAAGCATTCGACACAGCCACATCGATGGGGGTGTCTCGGGCGGTGTGGGGAACGTAATCCAGGTCGCAGCCCTCTCCGGGGTTGTGGAGATTCAGGGTGGGCGGGACGACACCGTGATGAATGGCCTTGACGGTCACGACGGCCTCCAGGCCTCCTGCTGCACCGAGCAGGTGTCCAGACATGGATTTGCTGGACGACACCATGAGCGAGTCGGCGTGGTCTCCGAAGACCTGACGGATGCCGATCGACTCGTTGCGGTCGTTGGCGTCTGTCGATGTTCCGTGGGCGTTGATGTAGTTCACTTCCGACGGGTCCATTTGGGCATCGGCGAGGGCCGCGCGCATGCATTGGACGGCGCCGGCATGACCGGGGGGCGGCTGAGTGATGTGGTAGGCGTCGTTGGTCAATCCGTAGCCGACGACTTCACAGTAGATGCGAGCGCCGCGTTTTTTGGCGTGTTCCAACTCTTCGAGGACGACCACGCCTGCGCCTTCGCCCATGACAAAGCCATTGCGGTCTTGGTCGAAGGGACGGCTGGCAGCTTGGGGGTCGTCATTGCGTTTGGACAGGGCTTTCATGACCATAAAGCCGCCGATCCCGATGGGGAGTACGGCGGCTTCTGCGCCTCCGGCCAGGATGACATCGGCTTCACCGGCGCGGATGGCGTGCATCGCTTCGCCGATGCTGTGGTTTCCGGTGGCGCAGGCGGTGCTGACGCACAGGCTTGGACCTCGGGCGCCGAGTCCCATCGCGATGTGTCCAGTCGCGAGGTTGGTCAGGACTCTTGGGATGAAGAATGGGCTGAGGCCTTTGTAGCCGCTATTGACCATCCCTTCGGCGCCGTCTACCAGTTCGGCAATGCCTCCGATCCCTGATCCCACGTAGATTCCGGTGCGTTCCCCCAACCCATCTTCGCCGGGTTCAAGGCCCGCATCGGCGAGGGCTTCGTTCGAGGCCACCACGGCGAATTGCATGAATCGGTCCATGCGTTTGGCGGCGCGGCGTCCCAGGATTTCGTTCGGATCAAAGTCCAAAACTTCGCCCGCGATTTGCACGGGCCATTCGGACGCATCGAAGGCGGTGATCGAACCAATGCCCGAGCGGCCTTCAGAGATGGCACTCCAGGTGGTTTCAGTATTGTTGCCACAGGGGTTGATGGTACCCAACCCAGTGACCACGACCCTCCGCACGGGTCTCTCCCTTGGCGATCCCAATGGGGATTTAGTCCAGGTGGTCGTTGATGTAGTCAATGGCGTGCTGAACAGTCGAGATCTTTTCAGCATCCTCGTCAGGAATTTCGATATCGAATTCCTTCTCGATGAGCATCACGAGCTCAACAATGTCGAGACTGTCGGCACCCAAGTCATCGATAAACGATGCGCTGGGCACGATCTCGTCTGGGCTCACACCCAAGCTTTGCGAGATGAGGTCTCGGACTTTTCCGACGATTTCTTCTTTGTTGGCCATCGTGTTGCTCCTAATTGGGGTCGCCGAGTGCATCGCATTCGACGCTCAAGGCCCGTCTCATATCGCGCCAAGAACGGGGTGCAAAGGTTCAATCAGGTGTCATCGTTCGAAGTGGGGTTCAGGGCCTCACTTAGCGCGGCCCCAATATGATCTGAAAGGCCTTCCTGTACAGCGGTATGAGCCACCTTAATTGCGGACATCACCGAGGTTGGATCTGCACTTCCGTGACCCACAAGAACGGTTCCTTTGACACCCAACAGGAACGCGCCGCCGATACTGCTGGCCGATGTGCGCTTGCGATACCGCCGAAAGGCCGCTCGAATCAGGCGGGCGCCGAGCTTGGCATCGGGTCGACGGAGGATTTCTTCTTTGAGGACTTTACCGGCCACCCCGATCGCGGCTTCGACGCTTTTGAGCATGATGTTGCCCACAAAGCCATCGCAGACCACGACCTCACAAGCGCCGTGCAAGGCATCGGTGGGCTCGACTTGGCCCACAAAGTGGATGGGCATGCCTTCAAGCACGGGCATGGCTGCTCGGACTTGGTCATTGCCTTTACCGTCTTCCTGCCCATTGGACAGCAGACCGACCCGGGGGTCTTTGATCTGGAGAACGTCTTGGGCAAAAACGTGGCCCATCACACCGAATTGGCCGAGGTGTTCGGGTTTGCAGTCGACATTGGCGCCGAGGTCGAGGACGACCAACTGGCCTCCATCGCTGCGCGGCAGGGTGGTGATCACGGCGGGCCGGTGAACGCCGTCCAATCGACCCAACTCCATGAGGCAGGCGGCCATCAAGGCTCCGGTGTTTCCAAAGCCGATGACGGCGCTGGCCTGGCCTTCGGCGACCAGGCGAGCAGCGACGCGAATGCTGGCGTCTTTTTTGGCACGAACTGCCGCGCTGGGGGATTCATCCATCCCGACCGATTCGGCGGCATGGACGATGTCGATGGACACGCCTTTGGGCACGAGGGGTCGCAGGGCGTCTTGATCGCCCACTAGGATCACGGGGATGCCGGCACGGACAGCGCGACACGCCCCAACCACTGTCGCAGCTGGGGCGTTGTCTCCGCCCATCGCATCCAGAGCAATGGGTAGCAATGTCATGTCGGGACCCAAAGGTCTAGTCGACGTCGATCACCTGTTCGCCACGGTAGGTACCGCAAGCTTCACACACGTGGTGGTAGAGCTTCAGTTCACCGCATCCAGGGCAGACTTGGACCGCGGCCTTGAATTGCAGTGCATCGTGGGAACGGCGCATGCCCTTGCGGCTCTTCGAGGTACGCTTTTTTGGAACGGCCATGGTTTCACCTAAATCGTTAGACGAAGTCGGTCAGTCCGACTCCGAGGACCCGCCCGTATATTCCGGTAACTTCAAAGCTGCAAAGGGATTGGGCCTGGATGGGCCTGGATCTTGCGATCCTTCGGGCAATTCACAAGGTCCTTCCTCGCCAATTCTCGACACACCTTCATCGCCACATCGGACGCGATCGGGTCCATGCAGGGCGATGGCTTCCATCAAAATGGTTTCGAGATCGATGGATTGGCCGTCATGCCAGCCCACATCGAGCTCACTTTCTACGAGGTCGTAGTCGGCCGAGCCGCCGTCGGTGTCGGGGGCTTTGTACAGTTGGTCGACGTCGCCGGCGATCTGGAGGCGGGTGGAACTGCCGCACCGGTCGCAGGCACAGAGGACGGTGAGTGCGAAGTGTCCGGTGACGTGAACTTGATCGTCATAGCGCTTGAGTTTTAGGGCGATATCGGCCGACTCTGGGCCTTCGTCTTCGTGTGGATCTTGGGTGGGTTCACCCGGTGTTCCTCGGACGGTTTGGGTGGCTTGGTGCACCCATTTATCGTCGACGGTCCCGACGACATCGAGACCCGGGATGTGGATTTGGTCTAGGGGTATGCGCATGATTCATCCGAGGATGGGTTCGGGGGCGAGTTCGGTGTGCACGCAGGCTCGATTGCAGCCTGAGATGGCCGACAGGTGGTCTCCTGCGAGGGCCCATGCAGAGGCGAACTCATCTGTCAGCGCGCCGATAGGGGGATGAAAGGGGCAGCTATATATGGACCGGTGGGCGCCAATAACGACGCGTTGTCCGCCCACGGGGCACCGGCCTCGGCGGCGGCTGTGTTCGCGGGCGATTCCCGGCCCTTGGTCTTGGTGGGCCACCATGGTGTGGAGTTCTTCGATGCTGGTGGTGGTGTTCCGGCAGAAGGTGTCGTTATCGTCGATGATGCCGTCGAGCAGTTCGGGGTCGGCGGGGAGTTCTTTGGCCTTGTAGGGGGCGACGATCCGGAAGCCGTCGGCGCCGGCTTGGCGCGCCCATCCGATGACGGCATTGATTTCGATGGTGACGCCATCGACCCAAGGAATCGCGATTTCCACATCCAGTCTTTCGCCGCGCTCTTGGCGGGCTTTGAGCAGGGCGGCGAGGCCGCTGGTGGCTTCGACGGCGGCGTTACCGACGGTTTGGCGTTGAATGGTTTCGGAGACGCCTCCGACCAGCAATCGCACCGCACCGATCCCACAGTCGAGCAACTCATGGGCTTTGGCTTCGTCGATTCCTCCACCGTCGGTGACCAGGCAAGTTTCGCAGCCTAAGCGGTGGGCAAATCGCACCAACATGGGCACATCGGGGTGGTCGGATGTGTGGGTGGCCCAGACGGTCACGGGGAGAGGTCCAAACTGTTCGACGACCTGGGTAATGGCTTGCTGCCACTCGTTCATGGACAAGCGTTTACCGGCGCCGGTGGATCCTGGTAGGTCTCCATCATCGACTTGGAGGACCAAACGTGCGGGCGCCACCATCTCGGGGTCGGTGGTGGCCAATCGTGACCATGCACGCCGCAGAGCGGAGCGGGTTCGGATCAATGAGAGTTCCAGTTGACGCATGTACGAGCTACCCTATGGTTCGCCACGGTTCTAACCCCCTTGGACACCATATGGTTCTGCCTTACATCATCTTGGCCCTCTTGGGGTGCGGTCCGAACAGTCAGGAACGGGCTGCGATCGCGTATGCGACGGAGATGCAGGCCCTTTTGGACGAGAACAAAGCGATTGGGCGAGAGTTTTTGGATGTGGCGGCCAGCATCAAGAAAGACAGTTTGGACACGCATGGGGTCGCCAAGCGATTCACTGAGCGGATTGTGCCTCGAGCTGTCGATCTGTCGAAAAAGGTTGAACAGATCGAGCCGGGCACGGAGAGTTTGGCGAAGGTTCATGGTGAGATCTCCCGGGCCTGGCAAATCCGAGCGGATGCGTATCGCCAGCTTCGGATTGCCTGGAATGACGGGGATCTTCAGGGGTACACGCGGGCTTTGCATGACCATCGTGCGGTGGAGAAAGCAGAGACTCGGTATTTGAATGCGACCAACATGATTTTGGCGCGCTATCAGGTCACTCTCGACCCATATCCGTGACTGTAGCGGTGAGTGGGATAGGAGCCCGCGCTTATTCGCGGAGATTCCATGACCATGCGCCTTCGTTTTGCTCCTTCACCGACGGGCTACCTTCACATTGGTGGTGCTCGGACGGCTCTTCACAATTGGCTGCTGACGCGCAAGAACGACGGTGTGTTTCTGTTGCGGATTGAGGACACGGATCGCAAGCGGTCCAAGCTGGAGTTTGAGGAGCAGATTCTTCGGGACATGGCGTGGCTGGGTTTGGACTGGGACGAGGGCCCGAGCAAGGGTGGCGAGTATGGTCCGTATCGGCAGACGGAGCGTCAGGGTCGGTACAGTCAGTATGTGGCGAAGATGTTGGAGACGGGCAAGGCGTATCGCTGCACGTGTTCTAAGGAGCGGTTGACGGCGGTTCGTGAGGCGGCTCAGGCCAAGGGTGAGAAGCCCAAGTACGACGGGCATTGTCGCGAGTTGAATCTGGGTCCGGATTGTGGCGAGCACGTGATTCGATTTGCGGCGCCGTTGACCGGTGAGACGGTGGTGGCGGACTTGGTGAAGGGCGATGTGTCATTCAACAATGAGGAGTTGGATGATTTGATCATTCAGCGGAGTGATGGCACGCCCACGTACAACTTTGTGGTGGTGATTGACGACCATGAGATGGCGGTGACCCATGTGATTCGTGGGGATGACCATTTGAACAACACGCCCAAGCAGCAGATGTTGTACGAGGCGTTGGGGTTGCCGGTGCCGAAGTTTGGTCATTTGCCCATCATTTTGGGGAATGACGGCGGCAAGATGTCGAAGCGTCATGGCGACACGAGTGTGGGCGCGTATCGGGAGAAGGGCTTTTTGCCGGAGGCTTTGTTTAATTATCTGACGCGTTTGGGCTGGGCGTGTGGCGACATGGAGCACTTTTCGGCGGACGAGGCTGTGGCGGCCTTTGGTTTGGATGGGGTATCGAAGGCGGGTGCCAAGTGGGACATGGACAAGCTGAGTTGGTTGAACCAGCAGTGGATTATTGGGATGGACACGGCGGTGTTGGCCGAGCGGTCTGTCCCCTACTTTGAGGCGGCGGGCGTTCAGACCGATGACCGTTTGGAAGCGGTGGTCGGGACGGTACAGGCGCGGGCGAAGACCTTGGTGGATTTGGTGGAGGCGGCGGCCTTTTACTTTACGGACGACGCGGAATTGGCGTGGGACGAGAAGGCGCAGTCCAAGTTTTTGAAGGTGGCGACGGGGCCGTTGTTGAGGGATTTGGCGGATGCCTTGGAGGCATCGCCGGAGTGGTCAGCGGAGGCATTGGAGCCGGTGGTCAAGGGCTTTTGCGAGGCGCGTGAAGTCGGGCTTGGAAAGGTGGCTCAGCCGATTCGGGTGAGCATGACTGGGCAGAAGACGGGGCCGGGGCTGTATGAAATGTTGGTGGCTGCTGGAAAGGCCATGTCTCTGCGGAGAATTCGTGCGGGGGCGGATCGCTGCCCATCTGAGGAAGGTTGACACGTTAGATGATGCGTTGTTAGACGCCACCCGCTCTTGGGGTATGGTGTAATTGGCAACACGTCGGTTTCTGGTTCCGAAGAGTCTAGGTTCGAAACCTAGTACCCCATCCACTTTGAAATTTTAATTAGGCTCCCATCGTCTAGTGGCCAAGGATGCCGCCCTCTCACGGCGGAGACACGGGTTCGACTCCCGTTGGGAGTACCATCTTAAGGGCCCATGTTTGCGAAAACATGGGCCTTTTCTTTGTCTTCATCTCCCCACAACCCGTACTCCCAACCGGGAATCGAAGGTCCACAGGCGGCGTGGCTACTAGCCACGCAAAACGGGAGCACTGCGACCGTTTTAGCCGCCGGACCCGGCCGGAGAGAGGCCATCGGTGACCAACCGATGGACGACCAACGGCGACTCCCGGGCTGGCCGAACCTCTACGCTGTTTCAGGCACTTAGGCCGTGGGTGTCCGACGGTTCGTCAGCTGGCGTCCTGTAGGCAGACTTGGTGTTCGCCACCCGCCTTCTCCGCAATCCCCACAAAAGTGAACCCAGATGGGCAGCAATCTTCACCGAAAATACTGTCGGAACTCTCGTAAAAACACCTGGCACCACTTATTGAATACATCAACTCCAACACCGTCCGCGCCCCGCCATGGGCACTCGGAGGCGGCGTCCCGCCACCCGAACCGGCCGAGCCGCCACCCGAGCCACCGCCCGCACCGTCGTCTTCGTAGCCACTGTCATCGGCTTTCGCGCTGTCCGCTCCACCGCACGCAGCC
>Ga0163180_10001882_pt1 | contig 11805 bp, 3 predicted proteins | sample AtlANTMetagenome_2_FD_109647 | JGI IMG/M metagenome (GOLD analysis project Ga0163180, IMG submission 109647) | Marine eukaryotic phytoplankton communities from the Atlantic Ocean - Atlantic ANT 4 Metagenome | ecosystem: Environmental > Aquatic > Marine > Oceanic | place: North Atlantic Ocean...
GGACAAGAACCCCTCGGTGAACTTGGTGCACAACTCCTTCAACTTGGCATCGGTAGATTCGGAGATGACGCCTTCGGAACGGATGGTTTCCAAGAGAGACGAGTCGACTTGTTTCATCAAGCCGGCTTCAAAAGCGCCGATGTCTTTGACTGGAACCTTATCTAAGAAACCCTTCGTGGCGGCGTAGATGAAAACGACTTGGTTTTGAACCGGGAGCGGTTCGTATTGACCTTGCTTCAACGCTTCGGTCAAACGCGCGCCTCTGTTCAACAAGTATTGCGTGGCGGCGTCCAAATCGGAACCGAACTGCGCGAACGCGGCGACTTCTCTGTATTGAGCCAATTCCAACTTCAAAGAACCGGAAACTTGTTTCATGGCTTTCATTTGCGCAGCAGAGCCGACACGGGAGACGGACAAACCGACGTTAATCGCCGGCCGAATGCCTTTGAAGAACAACTCAGTCTCTAAGAAAATTTGACCGTCCGTAATCGAAATGACGTTGGTCGGAATGTATGCCGACACATCGCCGCCTTGCGTTTCGACAACTGGCAACGCCGTCATGGAGCCGCCGCCGACGTCATCGGACATCTTCGCCGATCTTTCTAACAAACGGGAGTGCAAGTAAAAGACATCCCCTGGAAACGCCTCACGTCCTGGCGGTCTTCTCAACAAAAGACTCATTTGTCTGTACGCGACAGATTGCTTCGACAAATCGTCGTAGATAATCAACGAGTGCATACCATTATCGCGGAAGTATTCTGCCATGGCGCATCCGGAATAAGGCGCCAAAAACTGCAACGGCGCTGGATCAGAAGCCGTCGCTGCGACGATGATGGAGTATTTCAGTGCATCCTTATCGCTCAAAGTCTTCACCAACTGCGCAACCGTCGATCTCTTTTGACCGACCGCGACGTACACACAATACAGACTTTTCTTTTCGTCGCCGGTGTTATTCACGCTCGCTTGATTGATGATCGTATCAATCGCAATAGCTGTCTTTCCAGTTTGCCTATCGCCGATAATCAACTCTCTCTGTCCTCTACCAATTGGTACCAACGAGTCCACCGCTTTTAAGCCGGTTTGCATGGGTTCGTGCACAGACTTTCTGACGATGATACCCGGCGCTTTCAACTCGACCCGTCTTTGCGTGACGTCCGTAATCGCCCCTTTACCATCGATCGCGTTCCCGAGACCGTCAACAACTCTCCCCAACATGCCTTTTCCCACTGGAACGTCTACAATCGACCCAGTTCTTTTTACGATGTCGCCTTCGTTAATCGTCGTATCCGAACCGAAGCACACCACCCCGACGTTGTCGTTTTCCAAGTTCAACGCCATCCCTCTCACTCCAGAGGCAAACTCAACCATCTCCCCGGATTGAATCTTGTTCAACCCGTACACGCGCGCGATCCCATCCCCGACCGACAGCACGCGTCCGATCTCGTCGATGTTCAAATCCGTGTAGTGGTTCGAGATGCGTTGTTCGAGAAGCGTGGACAATTCCACCGCGCTCATCGCCATCGCTCTGGCGCCGATTTTAGAAAAAACATGCCCCCGACTCATCAAAGACCCCGCACTCGGAATCCCGATGATCGTTGGGGTCGCTGCCACTTTCGTCGCCGCCGACGCGACAGAAAAAGACGCGGTGGTCGTCGTCGACGCTGATGGGACGACGTTCGCCGCCGCCGCCGACGCCGCGCGGGCCGCCGTTTGCACGCTGATTCTCCGGAACATCTTCTTCTTCTTCTTCTTCTTCTTCTTCTTCTCGCGGGTAAACAGTGAAGACGAAAGAGAGAAGACCCTCGATCGGATCTCTTCTTCTCTCCTCTCCTCTCCAAAGTTTTTTTTTATTCTTCTTCTTTTCTTCGTTCAAAAAGGGAGGACTTTTTGAACCCCAAAAAAGGACCCTTTCCCAAATGTTTTTTTTGCTGTTTAGGGTCTAGTTTCTAGAGAACATTTTTTTTGTTTTGTTTTGAACCAGAATGAATTGTAGAAGGAGACAAAGAGAGAAGGGGGAGGAAGAAGAGGAGGAAGGAGGAGGATGCTCTAGTTAAAAGAGAGTAAAAAACGAGACTTTTCGAAAAGTATTACTCGATACACTGTAGTATACGTGATTAATTATTAAAATCCAATCGTTCGCATCAGTTTCGCGGTTAATTGCGCGACGATGACTTCGTTTTTGCTTTTCGCCAACTGCTTTAACTTCTTCTCCAAATCGTACAGTCGCAAAACGTCTCTCGGTTTGTCCGCGTGTTCGATCAAATGGCCCAGAGCTTTTAAACCGGCGAGTTTACAACCGGCGGTCGCCGACGGTTCTCGAACCGAAGGTTCGCTGAAGATCACGTTGAGAACAGAAGCCATGACGCTTTTCTTCTCGATTATAGCTCGAGAGAGGCGACTGGATTCGCCTATTAATTGAGCGAGTGCGTTCAGAGTACTTTCACCGTTGATATTGCTCTTGTTTTTCATAGAAAATTCAAAGACGAGAACCAAGACGTCCAAGGCGTCCGCGGTGAGTAACCGGGCTTCGATTTTCCATGGTTCGGCGTTGAGCCAAACGACACAGGCTTGTAAAGCGAGAATTTTGCGTTCTGCGTTGCATTCTTGGTCGATGACGGAGACAAACGTGTCTAAGATGCCGTGGTTTTCCAACTTCTCTCTCGCCGCTCGAGACGCGGAAACGCAGCTGCACAAGAGAGGCAAACAGACGTTTTTTTCCGATTCAGTGCCGCTTGTGGCGATTTCGCACAAAACCCAACTCGCGTGACACGTCGCCGCTTGTTGTTGATACGATTTCGAGGCGACGCAGAGATTTCGAATCGCTCGCAACGCCGCAGCCCTGGTTCGGCCATTACAAGCGACGGATTCGTAGAGTAATTCGACGTTGATCACCCCGGCACGTTTCGAGCCACGTTCGGCGTCGAAACCCAGGTAACCGATTTGGTTATCGTCGTCATTGTCTTCTCTCCATGTAATCTCAATCAGTTGCGCAAGTTTGGGAATGCAACCAGACTTTTGTAATCTGTCTAACGTGTCCGCATTTTCTGTCAAAGATTCAATGGTTTTCGCCAATTTCTCTCTGGTTTTCTTCGACACAACGCAGATTTGCGCCAAGAAGCCGTGGATGACGCCGATGTCGCAGAGCAAGTTTTTAGTTTGAGTGTCAAAAGATTTAAACCCGGTTCTTTTGGCGGTTTGCTCTAGTAGACTGAGATATTCCTCGTCATCACCATCAACGTGCTTGGTGTTGACATCGTCATCGTTTTTCATCTTCTTTTTGTTCTTTTTCTCGCCGCCGCCGTCGTCGTCGTCGTCGTCGTCCTTCTTGCCGTCCGCTTCGGTAGTGCTATCTTTGCCTTCGGACAGCATTTTCGATGTCATCGCTTGATTGCTTAACAAGCTAGCAATGAAATCGGCAATTTTTTCGTTCGTTACTTTGGATGAAGAAGTAAATGTCGCCGGTTGTTCGTTTGCAATTTTTGCCTCTTCGAGATGGCCAAAGTGCGTTTGACCCAACGCTTGTACCAAATGCGGAAAGACGTTCGCTTTAGCTAACGCACGCACGTTCGCCCACGTCGCGTCGAGTTGCGCGGCTTCAGCCTGTATGATTTCCACGTCCACTTGACGAATTTCGCGTTCGATATTTCGTAACTCTGTATCGTCGAAACGCGATCGTTCTTGCAATTTCTTTTTCAAAGATACAATCGCTCCGCGCATCCGCACCGCTTGGATTCTTTCGCGAGGTTTCGGCGGAATAAATGTGGCTCGAGCGCAATCGACAGCAACTCGAGTTAAGGCTTTACCGGATTCGCCGAGATATCCGACGGACAAGGCTTTTGCAATCCCGGGTGCAACGCTCGGTGCGATAGCAGAAAACGCGGGCACTTGACACTTGGCAACTGCTTCCAACAAGTTCAAAGCGGCAATCTTCGCTCTACGTGAAGACACTTCATAGTCTTTGGCCGCAACCGCGCTGGCAGATCGGCACACATCTAAAGCAACGAGTGCGCCGGCTAACGCGAGTCTATTTGTTTCGTCCGCCGCGCGCATGGCGAAAACGAGCGCTTCGAGCGCGACGCATTTCGATCGATCATATTCTGGCGACGAATCGGATAATATATCCGCCACGGACGCGAGAACTCTGCGCGAGGGAATAGATTTACATGTGCCAAATGATTCTTTTGCATCGATCCAGGACGATGTATGAGCAGGTGATGTTATTTTTGCGGTAGTTCCGTTTTGTTGGTAGTGGTGTTGATGCGCGGTCTCTTCCATGATCGGATGCCCACTTCCGTCCAACATGAGATGGTAGCGCTCCATAGAATCTTTCACCGATATCCCGGCTCTTTCGACTGCACCATTATCTTTTAAATCCATAGCCACCGCGAGCGATTCCCACGCGTCGTTAATGTGTGTTTCGCCGAACTGGGATGTACCATATGACCCGTATAAATCGTCATACGAACTCGAACGACGCAAAAAATCGCGATTGATGCGGAGGCCGTTCAAAGCGAACTCATCGTCGCCTTCAAAACTGCTTCTGTTTTGTCGATCAGAACTCTGGGAGCGTGGTGTCGCGACGTTGGATTTCGGTGTCGGCGGACCTGAACTTTCGTTATCCGAATCCGAACCGCGAAAAGCGGAGTATCTTTGACCTTTGACGCCGTTGATATTGTTCGAGCTTCCGGGGAGTTTCCGTCCACTCCGAATATCGAGCCATTCTTTCAAAAGCGTCCCTCTATCGCTGGCCGAAATCGACATTGGTAAATTTTTTACGTCTACGCGCATGTCATTTCGTTTGTATCCCAGTCGGCTTTCGTATGCGCCGCTCGAGTCTCTTTGTGCGGTTGCTTTTTCATTTTCATCGAAATCACTCTCACCGGACGAAAGATCTGAATTCGAATCGCTGCTGTCCTGTACGTTTCTCTTTTTCTCGTTATCCAACACCGCGTCTGCCGCCATGAGAGCCGCCGTCGCGCGATCAATCGTCGTCAACTTTTTCAAATCTGGTTTTTTGTTACCTTCTTTTCGAAGTTTTTTTTTCAATTCGCGTCTCTCGAGTTTTAACCTCCGTATATTCGCATTGTTCTTTTCGTCCTCGACATTCGCGTTGCTCGCTGATACCGGTAGTTCCGAGGAAAAGAAGATGGAATCTCTGTACTCAACGCTAGCGACCATTTTATCTACCGCGCCGGCTAATCCATCTGCAATTCGCATGGCGTTAATGTTGCTTTCTTGTTCAATATCAGCTTCCATTACCATATTGTGCGCATCTCTGATTTCTTTAGGTAGCCAAGTCGAGGCTAACTCGTTTCGAGCGTTTTCAATCCATGGGTGTTTCAACAACTCCCTCGCCGTTGGTCGAGTCGACGCGTCTCTTCGGAAACACTGTCTTAGGAAATCTTCGCATTGTTTGGAAATACCAGAAGCTGGAAGTGGCGGTATCTCGTCTCTGACCATTCTAAACAACGCCGCCATTGGTGCTAAATCAAAATAAGGCGGTTTTGTGGTTAACAACTCAATCAACGTGCATCCAACGGACCAAATATCTGCCGCCGTGGTAACACCACCGGTCATTTCGATAACTTCTGGTGCCATCCAATACGGAGACCCGCCGACGTTATCGCTGAACTGTTGCGGCGAGGAAGGCGACACGATCTTGTTACTTCTCGGAGACTTCAAAAGGCCTTTTTCAGGCGTTGTTTCCAACGCATCGTAGGTGTTCTTATCAGTACTTCTTTTTATCTCGTCATTGTTAGTATTTTCTTTGGCATCCCCTCTTTTCGGTGAATTTGGAGGCGACCCAAACGACCGTCGTTTCCCATTTTTTCCCTTATTTGGCGGCGCCGCGGGTTTCTCCTCGCGAAACAAACCGTTCGCATCACTTCCGCCGTTCTCTTTCGATAAACGATTCCTCAGCGCCATCTGTGACCGTCTGTTTTTGACTAATTTTTCCGTCACTTCTTCCTCACTTGTCGTATTTTGTTGTTCTAAACTCGACGACCGCGCGTCGACGATGCTATGATTACTACCGTTGTTATTATTCTTTATATTCTGACTGTCGACAAGTTTGCCCGCAACCGTCGCTGTGTTTACTTTCGTCGCCACTCCAAAATCAGCCAATTTCACCGCACCGTCTCTGGTGCACAAAATATTCGCGCCTTTCACATCTCTATGAATGACACCTTGCTCATGTAAATACCGTAAACCATTCAACACGTGAAACACGTACACAGCGGCTAAACTCTCCGGAAACGGTCCAAACCCTCCAATGCCGGCGTTAGAAGAAACGTTCTTCAAAGCAGACGCTAACGAGCCGCTTTCGCAATATTCGAGAACGATATATAAATGTTGGTTATCTCGAATGGCTTCAATGTATCGCACTACATTTTCGTGCCGTAAAGACGACAACAGGTCGACCTCTCCAGTGACTAACGTTAAATCCTTTTCCAAAACTCCGATTAAGGAAATCTCTTTTATCGCGACGACATTCTTCGTTTCAACGTCCACGCCTTCGTAAACTCGACCGTACGCGCCTCGACCGATGGTTCTGATCAGCTCGTATTTATTGTTCAGACCTCCGATGACTTCGTCTTGGGTGGTGGTCGCGGTCGTGGCGGTTCCTTGAGAGAATAATCGGTTAGAATTACTGTGAGCAGCATTCGTTTCTTGGAAAGAGGGGGAAGACGAGGACGGTGCGTTTTCCACGCCGCCTCGGTCGAACATGATGCGCCGCGCGCGATGACGTGTTGTAGTTCTCGCTCGCTCGCTTTCCCCGTTTGCTGCGCGGGTATTTGTACGTGGAAAAAAGGCAAGAATTTTATTTGACGACGATTACAGTCAAACATTTCGAAACAACTGTTTCCTCCTGGAAGTAAAAAATTCTGCGAACGGGAGAAAACGGGTAGAAACGGTTCGGTGTTTTCTTACATATACATACATTTATACCATGGCATTGTACCATGGTACAATCGATACTAAATTAGGATGTCTATGCAAAAACCAATCTCGCTTTTACGCGGCGTACCCGTCCCCGACTCTCCCACCGCCTTCGCGTTGCATCTTTGCCAGACGATCTTTGGCTAAATTTTTCGCGTCCTCTCGCGTTAATCCTTTGTTTCGTAAAAGACTGACGCGAAAGAATAGCAATGCAATGAACCCGATGACGCTTGTCGCGAGTGGGTTATCAACTAACGAGCCTTTCCGTTGCAAAATTGGGAGTAACAGCGCGGTGTATTTCTCTTCTGCGCCTTCCGTGGAGAGAAGGATGGAGATGCCGAATAAGAGGAAGAGGAGGAAGAAGAGGAAGAAGAGGACAACCCGAGACGACTCTGCGCCGTTGAATTTCACTGAATCATCTCCATCCTTTGCTTTTAATGCGGCTAAATCGTACCCGTCGCGTTTCCAGGTCATTTGCAAAACGCTAATCAACCTGTGTTTAAACGCCGCTTCGCAATACGCAAAGTAAAATTCGTACATGCGCACGAAGCGTTTACTGTACCCGAGGTCAAATACTTTTTGCTTACGAGCGAGCATGCGTTCGCGCCACAAACGCAACGTAACTGCGTAGTGCAAACCAATGTCATCGTAGGAGTCCAAGGATAAACCGTTCGGGACGGCATTTTTCATGGCGGAGATGGATGGTAAATGGCCGCCAGGGAAGATGTACGCTCGGATGAAATCCGAAGAGGTTTCGCAGTATTGTTTGTATCGCTCATCCGGGATGGTGATAACTTGAATCGCACACGTGCCGTTTGGTTTCAAACAGTTTCGAACGGTTTCGAAAAAGGTTGGCAAATGTTCATGCCCAACCGCCTCGAGCATTTCGATAGAGATGACTTTATCGTACACATTCACCTCGTCGCGATAGTCTTGAATTTTGATTTCAATCAAATGAGAGAGTTTCATTTTTTCTACTCTCGCGCGCGCTTCCGCCGCTTGTTCCTTGGATAGCGTCAGACCAGTAACTTTGCAACCGATTTTTGTAGCTAAACGAATGGCGAGCTGGCCCCACCCGCAGCCGATTTCGAGAACTGTGTCGGTTTTCTTGAAATCGAGGCGAGAGATCATGGCGTCAATTTTATCGTATTGAGACTGCTCGAGATAATTTTCCTTCTCTTCGAAAGTCATTTCTACGTTTCCGTTCAAGAGAAGCTTATCGATGTAGTTTGTATCGTCTCCGTTTAACTCTGCGGGAGTTCCATCCGCATTCTTCAAGTGCACCGCGGACGAATACAACAACGTGTTGTCTAAAAACAAGGAATAAAACGCGTTCCCGGCATCGTAGTGATACTCAATGTTCTTCTTCGATCCTTCTTTGGTGTTCGATAACGCTTTATGCGCGGCCATTTCTGCACCACCACCAACAATGGACATGATAGCCGCCACGAGTTCTTTCAGATTGAACCAATTTTTTTTCGGATCGGACAAACCTTTCTTTCTATTTGATTTTTCCTGTTTCGACGGGTGGCCAGAGCAAATCAAATCCAAAAACGCCATCACGTCGCCAGAGAAATCGTTGTTCATGTACGCCTCACCGAGTCCGATATCTTGTCTCGTGATGCACTGTTTAAACATATTTTCGCTAAACACGGTCAAACGAACTTCGTTTGGGACTGGTTTCCTCTTGTCCCTCTTCCCAGAGATGGAAAAGTCCACGCCGGTGGGTAACGTGAACGTCAATTTCGCATTTGGCGGCATCCATTTCCGCGCGACCGTTCGAAACATACTCATAAACGCAGAGCCGAGCAACGACTGTTTCGGTTTCACGTCAAATCTAGGCATCCAAGGTACCACGTCGTCTTTTGCCAAAAGTTTCTTACACATTTCTACCGCGGAGTGTATGCCATCTTCGTGAAACCCGTATCTCAACCACGCGCCGGTATACCACGTGTTGTTTTCGCCTTGCAAACGACTCTTCAAGTCCTCTTGAGCCGTGATTGCGTGTTCATCAAATACCGGGTGCCCTAAAAATTTCCTGAACTCCACTCTCTTCTCGTCGATTCTCTCCGTCGGGTTTAGAGTCACAAACACGTCCTTCGCGTCTCTAGGCAAATTTTGCAACAGATTCACCCAATACGTCACGCACACAGAATCGTTCGTACTCTTCTTTCCATTGGATTTACAATTCCAGCTCGCCCATGCGCTTCGATTTTTTGGCATAAACTGCGGATCGTCGTGCAACACGACCTCATTCCTCGTCGTGCGAAAACTCGATAAAATCTCCAACTCTTTCTTCGTGGCGTTTTTCTTTCCAATCATCGCTAACGCTTGATGCGGGTGGCAGGCGAAAATCACGTGGTCAAACTTCTCTTTCGTTTGCTCCCCGGTCGCCGCTCTCGCCGTCTCGGTCGTTTTCACTTTAATTTTTGATTTCGAGGCGTCGTCGAAATATCTGTGCACTGTGTGCACGTATCTCCCCGTCTTCACGCACCCGTCCGGCAACGCCTTCAACACCGCCTCCACGTACGCCTTCGACCTCCCTTTCACCACCCTCCACACAGGCCGTTCAAAAATCTCCAATAAATGATGATTCGCCCAAAACGTAATCAATGGTTTCAGCGGAAACCCAAGCGCATCTTTATCGTTACAGCTCCAAATCGCCGCGCACATCGGCAACACATAGTGCTCGCGAAAGTAAATCGAATATTTATTTTCACTCAAATAGTCACCCAACGTTTTCTTTTCCCAGTACTCTTTTCTTGGGCCTTCTAACACGTCGTGCTTCGCTTTTTTAAACCGAACAACTTCTCGAAGCATGTTCCAAAACTTCGGATTCAACAGGTTCAGTTTGCGCGCAAAGATGCCACGAAATCCTACACTTCCCCACTCGTTCCCTATGTCGCTTTGTAACGAGAAACTCATGTCGCTTTGCTCGTGTTTCACGTGTAACTCCTCGAATAAACCAACCAAGTGAGGATACGTGGTTAAATTGAACACTTGGAAGCCTAAATCGATGTCACCGCGAGCGTTTTTAGACGATGTCGTCAACGCGTGGCCACCAGCGGTCGCTTCGGACTCGTACACGGTGACGGCGAATTTGTTGGATTGATGAAGCAGAAAGGCCGTCGAAAGGCCGGCAATGCCGGCGCCGATGATGCAAACCGTGTGCTTCTCACCGCTCGTTTCCGAAGACGACGGTGCTGGTGGTCGCGACGAAGACATCGAGGTAGAGATCTTGAGATGTTTCTCTCGATGATGAGGATGTTTTGAATGAGAGCGTATCTCGTCTGAGTGAGAGTGGTTAGAGTGACGTGTCCTTGAAAAAAAGGTACTCTTCTAAGTACAGTGGATAATCTTTGAATTTTATTCCTTCGAAAGGTACCTGGTACGAATACTCGTATTGCATAAAAATTAAACGACAGATCTCAACGCGGACCTCCCGGCGGCACCACTGGCGGCCTGAGCGCCCATTTGCGCACCGACCGTGCTCGCGCTGTGCCCTCCAGATCTAAAGCTGGTCCACACCAACCGCATGGAGACGACCGATACCACCGCGTCTAACATGAACAAACAAAACGCGACGGCATAAAAAGCGCCTAAAATTTTATCTTTATTCAACGCAGATCTGAGGACCATCATGCCAGCTAGGGACCACTGCTCTCCTGCGGTTCCGGGTGGGGAAATGCACGCGTAAACCATGAACGCCAAGTGGCCAAGATACATGAGGAAGAACCAGCCGAATTTTAAACCCGAGTCGTTTTTGGCCGCCATGTACAGGCGGCGGTACCAGATGAAGTACGCGCCGGGGACGCCGACGACGAAGTAGATTATGGCCATTAACCAGGAGACGATTCTGCCGTCGGTGATAAACGCACCGGTGACGGCGAGGAGGTTCATGAACAACGCCAAAAATAAGCAGACGTAGGAGTAGTAACACACACGCACGGCTTTTTGGTGTTGAGGAGGAATTTCCGCGTCGATGTTGTGGTAGGCGAACGCCCAGAATTTAAACGGCCAGTTATTGACTTGTTGTCCTCCGCTACCGCCGTTGGCGCGCATGCTGGCTTCTCTCGCTGCGAGTTCGCGTTCGCGCCGCGCGATGTCCGCCTCGCGCTTTTCCAATTCTTTCCGTTGCGCGGCTAAAGACTTATCTCCTCCTCCGGAGGACCCTCCTCCGCCGCCACCCCCAAACGCGCCAAACCCGAACCCGCCTCCAAACAATCCACCAGCACCTTTCTTCTCTTGTTGCGTTGTCGCCGCATTCGTCGTGGCCGCGGCGTTATCGTACGCTCCTCCGTACGCGCCAAACGTGTCCATCCCAGAATCTCTCGCGACCGCTCCCGTCGGTGCTTCGTACGCGTCCGCCGCTTTCTTCGCGTTCGCATTAGTATTCGTCGATGATGTTGCTCGTTGTTGTTTTGCTGGTGACGCCCCACCTCCACTCCTTTGTGACCCTCCTCCTCCGTCTCTCCCAGAATCCGACGGTGGTGCGAACGGATTGGAAAACTCGGTGGCATCGTCGTCGTCGTTGTCGTCGTTCACGCGCACCACGGTTGCTCCTCCTGCGTTCGAGCCATCCCACGCGCCGCCGCCGTCTCCTTCGTTTCCTTTGCGTTGTTGTTCGAACGGATTTCCGCTCATGACGACGATGGTTTCTCCTCTCCCCCCTCGCGTCGTCGGCCCTCAGACAAACCGATGATGATTCTCTTCGTATTATTGATCTCTCTCTCGTCGTGGTCTCTCTCAACGGTCGACGACGAAGTCAAAGGCGTCGAAGCTCTGACCACCACCGGACCACCACCCGAAAAAGAGAGAGAGAGAGAGAGACCAACGTTATTAGTCTTCTCTCTCTCTCTCTCTCGA
>Ga0163180_10001883_pt1 | contig 11793 bp, 21 predicted proteins | sample AtlANTMetagenome_2_FD_109647 | JGI IMG/M metagenome (GOLD analysis project Ga0163180, IMG submission 109647) | Marine eukaryotic phytoplankton communities from the Atlantic Ocean - Atlantic ANT 4 Metagenome | ecosystem: Environmental > Aquatic > Marine > Oceanic | place: North Atlantic Ocean...
ACCTTATCCGAAGGGCAACCCCTCATAAAAGTGTCTCCTGTCCCCACCTTCTTCTCACTACCGTCCTTGAACCCCATCGTGAATACAGGAGGCGCAAAGAATCTTGCTTCCCACTCCTCCTCTTCCAGAGGGGTGTAATCCCCATTCTCCCGCCGCTTCAAAATACGGTGCCACTCCTTGCCGCGAGGTGACGCATACTTCTCTGCCTTGTAGCCGCAAAAGCGATTCTGAATAATGGCTACCGCAATCCCACACGCTTGGCCACTACCATCTTCGTAGAGGGGCCGTCCCTCATACTCACCATTCGGGAAGGCTTCATCCCAAGCCCTCCCAATCTGCCCATAGCTTCCCTGGGAGAAAAACAAATCCCACTCGCTCTCAATCTTCGTATCGGTGCTAATACTGCACACTCCTCTTTGAAGGATGCCCGTTCGTGGGCTAAAGCCCCCATCAAACAGGGGGCTACGCTTTAGCCATCATGGTTAAAGTGCGGGGTTGTTTAAGGCCAACCCCTTGCCTTTAGGCGTAATGCCCGCCACGCTTCTCAGCCTCGGTGACATCTTCTACAAAGACGTTGCCGCGAGGGAAGTTTGTCGCAGGTGCCGAGCGCGAAGCGGCCTTGTAAATATCGCCGGTTGTCGCTTCAATGAAGCAAAAGACTGTGGTGCCCGCTACAGTCTTGATCCACTTTCGACCGCCCTTCACAACAACATCATGATGATGGCGAGCAACAAAGTCCTCGCCAAACTTCTCAATCTGGCGAGTCCGACGCCACTCATTGACACGAACCAACCAGGCCGCGATACCAGCCTTCACGTCATCCTTTGTCAAGGTCAAGGCGCGAGCCTCGTCCCAAGTCCCTACCATTCCCACACCACTCTCGGGAACGGCCTCTACCTTTTCGGCAAAGTCCACATGCGCCCGGTGAGTAAACCACTCAACCCCTTGCGCATCTACGAGGAGAACACAACCGGGCTGCTCGCCATAACCTTGAGGGGCGCGAGCGCGAGCGCGCACTACCTTGAACACCTCGCCGTCTGCGGGCTTCCGTCCGGTATCCATAGGAGGAAGGCGGCTCTCGCCCGCACAATCAAAAGCCAAGTGGAAGGTGTCTTCTCCAGCCGCATGAGCAGCCGCGATAGCTTTGCGCTTTTCCTCGCGCCACTCTTCCCTCTCCGCCGAGGTCAATCGCCGCCACACCCGAGGGGTGCCCATAGCGCGATCAGCTTTAAGTCTAACAATGTTTCCTTTTCTCATCACATCTCCTTGCCCGAAAACGGGTCAGGTTAATCAGGGGACCATCCCCTTACATATTCATTACGGTGAGGGTTAAAAAGTCGAAACCCCCTAAGTAGCAGCCACTTCAAAAAGCACTTCCCCACTTTTGTCTACCAACGTGTAGACGGTCTCATCATCTTCCACACTATGTGCCCAAATGATCATGGCATCCGCTTGGGGGACCAAGTCGCTGGGGATGCAACAACCAAAAATAGAGTTGGCAAAACTTACGGCTTCTTCCAGCTCCCACTTCTCCACCCGCTTCAGCAGAATCACTTCTCCTCCTTCCGACGTTGAGCAAATCTCCAACGTGCATTCTTGTTAGAGCAATCTCGACTACAGTACTTAGAGTTCCGTCGGGTCATAGCCGGTCCACCCTGCGGCCCTTTCTCACAATCCTCCCACGCGCAAAGGGGGAGAATGATAACATTGTCTATTCGTTCCGCTTCCGGTTTCACTTGCGCCCTTTCCCAAGCACGCTTGACCGCTTGCTTCATATCCCACCGCACCCGCTCTTCAGTTATGAGCCTCACCACCTCGTCCCCATAACAAATGTACCCACACATCATACAGGTGAGCACCAGGTCTTCAGGAAATCTTCGATGAGGTTTTTGGCGATGGTAGTCAGTTCCCCCCTCGCTACCACAGCGAGGACAAGGGACCGGAAACTTACGAGGGTACAAGGGGTGCATGGGTTTCTCAAATAGGGTGTTGAAACACTACCCTTGTCTTACCTCCTGTATTAGCAAAACACCCAACCCTCGCATGCAATGTAAAAGGGGTGATAGGATCCCAACCCGCCTCTAAAGCCCAATTAGAACTAACGGGCTTAGTGGACCCTTTCACAGATACCGTGACGTGAGGAACGGAATTACCGCAGCCTATCCCGGCAGGTAGCTCCACTACCAAGGCTTGGACGCCTTCGGTAGTTTCTCCCGCCGGGGAGAGAAAGTCTCTTGCCTCCACTTTTCCGATAACCCGAAGGTCTATCTCTTTTCCCAGGGGAGTCGCATCCAACTCTTCTGGAGAGGGCTTGAACGCCAAAGTTACGTGATTGAGCTTCACTGTCTCAAAAAACCCTCCAAACAAATCCTCTATCCATTCTCTATCTTCTGCCGAGAGGGCCAAAAATGCCCCCGTAAATACCGCTTTCATGACCTTTCCTTGTACCAATGTTCTCCGTACATGGGAAGAGGCTTCCCGGTCAACTCGCCGTTTTCATCCTCTTCCATCTTCCAACCATGTTTTTGAAGGTTGAAGATAAAGGCATTCACCCCGGCCATAAAGCCGGAGCGAAAGCCCGTCCATCGCCCGATCCAAAAAAGGATCGCACCTCCTAACACCTCAACCATCATCACCTCTTGGGCCTGTCCACCCGTTCAAACTTTCCATTATGGGAAGGTCGCTTGCGCTTCCTTACGACCAACGTACCTGTCGCACCATCACGATCAGGATAATAGACCAAAAATGTCACCTCATTCAGCTTTACGCTGGCTGGGAATTCCACAGAGCCGATGAGGTAATCATCGCCATTGCGGTCCTGCTTTTCGGACATTTTAATTTCAATCTGGTCTGACATAGACATTTACTGTCTCCGCTATGAATTCAACGGGTGCGTTGAACAATTTCAACACACCTCTCATACGCCTCTTCCCTCATGTCGCCATCCATACAAACGGCCACTTCCATGAGGAACTGATCATGGGGGCGCACCCACGCAAAATACCAAGCCGTAGCCACAACTGTAAATCCAACAACAACACCAACAAAATCTCTCATCTTCAACTCCTTCATTTGATTCAACCTCGGGCTAAGTTTTAAACACCTTCCTTTAGAAGCCACCTCACGAGGCCTCTCGCCGTAGAGAACATGGGATCATCGGAATTGTTGATCCCCAGATTTCGATTGAGCCAATGGATATTGGCCCTCACTGTAGTATCCCTTCTCATAGCGGGCACTTCCATGGGTTCCAAGAGAGTTCGCAAGGCTGATCGTTTTCGATCAACCGTCACGCTATGAGGTTCCAGCTCTTCCATCAACCGAGCTGCATCTGTGAAAGAGGTAGCAATAACTTCGGCTACCTCACCAATCAGGTTCTTATCATCACTCATGGTCCTTCCTAAATGTACATCATGGTTTCAGAGTTTTTCCGAGAAGTCTCCTCGGCATCAAAGTTCCAGTTTCGCCACTGGAACGTAGCAATCTTCAATCGCTTCTTCTTGTCTCCGTAGGGAGGCTGAATCGTCACGGTCTTATCCGTGATAGAGACAATCGTTCCTGTGTAGGAAAGGTTGAAGCTGTCATACTCAGCTTCACTCCCAACCTCGAACTTGGTCTCGTAAAGGGCAACACTCTCCTCACTGCCCTCCCACCGTTTCCGCGCTCCGAATAATCGGATGGATTTTCCTTTCTCAATCTCAGCCCACTCACCGGGCTTCACTTCAATCAAAACATTTTTTGGCATCGTATCTCCTTGGTCGCAAGCGACTCCGGTTGTTACGGGTTCCAGATCAACCCGCGATTATCAAAATCTTCAGTCACGGCCCCGTACAAAGCACGTGCCTCACTCTCAAACATCTTCGTCCCTTCGGACCTCCAAGTGTGAACTTCCTCATCATGACTCTTCCCCTCAATGGGGACCACGTAAGCAGCCCAAAGGCCGCCCTCACCCTCTCCAAAGTCATGCTCCGTGTAAACCACCAAAACCTTGCGGTGGATAGCACGGTACCAAATAGGGCGTCCTGTATCTCTATCAATTACCATTCCCATCAATAACACTCCTCGGTTGCTCCACGACGAAGCAACGAACGGTCGTTGCCACGACACTGATTTTTATTCTTCCGGGCCTTGGAGCCAGCCATATCCAGACAAGCTGCGCGGCCACGCCACATAGCAGGGGTTCCTCCCTGCTCAAAGAATGCCTTGCGGGCAGCTGCCTTGGCCGCTTTCCGCGCATCCCACTTCTTACCTTTTTTCATATCATCCTCCCTTCACATTCATTACGGTGAAGGTTAAAAAGTCGAAACCCCCTCATCTTTTTCCAATCTCGGGGTGGCCGCTCATTGGAAAAATGCTGTCGCTGGAACAGACTTTCATTTATATTTACACCCCAGCTGGGAATTTCTCCGTAACGATTGTGCGGTGCGACACAATCGCTGATGCTTACCTGAGCCGGATCAGGCGCAAGTTACTTATCATATTGTTGGGTATTAGGGTTCCATTTCCACCTCCATACCAACACCCCCTCTCCTGAGGCGGGTGGCTCATTGTTAATTTTTTCCCACATCGCTCGGACCACCTTCTCAGGGACCTGGCGATCTTTAGAGCGCGCACCATTACGCGCAATGCAAATCTCTAAGGGCGTATCAATCCACACGACCACCACCTCGCAACCCATAGCACGGGCCTGGTCAATAAAGGGTTGCCGCTTCCAGGGAAGGTCAAAGCAAGCATCGAAGTATGCCTCCGAGCTGAAGGCCGACCCGCGTGAGCGCAACCACGTACTCTTTCCACTGGCAGGAGCACCCACCATAAGGAAGACCTTAGGCAAGGCAAGGCCCAGCCTCTTCACCCCTTCGCAATGTTGCAGAAATCCCGCAAACTCCTTCCTGGCAATGGCCCAGGCTTCTTTCACGGCTTCGGGATTCCACACATAATTGTCGTCAACATAGAGGTGGGAATCGGGGGATATGATCATTCCCACTCCGCTCGAAACTTAATCCAATCGGGCGTGGTCTTAGAGTGTTGAAAGGCTCGCTTGTACGCCGAGTCCAACTTCTTAAACACCACGCCTTCCCATTCGTTCTGACGAACGGCATCCCAATCCGTACAACGAGGCATCACATGAACGTGGGGAGAGTTGATGTCTGCCACCAAATCCTCCAAGGCGGCTCTCCGCTCAACAAAAGGCCCTCCGTGGTCGGGAAGGTCAAAACACCAGAACTCTCCGGAGAACCATTCGCCGTCCAAGGCAGGACGCCCTTCCAAGAAAGGGGTGACGTGAGAGCACTTTGGCATCAATTGTCCGGTGCGCCCCCAAAGAGTGCGCCCATCCCAAATGCCCCTACGCCCATCCAACTTTGCTTCACACACCCATGCGGGATCAGAAAGGAGCCGATTGAAAAAGGCCCTCCCAGGCTTACCCCCTGGAATGGGCTTCAAGGGGTACCACTCCATAACAGGAATAGACATCTAAGCCTCCAACAACTTTTTGGTAAAAGAGCGGGTCATCCGACCATTCGGATAGAACCCAATATTCATGAACTTCATGTATTTCTGACCCTTAAGGACTTTGCCATCGGCATGATCCTTTCGAGCCACATGCACCGTTCGCTTGGTGCTCAGGTCTTCATGAGGGCCAGTACCACAATCGGAACACGTAAGGCTGTCAGCAGAATTGCCTTCCCAGCACCCAGAGCCGCATTGGCATTCCAAATCCTCGGTACAACTACAACCGCCCTCACTCATGTGGTACCGGTTTCCACAGAGGCCACAACTGGTGTAGTAGCAACCCCAATCATCAGGAACATTACTCATCACATCTCCTTGCCCGAAAACGGGTCAGGTTAAACACACATATCAATAACAACCACCCCTCTTTCCGAGGCAGGTTCCCTCTCCTTCTCTTTTGAGGGAGGGGGAGGGGTAAGGACAGGCAACCTCAGAGCAGGGCGCTCCCAGGTAGGTTTCTGATCCTCCCTCAACTTTTCAAGTTTCTCTCTCATCCACGGTTCCATAGTACCTCCTTGGTCGCAAGCGACTCCGGTTAGGGGGCCTATCCCCCTACATATTCATTACGGTCAAAGTGAAATAAACGAAACCCCCTTTTCAAAAGGGATACAAGACGAACAAACAAGGCCCTGAGAGCCGCGAGTACCGTTCACTGGAACGCAACAACTTCCCACTGTCAACGGAACCCCGCAATGCGCACAAGGCTCATCCCAGTCCACCAGCTCACCAACAGGATGGTATCGAACCGATGGCTTGAGGATCTCCCAAGCCTCTTCAAATGCCACGTAGAGGTCCGTAACGCATTTGCGGAAGATTTCCAGAACCTCGACGATGCGGGCCAGCATCATCTGGGAAACTCCTACACGACACGGCGAATAGGAATACTCTGCCACTGGGCCTTGTATGGCTTGGCCGTTATGCTTGGCAATCACGGCATCCAAATACCCACCCACGTACTCCAGAGACTTCTCCACTCTCAAAAGGTCTAACAGGTTCCACCCTTCAGGGGCCGTCCACCCTTGGTGGGTGGATAGCCGATCCCAAGTTTTGTGAAATTCCTCCAGGTAGGCAATGGCCCCCTGGGGATTCTGTACCCACTCATCCAATAATAGGAGGCGATCCTTCCCCTCCGCTTCTCGCAAGAGACGCCGTTCCTTTTCTGAGTAGGGGGTCTCGATTTCCCAGGTACATCTTGCCTCACTCGAGGCATCTATCACCCTCTGCGCCTTTGATACCTCTTCCAACTCCGGAATGCGTTGCTTGAAAAAGTTCCTAAAGCGTTTCAACTCCCCCAAGGTTTTGATGTACTGCGTCCCATGGGAGTAAAGGGTAGAGGGATCGGGTCGAAGGTTTACTGTAGGTGATACAAACATTATTCCACCAGCCTTAGCCCAAGTGAGCCTCGTGGGGTTTGGTTCTCGGGATTTTCCGGGCACCCGTCCATATGGCCCATGTCAGCAGGAACGTCGCAGCACTCGTGCCAATCCTCTTCATCCCCATCCTCTTCATGAGGCACTTCCATGTAAGCCTCCTCAGGAAACTCCACCTCTTCCCCGCAATGGTGACAGTAAAGAGCATAGTAGGGAAGGTTTTCAGCCTCACACGCCTGACACGTGATGCGAACTGGTGACCACTTTTCTGCCAACTCATGATTGCGGACCAAGTCGGGATCTACCCAACAACGAATTCTCAGCCACAAAGGGAGGCGCAAGCTCCCCGACCACTTCCAACTGATAGTCTTCAGTTCCCGGTACAATCCGGGGGAGGGCCGTTGGTCCCATAGACGCGAAACAGGCCATAGACGGTATGGCCATGGTGTTGGTTTATTCTTCATCCTCTCTCCTTTGGGGTGTCCACCCCTTTCCCTTAAAAATGTTGTGTTTCATGCGATATTGACGCACAGCCGAGACTCCCACTCCCGCCATTTTGGCAACTTTGCTGTCCGAAGTGGTGCGAAGCAAATGGCGGTAGGGGTGTATGGCAGAGTTCCCAGGGCGTCGGCTCCGAACCCACCCCATGCTCCCCCTTTTCTGAGCCACGGAGGCACGAGTACTCCCAACCTTTTCTGCGATCTCTCGATCAGTGGCCCCCTCCTTCCACATTTTGAAAGCCTCTTCCCAATCAATGCGAGCCAAATCCTTAAAGCCCTTATGTTTTGTAGGGATGTCCCACTTGTTGCGGTACCTCGTCACGCTTTGAGGGGGCACCCCCAACCTCTTAGCCAATTGAGTGTCGCTTACCTCCCCCATCAAATGTCGCACGCTTTCCATCTTTTCCTCAAGTGGGTTGTAGTAGGGGATCCCCCTGTCTAAGCGCGTTGCGGTTACAAACTTTTGGGTGACAGCAGCCTTAGCCGCCAGATCCTCATCCGAGATTTGCCCAAGTTGGTCCATGAAAGGTTGGAGAGCTACGGCCATCGCATCATCCTTCCCCTCCCTCTCCACCTTGCGCCGCTCGGTGGCTGAGGGAATGTTCAACAAAACTCTCACTTGCTGAATGCGCGAACGAGTCACACCCAAAATCTTGCCTGCTTGAGGGTCGGTATTTTCCCCCAGGATTTTGATGACCTCCTCACGAGGGACGCCATTAACGGTCCCCCCGCCCTGATAGGCAGGAACATTATGGCGAAGACGCCAATTTCTGGCGGTGCTGTAGGAAACCTTCCCTCGTTTTCCCATTTCCTTATCGGTCATGGTACCGAGAAGTGGGACGAGGTTGGGAGGGCACATCTTTCTATTCTTGTGGGGAGGTAACTTTCTCCCCTTAGTCTTGGGCTTGGGGTCGGTGATCTCTTCGGCAATTAGAAGTGCGCCCTCCAACATTTGATCTTCCGTCAAAAATCCGGCAATGTAATACAAGATCAAACTTTTAGACTTGGCACTGAGAGAAGCCCGGTGCCCTTCCTCTAATACCCTCACCCACCCGACAGACATGTTGACGTGGCCAGCAACTTGCTCTATCTCTAATCCCCTTCTCTTACGTGCTTTCCAAATAAACGTAGCAAAATCCATACACCCCTCTTTGGGTAAATGTAGCCGAACACTAAAAATGAAAGCGGTCTAAAAAAGACCGCTTTTACTATTGCCTACCAACTCATCACCCCCATGTCTCCACGCCGTCGGTGATGTAGCTATCAATCTCGTCAATACTCAACACTGGTATACCCAAGTCTCGAGCCTTCTTGGCCTTTCCGCTGTTGGATGTGGAATCCTTAGCAACCAGATAATCCAAAGTCTTAGAGACCCCGGACTTCAGGGTGCCGCCCGCATTTTCAATGGCGGCTTTAAGGTCAGGATCGCGAAATCCGGTCATGCAAACGGTCTTACCGGAAAGGTGGCCATCCAAAACTGGGGATGGCAGCGCCTTAACGGTGATCCCTACCGACATCAGCTTGAAAATAAGCTGTCGTTGTTGTTGAAACCCATCGTGGAAGGACTGAGCTTTGGTTTGTCCCATGCCGGGAACCTTGGCGAGATCATCAACGGAGGCATTAGCCAGTTTGGAAAGTGAGTCGAATCCACCATCAACCAGCTTCTTTACCATTGACCGCCCCATCAAAGGGATACCCAAGGAACCTACCAACACGTTCAAAGGCAAATCCTTCTTAGCGTTGAGGTTTTCCAACATGCGAACGGAAGCCGAGCCTACGCGACGGCCAGACATCTCAACCTCTGACAAGGTCTTAGCGTCCAACTTGTAAAGGTCGGCAATATCTCCCACATAGCCTTGATCAGACAATGCCATAAGGACAGCAGCCCCCCAATCAAGAACTCCAACCTTACCGACCCACCGCTTCAAAGAACCAACGGTTTGAGCCTCACAGTCAGTTGAGGGACAGATGAGGTATTCCCCATCCATTTCAAGTAGGGTTTGGCAGCAGGGGCATTCCGAAGGAGTTTCCAGGTCATCCTTTGAAGGGTCGGTGGAGACCAAAGCCTCAACATAAGGGATGACGTCATTGCGACGGCTGACCTTGATGCGATCCCCTTTGCGGAAGGTTTTGCAAACCGCGCTCCCAGTAATCGCCGCCAAAGGGACGGGAAGAGTGACTTCCTTGGCTTCCTCTTTCACTGTAGTCGCCTTATAGCTGAAGGGGACCGTCTTTTGGGATTCGAGCACAATGCGTTCGATATTGCCCACATTGTGAAGGCTTGCCTTACTGACTCTGGCCCCAGCCAAAAGGATGGGATCAAAATGAGCCACCGGTGTAACCCGGCCCGAGTTCCCTACCTGCCAAGCAATCCCCTTGAGCGTAGTTTCCGCAAAGTCATGGGGAAACTTGTAAGCAATGGAACCGGCTGGGCGATGGTTCTTTTCACCAGCCGCGTGCCAAGATGGCAGATGGTTGAGCGAAACAACCAATCCGTCAATCTCATAGTCCAGCATATCGCGCTTTGTGTTTACATACTCATCATAGAAGCGCTGCACACGCCCCAGCGAAGCCAGAACCGGCCCGACAGGTACTACCTCATGGGCAACAGTTTGAAACCCCATCTTTTCCAAAAGATCCAAGTCATCAGACATCTTGCGATCTTTACGAAGCTCATCGCTATGCAAGGAGAAAGCACGAATACTCAGAAAACGGCAGGCGTTCGCATTTGATTGGCGCTTTGCCGTTCCCGACGCTGTGTTGCGGGGATTGGACTCCCCCTTGAAGTGCTTTTCAAAATCAGACTTGAGACAGATAATCTCGCCCCGTACATGAAACGTATCCAGCGGCGCAGTAATAATGTTGGGCTTGCCCTTCATCATTTTTACATTACGGAGAATATCCTCCCCAACAATACCATCGCCTCGGGTGATAGCCGAAACCAAACGCCCCTTCTCATACTTCAAGCTAATGGAAATGCCATCCAGCTTTTCCATCACGATTAGAGGGGCAAATCGGTCCACTCCCCCCACTCCCCCGCGCCATGAGGTTAAACCATTTTCATCCTGAGCCTTGTTGAGACTTCCCATCGGAATCTCATGGGCCACTTTTTGCCATGCCTTACCGGATACGGGTGCGCCCACCTTGGTAAAGAATGAGTTAGTGGGATCAGCCTTACGCAGCTCATCCTCTTTCGCGTCAAACTCGGCATCCGTCATAACGGGGGTGCCGTTGTAATATGCAGCTCGGGCTGCTTCCAGTTCAGTAGCCAGAATAGTAATCGGGTTCATGATACTTTCTCCCATGCGTCCAGGTGCTTCTCAGCAAACTTCTGAGCCGCGTCTTTAGGCATACGGAGCAACTCAGCCCCGTGCTCATCCATAGCAATCCAAATCTCACACTGCTGATGGGGCGCTCCCGAGTACTTCACCCCCTCAGGTGTTCGGTAGTACACACCCGGCACAAACCGCGCAATGCGGTTGAAGGGTTCTGGTAGTGCTGGCAGCCCTATCTCTTCTGAGGTTCCAGCATTAAACCAGCCGCCAACATCTTTGTAACCGCCCTTTTGGACTTTCTCTTCGGCCTTCCTAACGGTCTCGCTGTAACCTTTGACGACCGATTGGGGCTTGCTACCAATACGCCCCCAACGGACTTCAACGTCATCACGGCCCATCCCTTCAGGGTGGTAGACTTCCCAATACTTATTAGCAGTGCCTTCCGTGCACTCCCAGCGATGAGACCATTCTGATTCATGGCCTCCAATAAAATGTAGGTAGTTCAGCAACTCACTGAACTTATCGAATGTGGGGTTCATAACTTTCTCCTTGCTCGTAAACGAGTCTGGTTAAGGTTTACGGGGTTCTCTCCCGTCAAAATACTTAGAGACTACATCACCCACGCGCCTCTCTAAAGTAGGTCGCTCAATCTTGTGGGGAAGTTTAGGGTTGATCATCAAAGCGTACTCATGGCAAAACTCATCCAGAGCCGCTATAAAATCCTCCTCACTCTTCTTGAGGGAAGAGTAAGTCTTATCAATCTGAATCCGTCCTGCCATTAAACTCTCTCAATCCCCAAGTCCGACTCTTCTTGGAAGGACAGTGTCAACATTCTCTTGGAAATCTCGCGCAGCCAAATAGCCCAAGGACGGTACTCAACTTGATGGGGCAAAACCCCCAAAGTATCTGCCGCAGCCTCAACAATCTTTGCGAGATTGTGAATGGCCTCTCGAACGCATTGGCCGGGGGCCGAGTACACGACGGGTTCGATATGCCTGAATCCATATGGCCCGCCCATTCTCACTTCCATAGAAGCAGTCACGAAAACATCATTGCCACTCTGATGGGTAGCAAAGTGAACCAGGGGCCATTCAGGGATGGTGTTAAGATGGGGATGTCGAATATCCAAAACCGACATCG
>Ga0163180_10001884_pt1 | contig 11792 bp, 9 predicted proteins | sample AtlANTMetagenome_2_FD_109647 | JGI IMG/M metagenome (GOLD analysis project Ga0163180, IMG submission 109647) | Marine eukaryotic phytoplankton communities from the Atlantic Ocean - Atlantic ANT 4 Metagenome | ecosystem: Environmental > Aquatic > Marine > Oceanic | place: North Atlantic Ocean...
GCCACGCGGTATGAAAAGCTTGAACGAAATTATCATTCAATGCTCGCTTTAGCATTTACTATGATGTGGCTACCAATGTGGGCTGATTGATATATGTACTACAAAGATCAACAGCCCCTAGTAGTAGACATGAATACTCACTTTATTAGTTGATTAATACTTATTAGTTTAAAGATTAATCATTACTTTAGAGCCACTTAAAATATGTTCAAGAACATATTTTAAGCTTATGTAATAATATTTTAATCTCCTTAATATAGACAACAAATATGACTTGGAATAAAACACATAAAAAGAATACCAAAGAAAGAGTTCTTCAAAGTGCAGCCCAATTATTTACCCAAGAAGGTTATGAGAAAATTTCAATAAATCAGGTAATGGAACATGCGCAATTAACCCGCGGGGCATTTTATGCTCACTTTGACTCAAAAAGTGATTTATATGCTCAAGCCATTAAAACGGCAGCTAATAATGCTCACCAAGCAATATCAAAAACCACCTCAGATGACATTGCGTCATTAGCAAATCATTACTTGAGTGAAACACATCGAGACAAACTATTGCCACAATCGTGTCCGTTAGCCTGCTTAATTACAGACATTACGCAGCAAGATCAAAAAGTTAAGTCGGTATATACAGATGTATTTAAAGCTTTTATTACCAATATAGACAAATTAACAAATGATCAGCAGCGCTCATTTCAAATAGCAACACTTATGATAGGCGGTATCGCACTATCGAAAGCATTAGAAGATCAAAAACTAAGTGATAGTTTATTAAGTGCATGCCAAAGTGCAATTTCAACACTTGCCAATATTAACAAGCCCAGCACTGACATATAACAAACATAAAGCAGCAACATGCTTCGTCTTATGTGCAATTTTTGCTAAACTAGTGTTGCAATTTATGCCAAATATTATATTATGACGCTTCGTCAACATGACGAAGCGTCATAAATTCGTAATAAGGACGAAACAATCGTTTAATAATATGAAGTTTTGTGACCAAAGTAATACCGAAACAAAGTGTTTTGTCGGTAAATTTAAAAATAAACGCCATGCAGCTATCGCCGATCGTGAACAGGAACTGTTAATAATCGCAGAAAAGCTGATGGAACATGAAGGTTTTTCAGGCTTAACCATGGATAAGCTTGTTGCCGCATGTAATTATTCTAAAGGTACCGTTTATAACCACTTTAACAGTAAAGAAGATTTACTGTGCGCCTTATGTATTAAAGGCATAAAGCTAAGCATGCAGCTGATGCGCAGAGCATTAACATTTGATGGAAATACCCGCGAAAAAAACTTGGCAATACATTTTGCTAATCGAGTTTTTGGGCTGGCAAGTCCTACTTTGTTTATGTGTGTCTTGTCAGGTAAGTCTCCTGCTGTGCAGGAAAAGGCAAGTACAGAAAGACTAAAAGAGATTGATGAACTTGAAGTTGAAATCACAGCTATATGTGATCAAACTTTTAGCGATGCATTAAATGCTGGTGATTTAAACGTTAGCATGGGTGTTGGCATAGATGGCTTTAGCTTTGCCAACTGGGCTATGTCTTTTGGTTCAAATGCACTCATGATAGGTGCCTCTGAAGCGAATGTTATAAAGAGCTTAGATTTAGATTTCGCATTACTATTTAACGTAAGCATTATGATGGATGGAATGGGTTGGAAACCGCTATCACATCAATGGGACTACAAACAAACGTGGCAACGTATTGCCACAGAAGTTTTTTCAAAAGAAATGACAGCATTAGGACGTTGATGCTGTTTTTTTTCAAAATCAAATGACGATTCGTCAACAGGATAGGTTAAAATCATGAAACAGTTTTGGCTAAACAGTGTACTAAACCGCCCATGGTTAACATTATTATTTGGATTTATTCTCATTGCGGCCGCCTCAATGGGCGCTCAGAATTTATATTTTCGTGGTGATTACAAAGTATTTTTTGGTGATCAAAATCCACAGTTAATGGCATTTGAACAAATGCAAAAAACATTCAATAAAAATGAAAATGCCAATATAATCATCGCCCCTAAATCAGGGAATGTATTTAATAAAGAAACACTTACCTTGATAAAAGAAATGACCGATCAGTCTTGGTTAACGCCAAACTCTTCTCGTGTTGATTCTATAACTAATTACCAACATACCTGGGCTGAAGAAGATGACTTAATCGTTGAAGATCTCATTTTGGAGGTCGAATTAATTAATGATGAAACGATCGCAAAAGCCAAAGAAATTGCTTTAAAAGAGCCTAACTTATTAAATCGCATGATTTCTAAGGATGGTCATGTCGCTGTAATTAATGTCACCGTGCAATTACCAGATGCAGATACACCTGAAACTGCACTAGATACCTCAAAAGCAGCGTTAGATATAACCAACTACTTGGTTAATATGACGGACGAATACAAAGCTAAATACCCAGATCATGATTTTTATCATACCGGCATTGTATTTATGAACAACTCGTTTGCAACGGAAGCGCAAAAAGACGCCTCAACCTTAGTACCGGGTATGTTTCTCGCTATTATTATTGTTTTATGGCTGTTATTACGCTCTTTTACCGGCACCTTATCAACACTTATCATAATAGTAACGACGATTACTGCCACTATGGGGCTATCTGGCTGGATGGGATATTTTCTCAGTGCAGTCACCGTTAACGTTCCCACCATGGTAATGACCTTAGCCGTTGCTGACTGTGTGCATATCATCTCATCCATGCTATACGCCATGAGACAAGGCAAAAGTAAGCAAGAAGCGCTTAACTACAGTATGAAGTTAAACTTGATGCCAGTGTTTATTACCAGTGCAACAACCGCTATCGGCTTTTTAACTTTAAATTTTGCCGAAGTGCCAGTATTAGCTGACTTAGGTAACTTAACAGCACTAGGTGTAATGCTTGCCTTTGTTTTATCTGTCACACTATTGCCTGCTTTGTTGCAAATATTACCTATGCGAACACCGAAAGTAGTTACCGATAACGACGGCGCTTTTGAGAAGTTTGGCGACTGGGTAATTAACAACCACAAACGCTTATTACCTATCTCAGTATTGGTCATGGCCGTAACCCTTGCCTTTACCTTTAATAATGAAGTTAATGATGTTGAAACAGATTACTTTGATAGCAGCACAGCATTTAGACAATCAACTGATTTTCAACAAGAAAACATCAGTGGTATGTCATCTATTGATTTTGCCTTGTTTGGTCAAAAAGCGTCTCAGCTTAATTCGCCTGATATGCTTAATACCGTAAAAGCATTTAGCGATTGGCTTGAACAGCAACCAGAGATTGATCATGTTGCGACAATTTCCAATACTTTCTTGCGACTTAATAAGAATATGCACGGCGACAATGAAGATTATTATTCTTTGCCACAAGAGCAGGAACTAGCCGCTCAATATCTACTATTATATGAAATGTCATTACCCTATGGCTTAGACCTTAATAATCAAATTAATATCGATAAGTCAGCAACGCGTATTACCGCAATTATGCAAAACTTAGGCAGTAAAGAATTTACTGAGTTTGAACAACGCGCATACCAATGGATGAAAGAAAATAGCCAGGGTTACGAAATAAAAGCGGCCAGCCCAAGCTTAATGTTTGCTCATATTGGTGAACAAAACATGACAAGCATGTTGTATGGCACACTACTCGCTCTTGTCTTTATTTCCTTACTGCTTGTCTTTGCATTACGTTCATGGCGAATGGGAGCTATCAGCTTGATTCCGAACTTATTACCTGCAGGTATTGGCTTTGGTATTTGGGGATTATACTCAGCTGAAATTAACATGGGCTTGTCTGTTGTATTAAGTATGACGCTTGGCATCATAGTTGATGACACGGTACATTTTCTAACAAAGTACCGCCATGCAAGATTAGAAGGTAAAGACGCAAAAGAAAGTGTTAGATACTCATTTGCCAGTGTTGGCCGTGCCCTTTGGATCACCACAATTGTACTAACAATAGGTTTTAGCATTTTGGCATTATCAGATTTTAGACTTAATGCCGATATGGGGTTATTAACAGCAATAATTATTGTCTCAGCGCTGGCTGTTGACTTTTTATTCTTGCCAGCATTCCTCATTTTATTGGACAAAAAAACGATTAAACAGGAGAAAAAAGATGCCACTTTACAAACAGCTTAGTAGCCTTGTCATTGGCTTAAGCCTTGTCGCATCACCAGTATTTGCGCAAACGGTTGAAGAAAAAGGCTTAGAAATAGCAAAAGAGCGTAAAGCAAGAGATCTTGGTTGGGGTGACTCAACCTCGCAATCAGAAATGATATTGCGCAACGCTCAAGGTCAGCAAACGGTGAGAAAAATGCGCCTTAAATCGTTGGAAGTTGCCAATGACGGCGATAAAGCGTTGACTATATTTGATCAACCTCGTGACGTGAAAGGCACGGCATTTTTAAGCTTTTCTCACTCGACAACACCAGACGAACAGTGGATGTATTTACCCGCACTTAAACGGGTTAAGAGAATCGCTTCACGAAATAAGTCAGGCCCTTTTATGGGCAGTGAATTTGCATTTGAAGATTTAAGTTCATTTGAAATCGAAAAATACAGCTATAAATATCTGCGAGATGAACAACTAGAGGGACAAGAAGTTTTTGTTATTGAATCAGATCCGGTTGATAAGTATTCAGGTTACACCAAACAAATATCTTGGATAGACAAAGTACATTATCGTCCTTTAAAAATAGAGTTTTATGATCGCAAAAGTAGTTTATTAAAAACGTTAACCTTTAACGACTACAAACTATATTTAGATAAATATTGGCGTGCAAATAAAATGTCTATGGTGAACAATCAAACCAATAAAAGCACTGATTTTATTACCCACAAATTGACCTTTAATACAGGGTTAACAGACAAAGACTTTAATAAAGCTACTCTAAAACGCGCAAAATAATGAAGATGATAAAACCTTACACTTTATTACCTCTGTTACTGCTATCGACTTATACGATGGCAGAAACACAAATCACGGTAAAAGCTGCGATAGAAAATCGTAGCTTTTTGCAAAGTGCCCAATATCAAGGCCAACATGATAATCAACTGTCTGCTTTTATTGAGCCAGAGATTTATTACAGTTGGAATGAAGAACAAGACAGCATAACCTTCAAGCCTTTTTATCGTTGGGACGATAAAGATGATGAACGTAGCCATGGTGATATACGAGAACTAATGTGGTTGCACGTTGGCAACGAATGGGAGTTGCGCACAGGTATTGGCATAGTGTTTTGGGGGCAAGCGGAGTCTCAACACTTAGTTGATGTTATTAATCAAACCGACTTAGTTGAAGCCTTAGACGGTGAAGATAAAATGGGTCAACCTATGATTAATCTAACCTTAGTAAAGGATTGGGGTAATCTTGATTTATTTGTTTTACCGGGATTTCGTGAGCGTACTTTTGCAGGCTTAGACGGACGACTCAGGCCTGAATTAGAAATTAAACAAAGTAAAGCTCTTTATGAATCTTCAAATGAAAATCACCATCTCGACTATGCATTTCGCTGGTCTCATACGCTTTCAGACTGGGATGTAGGGCTCTCTTATTTTAATGGTACATCGAGAGATCCCTCTTTTGTCGCCAATCAAGACGGCCAAACGATTAGTTTGTCGCCCTATTATGCGCAGATGGAACAAGTAGGTGTAGATCTATTATTAGTCTACGATGAATGGCTATATAAATTTGAAGGCATTTATCGCGACTTAAATAACCAAAATGCTTATATTGCAACGGTTGCGGGCTTTGAATATACCAATGTTGGTGTATTTGAGTCTGTGTGGGATATAGGTTGGTTGTTAGAATATCAATATGATAATAACGACGTTATTAAGCAAAATGACGAGCACAATGCACTAATGTTAGGCACTCGCATTGCCTTAAATGATGTTGACGGTACCGAAATATTATTAGGTTATGTTCTGGACCTGGATGACAGTGATACTCAAACAAGCTTTATTGAAGCTTCTAGCCGCATAAACGATAACTGGAAATGGCGCCTAGACGCTTGGTTTATATCAAGTGAAACGCCAAGCAATAACCTATATAGCGTCAAACAAGATGATTATGTACAGGCAAGCTTAGAATATTATTTCTAAGCTATTTAGTACGCAGGTTATCTCTGATTAAGCTAAGCTAGATTGTGTGTCTTGCTTAGCTTTTTTATTTATAAGCATCAGAGTAATAAGAAGGAAATAATAACAATGAAAGTAACCGCATTTGCAGCATCATCGAGTAAACAATCAATCAATAAAAAACTGGTGAATTATACTGCAAACTTAATCAATGGTGCTGAAATAGACTTGCTTGATCTTAATGATTACGAGCTCCCCTTATTTAGCCAAGATAAAGAACAAGAGCTTGGTCAACCAGACTTAGCCAAAACGTTTTTAGCTAAAATCGCGCAATGTGACGCCTTAATCATATCTTTTGCTGAGCATAACGGTTGTTATACCGCCGCCTATAAAAATATCTTTGATTGGTGTTCTCGCATCAACAATAAAGTCTTTCAACAAAAACCTATGTTATTGCTGTCCACTTCTCCTGGAGGGCGAGGTGGGCAAAGTGTATTAAGCTTAGCAGAAAACTCCGCCCCATTTTTTGCAGGCAATGTTAAAGCGAGTATGGCGATTCCAAGTTTTCATGAAAACTTTGATACCGATAAAAATTGTTTAACCAATGAAGATATACAACAAAAACTACTAGATGCCATTCAACTTCTAATTAGTGACGTTTAAGGAACCCTTAAATTTGAGCACTTAATACTTTGCCATTGCTGATATTCAGTGGCATATTTTTCTTGCCATACTATTGCTGCCTGCTCCTGGGTATAACCATCAACAGCAAGAAGTGCGGCCGCTTCTGCAATCATTTCGTTAGTAAATTGAAGGTGTTTTAATATTTGATAAGCGCATGGCCATTGTGACTTTAACCCTGGCCATGCTGCCTTTTTAAGCCAACCACGTCTTGATTTAGTGCATGCTTGTTGTGCGGTACCAACTTCATCACCAGAACATTTTGTCTGCCCATGGGGAAAGTCAATAAAATGCCCCTTTACCCTGACGTCTGTCCAGTTAGGCGTCCAATTAAGCATGACAATTGGCATTTCACTCGCAAGTGCTTGTTCAAGTCGATGCCATAAAAATTCATCAGAAGGATCACGTTTAATAATAAAGTTTAAACCTAAACTACGAATAAGCTCAGCGTCACCATAATCCCAAGGACCTGCGAAATAAACTCCTTTGCCATTAGAGCTGTGTTTGGCAAATATTGACGCACATTGATTAAGCGCTTGCCAACTAGGTAAATCAGGACAGAGTTGCTGTACATGCTCTGGATACCACCACTCTTCTCTAACTTCTGCGTGATGTGCTCCCATATCAAGGACTTTATTTGAGTTTACTAAAGGTTCAAACACCTTAGCCATCGACGGTTGCCAAACCTCCAATTGAACATGCACAACTCCGCGCTGTAATGCTCCCCATTGATCGTCAACATTTATCGCTTGGTAAGAAACGGCTATCCCTTTGTTTTTAACTAGATTACCAAATACATGAGATAATACGCGCTGACTGCTCCACTCATTAATCGGGATGATCAATTGTTTTTTGACGTCGACATCAGCACGAGCTTGGTTGTAAACAACCAGTACAATATTCAGTATTAAACAATAAAAATAAAAGCGCATAACTACCTATGGTCACATAATCGCAAGCATGATACCTAATTTGCAACGATATTTCTCTCATACAATAGTCCAATAAAGAAAATGACGGTACTGATAAATTACTAAAGGCTATCGAGAGTTTTTGTTAACTACCTTGTTTTTAAAGATTTATTTGAATCATTTTTATTGAGCACTATGTTCCTATAAACTAGTTATTCGTAACAGATTCATTTTGATTTTTTACTAATAAGTCACTCACATATCCGATTACGCACGAGCAGTTGCTGTTGCCATGTATCCTTCCGCGCCTTTGGAAAAAGTTAGGTGATGAGTAATACACTTTAATACGTCACGTACATCATGACTAACAAAGAGCATGTGAGTATTGCTGCGCTCGGCAATATAATCGACTAAGGCTAAAACTTTTTCACGATTTTTATTATCAAGCCCTTGGCAAGGCTCATCCAAAATCAACACAAGTGGTAACTTAACTACCGCACGAGCAATTAATACCAGTCTTTGCTCGCCGTATGAAAGCTGGCTAAAAGCCAGCTGCTCTTTATTTTCTAAACCTAATAATAACAACCACTCTCTCGCGATATTAAGTTGGTGTCGACTAGGCGCATCATATAAGCCAATACTGTCAAAAAAACCTGATAAAACTGTTTGCAATAAGTTAGTTGAGACACGATAGTCTCGATGCAATTGTGCGCTGACGACACCGTAATGTCGCTTTATATCCCAAATCGACTCGCCACTGCCTCTTTGTACACCAAATAGTGATATCTGTTGACCATAAGCCTTAGTGGGGTTCTAGGGATTTTCCCCTCTAAAGTAACATAAATCGCCACAACCCTCGCAGTTAATGGCTTGTGGAGCTGGGTTACCTTTCATTTTAGACTTCATTTTCAACAATAGGCCTAGTTATTTCCTGTAAATCAGGTAGTTTGCGGTTACTAGCGAACTGATAAGTGCCGCTCAGATTAATGTTCTGCCATGCAACGGGTGATACTTGTCGAGTTATTGCTGCTTTTTCCTCGTCACCAACTTCTTCAAAGTGCAGTAATAGATGACTTAGGATCATCGAGTTAAAGTAGATAATAGCATTTGCCGTCAAACGGGCACACTCGTTCCAGACGACTATTTCTGATTCGTTTTTTCCACGGAACTGGTCACGATTGACCGATGCAATAGCTCGCCTGAGGAAATGCCAGGCTTCGCCTCGGTTCAGTGCTCGTTGAACATATTGGCGCAGACTTGCATCATCAATATAATCAAGTAAATATTGGGCTTTGATGAGCCTATTATATTCCGTTAATGCTTGTAATATAGGGTGTCTAGATGGATAACCAGATAATTTGCGTACTAGCAATGCCTGTGTTGTGCGTTTTTCTTGAAGGGATAACACAATACGCTGAATATCCTGCCAGCCTTCTTCAATCACATTCATTTTTATCGGCTTTTTCAGCGCCAGATGCGTGTTTCCGTCGTCGCTTTCAGTTACGTTAAATAGGTCATTGATCACACTGGTGAACTGAGCATACCTAGGCGCAAAACTATAACCGCATAAATCCAATAAGGCATAATTAACATGATTAACACCATGGGTGTCGGTTGAGAGGACATCTGGCTTAAGATCACTAGTATTAGATTGTAGTAAGTCGTAAATATAATGGGACTCATGCTCATTAGATCCTATGATACGGGCATTTAACGCACTATGATTGGCAACTAACGTCATGGCCGTAATACCTTTGTTGGTGCCGAAGTATTTCGAGGAGTAGCGAGTTTTAAAAGTCTCAAGGTGAGTTTCAAATTTTTGCCCATCGGTACTGGCGTGCAGGACGTCTTCTTGGATGTGATAGTGGCGGAAAATAGGGAGTGCCGCTACTGCGTTATTGATGATATCACTAGCCTCTTGCAAGGTTTCAGGCCTAATATAATTAGCTTGTATAGTGCTTAGATGCTCATAACTGCGATCAGATATTTGTGCCATCCCATATACGCCGCGATGTGTCGCATTCGCAATTAGAATAGCCAATAAATCATCCTGATTGGCGCCTACTTGTTTTTGTATTGGCAGCACGTGTGCGAAGCATTGCATAAAGTTGGTTTCTTGTTCAACATAACGCAACACATCAGCAATACTGACGGGGATCATTTGTTTAAAGAAAGGGTTGTTGACAAGTGATTGGGAGCCTTTAACTGGCAGTCGCCATCGTGTGCCACTTCGGCTCTTCATGATCACATTGCGGTTATCACCATTATCAATGTGACGAGCAACATCTTCTAGGGATGTTGTTAAGCGTATTTGTTTTACTTGCAGTAGCTTCTGAATCGGCTGCTTTAGCTTTTCCAATGTTGATGATGCCAATAGATCAGGCTGTATTGACGATGCAATTAAGTCGTCTTCTAGCGCACGATATTTAGTGACGTTTGATAAGTAAATTCGACCATTAAGCCGAGAAGCCAGTTGACGGTAAAGCAACCATTCGTATCGCTGTGGATGAACAACATCCTTGTTAATTAACCATGGACGATGTTTTTGTTGGATAAGTGTACTATCCATTGTTTGCAATGTATTACCTGCTAATAGTTCTGTTTTTGTGGTTTTGAGCTGGGTCACTAATGCTTCTGAGCCTTTACCTGCTTGGCATTCAAGACATAGAAACACGGGCCTTAATAACTGCTCAATTAACCCGTTTTGATCATCATAATATTGCCATTGATATTCTTCTACCGTGCGTTTTTGCTTTTTTAAGTACAGGCATAGCGTTTCTATATCTTGGTTATTCATTACACTTAATGCTTGTTGCCTAACCGTTGCAAATGGTTGATTATCGTCGATACTGTCATCAACAAACAGATGCAGTAATTCTGCGGCTTTGGTGACATTGTCTGCAGCTGACCTCCATGAGTCAAACACTGCCTGTTGGGCAAACGCATGCGCAGCTTCTTGTTGTTTACGGATATGATGAATAAACCCATCAGCCAATCGCTCTAGGCTTTGCCGTATGCGTTGAGTCAGAAAACACAGCAACCATAGGTGTTGCTGTGGACGCTTAAAGCGTTTTAGTTTACTGCCATAATAATCCACCATTTCACCGAAGTGTTGTTGGTTTTTAGACGATAAGGCTAAGCCCTTAACAGCATTATCAATCTGTCTTGTATAAGGCTGTAACTGATGATACACCGTCAGTTCTTTTTTTAGCTCTGTCACCATAACGCTTTTTGCACCGGCTCGAAGCTGGCTTAAGGAGAGCCCATCTTTGTCATCGATAATAGTATTTAGAAATCCGTGTAGTTCAGATGAAACATGAATACGAAGCTTATTATTTAACGCCTTCTTGACCTGTTGGATAACACGACTGATAAGCTTTTGTAAGACAGTATATTTAGGGATGGCAATTCTATGCGTTGCTAGATATTCAGCGGCTGCATCGAATAGATAACGAGGCTCAAGCCAAGCTTTGCCGACCATAACAAGATGTTCGTACAGCGGCGCAAAGTGCAGACTTTCGTCCCATTTCTGATAGTTTAATAACCTCAGTATTCTTTGATATATACGGTCACGCTGCATCTTATTAATGCTGAAAGGCCTGATCCCTTTGCCTCCTTGAACTTGCGTTGAAATAAACTGCATATCGTCAAAGATGAGGTTAAAGCTAGGTGAAAGAATCACAGGCTTAGACTTAAAATACCCTAATAACGCAATGAAATAGCATCGGTGGTTCCTTAGGCGAATACTTTTCAACTCTGTTAACTCGATCTCGTTTGGCGTAAAATACAATCGTTGTTGTTCAAGTGATAATAGCGGCGGAGAATATAGATCAAGCTGCTCAGCTTTGGTAAGAATTGATAGTTCGTTTTTTATAGCCATAGGAATTAAATTAAGTTTAAGGGGTTGTTAACCTCATAATTTGCCATACTTTGGAGAAGTAACCCACCTTTGTATGCCTTTAAATATGGTGAGTATGGCGATTTATGTTACTTTAGAGGGGAAAATCCCTAGAACCCCATAGTGGAATTGCTCTACCGCAGTGCGGCAAATCATGCGGTTAAATTTCCGCATGATTTGCAGAAAGTAAATGCCAATCAGCC
>Ga0163180_10001885_pt1 | contig 11791 bp, 9 predicted proteins | sample AtlANTMetagenome_2_FD_109647 | JGI IMG/M metagenome (GOLD analysis project Ga0163180, IMG submission 109647) | Marine eukaryotic phytoplankton communities from the Atlantic Ocean - Atlantic ANT 4 Metagenome | ecosystem: Environmental > Aquatic > Marine > Oceanic | place: North Atlantic Ocean...
AGTCCGGGATTAACTTCTTCGTACTCATTAATTTCACTATGGAGTAAATTTTTATTATCTTTGTATAAATTCGTATGACTTTTTCTTAGAATTGATTCTTTAAATTTGTAAACATCTAAAAAATTTATTTTTGAAAGATTTTTAGGACTGTTATTAAGGTCATCTTTTTCAATAATTCCTATCTCTGCAAGATATGTTAAATCAATTAATGCAAAATTTCCTAATTTAGATGAGCTGCTTGAGTAGGGAGAAAATTGAATATTATCTGTTGGACCAAAAGGAAGGACTTGCCAGATTTTCACACCTGTTTCTTCTAAAAAATCAATCCATTCATAAGCATTTTTCCCAAAGTCTCCAATTCCATGACCCCCAGGAAGTGCTGTTGGGTGAAGTATTATCATGCTTGATCTATCTATATCCAAATCTGCTCCATTTTCCCTATGTTGCTATATAATAACTGGCTAATATGTAATTTGTTGGATTTAATATGGTAGAAACACATAATGTAGAATTTGCTGATGACGATATTGATGGTCAAAAAATCGTTTTTTTTGATGGCAAATATCACGAAATTGAAGATGTTCATATTGGCAATTATGATTTTCGATTTAATTTTAATGATAAAAAATATTTTTCTATTAATTCAGAAAATGTAGTGACAATAAGGATTCACACTGAACCAAGAATAAATCAAGTGTGGCTTTTATTAGAAAACCCAGAACTTAACCCAATTGAAATGAAAAAAATAGGAGACACTGAAAGATTTATTTATTGGGAAATAGCTATTCCTCTGGAGTCAGAAAGCTTTAAATTTTCATTCGCCGGTGTAAATGATAAAAATGCTGGAATTTATTTCGGCACTAGTGGTATAGCGAACTTCATATCTCCTTCAGAAAAATGGGTATTTAATAAAAATGATTTTTTGATTCATGAGATACCTGACTGGGTATTTGGAGGAGTGATGTATCAAATATTCCCAGATAGATTTTGTAATTCAAAAGAAGAATTAAATAAAGAGGGTACAGTTCCTTGGGGAAGTGTCCCAAAAAGATTAGAACATCAAGGTGGTGATTTATATGGAGTAATAGAAAAACTCGATTATTTAAAAGATCTAGGTGTAAATATTGTATATCTAAATCCTATCTTTCTTTCTACAAGCATCCATAGATACGATACTTGGGATCATAAAAAAGTTGATCCGACACTAGGTGGAGATGATGCATTAAGAGAATTAGTAGACAAAGCTCACGAAAAAGAGATGAAAATAATTTTAGACTGTTCGTTAAATCATTTTCATCCTCAAAATTACGCATTTCAGGATGTGATTAAGAATGAAGGAAAATCAGAATATGCAGATTGGTTTACAGTATATGATTATCCGGTGAGATTAAAATATCGTCCACATTTACTTTCAAAAACACACAAGGTTGGTTGGGACGGAGAAGAAGATCAGTATAAAACATATTTAGAAGACATCACTTTTAAAGAAACTAATTTGGAAGTTGAGATAGTGGAAGATGACGGCCCTATTATTGAACCAACTTTTAAAGCTTGGTGGGGTGTTCCAGATATGGTAAAAGTTGATATGACTTCAGAAGGTGCAAGAAAATGGGCCCTCGATGTTGCTAGGTATTGGGTAAAAGAATTTAATATTGACGGATGGAGAATGGATGTAGCAAAAGAAATTGACTTAGCCTTCTGGACAGAATTTAGGAGTGCAACAAAGACAGAAAAAAAAGATATTTTACTTTTTGCAGAAATATTTGGTGACACATCCTTATGGCTTCAAGGAGATAAATTTGATTCTCCAATGAACTATTCATTTAGAGAATTAATGAATGATTATTTTGCTCATACTTCTATTAGTTCTAAAGAATTCGCAGAAGAGCTTGTTGGATTGTACACAATGTATTCTTTTGAGGCACTATCTTCCTGTCAGAATTTACTTAGCTCACATGATGTAAGACGTTTCCTAAATAGATCTGAAAATAATGTAGGTGCTTTAAAAGCAGCAATGTTCATGCAGGCTACATTCCCAGGAGTAGCTGGAATATATTATGGAGATGAGATTGGCCTTAATGGAGGAGACGAGCCTTCAAATAGAGAAGCTTTCCCATGGCACGATGAAAGCTCTTGGGATAATGATTTAAGACTATGGGCTAAAGATCTAATGAATTTAAAATCACAGCTTACCCCATTAAAAAAAGGTAAATTTGAACTTATTGGCTATTCAGAGACAGCAGTAGCTTTTAGAAGATATTTTGAATCAGAGTCATTAATTTGTGTAATAAATAGAGATTCTTTACTTAAAGAATGGAAAATTGAGACTGACTCTAATGAAATTGAGTTTATTTGGGGACATGAGGAAGTAAAATATAAAAATAATGAAATAGTTATTAAAAATCTTGCTCCCTATTCTGGAGTAATATTTAAAGAAATTGGTTAGTTAATTTCATAATTTTAAATTATTATTTTATATATATAAATTTAGGGGAAATATGACAAATGATTTACATTCGTTTCTTAAAGATCAAGAAAAAGAGATTACAAATGCTATTGAAGGTAAAACTTTAATTGATTATATAAATAGAAATGCTGAAGAATATGGTAATTATCCAGCACTAAATACACCTGCAAATAATGAATATTCTGCTTGGGATTCAATGTCATGGTCTGAATTGAGAGATGAAGTAAAAAACTTGGCTTCTGGGATGATAGATCTTGGATTAAAAGTAGGGGACATGGCTTTCATCATGTCTAATAATGTTAAAGAACATAATATTGCAGACTTAGCAATTGTATATAGTGGAGCTACTCCCTCAACAATTTATAAACAATTAAAGTCTGGACAAATTGAATATGTGGCAAATTTAATGGAAGCAAAGATAGCAGTGGTTGGTGATCTTGAATTATTTGAAGAAGTTGATGCTGCAAGAAAAAACAGTCCAAAATTAGAATATATAGTTTTAATTGATGGATATGAAGAAGTAAAAGATAGGGATTATGTTGTTAGTTACCACGAACTAATACAGAAAGGTTCAGAGATTAATCAACAAGACCAATCAAAACTTCAAGCTGCTATTGATTCAGTAACACCAGAATCATTGGCATGTTTAATCTTTACTTCAGGTACTACTGGAAATCCAAAAGGTGTAATGATAACCCATAAAAATGTTCTATGGACTATCCAAAGTTTATTTTCGGAAATGATACCAGCTTCTAACTTCCCGCGAATAGTCTCGTACCTACCAATGGCACATATTGCGGCAAGAGCTGGAGATCATTACCAAGCAATTTATAGAACAGGCCAAATATTTCCTGTTCCTCAGCTAGAAGATATGGCTGCTGCCCTTCCTACAATTCAACCGTCGGTATTTATAGCTGTACCAAGAGTTTGGGAAAAATTCCAAGCTGGTCTATTAAATAAAATTAATGAGTCTGATAAGAAAGACCTGGCGTTGAAAGCCATTGACAATGCATTGGAGAGAGTTGAATATGAACAAAGGGGAGAGAGTGCTCCACTTGGAGTTAGGTTAAAAGATGCCTTATTCAAAAAACTTGTTTTTAAAAAATTTAAAGATGGACTTGGAATTTCTAATACTGAATATTTTGTAACTGCTGCTGCAGCAATGAATCCAGATTTACAAAAATGGTTTCATGCTATAGACATAAATGTAACTGAAATATATGGTATGACAGAAAATACTGGACCTACAACAATCGGTGTTGCTGAAAATGCACAAGAATTCATAACTGCAAAATTGAAATCTAACGGTGTTAAGGTACCTAAAGTATTAAATCCAATCGGAAAAGTAGGTATACCTATAGCTGGAACTGAAGTAAAAATACTTGATGACGGAGAGTTATTACAAAGAGGTAATCATGTTTCTCAGGGATATTACAAAGCTGAAGCAGAAACGAAAGAATCTTTTGATTCCGAGGGTTGGCTTCATACTGGTGATTTAGCTGAAATTGATGAAGATGGATATGTAAAGATTATTGGACGAAAAAAAGAAATACTTATTACTTCTGCAGGAAAGAATATTGCCCCTGTTGAAGTTGAAGATTTAGTAAAACCACATCCGTTAATAGGTCAAGTATGCGTTGTTGGAGATGGTAAAAAATATCTAACAGCACTTATTGTTCTTGATGGTGATGGTGGAGCAGAAAAGTGGGCAGAAGATAATGGTGTAAGTTATGATATAACTTCAATGTCAAAAGATGAAAAAGTGATTTCAGCTGTTCAAGAACAAGTCGATCTTGCAAATAGTAAAGTTGCACAAGTTCAGCAAATAAAAAAGTTTACGATTTTAAAAAATGAGTGGACTGATACAAGCGGAGAGCTTACTCCAACATTGAAACTAAAGAGGAATGTAATAGCTGAAACATATAATGATGAAATTGAATCTATGTACAAGGAGGATTAAAGATGGCCCAAGTATCATTTGAAGATAAAACTGTAATAGTAACTGGAGCTGGAAATGGCCTTGGAAAGTCATATGCCCTTGAATTTGCTAAAAGAGGTGCAAATGTAGTTGTTAATGATTTAGGAGGTTCTGTTGATGGTTCAGGCTCTGGAAGCTCTCCAGCAGATGAGGTTGTAGAAGAAATTAAAAATAATGGTGGGAATGCAGTTGCAAATTATGATTCAGTTGCCACAAAAGAAGGTGGAGAGGCAATAGTTAATTCTGCAATTGAAGCTTATGGAAGTCTTCATGCTGTTGTTAATAATGCCGGAATACTGAGAGATAAAAGCTTTGCAAAAATGACGGAGGAAGATTTTAATGCCGTACTTGATGTCCACCTAAAGGGAACTTTCTTTGTCTGTCAACCAGCTTTTATTCATATGAAAGAAAATGGATATGGACGATTTGTAAATGTAGCTTCTCCATCAGGATTATTTGGAAATTTTGGACAGTCAAACTATGGGGCTGCAAAAATGGGTATTGTCGGCTTGACGAACATTATTGCAATTGAGGGCGCTAAATATAACATAAATGCAAATGTTCTTGCTCCTAATGCAACAACAAGAATGACAGAAGAATTATTTGGAGAAGAGTTTGGTAAATTGTTCAAAGTCGAGCAGGTCACACCTTTAGTTGTATATCTTGCATCAGAAGCATGTGAAACAACTCATGAAATATTTTCAGCAGGTGCTGGTAGATATGCAAGAATTGGTATTAATACTCATGTAGGATACGTAAATCCAGATGCTACAGCTGATGATATTTCAGAAAATATTGAGGACATAAGAACGATTAAAGATGGTATATATCCTATGAATAACGCTGATGAATTAGTAATAATACAAAAAGCTTTACAAGGAGAATAAAGGTGTCAGATACAAAAACAGATACAAGCAACCCAGAACTGTTAGTTAAAGAAAAGTTAGATGAACTTATTAGTTTTAGAAACTCAACTGAATCAATGCATGAATTTTGGGCAAAGCAATACGATCTTGGTTTAGCCTGGGTCCAATTTCCTACCGGTACTGGAGGATTAGATCTAAATCCAAATTTTCAATTAATGATAAATGAAACATTAAGAAAAGAAGGTATATCAATTAACAATAGAATTGCAAATATTCTTGGAATAGGTATGGGAGCTCCTACAATTGCAGAATTTGGAACAGAAGAACAAAAAAACAAATATCTTAGACCTATGTTTGCGGCTGAAGAAATATGGTGTCAAATGTTTTCAGAACCAGGTTCTGGCTCAGACTTGGCAAGTCTATCAACAAAAGCTGTAGATGATGGAGATGGATATATAGTTAACGGTCAGAAAGTATGGACTACATTAGGGCATTTAGCAAAATGGGGACTATTAGTTGCTAGAACAGACCCAAATGTCCCTAAACATAGAGGTTTAACATTCTTTATCGTTGATATGGAATCTGAGGGTGTAGAGGTTAGGCCTTTAAGACAGATTACAGGTGAGGCTGAATTTAATGAAGTTTATTTTACAGATGTAAAAATTCCTAAAGAAAATGTTTTAGGAGAAGTCGGAGATGGTTGGAGAGTCTCATTAGCAATATTAATGAATGAAAGAGTAGCAATCGGGGGTAATGTAAGAGAAAGAGGAGCTGGAGCTCCAGGACATCTCGTTCAACTATGGAAAGATAAAGGCCTAGACGATCCAGTTATAAAAGATCAGTTAATGGAGTTATGGATACAACAAGAAGCAGTCAGATTAACTAATTTAAGAGCAACACAACTTAGAGAAAAAGGAACTCCTGGTCCCGAAGGCTCAACAAGTAAATTACATGAAGCCGAGATAAATAAGGCATCATATGAGTTTGGCATGGATATGCTTGGAAATGACGGACTTTTATTCCCAAGGGGCTATGCATTATCACAGCCAGAATTAAATTTTGATAATGATTCTTTTGGATTTACAGATACTCAGAGTTTATTTTTAAGAGCTAGAGCTAACTCTATAGAAGGTGGTACATCAGAAATAATGAGAAATATTATTGCTGAAAGAGTTCTTGGTTTACCAAGTGAACCAAACCTTGATAAAGAAAAAGCTTGGAAAGATATTCCTAGATCTTAATTTTCAATTACTAGACAAAATTTTCCGGAATTAACTCTAATTTTTAATAAATTTGTATTTGTAACATTTCTTAATGTTTTTGACGATCCATAATCAATATTCTCATTTTTAATATTCCATCTAGCACCATTTATTGAAACACCTTCAAGAGAAGATAAAGGAATTAAACTAAATACTTTTCCACTATCAACATTTATTATTTCTGAATTTGTAAAGATTATATTTTTATCAGCCTGTTTCCATTCAATGTATTCTTTTGTGTGAAATGCTGAAAGCGTAAGTAGGTTGCCAAAAAGATGGTCTAATTCTCCTGACTCTCCTCCAATGATTGTAATATTTTTATAGTTATTTATTTTTAAATAATTCAAAGCAAGTTCAAAATCAGTTTTATCTTTATCCACTTCATAACTTATAATTTCAGCTTTATCTTTTTTTGCTCTATTTAGAGTTTTTGAATTAATTGAATCTAAATCACCAATTATTAGATCAGGAATTAAAAACAATTTATATAAATATTCTGTTCCAGAATCAACGCCTATAACATAGTCATATTTTTCTAATTTATCTCTACTTATTGAGCATTCACCCGCAAGAGAAACAATAACATTTTTCATTTTAAATATTTGCACATATCTAGTTCTTACTATCATTAAGTATATGACTGATGAATTTAAATTTCATATTGGAGATACAGCAGTAGAGAAAATTCTTGAGCTTAAAGATCAAGAACCTGGAGATAAAGATTATGCTCTTTTTCTTCAAATAGATGGTGTTCATGAAAATCAATTCACTTATGACTTAAGCTTTCTTGATTTAGAGGCTGTTAAGTCTGATGATAAAAGAGTAGATTTCAAAGACTTAGCAGTTGTTATCGCTAATAAAGATATAGAAAATTTTAACGGTGCAAGCTTAGAGATGTCAGACGATCCAGCTGTTCCGGGTTTAACAATGGACAATCCAAATACTCCAAGTCCTGCAATGTTTGGCAATCCAGACGATTTGCCTGAATTAAAAGGTGAACTAGCTGAAAAAGTACAACAAGTTTTAGAGAATCAAATTAATCCAGCTATAGCATCACATGGAGGTGCAGCCCAATTGGTTGGAGTAGAAAATCAAGATGTTTATTTAAGACTAGGTGGAGGTTGTCAAGGTTGCGGAATGGCACAGGTTACCCTTCAACAGGGTATAGAAGCTTCTTTAAGGGAAGCTATTCCTGAAATAGGAAATATTATTGATGCAACTGATCATGCATCTGGTGAAAACCCTTATTTTGAATCTACATCGCATTCACATTAATTAAAATTTAATTACAGTCTTTCCAATATTTTTTCTATTAAGAAAGTTTTCTAAAGCCAGTGAAGTATCTTCAAGACTAAATACATTCTTAGGGACAATATCTAATTTATTTTCATTTACATATGAAATGAGTTCTATAAAATCTTCTGCAGTTTCATTAGGATACGTATTGGTCCATCGACCCCACCAGACGCCAACTATTGATACTCCTTTTACAAGCGTTAAATTCAGAGATATCTTTGGTATTGATCCATTGGCAAATCCAATAACTAAATGTCTTCCATTAAATCCTGTTGCACGCAATGCTTGCTCAGAAGCTTCTCCTCCAACTGGATCCATTACAATATCAACACCTTTTCCGTCAGTTAAACTTTTTGCTGTTTCTTTAAGATCTTGTTGGTCATATCTGATGACTTCATCAGCTCCTAGGCTTTTTACATAGCTTTCTTTTTCATCAGACCCAACTGCACAAATTGTTTTCAAACCCATTACTTTTGCTAACTGAATTGAAGCAGTCCCTATCCCACCTGATGAACCTAGGACTAAAAGTGTTTCACCTTTTTTAGCATTAGCTCTTCTTTTAAGAGCATAATAAGTTGTCCCATAATTTATTGGCAAGCTAGCTCCAGCAAGAGAATCAAAATCATCATTTACTGGAATTACTAAATTTTTGTTTAAAGATACAAATTCAGCAAAACCCCCAACTGGTGGTAAACCTATAACTTTTGAACCAACTGGAAGCTCAACATCCTTACCTTTATCTTCAATTGTTCCACATACTTCGTTTCCAGGTGTAAATGGAGGGTCAAGCACGATTTGATATTTTCCTTGTACTAATAAAGCATCAGGAAAGTTAACACCTGCAGCTTCAACTTTTATTAAGACTTCATCGTCTGCAATAGAAGGTTTTGATAGTTCTTTTATTTCTAGAAGGTTAGGTTCACCTAATTTTGTACATACAATTGCCTTCATATTCAATCCCTCTCTTTGACTCCAGATAATTTTTTAGCAAAATCTTTTTTTTCTTCTATATCAACTCTTCTTCTTATTTGTACTCTTTGTGCCTGCGGAGATCCTGCACCATGCATAGATTCTGTTAGATAAGCTACAGCATTTCTTCCAAGAGTCATATTTTCAATCAATCTTAATATTTTTACTCTATCCTCTGCGTTGATATCATCTTTTCCTTTTAGATACTTTTTTAAATCTTCTGCCATTTCACCTTCATTAAAATCAACACCTGACGGCATTGAACCTACTAAACCACCAGCTAAATCTTGGGCAAGTCTTCCTATTTCGTATGTTTCCTTAGTAACATGCTGCTTGCATACATTTGCTAATAAATCATCATTAATATAATTTCCTGATTTTGTTTTAAAACCCTGAAGTGATGAAGCTATTCCGGTTGCATAGATTGTTTCATTTAGCTTGTTCATTTCAACAATTTTTTCTTTAATGTGTGATGCATTTTCTACACCGTTATATTCAGCAATAGTTGCTGCAGCCCCTATCAGTACATCACCAACTCCAGCTTTACAAACATATGATCTTCTATGGTATGTTGTAAATCTCTCTACAAGCATTGCTGCATAGTCATATTCACCATTCATAAAAATATATTCGTTAGGGATGAATACATTATCAAAAATTACCATTGCTTCTTGCCCTGCAAAATATTTATTTCCAACATCATATTCACCAGGCTCCATACTCCTTGTATCACAAGACTGCCTTCCGTAGATATATGTTATTCCTTCAGCATCTACAGGAATAGCTCCAACTATTGCATAATCTTTATCATTTTCTGACAATCTAAGAGTTGGCATTACAACCATCCAATGAGAATTTATACAACCAGTTTGATGTGCTTTTGCTCCTTTTACATAAACGCCCTTCTCATTTCTATCAACTATACGCAAATATAGATCTTCATCTTCTTGTTCGTGGGGTAACTTTGATCTATCGCCTTTTACATCTGTCATTGCACCTCCAATAACTAAATTGTATTTGTGCATCTCGGTTAAAAATTTAATAAAATTGTGATGATAATTTGTTTTATATTTTTCATCAATTTCATAAGTTACGGAATGTAATGCATTGAAGGCATCCATACCCACACATCTCTGAAAACATGTACCAGTAAGTTGTCCAAGTTTCCTTTGCATTTTATTTTGAAGAAATAAGTCTTCGTTGTTTTCAGCAATATGTAAAAATCTATTTATAGATTCTCCAGTATAAGGAGACTTAGCAGTTGCTAATTCAGGTTCTTTAACTGCCAAATCGTAAGTTTCAGCCATCGCTTCAATACTTGGTTTTATAATTGGATGAGTTAAAGGGTCTTTAACCAATTCACCCATTAAATATATTTTTAAATCCCTATTAGATATTGATTCTAAATAGGTTTCTTTATTAGAAATTTTATCCATATAATATTATAGAATTTGTTAACAGGCGAAGGCTTCCTAAAGTTTAAAATTAATTATATAACTTCAAACAATCCTGCAGCACCCATTCCACCGCCAACACACATAGTTACTACTACATATTTAGCGCCTCTTCTTTTACCTTCCATAAGTGCATGCATTGTCATTCGTGCGCCAGTCATTCCATATGGATGACCAATTGAAATTGAACCTCCATTAACATTGTATATTTCATTATCAATTCCAATTTGATCTCTACAATATAATGCTTGAACTGCAAATGCTTCATTTAATTCCCAAAGTCCAATATCTTCTACATTTAAATTAAACTTTTCTAATAAATTTGGAACTGCATAAACTGGTCCAATTCCCATTTCTTCAGGTGCTAATCCAGCAACAGTCATTCCTCTATAATAACCTAGTGGGTCAAGGCCTTTCTTTTCAGCTACTTTAGCTTCCATAACAACAACTGAGGCTGAACCATCTGAAAGCTGAGATGCATTTCCAGCTGTTATAAATTTACCTTCTCCATACACAGGCATCAGAGATGATAGGCCCTCTATATTTGTTTCTGGTCTATTGCCTTCATCTTTTTCTAAAACAACTTCCTCTTCAGAGACTTCTCCAGTTTCTTTATCTTTAACTAACTTTGTTGTAGTAGTTGAAATTACTTCATCAGCATAGATTCCAGAATCTTGTGCTGCAGCTGTTCTTAGTTGACTTTGAAGTGAATATTCGTCTTGGCTTTCTCTACTTACAGTATATTTTTCCGCCACATTATCAGCTGTTTCTATCATTGGCATGTACGCATGTTGAGCATGTTCAGTAACATTTTCATCAATTTGTAATCTCATTTCTGCTGTTTGAACTAATGAGATGGACTCAACACCACCTGCGACTACAACATCCATATTATCTGTAATAACCTGTTTTGAAGCAGTAGCTATTGCCATCATTCCAGAAGAACATTGCCTATCAATAGTCATGCCAGAAACAGTATTAGGAAGACCCGCAGCTATTCCCGCAAGCCTTCCAATATTTAAAGCTTGAGTTCCTTGTTGTTGAGCACAACCCATTACTACATCTTCAACCTCTTGAGGGTCTATTCCTGATCTATTGATAGCCTCTTTTATTGAATATGATGCGAGAGTTGGAGCAGCTGTATTGTTATAAGCTCCTCTATAAGCTTTTCCGATAGGTGTTCTAGCTGCTGATACAATTACTGCTTCTCTCATTTTATTTTCCTTTTATTCTGTTACTACATATAAAGTCAAAGGCTCAGCTATAGCAGCTGGTTTATCTTTTCCTTCAATCTCTATTGTAGCAGTATGCTTTGTTAACCATCTTCCGCCTTTTTTGTCCTGAACTTCAGTAAGAACAAATCTTCCACGTATCTTACTGTCAACTGGTACTGCCTCCATAAAGCGAACTTTATCGAGACCATAATTAATTGCCATTTGCATATTTTCAGGCATAACAGTGTTATCAGCTGATAGATAAGACAACAAACTTAAAGTTAA
>Ga0163180_10001888_pt1 | contig 11779 bp, 4 predicted proteins | sample AtlANTMetagenome_2_FD_109647 | JGI IMG/M metagenome (GOLD analysis project Ga0163180, IMG submission 109647) | Marine eukaryotic phytoplankton communities from the Atlantic Ocean - Atlantic ANT 4 Metagenome | ecosystem: Environmental > Aquatic > Marine > Oceanic | place: North Atlantic Ocean...
CCAGAAGAAGTATCTAGGGCGGGAGGTCAGGGCCTGGAAGGTTAAGTTGCAACCACGGGAGAATCACTGGGATACCAGGGGGGAACTCGAAATGCCTGTGAGTCGCGCAGGGGCCTATATTCTCAAGGCCACCGCTGGGAAAGGGAACAGCTCATGGATTGTGGTGTGGATCAGTGATACGGCCCTCATTTCGCATCAACTCAGGGAAGGTAAGCTGTTTTATCTCGGGGAAAGCAGAGCCGGGGCGCCCCTTGGTGGTGAGTTGGAGTTCTTCGGATACCGGGTGGAGCGCAGGAAGGGAGTGGGCGCAGTCCTCAGGAAGTTTGAGGTAAAGACCAAGAGGGTAAGACGGAAGGTGGGTGCAGACGGAGCGGTGATCCTGGAGAGGAATGTGCTGGATCAGGATTACCAGTGGATGACGGTGGGGCGGAGTCTGGAGGGGGGACGCGCGCTGATGGGGTTTCAGCATCAAGGGTGGCATGATTTCAGGTGGCAATCGCTCAACCAGTCGAAGAGCTATGGGATTACTGACCGACCGGTTTACCGCCCGGAGCAGAAGGTGCACCTGAAGTTCTGGAGCAGAACGGCCCGGCATGATCTGGATGAGGCCTCGCTCTTTGCCAACCGGGAGTGCTCGATTGAAATTCGTCATCAGAACAAAGGAAAGGTGCAGGAGTTCAAGAATCTCCGGACTGATGAGTTCGGAGGGGTTGAGGCCGAGTGGGAGTTGCCGGCAGATGCACGACTGGGCATGTATCATGCAGTCATCAAGGGAGAGCTCCCCGGTGGATCGGTTCGTTTCCGGGTGGAGGAGTACAAGAAACCTGAATTTGAGGTGATGGTCGAGGCGCCGGAGGAACCGGTTCAACTCGGGGAATTGATCAAGGCTAAGGTACTGGCAAAGTATTATCATGGGGCGCCGGTAACAGAGGGCAGGGTGAAGGTGAAGGTGGAGAGATTGACTCACAGTCACTCCTGGTTTCCACAGGGTAGATGGGACTGGCTCTATGGACGGGGTTACTGGTGGTTCGGACAGGACTATCCGTGGTATCCCGGCTGGGAGGACTGGGGGTGCGTTGCCCCGGTGCCTCCTTGGTGGGGTGGAGGGCGCTGGACCCCTCCCGAACTGGTAATGGAACGGGAATTCGAGATCGGGCCGGATGGCACGGTAAAGGTGGAGATCGATACCTCAGTGGCAAAGCTTGTGCATGGGGACATGGATCATCGCTACAGCATTTCCGCGGAGGTGGTAGATTCCTCCCGGAGGACGATCCGTGGCTCTGGCAGTGTCCTGGCCGCCAGGCACCCCTATACGGCAACGGTATGGCTGAATCGAGGCTATGCCCGGCCGGGTGATACACTCGAGGCCTCGTTTTCGGCGCGGACCCTTGATGGGAAGGCGGTGCAGGTCACCGGTTCTGCGGACCTGTTCAGGGTGCAGGTGGATGAAGAGGGCAGGATTGAGGAGGAGAAGGTGAAGAGTTTCCAGTTGGAGGAGAGAGAGAAGGGGGGCGGTGAAGTGCGCTTCAAGGCTCCGGGACCAGGACAGTACCGGTTTGCGGTTCGACTTATCGATGAAAAAGGAAACAAGGAGGAGGGGGCGACCGTGTTTCTTGTTCGCAACGTCGATGATGACGGGAGCAGGAGCAGGTTCAATCCACTCGAACTGGTCCTGAACAAGAAGGAATACACACCGGGGGAAGAGGCAAGAATCCTCGTCAATACCAGGCAGAAAAACAGTGCGGTGCTGCTCTTCCTCCGTAGCAACGGAAATTCGGCGACTGAGATGCGTCCGGTACGGATCAAGGGCAGATCGAAAGAAGTGGGGCTGAAGCTGACCCGGGCGGATATTCCGAACATTCATGTGCATGCGGTCACCCTGATAAATGGAGCAGTGGTGACGGAGACCCGGCAGATTGTTCTGCCTCCCGAAAAGCGCCTCATTTCGGTGGAGGTCCTGCCTGGCAAGGAGAAGTTCAAGCCGAGGGAAAAAGCTACCCTCAAGCTGAAGCTGAGAGACGAAAATGGAGAGCCGTATCGGGGGACAACGGTAGTGACAGTTTATGATAAAAGCCTCGAGGCCATTGCGGGAGGGTCAAATGTGCAGAACATAAGGGACTTTTTCTGGAGCTGGACACGCACATTCCACGGCCATGGGATGCGTCATTCGCAGCATTTGGCGGGTCGCAATCTCAGCAAGTCCAAGGCTCCCACCATGCGGACCCTTGGTCGATTCGGGAGGGTTCTTGCCGACAAGGAAAGTGCCGTTTTCTTCAGCGGCCGTGGCATTGAAAGAAGCGGACTTCCTCAGGTGGCTGCCGACTCCCTTTCATTGGATGAGTCTGCAGATTCTCCTGCGGAGGCGCCGCTTATGAAACAGGCGGCTGGAGCGGTGGGGTTGGCAGAAGGTGGTCTTGGCAATGTTGACGTCCAGGGACGGGGAGATAGACCACAGGTCATGGTGAGATCGGAGTTTGCGGACCTGGTCAAGTGGGCAGGCTCGATTACGACCGACGAGCGGGGAGAGGCTGAAATCGAGGTGGAGTATCCCGACAACCTGACCACATGGAAAGTGAAGGCCTGGGCGCTCGGGCACGGGACCCGGGTGGGTGAGGGATCGGCGGAAGTGATCACCAGCAAGGATCTCATTGTCCGGTTGCAGGCACCACGCTTTTTCGTGGAGAGTGATGAGGTTGTCCTGAGCGCGGTGGTGCACAATTATCATGAGGAAGCGAGGGAGGTTAATGTGTCTCTTGAACTGGATGGGGGGACAATGAAGGTTTCGGGCCCCGGTTTTGCGCGGGTGATCATTCCGGCCGGGGGTGAGAAGAGGGTGGACTGGAGCGCGGTCGCGGTAAGGGAGGGAGCGGTGACGGTGCGAATGAAGGCTGTGTCTCTGGGAGGAGATGAGGTCCTTGACGCGGGAGACGATTCTGACGCGATGGAGATGAGCTTTCCCGTTTACGTCCATGGAATGCTCCGCACGGAATCCTGGAGCCGGGTTCTGCGGCGGGGAGAAGAGGCCATGACAATCGATTTCGAGGTTCCCGAGGAGCGTCGACCGGAGCAGACCCGCCTCGAGATTCGTTATTCGCCAACGGTTGCGGGGGCGATGGTTGATGCCTTGCCTTACCTCGCGGATTACCCCTATGGGTGTACGGAGCAAACGGTGAACCGCTTCGTGCCAGCGGTCATTACCCAGCGACTCCTGCAGGATATGGAGATCGACCTCAACGAGGTGAAGAACAAGAGGGTGAATCTGAATCCCCAGGAGGTTGGAGAGCCTGCGGCACGAGCGGCGCAGTGGAAACAGTGGAAGGAGAACCCGGTCTGGGACAAGGCCAGGGTAGACAGTATGGTGAGTAAGGGTGTCAAACGCCTGAGGGAGATGCAGAACAGGGATGGGGGTTGGGGTTGGTTCAGTGCCTATGGGGAGCGATCTTATCCACATACCACGGCAGTGGTGGTGCATGGTTTGACGGTTGCGAGGTCAAACGGGGCGAGGGTTCCGGATGATATGCTCCAGCGGGGAGTGTCATGGTTGAGAAAACATGAGACCGGGCAGGCGGAGATGATCCGGATGTGGGAAAGGCGTAAGAAGAAGACAAAGCAGCGGGCAAACGCCCTGGATGCCCTTGTCAGGCGAGTGCTGGGAGAGGCGGCAGTGGAGCATGAGGAGATGCTCGGGTTTCTCTTCCGGGACAAGGTCGAACTGCCTGTCTATGGGAAGTGCCTTCTCGGGTTGGAGTTGCATCGGACCGGGGATGCGGCAAAGCGAGATGCGGTAATTCGGAATATTGAGCAGTTTCTGGAGGTTGATGAGGAAAACCAGACTGCTTGGCTGGAACTGGGGAACGGAGGCTACTGGTGGCGCTGGTATGGCAGCGAATTTGAAGCGCACGCCTGGTATCTGAAGTTGCTGGCGGCTGCGAAGCCCCGGAGTCCTCAGGCAAGTGGACTGGTCAAGTATCTCGTTAACAATCGAAAGCACGCCACCTACTGGAATTCGACGCGTGACACAGCTTACTGTATCGAGGGAATCGCGGATTACCTGCGGGAAAGCGCGGAGGCTGACCCTGACATGGAAGTGGAGGTAGTTCTCGATGGGAAGGTGCTTAAGACGGTGAAAATATCGAAGGAAAACCTATTCAATTTCGACGGAGTGGCCGTGGTGGCAGGGGATGCGATCGGGTCGGGTAAGCACAAGGTGGAATTGCGGAGCAAGGGTGAGGGCTCGCTTTACGCAAATGTCTACCTGACGGTCTTCAGCAAGGAGAAGTTTATCCAAAAGGCAGGCCTCGAGGTGAAGGTGGACCGAACCCTCTATAAGCTTGTGCCCGCCAAGGCGGTTGAGGATGTGGCAGGATCGAGAGGACAAGCCCTGCGGCAGCGCCGGGAAAAGTACGAGCGGGTCAGGTTGGAGGTTGGCGATGTCGTCGAGAGCGGAGATCTTATCGAGGTTGAATTGTCAGTGGAGAGCAAGAATGACTATAGCTATCTTGTCTTTGAAGACTGGAAGGCTGCGGGACTCGAGGCGGTGGAGCTTCGTAGTGGTCACAGTCACGCGGGCGGCTTGAGCTCCTTCGTTGAATATCGCGACGAGAAGGTCGCTCTGTTTGTGAGGAGCCTCCCAAGGGGGCGGCATAATCTAAGCTATCGACTCCGGGCTGAGGTTCCGGGGAAGTTCAGCGCTCTCCCAACCAGGGCGGAGGCGATGTATGCGCCGGAGTTGCGGGCTAACTCGGACGAGATGAAGATCGTGGTGCGGGATCGAGGCAATTAGAGCGCCCGCTTCCGACTGGATGGGATCCGCCTTGAATCAATTCAAGGCGAGGCTGGCCTCGAATTCGAGGTTGGGGTCGGCTCCGCGCTTGAGGGCTTCCTGGTAGTATTTGAGGGCTTCCTTCTTCAATCCCTTGCGAAGGTAGATGACAGCAAGGTTGTAGTAGGGGTCGGAAAGAGTGGGGTCTATCTGAATGGCTGCCTTGAAATGAGTCTCTGCCTCGTCATCGAGATTTTCCCGTCCCGCAACATTCCCGAGGAATACGTAGGCCTTGGCGTTTTCGTTATCGAGGTCCACAGCGCGTCTCAGGCTCTGTCTGGAATTGCCAAGGTCGGAGAGTCGGTAATGGCAGACCCCGAGCATGAAGTGGGCGAAGGCAAGGTTGTCACCCCGGATGACAAGAGCATCGTTGAAAGAAGACACCGCGAGAGGAAGGTCCTCGTTCTTCACGTGAACCACTCCGAGGTTGAGCATGGTTTCGACATGTCCCGGGTGCTGGTCGAGAATTGACTCGAACACCTCGCGGGCTGCGAGAAAGCGACCGTTAGCGAATGCGCGCCTGGCGAGTTGATCCTTGATTGAGATGCTCTGTTGGAGGTTTTTGGAGGCGTTGGCGACTTCGTGCTGTTGAGGTCGGTCGTCAAAAATGAAATCATCGTCAATTTTGAACTCTGCAATGAGGCGGCTCTCTTCAGCGGTGAGTTGAAGCTCCTGCTCAAAGAGGCCTTGGATATTATCGACAAGAGGTCCGTCCTGTTGTCCTATCTTCCGAATTTCAGCCATGACAGCATCCTTGGCGCTTCTGCGGTGTTCCTGGATCCGAAGCTGTCGGGAGATGATGTCCCTTAGCATCTCCATTTCCTCGCGTGACTTGGGATCGGCCTTGCCGGCTTCAAGTTCACCCCCGAGTTCCGTTCCTGCGGCACGAAGACGGTCTTCCATTGCTTCGAGGCGCCTTTTCTGTGAAGCATTTTCCCGTTGAAAGTCGATCAGGCGCCCCTTGGCCTGAGCGAGATCGCGCTTGGCTTCTATGAGCTGGTCCTTTGTAGCATTGTTATCCGAGTGGAGGGTCTTGAGGCGGTCGCGAGCAGTCTTGAGGTCCCGGCCGAGGTCCATATTCTGCTTGATGAGGAGTTGAACCCGCTCGCTTTCGTTGAGCTTGAGGAGAGCAGCCATCTGATCACGTTGCAGGAGAAGGGCATCTCGTTCACTCCGCAGTTCCCGGACCTGGTCCCTGGATTCTCCGAGTTGCCTGTTTAATTGTGCGGTACGGGTTTCGAGGGCTACATACTTACGGTCCTTTTCTGCGAGGGCCTCCTTCAGGTCCTTGAGTTGTCGCCTCAAGCCTTCCACGACTTCCTTGGCTGCAGACTGCTGGACGTTAACCACTTTCTCGAGATCAGTGGCGCGCTTCTGAGCGGTGGCAGAATCATTTTTGGCAGCAGCAAGTTGAGTGAGGACCTTCTTGTGCTCGGCCCGGCTGTCTCTGAGGGCCTGAAACATGGCATCCCGTTCGCTTTCCACTTTCTGGATGCGACGGTTGAGGTCCTGGAGTTGGCCCGACACCGGGGCGCGTGCTACCCTGTCCCGTTCTTCCTCGAGTTGGCGAAGAGCTTCGCGGAGGCGCACGGCGTTCGCATCCCGGTCGGAGCGGGCTTTCTGCAGTTCACTGCGGTATTGAGAGATCTGTCTCTGGAGGGCATCCACCCTGTTCTGTTCTTCTTTGCTGAGCCGGGGGATTGCAAGGTCCGCGTTGTTTCCGGCAGGAAGATTTCCGCTCTCCACAAGGTCACCGGTTCGACTGGCGTTTCTGTTCTGCTCGGCGATGGCCTGATCGCGAATCGCGCCCATGGCCTGGGTAGTTGATTCTCTCCGGCTTTTAACAAGGTCGGGCTTGAACTCAGGATTGGAGAGGGCGACGGATTCGAAGAGTTGCCTGGCCTTGTCATAGCGGCTAAAGGCTTCGAGAAACTTTCCCTGCTTTTCCGACTTCTCGGCATCCCGCACGGTTAGCCAAGCTTGGAAGTAGATATCGGAAGGCTTGAATGCAACCGGAGCCTGTGCGCTGAGTGGAAGGCACAGGAAGAGGGTTGCCGCGGTGGTCAGGATGCCACAAGCGAAAGATCGCAGGGGGGTCATGCGCGCGTGACCATACGGCAGGACCCCAGCCTGGAAAAGACGGAATTGGGATTCTCTACGAACGCTTATCCTTAGGGGTTTGCAGCCATTTCCGTATATCCTTGGGAGGAAGGCAGTTGAGGATGTCCTCCCTTTGGAGCCAGCCTTTGCGGGCGATCCGGACACCGAAATGGAGGTTCTGGAGCCCATCTGCATGGTGTGCATCAGGATTGAGGGCGCATCTCACGCCTTTGTCCCGGGCACGCTTCCACCAGGTCCAGTCCATGTCCATTCGCTGGGAAGAGCAGTTGAGTTCGATAACGGTTCCCGTTGCAGCTGCGCAGTCGATTATCTTTTCATGGTTCACGGGATAGGCTTCCCGGCGAAGGAGTAGTCGCCCGCTGAGGTGGCCCAGCATGGTTACATGGGGGTTTTCCATTGCCTTGATAATACGCTTGGTCATCTCCTTCTCTGAAAGATTGAAGGAGGCGTGGACGGAAGCGACTACGTAGTCGAGTTGAGCAAGGATACTATCTTCAAAATCAAGGGTGCCATCACGAAGAATATCTACTTCATTGCCGGCATAGAGGTCGAGTTTCGGGAGGGTTTTGTCGAGGGAGCGGATATTTTCGATTTGCTGCAACAGTCGATCTTCATCAAGGCCATTGGCTTGAAACGAAGACTTCGAATGATCGGAGATGCCCAGATAGGAGAGTCCTAGATCCAGTGCGGCGTCCGCCATCTCAGCCAAGGTCGAACGGCCATCGGATTCGGTGGTGTGATTGTGAAAGGTTCCGCGCAGGTTTTCCTGTTCTACGAGACGGGGAAGGGTGCCCCCCTCTGCGGCATCGAACTCCCCGCGGTTTTCCCGGAGAGCTGGTTCAATAAACTGAAGCCCGAGTTCACCGTATATATCGGCCTCTTCAGTAATTGCATGGGTTGGATCATCGCGGTCTGCGCCCTTTACCGGTTGCAGATGATATTCATTGAGGGTCAATTCCTGCTTAAGGGCCCGGGAGCGCAATTCGACATTGTGTTCCTTGCTTCCGGTAAAATACATGAGAGCAAATGGCCATTCACTGTTGGAGATAGCGCGGAGGTCGCACTGCAGTCCGTTTTCGAGGCGGATGGAAGCCTTGGTTTCTCCATGAGCGATGATTTCCCGGATTCCCTCGGTCGTAGTGAAAAAACCGGTAAGAACGGCAGGGCTCTGGGTTGCTACCAGGAAGTCTAGATCGTGGAGGATTTCTTTGCCGCGGCGGTAAGATCCCGCGATCGCAGCTCGGCTTGTATCCGGATGCTCCCTGAGAAGCGCAAGAATACGTTCCGCATGCGGGGCGACCTCGGCGAGACGGTAATGCCCCGAAAAACGTTCATGGGACTCAATGGCAGAGAGAATCTTTTCTTCGGTCTTTTTCCCGAACCCTGATAGTTTGCCCACCTGACCGGATTGGCAGGATCGCTTTAGCGCTCCCAGAGAGGCAATGGCAAGTTCATCGTAGAGTGCTTTTACCTTCTTGGGCCCCAGTCCCTGAAGTTCGAGTAGTTCAAAAAGCCCTCCCGGGAATTCACCCTTCAGGTTCTCGTGAAAGGTCAGGTGGCCGCTGGATGCGAGTTCGTGAAGTTTTTGCTGAAGGGCATCCCCGATTCCCTTGATTCCCTTGAGGTCGTCCTCTTTTGCCCGTGCTACAATATCACCATCAAAGGACCTTACGACCTCAGCACCATTGCGGTAGGCTCTGATCTTGAATGGGTTTTCTCCCTTTAGTTCGAGAAGAAGGGCGATTTCCTCGAGGACTTCAGCGAGTTGCTCACGGGTAACCTCAGGCATGAGAATCAGTTGGGGGCGTTAACTTTCCGCGCAGGGTGGATTACCTGGAGATTTGAAATCACGGGGAAGAGCGAGTGAGTCGTGAGGAGGCGGTTCCGATCGATTCTGAAAAACGGGGCTTGAGATTGCGCAGGAATAGCTGGTTCCTGAGCGTGTCAGGAAATTAGCGGGTCCGGAAAGTTCGTGTTCACTCCTTTAGTTTCCCCTTGAAGATTCTAAGGGCGTCGTGCACGAGCGGATCATCATAGAAAACATCCTCGGCTACGGATTCTGCAGGAGGAGTCTCCCCGGTCGTATTAGGTTCGGGGTCGGAGCTTGGAGGCTTGGACTCGCTTTGAGCTGGTTCTGGGGGTTCGGGGCGTTTTTCGGGAGCCTGCTCAATGAGGGATTCAAGTTGATTTTCAACCCCTCGATTTTTTTTGATGGCACGGGAGGATGTGCGCTGGGGAGGAGTTGGGTGTTCTGATTCACCGGGAGGTGTCGTCTGATCCCTGGGCGCGGGACGTGGAAGGGCTTCGTGTTCGTGGGTGACCGGGGGGTTCCCTCCATCGCCGCCTGTCTCGAGGGCTCTGACGACGTCGCTGATACGGACTTCATCGAGGGATTGAGTGGCCCGGATGAGTGCTATTTCAAAATGCAGTTGCTTGTTTGATGCCCGGCGCATCCGGGTATCGGCATCTGCGAGACGATCCAGGACGGCGAGGAGGCGGTCGTCTCCAAGTTTTTCCGCATGCTCACCAAGCCCCTCCCAGAAATCGGCGGGTATCTCTGAGTCAGCGGAATCAGGATTGAGCCGGGATATGAGCAGGGCACGGATGAATCCGGCCAAGTCGGAGAGGAGCTGGGTGAGGTCCTTGCCCCTGGCTGACTCGGTCTGTATCAGGGAAATACTCTCCGCGGTGTTTCGTCTGAAGATGGAGGTGGCGAGGGTTGCGATAGTCTCGGAAGAGGTGAATCCAAAAATATCCTGCACATTCTCTTCGGTGATCGTTTCGCCACAGAAGGCAACCAGTTGATCGAGCATGGACTGGGCATCCCGCATGCCACCCTCGGCCCCCCTCGCGATGGACCAGGCCGCAGATTCGTCAAGAGTGACATTTTCGGCATGGGCGATGTGCTGCAGCTGCCGGGCAATGGTTTCCACAGGAATCGGGCGCAGGTCGAAGCGCTGGCAGCGAGAGATAATGGTAGGCAGGATCTTATTGGGTTCGGTAGTCGCAAAGATGAATTTTACGTGCGCAGGAGGCTCCTCCAGGGTCTTAAGAAGGGCGTTGAAGGCCGCGGTGGAGAGCATGTGAACTTCGTCAATGTAGTAGATCTTGAAGCGTCCGCTGGCGGGAGCGTAGTTAACAGTTTCCCGTAGCTCCCGGACCTGATCGACTCCATTGTTTGAAGCTCCGTCTATCTCAAGGACGTCAAGAGAGCGGCCTTCTGCAATTTCGATACAGGTTTCCTCCTCCGGGTCAAAATCCAGACGTGGTCCGTTGCTGCAGTTGAGGGCCTTCGCAAAAATACGGGCAGTTGATGTTTTGCCTGTTCCGCGAGGACCTACGAAAAGATAGGCATGGGCAAGTCGCTCTCCTTCGATGGCGTTCCGGAGGGTGGTCACCACATGGTCCTGCCCGAGGATATCATCAAAAGTCCGGGGGCGGTATTTACGGGCGAAGACCTGATAACTCATCGGACAGGCGTCAGGCGGAAAGTTGGATCCGGGGAATGGCTTCCAGGAGTTTCCGCGTATAGGCATCCTGAGGGTCGTTAAAGACCTTTTCGGCAGGCCCGTATTCGACGATCTTCCCGGCGTTCATGACGGCAATATTGTCAGCCAGGTAGCGGACTACGGAGAGGTCATGGGAAATAAAGATCATGGTGAGGTCCAGATCCTTGCGGAGTTCTAGAAGTAGATTGAGAATCTGGGACTGGATAGAAACGTCGAGGGCGGATACTGGTTCATCGGCGAGGATCAGTTTTGGTTCGGGAGCCAGAGCTCGGGCGATGGCAATCCTCTGTCGTTGCCCCCCAGAGAATTCATGGGGATACTTACGCATGTAGCGGGCGTCGAGGCCGACCCGCTGCATGAGTTCGGCAACCCTGTCGGGAAGTTCATTTTTGAAATTGCGGAGGGCCCGCTTGTTGGCCTCTATCGCCGGATGCCAGAAAGGATTGTTCGAGGTCGGACCGAAGCGGAGAGGTCGCTGGTAGAGCGCCTCGGCCAGGGTGGAGTAGACGGTCATGCGGGGGTTGAGTGAGGCGTAGGGGTCCTGGAATACCATCTGGAAATCCAAGCGCATTCTCTGAATATCCCGTGAGGCGAGAGAGCTCAGATCTTCTCCTTCAAGGATAATCTGGCCCGAATTGGCCTGCTGGAGCTGCATAATGGTGCGGGAGAGGGTGGATTTGCCGCAACCGGATTCCCCTACCAGTCCAAGGATTTCACCTTTTTCAAGGCTGAGGCTTACGCCATTGACTGCGCGGACTGTGTCCGTAACGCCGCCAAAGACTCCCTTTCGAACAGGGAAGTAGGTGTGAACATCAACGAGTTCGAGGAATGGCACGGGGAGATGAAAGCATTAAATCGAAAACGGGACATTCTAAACTTTGGGAATCTGCTCCGCCCCCTTGTTTTAACCGATTCAGGGCTGCGAAAAGCAGGAGGCCAGACCTCTCGACCGGAGGTGGAGATTGCGCTTTGCAGGGATAGCTTGCCCATTAAGGTCCGCATCATGCCTAGATCGCCAGTGGTGCTCATTATTCGAGATGGTTGGGGAGTAAATCCTGGAGGGCGGGAAACAGCCGAGGGTGATGGGAATGCGACGCTCCTGGCCAAAACTCCGTTTCACGATGAGATGCTGAAGGAATATCCGCAGGGAATGGTGAGTTGCTCGGGGATGGATGTCGGCCTGCCGGAAGGGCAGATGGGGAATTCAGAGGTGGGCCACCTGAACCTGGGGGCAGGGCGGATCGTCTATCAGGACCTGACCCGAATCAACAAGGCGGTGCAGAAAGGGGAATTAGGGGAAAACGAAGTGCTTCGGGAAGCGTTCTCA
>Ga0163180_10001891_pt1 | contig 11772 bp, 6 predicted proteins | sample AtlANTMetagenome_2_FD_109647 | JGI IMG/M metagenome (GOLD analysis project Ga0163180, IMG submission 109647) | Marine eukaryotic phytoplankton communities from the Atlantic Ocean - Atlantic ANT 4 Metagenome | ecosystem: Environmental > Aquatic > Marine > Oceanic | place: North Atlantic Ocean...
ATCATCATCATCATCATCATCATCTCGTTTTTCGTCTTCGTCGTCTTCCCGATCGTCTTTTCGCGTCCTCTTTGTCCAACCTTTCGCGCTGAGAGGAGAGAGAGAAACGTCGACGACGCGACGAAAACTACTCGACGACGAAAATAATAATATCGCTGACCGGTTCTGTTTCTCCTCTCTCTTCCTTTGCCAACAACAACAGTCCGAAGACGTTCGTCTGCGCCTGAACTCCATCAGCCGACTGTCGACGATTGCAGCCGCTTTGGGACCAGAGCGAACGCGCGATGAGTTGGTACCATTTTTAGTGGACTTGAATGACGAGGATGACGAATGTCTGATGGCAGTCGCGGAACACATTCCATCTCTAGTCAACCTAGTCGGCGGAGATCAGTTTGTCCACACGTTGTTACTTCCTCTGGAGAGTTTAAGCACGGTCGAGGAAACGGTCGTGCGACAAAAAGCGGTGGAAGGTTTAGTCAAAGTCGGGGAGCGTTGCGCTCGCGCGAGTTCGATGGAACATTTTTGCCCTTTGGTGAAACGATTAGCCACCGGAGAATGGTTCACCGCGAGAGTGAGCGCGTGCGGTTTGTTCGCGTGCGCGTTGGAGAAAGTGAAGAACGGAGGTGGTGAAGAGAAGAAGATGATCGAGCAGTTGAGAAGTTTGTTTGGACAGTTGTGCGAAGACGAGACGCCGATGGTGAGAAGAGCGGCGGCGACGAATTTGGGGAAGGTAGCAGAAGCGAGCGTGGAAGATAAGAATTTTATCAATGACGAGGTGTTGAAATGGTTTGGGAAGTTAACTGCAGACGAGCAAGATTCGGTGAGGTTGTTAGCTGTGGACGATTGCGTTAGTTTATCGAAATTAGTGAGCGAAGAAGAAAGGTTGAAGAGCATCGTGCCGGTGGCGTTAAAGTTTAGTTCCGACACGTCCTGGCGAGTGAGGTACGCCGTCGCACAACAAATATACGAGTTATGTGAGATTATTGGCGCCGATTTCGCGAGAGAAGATTTGTTTCCGGCGTACGAAAACTTATTGGAAGACGCGGAAGCAGAGGTGCGAATCGCGGCGGCAGCGAAGGTGAGCAAATTTTGCGCCTTGGCTGGACCGGAAAGAAGCAGAGAAAATATTATCCCGAGAGTTCGAGAGCTTGCGAAAGATACCAGTCAACATGTGCGAGCGGCGTTAGCGTCGGTGGTCATGGAATCCGCGCCAACTTTAGGGAAGGAAGAAACCATTAATCAACTCCTGCCCATCTTTTTGGTGTTGTTGAAGGACGAGTTTCCAGACGTGAGGCTGAACGTTATCGGTAAATTAGACCAAGTCAACGAAGTCATCGGCGTGAACACGCTTTCTGAGGAACTTTTGCCAGCCATTAAAGATTTAGCTGAAGATCGACACTGGCGCGTGAGAATGGCGATTATCGAATATATTCCGATTTTAGCCACACAAACCGGCAAGAGTTCGTTTTTGTTTTCAAAAGAGGCGAGTACTAGTGATAGCGAAAATAATAGCGCGGAAGACGTTTTGAATTCCTTATGTTTGCGATGGCTCGCGGATCCGGTGTCTAGTATTCGACAAGCGGCGAGTCAGAACTTACAAAAATTAACCGCCTTGTTCGGTGCCGCGTGGGCGAAAGAACACGTCATTCCCAAACTCGAATCGTTACAAACGGAGAAAAATTATTTGGTGAGAGTTACTGTAGCGTCGACTTTAGGCTTGTTGGCGGAAAAAGTTGAGGAAGGGGATGTCGTGGGGACGCTGTTTCCGATCGCAAAAGCGGCGGCGGCAGATCCGGTGGCGAACGTGCGATTTAACATTGCTAAATCGCTCGAAAAGATGGCGAAGAGAGTGAGCACTGGGAGCGCGACGAAAACAGAAATCTTGGAAGTTTTGGACGGTTTAAAAGCAGACTCGGACGTGGACGTGCAGTTTTACGCGTCCGAGGCTAGGAATGCTCTTTAATTAGTACTTTGTGTGTTGTTGTGCATTGTTGTAATACTATCATAATACCTTTTCTGAATAAAATTACATTATCAAAATCAACGCGTGCTTACTTTCTCTCCTAAAAACATCGATTCTCTCTCTCGGTCTCCGTGTATTTGTATTATCTTCGGTGCATAGGCACCGCGTACCCATTCTCCCACGTTTCGACCTCTTTCTCTACGTCTTCCAATATCCCTTCTACTTGTTTCACGAATATATCGCTCGCATACGGCGGTGTCAAACTTGGCTTCACACTCAACACGTGCGTCACCTTTGTTCCTTCCTCTCCGTTCTCTTCAACCTCCCAAGACCCTTCAAACTCTCTTAAAAAACCGAACTTCTTCTGCGCGCCGCCTTCTAACGTGCACGTCATGTGTCGTTTCGAATCGTTTTCAACAACCCCTAAATCGATGTTAAAGTTCCCGCCGAATATGAAAAACTTCCAACTGCACGTCTGTTTTATGCGTTTGACGGCTCCGCTTCCGCCGCTCTTCGCGTCTTCGAACCCGAGATACTCTACTTTTTTAATCGTGCGCGAGAACACTTTTCCCGCGTTCTCGTAATCTGTCAGCATGTTATACACGTCGTCCGCGTGTACGTCCGGTAATACTATCGTTCCTTTCACCGTGTAACAGTTATTGACGTTCGACACCAGTTCGCACGTTCTTTTCGAAACGCTCTTCTTCTTCGCCTCGAAGGCATCCACAGTCTCCTCTTCCGTCGTCGTCGCTCTCGTTCTCATCTCGTCTTTAAAGTTCGCGCGTTTTCCTCTCGTTCCTACTCCAAGCGCCGCCGCGTTCCCGTTGTTCGCGAGATATGCTGCGCGTCTCGTTCTTCTTCTTCTTCTTCCCAAAGTCGTCGCGTCCGCCGTCGCGCCGACGACGCTCGATATCGCCGACATATTGGTATTATCTACAGCTCCCTTTTCTTATTGGCTCAGACGCGATATCTTTTGCTTAATAAGATCCAGAAACTGCTCTCGAACGCCGACGACAAAAGCCTCTCCCCACGTTTCCGTTCTCGGACTCTCTTCTTTCGTCGAAAACAACAACAATAAAAAACACCACCACCACCACTCTTTTGTTTTATTACAGTCGCGTCGTCGCAATGGTCGTCGTCGTCTGACGGTCTCACCAAACGCCGATGCTAAAAGCTCTTTTTTGTGGTGGGGGTCGTTCTCTCTTTCGTTGAAAAAATCCCCCTTCCTTCCTCACAAAACTCCAAAGTCGCTCTCACAAAAAAAAGTATTTAGGGTTTATATAATACCCTAAACATTGCATTTTGGAACACAGGAGTCTCTCTTCTCTCTCTCTCTCTCTCTCCAATCGTCATTTGCTTCAAACTTTTGCGCTTTTTGTCGCAGACTACTACGCAGTCCATCTCTCTTCCCTAATACGTCCTCTCTCTCTCTCTCTCTCTCTCTCTCTCTCTCTCTTTCGAGACGCAGGAGTAGTACGAGTAGCAGCAGTGCTCGAAGAAAAAGAAGAAGAAGAAGAAGAAGAAGAAGAAGAAGAAGAAGCGAGAGATATACTAATAATAATAATAATAATAAAAACGATTGCGAGACGATGGGTGTTTCGATGCACACAACAACAAAGGAGAGACGAAGACGTCGTCGTTTTCGTCGTGTCGGATGGTGGTGTCGTCTCAAAGTGCTGTCTTTGTGTCTTCTGTGTTCTCTCGCGTCCGTGTCGAGAAGCAGCAGCAGCAGCGCGACGACGACAACGATGTGTTCGAACACGAAACAACCGCCGATGCGGTCGCCGCTGACGTTCTGCGACGACTACCGATCTTCGAGTTGTTGCACGACGCAGGATACAGACAAAATGCTCGTCCATCACGTCGAAATGCAACGGCAATCGGTCTCGGCGCGGTGCGCGGCGTTGTACAGTCGATTCGAATGTAGCAAGTGCGACGCGAGGAACGGAGGGAGCGGGTTAGTTGAACGAAGGACAAAGAGTAGCCAAGGGAGCACGTCGTCGAGTTCGAACGCTAGGAATAGATTTAGAGTGTGTTCCGGGTACGCGAAGCAGTTGTATAAAGCGTGTAAGGAGGAATATTTCGTCGAAGGCGGCTCTGGCACGAACGCGTTGACGCCGTGTAAGAGCACGGACGCGATTTGCGCAAAGTTAGAGGAGTTTAGCGAGGAATGGGAAGAAGCAGTGAAATTGATGGGAGCAGAAGTAGTCGCTCGGAAAAAGAAGAGTAGCACGGACGACGACGACGAAGAAGAAGAAGAAGAAGAAGAAGAAGAAGAAGAAGAAGAAGAGGGTGACGAAGACGAGGCGGGCGACGACAAGAACCGATCGAACGCAGTTAACGACTGGTGTTTCGACGGCTCCGTCCTGGAAAAAGTCTTCGAAAAGAAACCAAAACCAAATCAAAAGACATCCTCCGACACCATGAAAGAGAGAAGTACAAAATCCACGTTCTCTAGACTCAAAAAGTTCCGATGGAGGAAATACCTCACCAAGCGCTACTGGCAACGCGAACGGAGACTCGTTAAACTTCTCGCGGTCATCTACGCATTCTTCGCCGTCATGCTTCTGTACAAGAAAAACGCCACGAAAATTAAGATGTTCTTTTGGAAGAGGAGGGTAGAAAACTTGAGGCAAAACCTAGCAAACGCCGCTGAGATGAGGATGAAATCGTCGTGACGTGAGCGCGAACTATTTCGTAGTAGTTGTAGAAAAATTCGACGATGAATCGTCATTTCCATTTTTACCTTGCGCACACACATCTTAAGGATCCAAAATCAAATCATGCTCGCGTCGGCAACTTGCACCGCATTCATCGAGACGAGTGCACAATGCGCGCAGCGCCGATCTTCTCAGTTTTACGCGTCGTCCTCGTCGTCGTTGGCGTCGTCGTCGTTGGCGTCATCATCCTCTTCTCGTGTGCGTCGTCTTTACGGTTTCCCGAGCCGCCACGACTTGAGTACTCTCGCGCTGCGCAATACGATCACCTCTCGTCATCATCGACACCACCGCGGCATCCCAACGATGGCCGCATCCAAAAGACCGAAAAAGCAACGAGAAAATATCTACACGCAACCGGATATCGGCACGACTCCATACCAAATGAAGGACGATTTACCAGCCGTCGGCCCAGAATTTGATTTGAGCCAAAAAGAGCAACCGCAACCGTATTTCGGCGCGAAGAAACAATCACAAGAAAAGATCATCGACATGTCCCCTGAAATGTTCGATAAACTCATCAACATATTCAGAACGAAAGACGAGGAAGAATGGATAGGTCTCCTCGCGAGCTCGGAAAAATGGTACGACTTATGCGACGGTTTGTTCGCGAGGATCGAAGAGAGAGTTGAGAAAGTTGACGAAGATCCGACGGTGAAAAACAGAGATGAAGAGGAACTGTTGTTGGCGAGATTGTTGAGAAAGTTGAAAGAGACACACGCGAGGTGTACGAATTATCGTGATTTGGTGCTGGAACTGTTGGAAAAAGACGACGACGTTTTGGAGGGTTTCGTGCCTTTACGAAGAGGTGAGTTTACGTCGGAATTTTTTGGATACTTGACGCATAAAATTGAGAGCGCGAACGAGACGAAAGATTTGGAAATGACGACAAACTTAGCGAGGATTGCCTCGAGAGTTTTAGGCATCGTTGAACAGTTCGACGAAGCTTCGAGAGACCAACAGCTCTTGGACAACGCGGCAGAAAATTTCCAGGAACTTCTTAAAGTTGAAACTGTGCAGGATATGGACTCGAAAATCAACGAACTCGCCTCCACGGGCAAACTCGACCCGGCTTTAATGCTCACCGCTGCGAAAGCATACATGTCTGTCAAAGAGTCCCCGTACGTAGAAGAAGAAGTAAAAGACGTCATGGTCCACCTCTACTCGAAAATGCGCGACACCGTTGGCCGGCAACAGCCGAAAGAAGTGCGTATCCTCAAACTCGTCCTCTCCGTCGATGACCCGATCGAACAAAGAAACATGCTCGAACAAGCGTTCACTCCTGGTCCGGAACTGGAAAATGTGGACGGAAATGAAGATATGCTCTGGTGCACGCCCGAAAACATGCTCCAAACCATCGAAGTCATTCTCGAGGCGAGAGAACAATCCGTCCTGAAGACGTCGTTAGGTGGCGATGCAGCGAGGATGATGGCGCCGGAGATCATAGAGAGAATGAAAGGGTTGAAGAATTTAATCCAAGATCAGTTCGTGTGAAGAAGAAAAGTGAACTTCACATCTCACGCGTACGCGCGCGCGGCGCGGCGTAAGACTACCTTTGTCCTAATTTTACATCGTTTTTTTTCCCTCTTTTTCCTTCTCAAGAAAAACCTCCTGTGTCGTACACAATTATCCAAAAAGCTTTCTCACTTTTTCTCCGCGCAAAAGAGGGGCAACGCGACGGCATCGAGGGCGAGCGAGACGTCCCCGCGCGCGCTCACGGATAGAGCGAGGAAGAGGGATAGAAGACTGGGAGGGAAGGCACTCTTTCTGCATACGCACGCGGTAATAAAAGCAAGAAGATGTTGTCGCAACGCCGTTTTCTCGATGGAGGGAAATTGACGCTCGTGCAACGCGTTTTTGCTTCTTCTTCCTCGAGAGGAGGAGGCGGTTTAATGGCGACGACGCACTCGCGGTCTTCGTTCGCCGCGAGATCTTCTTCGACGAGCGCGTCGTTCACGAGAAACGCGAAAACGGTTATTCGCGTGTTCCGGAACGAATCCGCGAGAAATGATAGGATTAGTCGCCACGTCGTCAGAGCTTCTTCTGCTGCTGCGTCTGCGAACGCAGACACTCAAAAGTCGACCAACAAAGATAATTCCGGTCGATCCATTCGCAAACGGTTCTTAGACTTTTACGAAAATAAAGGTCACGCGGTTTTACCGTCCTCTTCGTTAGTTCCGGAGGATCCAACCGTCTTATTAACCATCGCCGGGATGTTGCAGTTCAAGCCAATTTTCATGGGTCAGAAAGAACGCGAGGTGAAATCGGCGACGACTAGTCAGAAATGCGTACGAACGAACGATATAGAGAACGTCGGGGTGACGGCGAGACATCACACGTTTTTCGAAATGCTCGGGAACTTTTCTTTCGGGGATTATTTCAAAAAGGAAGCGTGCGAATGGGCTTGGGAGTTGAGCGTGAAAGAGCTCGGAATCGACCCAGACAGGATTTGGGTGTCCGTGTTTGAGAGCGACGACGAGGCGTTGGGTATTTGGAGGGATCAAATTGGCGTTCCTGAAGCTAAAATTTTGAGAATGGGCGCCGAGGATAACTTTTGGGCGGCTGGGCCGACGGGGCCATGTGGACCATGCGCGGAGTTGTATTATGATTTCAAGCCCGAGTTGGGTGTGGAAGGCGTAAAGGATTTAAACGACGACTCGAGATTTGTAGAGTTTTATAACTTAGTTTTCATGGAGTTGTCGAGAGATGCAAACGGGAAAACAACCCCGCTGAAGAATAAGAACATCGATACAGGGATGGGATTAGAACGAGTCGCGCAGATTTTACAAAAGAAACCAAACAATTACGAAACTGATTTGATGATGCCTATTATAGAGAAAGCGTGCGCGATGGCAGATTTGAAGTACGACGAGTGCGACGAAAAGCAGAAGCGGATGTTAAAAGTTGCCGCGGATCACATCAGAGCCGTGACGTATTTAATTTCCGACGGAGTGTTTCCGTCTAACGTGGGGAGAGGGTACATCGTGAGACGTTTGATTCGCCGAGTTGTGCGAAGTGGTAAATTGTTAGGCATGAAGGGAGAAGGCGACTCGAAGACGTTTACGTCTTCGATTGCAAAAGTAGCCGTAGAATTATCATCCGAATGCGATCCGAATGTGATGAAACGAAGCGAGAAAATTTACGCCGAGTTAGAACGCGAGGAGTTGGGCTTCAAAAAGACACTCGCGAACGGCGAAAACTTGTTGGCAGACATCATTGTGAGAGCGAAGAAGGATAAAAATGGCGTCACCGGTGCCGAAGCGTTTTTGTTGTACGACACGTACGGGTTTCCTTTAGATATCACCACGGATGTTGCCGAAGACAATGACGTGGAAGTGGACGTGGAAGGATTCGAAATGGAAATGGAAAAAGCGAGAAACTTGGCGCGCGCGGCTGCGAAGACGGTCGACGTGACTGCTGGGGATGCGTTAGCACGCGTCGCAGACGATTTGAACAACGACAATCACTCTGATTTTATCGGGTACGACAGTTTAATCTCCCAAGAGTCGAAAGTTCTCGCCATTGTTAACCCGAAAACCGGTAAAATGCTCGAATACGCCCAGGAAGGCGACGAAGTTGACGTCGTTTTAAGTCAAACACCTTTCTACGCCGAGTCTGGTGGTCAAATTGCCGACGTCGGTGTCATGTTAACGAAAAATAGCAATACGGAAGTTCGCGTTTTAGACGTCCAAAATGCTGCCGGTGGGCGCATCATTTCCCACCGTGTGCGCGTGGAATCCGGCGAAATTGTCGCCAAGACTTCCGTTTTAGAAACTAAAGTCGACAAAGATTCTAGGCGAAGAGCGAAAGCCAATCACACGGCCACGCACTTGTTACAAAGCGCTCTGAAGCAAGTTATGGGTGACGACGTCTCCCAAGCCGGTTCTTTAGTCAGCTTTGACCGATTGCGATTCGATTTCAACTCCTCACGCGCGCCGAAACCGAACGAATTGGAGGAAATTGAAACTTTAGTCAACCAATGGATTTTCGACTCCACGAATTTAGAAGTTGCGGAAATGCCCATCGCGGATGCCAAAGCAAAAGGCGCAACGATGATGTTTGGCGAAAAGTATGGCGACGTCGTTCGCGTCGTGGACGTTCCGAACGTTTCCATGGAACTCTGCGGCGGCACGCACGTCTCCAACACCTCAGAAATTTGCGGTTTTAAAATTCTAAGCGAGTCTGGCATTGCCAGTGGTATTCGACGCATCGAAGCCGTCGCGGGTCCCGCCGTGATTGATTTGGTCAACTCAAACGCCCAAGTTGTCAACGATTTGACGAAAAGTTTGAAAGTCAAGCCAGAAGAAGTCTCCGAGCGCGTGAAATCTATACAAAAGGACTTGCTCGAGCAACAAAAATTGGCAGAAAAGTTACGAGGCGAATTAGCCGTCGCCAAAGCGTCGAGTTTGAAATCGTTGGCGGAAACCCACCCAACGGCACAAACTCAAATTCTGATTGCCAAAATGGATGAGTTTGTCGCGCCAGACGCGTTAAAAGTTGCCTGTGAATCCTTACTCAAATCCTTAGGCCCTGACGCTCTCGTCCTCCTTGCCTCCGCTTCCGACGACAACACCAAAGTCGCCATCGTCTGTGCCGCCGGTGACGACGCCGTGAAGAAAGGTATCAACGCCGGTAAAATCTGTGGCGCTACTGCGAAAGCGTGTGGCGGTGGCGGTGGCGGTAAACCCAACTTTGCGCAAGCCGGCGGGAGAGACGCCTCGAACTTGGTCGAGGCGCTCGCCACGGCCAAAGTGAACGCGTTTGAATCTTTGAATTAAAATTATATTTATAGCAAAAGAACACGAGTTGTAATAGAGCGAACGAGTGAGCGATACGTGTCGATATTTATGCGCACATCATACACGCAAGGGGAGAGAGAGAGAAAGAGAGAGAGAGAGACGGAAGAGAAAGAATTTTTAAGTATCCCTCCCGATTTTGATATATTTATCTGCTTCCTCCTTTTACGAAAAAAATTCGAAAACGGGTACGAACTCTTCACTAAAAATCTTTACAAGAAGGAAAACAAACCATGCCGCAAATACAGTACAGCGAGAAATACTACGACGATGTCTACGAATACAGGTACGAGTGTTAGTTCTTCGCGATAATCCGTGGAAGGGATGAAAGTTGAATGGTCGCATCGTCCTGGAACAGAGAGAGAATCATCTCCCGAACGTTGTTCGCTTATTTTTAATCTTCGCTCCGTTTTTTTCAAAATGTCGAGCGCTCGATGAGAAGCGGCGTGTTCGAACAAGTACACGAATGTCTACGAATCCGTGCGCACGGAAAGGTGGACTCGGGTACACACGCACGCGGTCGGCATGGTTTCGACGGAGTCAAGAGAAGAGGTCTCGCGCTGGCTTCTTCCATTTTTTTCCGGTTGTCTTTGTGTCCCTCTAAGATCGCTGACAAACAATCTTTCTCTTTTTTCAAAACAGACACGTGGTCTTACCGCCGGACATCGCCAAGTGTCTGCCGAAGAACCGGTTGTTGAAAGAGGTGCGTCGATCAGATTGCGAAAGATACTCTCGTTTATGTTTCCATTGTCTCTCTGTCATCAATATCTGTCGAGAAATTCCTTGTTCTCTTTCTTTTCCCCTGTGTCTTCTTTTTGAAATCTCGCGAACGCAAAGAATAGAGAAAAGAAGACTAATCACATTATCTTTCTTTCTTCGACGTGTACAGGCGGAATGGCGAGGATTGGGCGTGCAACAATCTCGCGGGTGGGTGCACTACGCGATTCATCGACCAGAGCCTCACATCATGCTGTACCGCCGACCGCTGAACTACGGACAAGCGCCGTTGCAAGACGCCAACAAGTAAAAATAAAATAAAGAGAAAGAGATGAATACGCAAAACTTATAGAATCTTATAGCCCCGTGGAAGTGGAAGAAGGCGCCTTCTTGACTATTGTAACATTACCAATAAACACATTAGAAAGAAAGAGACATGTTATATAAATGAGAATCTGAAATACACGATGACGATTTTATAAACATAACGCTTCATACAAAACTACTGATGACTTACAACCCTTCCTCTTCCTAGCATTTAAGCAAACTCATTCGGTGGCTGATACGGTGGTGGAGCGTTCGGGTCTCTCTGATTAGGCGTCTCTGTCTGCACGTCGTCTAATCTAACACCTACGCCCGGCGACGAAAACTGTTGTTGTTGTTGTTGCTGCGTTTGCGTGCCGCCTACTTGTCCACCATGCTGCTGCTGCTGTTGCTGCCCATCGAACGCATCGTTTTCCCCGAAATCCGTGCTCCACATCTTACTCCACACGAAAAACTGTGGTATTCGCATGAAAAATAAGAATATCACGCACGCCAACGTCCACTTCGTCCTCACCGAATGTGCCTCTTTCGCGTACGTGGACATCCAAATGATATCGCAAATTGCCAGCGGTAAAATCGAAACGCACACATATTTCATGATATTCTTGCTGTTCATTTCGTACGACGTCAGCGCCAGCATCCCAAACACGGTCGATATCGCGCACCATTGCCCTCCGAACCATCCCAGCGCGCCCAGAATTCCCAGCCATATTTGCACGTTCGTCAACAGCGTCGAGTACCCGAGCGCATCGGCATAGGAAATCGCCGGCATCAACGACGCCGCGACGTCCACGATCTTCTTCATCCTCCTAAAATTCTTCTTCTTCTTCCGTTTTTTCGGGTCGTGCTCGTGCTCGCGTCCCGTGGTCCCTCGTCGTGAAGTCGTCGCTTTATTGGCGCCGCGTGGCTTTCTTTACCAACAATCCGATACAATTAATTAAGTAGTACGTCGTATAAGAGGGACAAAGTAGACACCTTTCCCCTTTAAAGAGTCTTTATGGTTTAGGGTTTTAAAATCACACAAAAAAAAATCCAAAATAAAAAAAAGAGAGATGCATCCATCCATCCAGAAAAAATCCACTCTTTTTTGTATCTCGAGTTGAAAAAAGAAAACAGAGACGTCGTCACTTGTAACTTGCGCGAAAGAAAGACAGAAAGAAAGAAAGAAAAGATAACGATGACGACGATGGGATTGTCTTCTACCACGACCACCAAAGCGTCGTCGTCCCCTTTTTCGATCGCGTCGTCGGTAAAG
>Ga0163180_10001892_pt1 | contig 11772 bp, 10 predicted proteins | sample AtlANTMetagenome_2_FD_109647 | JGI IMG/M metagenome (GOLD analysis project Ga0163180, IMG submission 109647) | Marine eukaryotic phytoplankton communities from the Atlantic Ocean - Atlantic ANT 4 Metagenome | ecosystem: Environmental > Aquatic > Marine > Oceanic | place: North Atlantic Ocean...
TCTGGGGGCTCCGGAGGCGCCTTGGAAATGGGCCCTACGACGGCGGATGGCTCGGATGCGCCCCCACTGTTGTGGGCACGCATGCGGTAGTAGCAAGCGGTCTCGGGAGATTCGATATCGTCGATAACCAAGGCGGTATTGGGTTCTTCGGCATCGTGAAACCCAGACTTGATTTCCACCCAGGGCCCCGTCTCGCTTGCCGAGCGCTCCAAGCTGTAGGAGCTTGCGCCAGCGCTGCCTTGCCACACAAACTCCAGCGCCTCGTTGGAGCTCAAGATGGTGGGGGCTGCTGGGGCTTCGATGGCGGGTACTTCCAGGCCGCGAATCGCAAAGGCCTTCTCCCGCATGAGCTCCAGGATTTCTGTTTCATCTGAAGGCTCGCCCGAGTCAAAGCCTGGCCAGTGATATGCCCACTTCTCCTCTTCGGGGGGGCCGCCCCCCGTGCCCTCGGAGTGCCAATAGAACCCGCCATTCACCGAGTGAAAGCGCAGGCTCCAGATGAGTGCGCCCGCCATGCCGTCGTCGATCACGGCATCGAGCATGGTGCCCATTTCTGTGGGATTCACAAACCCGAACTCGCCTACGAGAAATGCCTTCTGTCCCTGGGCCGTCTGGTGGTCCGGGGAGACGGACGCCAGGTAGTTGGCATCGTCTACATTTCGCTTGTAGTAGTGGTCGGAGACGATGTCGATGTTGTCGTCTTCTAGGGCTCCTTCCTGAACCCCATAGCGGCCATCGAGCACCAGGTGGTTGGGGGCGAGCTCCTTGAGGCGGGCTGCGATGTCTTCGGTCCACTCCTGGTCCTGGTCCACAGTCCAGTCTTCGCCTTCTATCCACCATTCCAGCTCGTTTCCGGTCTCCCAAGCGAGAATAGTGGGGTCGTTCTTGTACTGCACTTCGGTGACGGTGTTGGTGCGGTTGAGCAGGAGATCTACGGTGGTCCAGTAGTCTTCTCGCACATCAGAATCAGACCAGAACTCTCCTTCCCAGAACTGGATCTTTTCATCCCAACTAAGCCCGCTGGGTGCGTCTATGGTGAAGCGAGAGTAATTTGCGATACCACCCCAGTACTCGTGCTGGTCCACAAGGGGAATGATCAGGCGAACGCACTGCTCACGGGCTTTGGCGACCGCGTGGTCGAGCGCCACCATGAGGTCTTCATTGAGCTCTCCGGGTGCCATGACGTGCCGCACCGGCTCGTCCTCGTCCTGGTCGATGACCCCCACGCTGAGGGTATAGATGCGGGCAACATTTCCCCCCATCTGCACGAGGGACGTGATGGCGTCTTCCTGCTCCCAGGGGTCGGGTATGTGCCATTCGGGGTCTTCGATTGCGTGTAGGTTGGGAATGTTGAAGGAGATGAAGCGGTAGGGCGCATCGCCTTCGCAGAGCTGGTCGCCGATTCGGGTGACGAAGTTGTCGAACCCACCGCCGTCAGGACACGTGGGTGCGGCGGCGGGAGTGTCGGAAACACAGGTCTCGACAGGGGTGGAGTCTTCCGGGGAATCATCGTTTCCCCCACCAGTACATGCCAGAAGCCAAAACCACATTGTGTGCCCTCCATTGGACACACAATACTTCAGAACCTCTCATTTGAGGCCGTGCGATGAACCTTTCTGGGCTCGGTCGGCTTCAGGCTAGGCCCCGAGAATAATCAGCTGCTCATCATAGAAGTCCACCTTGTGCAATGGCATCACGACGGAGGAGATGACATTGAGAAGGTGTCCACCCACGCGCTTGTAGAAGCGGGTGAGAAGAACCATTGTGGTTGCTTGTCTGGCGGTGAGGTCGCTCTTTTCCTGTTTTCAGTGAGTGGTCTGCGCCTGAAACCGGTACCCGACTCCGCGAACTGTTTGTACGTGCCCGCGAGCCGTAAGCAGCTTTGAACGGAGACGTCGCACGTGCGTGTCGACTGTGCGTGTTGTGACACCGGCATTGTACTGCCAGACGTCTTGTAGCAGCTGTTGACGACTCTGAACGAGTCCCTGGCGCTCCATCAGAGTGGCAAGCAGCTTGAATTCCAATGCTGTGAGTTCCAGCTCGATGTCGTCCACCCATGCTCTGTGCGCCGACTGGTCTAACCGTAGCTCTCCCACAAGCAGCACAGGTTCTTCTCTATGGGCGAGTTGGTGGTTGACGCGCCTCAAGACAGCGCGGACGCGCAGCTTGAATTCACGCAGGTTGAAGGGCTTTGCCAGGTAGTCATCGGTGCCGGCTTCAAATCCGCGGATACGGCCCTGCTCGCTGGAGTTTTCGGCCAGCATCATCACAGGAAGCAGAGACGTGGCCGCATGCTCACGGATCCGCCTGCAGAATTCCAGCCCGGATTCATTGTTGGAGCCGAGCTCCAGAACCAACAGCTGCGGTATGGGTTCGTTGAATAATCGACTGGCAGCGCTCAGCCCGGGCTTGGCGATTGCCACCTGGTAACCCTCCATCTGCAGGCTGATAAGGAGGGTGTTGAGCAGGCTGGAATCGTGCCCGACAAGGAGTATCCGGAAGTCCATTCGAACCTCGGCGGCTTTTTATCTCATCTTTCAGGGGGTTGCACCTGATTTCGAGCCTGTTTGAGACCAGCAATGGCGTTGCCATCTGGTGGAGAAGAAACCTTCGGTTTGGGGCTTTATGACAGCAGGGCAGACCTGTTGTGTCCCGGGTTGTTGAAAAAACAGGTGAATATGCACATACAGACTGCGTAATGATGTCGGGTCCGCACCTGACAAATGGCGGACGTGCGAGTTGTGTTGGGGTTAGACTTTCTATGGTTGAAGGAGAGCCTTATGTTCAGTGTTTTTCGAATCTCTCTGGTTGCGCTGGCTTCTGGTTTACTGAGTGGAGCCGCTCAGGCTGGCATTTGCGTTGTGGTGGATGAAGAACGGGACAACCTGGATGCTGATGTGCGAAAGGCAGCGATTTCTCTTCTGAGCAATGCGCTCGAAGAAGAAGGAGAGACCTTAGGGGAGCCTTGCAGCGAAACCTACACCATCAGCCATGTAAAGCTGGGTGCTTCCATTACGGTTCGCCTGGCCAAGGACGATGATTCACGCTCCATGACCGCGTCCTCGCTGGAAGAACTCCCCCGAGTGTACAGTCAGCTGATGGGCTCGATGCTCGACGGGGTTCCCCTGGCGGAGGGCGTGGACCGTACCAACGTGACCCGAGAACAAGCGGAGCCCGTTCGCGTGGCTTCCGAGTACAAAGTCACCTTGAGGTTTGGTGCGACCAACTCCTTTGAGGCGGGTGTCTTGGCGCCCACATTGGGGTTTGGTATGCGCACTGAGCTTGACCGCTGGGCGATCGAGGCTGCGGGCAGTGGGTTCATCACGGAAACCAACAATGGCACCTTTGGTGGGCTCAACGGGCACCTGAACGCACTGCGCTTTACGGACCCCAAAGCCAACCACACTCCGTACATTGGCGCGGGGGTGGGCTACGGCATGCAGGTGCTCACAGCAGGGAACAACGAGTTCGAGGGCCACGGGTTCGAGGGCCATGTCTTTGGAGGCTACGAGTTCCTGAGGGCCAGCACGATTCGCATGTTTGGGCAGATTGACGTGATTCTGCCTGCCTATACCCTTCGAGATTCGTGGGCACCGCTGGTGGGTATGTCCTTTGCGATTGGCTATGACCCGCCGCCGCAGTCGGGGAACACCCCGCCTCTGTGGTGGTTCTTCACGAACTCGTCGGTGAATTGAACTCCTGAACATGCCATCACTAAGCCGCGCCACCGGGCCTCAGAAGGCGGCATTGCTTTTTGCTGCGGTGGTGGCGCTCCAGGCCATGGATGCGGTTGTTGGCCTGGGGGTGTTCTGGTCCCACGACATTCGCCACCACCACATTCCCTGGCGGGCCTGGTCGGCGTCTAAGTGGCTGGCTGGTTGGGTACCCACGTGGTCGCACCAGGTGGGCAATGGCTTTCCGCTGATGGCCGATGGGCAGGCGGGGGTGTTCTACCCGGTGAATTTCATCTTGGGGGCTTTGTTCTCGCCGGAAAGAGCGGTCACCATCGGCTTGCTATTGCACCAGTGGTGGGCGGCTTTGGGGGCGTACTTTCTGTGCCGTGCTCTGGGGCATAGCGAAGGCGCGAGCCGGCTGGGTGGAGTGGGCTTTGCGCTCTCGGGCTTTCTTGTGAGCCACTTCACCTATGTGGGAATGCAGCACGTGGTGTCCTGGCTGCCGTTTGCAGTCTGTGCCGTGGTGCGGCTTGGGCACGGTGCGGGTTGGCGATGGGGTTTGGGCTGGGCCGTTTCTGTGGCAGCAATGGGAACAGCCGGCCACCCACAGGCGGCCGCCATCGCGGGGCTGGGTTGCCTGGCTGTGTGTGTGTCTGCCGCAAGAACCCGCCAGAGCTGGGGCTGGTTGGGGCTTGGATTTGTTGTGGGAGCGCTGGCTGCGCTCCCACAGTGGCTGGCGACCTGGGAGCTGGCTGGGCAGTCTGCGCGAGACGGTGGCGTAGACGCAGCGTTCGCAGGCATCGGGTCTTTGCCTCCACAAGAGCTGGTCAATGGGATTCTTCCGCGCTTTTGGGGGATGGAGACGCCTGCTGATATCGCCACCACCTATCTGCACAAAGGCTCCGGCTATTTCGGAACGGGGGAGAGCTACTGGGAGATGTGCTTCTACCTGGGCATTCCGATTGTGTTGTTGGCGGTGTTTGGCGTGCTTCGGGGGGGGGCTCGAATCTGGAAGTGCATGGCGCTGGTCGCCCTCTTGTTGATGTTGGGGCGCTATACGCCGGTTTGGGGATGGGTCAGGCTGATCCCCGGCTTGGACCACTTTCGTTTTCCTGTTCGGTTCGCCATGCTGCTTACGCTGTCGGTGAGCGTGCTTGCTGCTCGGGGGCTCGATGTCCTACACAAGCACCTCTGGTCGGCAGCGACCCGTCGAATCCTGCAAGGCCTGGGGACCATCGTGGTGTTGGGCACCCTGGGGGTGGTGGTTGTCCACCGTGGACTGACGTGGGCTGAGCATGGACTGGTTGGGTGGCTGGAGGCCTCGCTGCAGCCCAGGCCGGATGCCACCCAGCGGGCGATGGAGGTGGTGGAAGGGCTGCTGGCGAGCACGTCTTTGGCTTCTCCTGTCGTGCTGTGGCCGCTCTTTCTAGCGATTTCGGGGCTTCTTCTTGTTCGAGGTGCTCGGAAGGAGCGGATTACGCGCACGCAGCTCAGCTGGTTCCTGCTGATGTTGGCCCTGGTGGACTTCACTGCGTTTGGGTCTGGGTTCAATCACCGCACGCCCTCGGCGGTAGCGCAGGCGCGACCTGCCACAGCCGATGTCGTTACCGGGGGAGCGGGCCTGTACCGCACGACAGTCGTGGATCGGCTTCAGCCGACCTACCTGGACAAGGAGCTGCTCAGCGCTTCTTTGGGGCTCTTGGTGGGTACCCGAGATGTCATTGTGCCTTCTCCGTTGCTGCTGCCCAGAAATGAAGCCCTCTTGGAGGCAGCGGGACTGGATATTGGCGCTGATCCCAGCGTGGACAAAGTGCCTCGACTGGTGGAAAACCTTGGGATCTCAGAGCTCATGGGAGTGCGCTACCTGGTGAGCAGTCGGGCAATAGACCATCCGCGGCTGCAAGAGATCTACCGCTCAGCGGTGCGGGTGTATCGGAACGATGCGGCACAGTCTCGCGCGTTTGTGGTTGGCTGCGCTCAAGTGGTGGAAGGCGTGGACCAAGCCATTGAGGCGCTCGGAGAGCTCGACCTGAGACAAGTCGCTGTGGTGGAACGCGAGCTGGACCTGCCTTGTGGACCGGTTCCAGGCCGGGCGCACATTGCGCATAAGAAAGGATATTCGGACACCCGCGTATCGGTAGATGTAGAGATGGAGTCTCCTGGCTTGCTGGTGCTTACGGACACGCACTACCCCGGCTGGGAAGTGCTTGTGAACGGAGAGCCTGGGGTTATCGAGCGGGTGAACGTGGGCTTTCGGGGGGTGGTGCTTGAAGAAGGCCGCCACGAGGTGGTGTTTCGGTATCGGCCCTTCTGGCGGGGAACGATCTGGGTGGGGCTGGTGGCTTGGCTGATGTTGGGCTTGGGGGGCGTTCTCTCGTTGCGGCGTTAGTGGGAGTGCATGCAACAGCCACTCACCGTTTCCGAGCTTCTCGCGGCCATGAAGTCGATGCTTGGGGACGCTTTTGGAGCGACTGCGGTGGAGGGTGAAATCGGCCAGCTCACCCGGCATCGATCGGGGCACTGGTATTTCTCCCTGGTGGATGCAGGGGGCACTCTGAATGCGGTGATGTTTCGTGGAAACAACCAGCGCATGGGCTGGGAACCAGAAGTCGGAGACAAGGTTGTCGCCATCGGCGGCGCCGATCTCTATGCGCCGCATGGCAAGCTCAACTTCATTGTTCGACGCATGGAGCCATCGGGCGCCGGGGCTCGGGCGCGGGCCTTGGAAGCGCTCAAGAAGAAGCTTGCCCAGGAAGGTCTGTTCGACGAAGAACGCAAGCGCGACCTGCCCTATCTTCCCAAGGCAATCGGGGTGGCCACGTCGCCTACCGGAGCAGTGCTTCAAGACATTCTGAACGTATTGAATCGCCGATTTCCTGGCGTGGAAGTCGTGATTGCCCCTTGTCGGGTCCAAGGGGAGGGGTCAGCTGAAGAAGTGGCAGCGGCACTGGGCTTGTTGGAGGAGCACGGCGTGGCCGAGGTCATCATCGTCGGCAGAGGAGGGGGCTCTGCAGAAGATCTCTGGGCGTTCAATGAAGAGGTGGTGGTGCGGGCTGTTGCGGGCTGTAGCGTGCCCGTGGTCTCTGCGGTGGGGCACGAAACGGATGTGAGCCTCTGCGACCTGGCGGCGGACGTGCGGGCGCCTACGCCGTCTGCTGGTGCTGAGCTGGTTGTGCCTGAGCTGGCCGCCCTTCTTCAGCTTCTGGATGAACTGGAAGAGCGCCTTGTTGATGCTGCGTCTAGAGATGTTCGAAGACGAAAGGAGCGCTTGGAAGAGCTCCGCTTGCTGCACCCAGGTGAGCGGTTGAAGCGCGTTCGGGTGCGTGCTGGAGACTTGGAGAGCCGGCTTCGGCGGTCTGTATCAGTGGACCTTGAGCGCAGGCGGGGAGCGCTTGGAAACCTTGTGGGCCGCCTGGATGTGCTCTCACCCCTCTCTGTTTTGGGACGAGGCTATTCCATTGTGTCGAAAGATAAGCGGATCTTAGGCGCTTCCGAAGAGCTGTCCGTTGGAGACACCCTGGGGGTTCGTTTTTCGAGAGGCTCGGCCCAGGTAGAGGTGCTTTCGGTCGACGGCGCCTAGTTGTCCTCTTGGATGTAGCAGAGGGATGCGGCTTCGTCGTTGCGAATGACCTGCAAGCTGGCTTCCCCACGGTCCAGGCGAATCAACTCACCGAATTCTCCTTTGGGGGAGAAAGCCTGGACCAGGAGAACCTGGTCGCCGGGAGCGAGCGCTGCGTAGACGCGTCCTTCGCCAGATGCGGAAGGGCCAATGGCAAAGATTGGGGTCTGCTTGAACGCTTCCAGCACAAGGCTTGAGGATTCCGGGTCGGGGGGCTCGTATAGCCGCAGTTCTGGCTGTTCGAGCGGCTCTTGAGCAATGCGCAGGTTGGAACAACTCTCGGGCTTTCTGCCGTCCTGTTCTGCTGTGAGCTGCTCGGTGCCATCGGCAAGGTGCAGCCAGCGCGCCACTTCGCTCGCATTCTTGCGAAGCCTGCCTGCTTCTTCCCTTGCGCTGCGGTCCAGAAACACAAGGTGTGCATTTTCCAGGGGCACACCATCTCCCCTTAAAGCGGCCTCTAAATCCACTCGACCGGGCACATGCTGCAAAACGGGGTTGTTCCATGCGTCTCCAAGCACCACGCGCGGAGGCATCTCGATTTCGTGCAATGGCACTGCAGCCAGCCACAGTTGGATGGGTAGGAGGAGCATTTTACTCGTGGATTGGAAGTCTTGACTGATAGTTTAGGCCAGAAGCGCCCCACATCGCGACTGGCACGCGGATTACGGACTGGGAGGTTTGGTTATGCGACACTGTGTTCCCTGCAAGGCCGACTACAACGATGACCCTGAAAACTGTCCGGTTTGCGGCGGGCTTACCCTAACCCAAGAGCAACTCAATGGCTGGAACTCGGCGCGAGAAGAGCTGACAGATCAGTCTTTTGAGGTGGTGGCTATTGTCGCGGGCCCCGTAGAGTCAGGGCTTTTTGAGCAGGTGTTCGAACAAGCGGAGATTCCCTATATTCTGCGCACGTACTCGGATGATGGCCTGGGCATGATCTTCAGACCCCAGAGGGGCTGGGGCATCTTCATGGTGCCGCATGCGGAGGTGGAGCGAAGCCGTGAGCTGGTGATTGGAATCCGAAACAGCACTCCTGAGCCGATGCCTGAGTCTTGAGTTCTTTCTTCGAGAAAGTGGCGCAAATGGACGGCATCGTTGTGCTTGGAAAGGAACTCCGAGGAGACCCCGCCAGGGCGACCCATGAGCTGGCTGCGCGTGCTGCTGCTGCGAGTGTTGCCTGGAGGCATTCCGGGGGCCGCGTGTATACCTTGGAGGGCGTTCTTCGGGGGCAGGGTAGAGCCGGCTGCGAGATTGTGAAAGAGAGGCTGCTGGCGCTGGGTGTGCCGGAGTCGGCCATTGTCGCCAGGCCCTGGACCTGCAGCACACGCGAAGAGGTCTTGCTCTCCAAGAAGCTCCTCGAAGAGCATGGGGGGGGCAGCTTGGGCGTGGTGACATCGGCGTATCATGTGGCCAGGAGCCGCCGATATTTCAAGCAGTGTGGGGTGGCTGGCTGGGTGCATGCTCCCGAGGCCTTCTTGAAGCGTGCCACGCCCCAGGAGAGAGACTGGATCCTACTGGGGACGCCGAGCAGCGATGCCCTTGCGGAAGAAGACGAGATCGAGCATCGATTGAACCGCGTCGAGTCTCTGTTGCAATGGCTTCCAGGCGGGCTTGGCTGGCGGGCCGAAGTCCGAATTGGACGGGTGTTCCGTGCCCTCAGGCGGGAGTGGGTAGCTCCAGAGGAAGCCGCACCGTAAAGCGGGATCCTTTGGACGGGGTGGAGTCCACCTCCAGCTCCCCATCATGCGCCTGAATAATGCGCTGGCAGATGGCCAGTCCAAGTCCCGTGCCTCGGGACTTGGTTGTGAAAAAAGGAATGAAGAGCTTTTCCAGATCTTCCCTGGAAATGCCGGACCCGTTGTCCCGAATGGAAATCTCGATGGCGGAGGAGCCACGGTTTCTTTGCCCTCTGAGCGCGCTGCGCTGGGTCTTGACTCGAACCTTGCCGGCGCTGTCTGTTGCGTGAATGGCGTTGTGAAGCAGGTTCAGGAGCACCTGGGCCAGCTTTCCGGAGTCCACACTGCAGGGGGGGAGGTCTGGAGCCAGGGATTCTTCAATTTCCATTTCGGAGGAAGCGGGCTCTGCATTGACCAGGGCGAGGACTTGTCCCACAAGGGTGTTGATGTCTGTGTTTTCCCGATCGAGTTCGAACGGGCGTGCGTAGTCGAGAAAGCTCTTTACGACCTCGTTGAGGCGGTCGACCTCGGTGGTAATCACCTGGAGGAACTCTTCGGAGTCGCTGGGGTCTTCGATGTCCTGGAGATACTGGGCAGCCCCCTTGATTCCCGCCAGAGGGTTGCGGATCTCATGCGCCAGTCCCGCCGCCATCGTGCCCAAGGCTGCAAGCCTGGTTTGTTCTTTGAGGGCTTCAAACCCTTTGAGGTTTTCCAGCACCACAGCGGCCCTTCCCATCGTTCGACAGATGCGCTGGATCTCGTCTTTGGTAAAGCCCTCTGCGTGTTCGGCCTCTCGGGCACCCAGCCAGCCCAGCACGATTTCTCCGGACATCATGGGCACCACGATATCGGCTTGCATTGCGTCCATGGTGCGCAGTCTCGCCAGGGTTTCCTCTGCTGCAGGCCCGGTTCCCTTCGATCGCTCCAGGTCTTGTCGAATATAGGCTGGAACACCGCGCACGAAGGCATCGCCGAATGGACTGATTGCGGCGGCGGTCAGTGGGAGGTCGGAGTCGGTCACCCGGGAGTCTGCCAGGCGCATCTGTCGGCGGTCTGGATCGTGAATGTAGATGGCCAGTGTGGAGAAGCGCCCGGAGCTGTTGAGCCAACGAACCAGGGAGCGTGCCAGGCCCTGCTTGGAAACCACTCGAGGCATGGACTGCTCCAGCTCGGCGAGGGTCATGGAGAGTTGATGCCCCCGGCTGTTCAAGGAGCGGACAATCAGGGGGCGTACACGCCTCCTGAAGGGCTCATAGAGCACGATGAAGAGCATGGCAGAGAGAAAGAGCTGGTAGACAAAGTGCAGCTTTGAGGTGTCATCGCCCAGCCAGCCATCGCCCAGCCAGAACAGCAGTGTGAGTTGTACCGAAACCAGCAGGAAACCAGAGGCGACCACTGTGGTGACCCGAGCCAGAATCTCGTGAAGGTCCAGGAGCCTGTCCAGGTCGATGACCTGTGACAATGAATAGATGAGCAGCCCAGCAAACAGGGGCCCAACCGGCGGCATGTCCCCCTGAAGAACCCAGATTCGAGAAAAGAAATCCAGGGCGTCTGCATCCAGGACGCGTTCGTGCTGGAGCAGTCTTGTGGCGCCTTCCAGAAGAGATGGAAGAATCGTCGCGATCAGCATCACCAGCAGGTGCCGGATTCTTGCTCTTTCCAGGCGCGCGGTGGCGCTTTGGTGCATCAGCCAGAGTCGCTGGAGCACCAGAATGAAGCTGCCGTAGCTATAGAACCCCAGGATTGCAATGGGCACCTGGGGTTTTTGGGGTTCCCGAAAGAAAAAGAAGCCCACTCCTACGCAGCTGATGGCCACTATCGGAGTGACGAGCCACATCTTTCTGAGCAGTGGTCGGTTGTCCAGCGTCTCCGAGGTGAAGAAGTGGTCCAGAAACTGAAAGGTAGCCACCGGTAGAAAGCAGGCTGTGAACGCCCACAGAAACCGCATGTCGGGTAGGCCTGGGGCTAGGTAGACCGAAAACGCGAGGTAGGCGATCATGGTCAAGCTGGCTAGCAGCAAGAAGTCTTGGCGAACCCGGTTGGTCCGGTCCTCTTTCCAGGCTTTCAAGCCAAGAACGCCGGACAAGCCGCCCACGAGCAGGTAAATCAGTGCACTCACGTGTAATTCCTATCCCATGTGGAGAGCCTTCCCAATGAATCATGAGCTTCTGAGGTCGCTGCCGGGTGTGGATTCGCTCCTTGAGGAGCCCGCGCTGGCTGAGGTACCGGGTGCGTTGGCAAGAATTTGTATTCGGCGGGTGCTCGAGCGTTTTCGCTTGGAGATTCTCGATGGGTCACGTACCGAGATTACGACACTCCTCGAAGAAGTCATCGCCGAGGCGGGTGCGCTGCAGCGTTGTCGGTTGCGCCGGGTGATCAATGCGACTGGGATTGTGTTGCATACCAACATGGGGAGAGCGCCATTGGCCCCAGAGGCAGTTCGGGTCGTGACAGAGGTGGCTTCTGGGTACTCCAACGTGGAGCTGGATTTGGAGACAGGTCAGCGTGGTGGCCGACTGGCGGGCGTGCAGGAGGCTTTGTGCTTGCTCACAGGGGCTCCTGCGGCACTTGCTGTCAACAACAACGCAGCGGCTGTTCTGTTGGCTCTTACGGCCCTGGCACGGGGAAAGGAAGTGGTGGTGTCCAGGGGGGAGCTGGTGGAAATCGGTGGGTCGTTCCGGGTGCCTGAGATTTTGGCGGTTTCAGGTGCTGAGCTGGTAGAGGTGGGGACCACCAATCGAACGCGGGCGGACGACTACCAAAAAGCCATCACAGCACAGACGGCGCTGCTATTGCGGGTGCA
>Ga0163180_10001893_pt1 | contig 11765 bp, 4 predicted proteins | sample AtlANTMetagenome_2_FD_109647 | JGI IMG/M metagenome (GOLD analysis project Ga0163180, IMG submission 109647) | Marine eukaryotic phytoplankton communities from the Atlantic Ocean - Atlantic ANT 4 Metagenome | ecosystem: Environmental > Aquatic > Marine > Oceanic | place: North Atlantic Ocean...
ACCAGTACATCTAGATTCAAGAATAGCATGTTTTAATTCTACTGTTGATATTCCACTATACTCAGAAGATGCCATTCCAACTAACATAGTATTAATAGCACCAGTAGTACCAATACCAACACCAGAATTTGGATAGAAATCAAGTTTTAGTAAATCATTTTCAATATATCCATGATAAGTTCCCATACCAGTACGAGATACATATCCTTCCGTTATATTCGTTGATAATCGACCATATTCCATTACATCAACAGTAGTTCCATCATGAATAATATTAAATTGGTTATATTCAAATTCTTCACGATTAATATCGGGATTTATTGATACTATTACATGAGCAGATCTATAAGTGCTTGCAATACCTACAATTGTTGTAGTACCAATACCAACTCCAATAGCAACACTTTCCGTATCTACAATAGAAGGTCCAACCACTGTGCTACCAGTGCTTAATGCATTATCATCCAAATTAAAGGAAAGACTAGCAATCCAATAATCATTAACAGAGTATTTTACAGGATACCATCTTAACTCACCTTCACTACCCGAAATTGCAAAATCAAAATCACCTTGATTATAAACAGTGTCTATTTTTCCATATTGGTTAAGATATCCAAAATTATTGTCATGAACAATATCAACAATAGTTAATTGTCTTTGAGCAGTAAATCTCTTATCTTTTACATAGAGGAAATACTTTAATGCTCTTCTTTCTTGTAAAGTCCAGTTAGCAACTGTTGTAAATCTGGTAGATCTTGGATTACTATTAAATGTACCACTAAAGTCATCGATAGAAACTACTCTATTACCAATAGATTCTTGGAAATCTTGTAAAATTCTACTTGAGAAAGTTACTTCAGTAGAAACAGTATCATTACCAATAGTCAATACATTTTCTGAAGCAAGATCAAAATCTTGTACACAGTTTAAATTAACAGTTGACTGTAATTCATTTACTATAGTATAAGCTGACAATTCAGTCGATAAACCAACTTTTAATGAATCTTTATCATCAGGAGTAGACTCCAATTGATAATCACCAAATTTCTTAAATCCAATAGTATGATTTAATGTGGAAACTGGATCATCCCAAACATCATAATCTATTCTAGAACTTAATGAGTATGATAAATTCTGATAATAATCACTATCTTGGAATCTTTGAAGAGTTCTATTAAAGAATCCAGATTCTGTTTCCCAACCACCTTCAACTCTAGCAGTTGCTGCCAATTTAATATATGCATCAAATGATTTTATAGATGTAGCAGTTCCTTGAACACCAGAAGCACCACCAACTACAATATCACCAACTACAAAATCCTTCTGTGCAGATATTCTCAAAATACCTGTATTTGGTTCCCAATATTGAACTTCACCTGTTGTGCTACTAATAGAACCCGTAACAGTTTCACCAGTTACATAATCATTTGATTTTGTAAGCCTAACATCAAATCTTGGGAAATATTTTTGTGGAACAACTCTTCCTGCTGAGTTAACAAAGTCATATGTGCCTGGTGTTAACTCAGGTGCTAAATCTCCAAAGAAATCTGTAAGATTGTAAGTAATACTTCCAATACCACCCAAATTAGCATCAACCTCAGTAAGGTTGAAAAGTTTGTAATCATATTCAGAGGAATTATACCCTCTTGCAGTTGTTCCTATACCTACACTAATACCCTCAACATAAACCAAATCTCCAACTTCAAATGGGAAGATATTTGCAGTACTAAATCCAGTAGCAAGAGTAACAGTTACATTCTTAGTAACTGTGTTGAATCCAACAGTGCTAATACCAACTCCATTAGAATTTTTGAGAGGTATAACAGTAGGTGGTGAATCATGAATACCAAAGGTATTCTTTAAGATTTCAACATTAGGATTACCTAATGTATATTTTAAATCAAGATCAAAAACTGGTTTATTTGTAAATCCATCAATAACCAAAAGTTCTGGTGCAGAAATATAACCAACACCAAATGAAGTGATACCAACAGATTCAACTGATTTAAGAGCATCAAGTTGAATAACTTGAGGTAATGAAGCACTTGGCATCAAAGTTGGATCAGATGGGAAATTGTATCCAATATCTCTAAGTGTTATAGATTTAATTCTTCCAATAGAAGTACTAACACCTGAAATAATTGCATCAGTTCCTTCTGCACTATTAATTGTATTAATACCTGGAAGAGCATAATAATTTACTCCAGGATTCCTAATTTCAAAAGATGATATTTCACCAAATGCATTTTCACTATCAGTTTCGTAAGTTAAATCAGATAAAGTTCCGTAAGATGTTTTTTCAGGTATTACTGGTAAAGTGTATGTAAATTCGTTCGTAGCACCTACAGTAATAGTTTGTTTACCATTATATAAACTTTCAAGAATGTTTATCTGACTTCCAGAAATAACTTCATGATCTACTGTAACTTGTTTCTTGATATCAGGAAGATTGCTATCATAGATAGGATCTAATTTATAGAATAATTCAGTAGGAATGTCTTTTGTTACTGTTAAAGTAACGTTAGCATCTGTGGATATACCAGCAGCTCCATTTCTTACAACATTAAAATCTTTTGTTAAAGTTGAAGTGTCCCAAATTTTAGTGAAATTTTCATCTGTATAAAAAGTTAAATTAAACGCAGAATAAGTAGTTGCTTGATTCACATAAGATAATGATGAATCAGAAACATCAAAAACAGCACTACAATCTTTATATAATTTTATTGGAGGATTTACTGGATTAATAGTACCTATAGAAGTACTAGTAATTCCAACAATAGGTGGTTTTTCTTCAGTTGATTCATGATAATTATTTGCTAATTTAAAAGTATTATTATCAAATACCACAATATAATATGTTTGATTATCATTTAAACCACCACAAGGAATAGATGAAGTATGAATAACTTTATCGCCAGTTACATATCCATGATTGGATATAGTTATAGCATTCGTTGTTGTGTTTACACCTGCTGCTGTGAATGACTTTGGATCAATTACTAGTTTTCTATTATAATCATTATACTTAACTACTATATTCGTGGATATACCAGGACTTACATTCATATACACATTATCATTATTCAATAGACCATGTGTCTCTCCAGTAGAGACAGTAGCTTTTACTCTATTAACTTCACCAGTAATTACTTCATAATTTGTTTTAAGACTGTGATATACTCCAGTTCCTATTCCAGCAAAGAAGAACGTTGTACTGTCTCTCTGTGTGCTTGCAATGCCAACAAAAGTACCAGTGGTACCTAAACCTACCCTACAAGTAGATAACCCAATTATGTTTTGATCAATGACTGCAACAAAAAGATCTTGACTATTAGTTAATGTTGTAATTCCAGAAGCAGAACCTGCCTTACCATCTTCCCAAATAGTAATACCTGTTCCATTTCCTGGAGAATATGTTAATTTATCCCCAGTTTTCAATTCATGATTAGGAATATACATTTCCTTTGGATAGACAAATAATTCTGTCAAACCAACACCAGGATTAGAAAATACAATAGTACTTCCCATTCCAACAGCAGAAAATGTATTTACACCAACAGACTCCTTTGGTTCAAAGTAAATTTGTTTGTTTATACGATATTCATAAGTCGAAGTAAAACCAGGATTGATTGTAAGTTTTCTAGGATGTTCAAGAAGCTCACTTGTAATAGTATGAGAAACTCCTGTTACGCCATTAACTGCCCTAAGAACCCTAATTCTTGATAAATGTGGTTCTACATTTAATACCTTTACTGTTTCTGTACCAATTCCTAAAATATCATTTGGTCTAAGAGTTGGGAATGTTAAATCACCCCAAACATCAAAATGTGTAACAATACCAGTAGCACCATCAGTTCCAATAGCAACAGCAGTAGTACCTACTCCAGCTAAAAATAACTTATTAGAACTAATACCAACATTATATGTTCCTTCTAAATTTGAAGAAGTTGTTGATAATCCAGTAACATTAATAATATCATTATTCCTCCACAGAAGAGGTTCATCTGCTATAGCTGTATACTGACCCTTTTGAACAGGATAAAACTCAAGACCTGTTACAGTACTTGTAGCAACACTTACAGTATTAACATCCTTACCAACCAATCTTGAAACTTGAGCAGATGCTTTACCACCACTTGTACGAGAATTGTTAAATATAACTTTATTACCTACTCTATAATTTTTTCCACCTGTAGTAATTCCAATACTTTGAATAGATCCTGGTTGGGTACCTTTAACATCAATAGTTTGTAATAAACTATTAGGAATAGGCATATAAGGATATCTAACATCACCTTCAATTAAATTATATGGTGCTGTATTTCTATACCAATTTGATTCTTCTAAAATATAATCATCCTGATTGGAGAATTGAGTAAAATTAAATTCTTCGGGAGTTGACTGATACTTATCACCTATCAAATATGGGAAAGATGGTAATTTATAACTATTAAATTGACCACCTTGTTCAGCACCACTATTGCTTAGAGTTGCAAAATAAGCATAAACTCCATTAGGGAATTGTGGGGTTATACAAAATCTTCCATTATTACCATCTAAGTATGTTTCATCAGTTCTTTCTTTAAATGTAAAGTCTTCAACAAAAAATCCTGGTCCATAAGATGTTAAAGGTGGTCTATTTTCCTTAAGAGCTGCTTCTTCTACATATCCAGATTTCATCTGAACTACAGACCCACCTTCCCTCTTAACATATCCATAAGGACCATAAATTGGGTTTCCATCATATGCCCATCCAATAATTGGAGAGTGATCTGAAGATTCTACTTCTTGACCATTAACTCTCTTTAAATCGGGTTGACCATATAAAGAAGTTCCCTCTTGATTAGTTGTATAAACAGATTCTCTAAGTTTTCTAGGTGCATATAAATGAGTATATTGAAGACCATAGTTTTTATTCAACCCATTTATAATAATACCATCATCTGAAGTTACTTGTTCACCCTGATAATATTTTTCAAATAAATTAATAGTCCATTGCTGCACATTAGAACGAAGTTCTACACCTTGTCCAGCTGAAAGAACATCGATAGATGTAGCATCTTTTGTATACCCAATTCCTTTATTAATAACCTTAACTTCCTCTAAAAGATATTTTGCACTTGTACCAATTCCAACTGTTTTAAGAATAGGAGTCAATACTGCACCTTTTCCATCACCATTTATTTGAAGATCTGGAGGAGCAATATAATCTTGTCCTTTATTTTCTACAATAACTTCAGTAATAGATCCACCATGTATAATTGGAGTTAATTGTCCATCCACTCCTGATGATAAACTTACATCTGGCTGTCTATTAAAATTAATAATTTCTGACGATCCATACCCAACTCCATTATCGGCAAGATGAATAGAAGTTACTTCTCCTCTGAATATTGGTTGAACTTTAGCTTCAAAAGTTTCTACACCTACAGATGCTACACCAACTGTACCAGTTATAGTTACACTAATCTCAGGATAATTGAATTGATGTGTTCCAACACCAATAGATTCCAAAGGACGATATTGCTTGGTTCTATAATAGAAATTAGAAGCAGTAGTCCCTACACCAACACTTGTTAATTTGAAATTATCTTTATCAACAAAACAAACATAGTAATCCGTAGCAGTTGTTAATCCAGTAATAGGAGTTCCTGTGCATGTATAATTTACAATTTCTCCATCTTTGTAGTCATGATTTACAATCTTTATTTGATCTAAAGAAGTAGTAATACCTGCAGGTTGTACTGTTCTCTTTTTATTCTCATATCCTGTTCCAGAATTAATTACATTAATAGATTCAATTATAGATTTTGTTTTTGCAGCCTTTATATGTTGAGTACCTGATCCACGAGATGTTAAAGTTATAGTATTGATCCCTGCAAGAGCACCAGCCTCATCACTATGAAGTCTTATTGTAGTGCCTCCAGAACCGACTACAGAGGCATAGTAACTAGCACTAGTAGTCAATCCACCTATAGACTCTTGATTATCAGTTATGTAGATAACTTGCTCACCATTTGCAAATTTATGATAAGTACTAAAACCAATCGTAGAAGGTAAAGTTCCTGTGGTTCCTAATCCAACTTTTTCTGATGATGCTGTAAATGGAACAGTATGATCCACATTCATCATGTTTATAGCAACATCAGCACCATCACCATTTCCACCAGTAATTTGAACAGTAGGTTTACCCTCATAACCAAAACCAGAATCAATAATTCTAATATCTTTTAAAGATCCACTAACAGCAACAAATCCAGTAGCACCTGTTCCAACACTATCAGTAATTTTAGTAATAGGTGGATTGATTACATCATAATCTAATCCTGGAGCAAGAACATCAATACTTTCCAATTTACCATAATAAACTTTTTCATATGATTTGTAATTTAAAACCTCTACACCATTTGCAAGAATACCAATAGAACCAGGTGTAGTTTCATAAGTTGTTCCCGTATTAACAGGAGGAGTAATTATTCTTGTTAATTTTTGCGATTTTAAAGTTTCTCCAGCAAAACTAAAAGGTTCAATTCTATTATCTGTTGCAACACCAGTTCTTGTACCATCCTCATCAAGGTTTATAAAGTTTTCATTATAAAGGTCTGGTCTACTTTTTGCTAATTTAATACTATTAGCATCTACACGTTTTACAAAATAAAGACCTTCATCTGTTAAAGATGACTTAACAACAAAATTATCTAATTTAGTACCACTGGTAGGGTCTACATAAACGTCATTAACTATCTGTGGTGTGTAATAAACAGCATCTCCCGTATAGAATCCATGATCAAAAATAGGAACACCAACAGGAGTAGTAGCATCAGCAATTATATCCCAAGTATCTCCACTAAAGTTTCCATTAAATACAATTCTATTAGCATTAACACCAAGGGATGATGAATCATATGAGGGAATAGAGGGGGATGTAATTAAAAGTTTTTCTGTTTTTCTTTCTTTATATACATTTTGAACATCTGAAGAATATATAGATGCTTCTGGGAAATTAAGTGCGTTTACCTTTGAAAGCTTTCTTTCAATTACATATGGATTAGAATCCATATTTGTAGTAATATCAATTTCTCCCTGCTCTTTCATAATGAAAGATCTTGAACCAGTAATTTGACTTATAATAGAAGCAGGATATGAAGTATTTTCTCCTTGAGAACGTGAAAGAACAGATCTATCACCTACTCTAAATTCATGATCAACATCTGTAAAGACTTCATAAGTAAAGTCTGAAACGTCAATCAATGCTAAGTCTCTAACCTTATAAGTTGGTGATACGTTATATGACCAACCACTCAATTTATATCCAGTATCACCAATTCCCAAAGTTTTTATTTTTACATCATCACCACTTCCATAAAGGCAATTTGTATTTGGATATTCAAGACTGTTAATAACACTAGTAATTCTTACTTCAATAGTTTCGTCTGAATCAATTATAGAATTTCCATATGCAAAAGTATTAATACCAACTGTTGCTGCACTATCAATTGTTTTACCAATTCCACTCAATCCAAAAAATTGAGTTAGGTTTTTAGATGTATATGAACTTATCCCAACAGTATTATCACTATATCTAAAATGCAATTCTCCTGCTGTTGCAAATCCAACTGTTGAATCAACATCAAAAATAGTAGAACCTGCAGAAACTCCACCAACTAGTCTAGTTCTTGGTGAAATTTCAAATGTACCATAAGTGGCACCTTCTACTCTTGAATCTCTGTTATATCCAGCATCTACACTAAACTTATAATACGTCTCACCAACACCTACGGCAATTTTTTCAATATGTGTTATAGGAGCATATGCTTTATCAATCTTTTCACCATATTCATCCTGGAATAGAGTAGATAACTCCAAATCCATAGGATTACCAACAATAGGTTCTACAACAAAATCTCTACTAACTTTATAGTTAGCATTAGATGGTGTAAATAGAAAATCACGAGGTCTTATGATATTAACATTCTCATTATATAAAGATTTGAATAGAATCTCAAAACCTCTATCAGTTCCCTTACTTAAATAAAAGTCTTTTGATTGTTTTATAAAAACTTCTTGATCTAGATCAGGAGTAAGTTGCCTTCCTTCTAAACCTGGTGTAATTTGATATTTTGTCTTGGTTAAAAATTCTTTAAGGAATAAACAACTTAAATTTTCTATTGTAGATCCTTTAGCATGTTCATCTGCTTCAGTAGATTCAAAAACTAACTCTTCAGCATTAGTAGGATTTCTATAAGAAGTAATACCACTAAATCCTCTAACACATCCTGTAAATCCAAAAGTTGTTATTCCTGTATATGTAATGATCTCATCATTAATTCTTAATAACCCATAAGAATCTGGAAATCCCAAAGTTCCTGTAGGAAAGTTCTGCATATCAACATCAATTGCATCACTAGTAATTCCAACAGTTGCACCTAACCCAACCGAATATGTAAGATTAGTAAGATTGTCTACTTTCACATATTGATCAATATTATTGACCAAATCAATTGGACCACCTTGATATTCTTGTCCTTGGTAATAAGATTTTAAAAATTCAGCAACTAATGGATAGTCTGACTTTACATATCCAGGAAGCTGATTCTGGACAATGTTATTAAACTGTACTCTTTTTGTTGTCATTTTATAGTCTTTCTATCTTAGTAGGATGAAGCAGCGGATGTTGATGTAGATGTAGAACTACTACTTGATGTTGTAGTAGTTGTTGTTGTACTTGGAGCAGAGGTGCCTACTGTTGTTGTATCACTGGTACGTCCTCCTGCACGAACTAAATTACCATTAGCATAACTTGTAGATGTAATGTAATTGGAACCAGATGGATCTAATCCAGAAGAAATTTCATCAACAACAGTTTCAAAAATACTGTTACTAATATCTAGTTGCAAATAAAGATCCTGTAATCCGATAACATCATTAGAAAGAGGACATGCTGATATTTCAATAATAGTTTGACCATCCTTTATCATTCCAGATTGAATATTAATAGGATTGATAGTCACAACTCCATTTTTATAATTAATTGTTCCAACATTTCTCTTAACAATAGTAGGAGATTGGGATGCTTCAGATGGGAGAGTGAATAAAAATAATGATCCTGTTATCCTATTTGTATTAGGAATATCCGAAATATAAACATCATCCATAATTCCAGCAACTTTAAATGCTGATGATTTGATATTATATCCACTCATACTCTTAATATGAAATTCATTTCCAAAACCAATTTGATATTCTGCAAATGCATTTAACACTGCTCTCAAATCTCTTCTAATATAAATTGTCGTAATATTAGATGTTATAGATTCATTACTTTGGTCAATAATATTTAAAAACTTACTATACTTAAATCTAGCACCATATTTGTTCATTTCAGAAGATTCTGCATACTTAGTAGAATTATTTTGAACTAATGAAGAAACATATGCTGCTGAAGGTGCGAGATTACTGTTATAATAAATTTTTGAGTTAACTTCAATGTAAAGATACTTCAAATCAAGTATTTCAGGGATAATTCCTGCTACAGCATACTTTTTAAGCTTTAATTTAATCTGTTCTTTGATAAGATTAGGTAAAAAGTCACCAGTTTTTGGTTTTATACTAATAAAGACCTTTCCAAACTGAGGAGGAACTAAATCTTCACCTCCAAAAACGGAAATTGACTCAGTTTCGGGATAAATTCTTGATGGAATCAAAGATTCATAGTCATTTGAGGTTACTGCTCTGTTTTGAGACGAATAAATCCTTGGAGCAAACTTTCTAACCGACTCTACGGACTCAATTGATTCTCCACCCGATGCAGTAAGTCCAGTAGTCATCAAAGAGATGCCAGAACTGATTGTATAATCTTGAGAATTGCGAGTATATTGAATTCTACCTGAAAAATTGAAAGAATTCAGTCCATTTGCAGAATCTCCACTAGAAGTAATGTAATCTATTGTAATAAAGTTACCATCTTCAAGTGCTTTTCCAAAAATTCCGTCTCCGAAGAAAATTTGGTATCTTTCATCTTCAATTTCTTGCAAATAATAAACTTTTGACTCAGATTTTACGTCAAAAAGGCTATTTTGTGAACTATATTTCGTTTCTGTCGTAGATGCTTCATTTGGTCGTACAGAAACAGTCATTAAATCAGTATCAACACCAATATTTGGTATTATAAACTTTTGATTCGGTACTCTTGATGAATAAGTGAAGGTTTGAGTTAAAAGTGTGCCTTCAAAAACCTCAACATCGTTAAATTCTGCAATTCCGTTGAAAACTGGAACCGTAATATCACTTAAAATTGAAAAAACGAACGATTGACCACCAAAAGGACTTGATGATGCTGCCACTGGACCCTTTTTAAGAGTCAAAGAAGCAGGTGAAGGTGTAATTCCCTCTGTATTCACAAAGAAGGTTACTGTTGCCCTTGCTGCTTGCCTTGGACGGGGTACATAACCTATGTTTCTTGCTAAAGATATAACATTATCTCTTAAAGTTGCAGTATCAATGAACACCTCATTGGTGATCATGTTTGCATTGTATGATGTAATGTAGGTATTATATGCCAGAACATCTAAAATAGTCGAAAGATTGGATCCCTCGAAGTCATAATCAGTGAATTCTGAGTTAGATTTTAAATAATCTTTTAGAGTTGTCTTAACCTCATCAAAATCGAGGTTACTAAAGTTGGCTAATGGCATTTTTATCTACTTGATTGCAAAACAAATTGTAATTCTTGTGTTGGAATGTTCCTTCCCACTATTTCATATGTTATAGTTAGGTCAAAACTGTTATTTTCATAGTCTGGAAATGCTTCCACATTATTCAACTTAACCCTATCTTCATTAGTTTCGATAGATTCACGAATTTCATCAACAATAATGGTTGCAGTAATATCATCTATGTTGTCAAATAGGGATTCAGTGATCCTAGAACCAAAAGATGAGTCAAAAAACTTTTCTCCAGGTAATGTAAATACAATATTTCGTATAGAGCGAGCAATTGCGTTCTCATTTTTGAGTGCAATAAGATCATTATTCAGGGGATTGGCCTGAAATGTCATGCTAATGTCTTTAAATCCTTGACTAACCCGTTCTAGAGGCACTATATTACAGCAATTATTGTTTATTTATTAAGGATTGCAAACTAAAATTCTGTCAAGGTCATTGTATCGACTTCATAGTCCAATCCATCCTCTTCAAAATCACCAAAAATCTCACTTTGGACTAAATCATCACGTTTTTTAGGTGTAAGACGGTCATGTGATACCTCTCTTAGCATTTTTTTCTTGGAGTTTTCCATAATTTTGGTATGTTTTTACTATTTAACATAAAAAAAGGAGGGACTTAACCCTCCTTCATTATTTTCCTTGTCCTCGGTATGCTTTTTTTGCTTTATTTCGAGACGTTGCGGATAGTAGTGTTCTAGCCGAGCGTCCTTGACGAGTTTTTTTCGGACGAGGTAACTTATAATTACCATCATTCGTTGCAGTCATCATTGGCATTACCTAAATTCCCCCAATTTACACAATTTACTATTAACGGATTCGGGAGTTGCCTTCACACGATACTCAACGTCATCTTTACGAGAGAGTTGGGTGAGGAGTTTAGCAACTTTATCCCACATTTGAGAGTAACTCATTAAATTACCCTAGTCTTCTCATGCCCTACACGTATGCGAGGGTCACACCATGTCTCAATACCCATTTCTTTCGCATCAAGGCAGAACGACACGTCCTCACCACACATGTCCTGAACTGCACCTGACTCAAA
>Ga0163180_10001894_pt1 | contig 11762 bp, 7 predicted proteins | sample AtlANTMetagenome_2_FD_109647 | JGI IMG/M metagenome (GOLD analysis project Ga0163180, IMG submission 109647) | Marine eukaryotic phytoplankton communities from the Atlantic Ocean - Atlantic ANT 4 Metagenome | ecosystem: Environmental > Aquatic > Marine > Oceanic | place: North Atlantic Ocean...
CACTGAGGTGGATTCGCTACCACCCTCGTCTTCGTCATCGAAGGCTGTCACCTCACACTCCCAGTGCTGAGCGTGCTCCGTGATGCTGGCTGGGATGACGCTTCCTGTTTCTCCCGTTTCGACCCCGTCCCGGTACCAGGTATAGCTGTAGGTGAGGGCATCGAAGTCTACGTCCGGTGCGTCTTCAACAACAATACATTCCAGATTGTCTTCAGGTTGAGGGAAGAGGGGCTCGATTTCGATGACGGGTGCACCCGGGGCGGTATTCGACACAACGATGGTGTTGGAGACGACCGGCAAACCTCCATCGCCTCCGCCTTCCGTGGGAATGGCTGTCACCTGGACGGAGTCTCCCTTATCGAAGTGGGTGATACCATTAAGAACATTGGAGTCTTCGGCGACGTCGTCGACGATAATCCCGTTTACCTTCCATTCGAAGGTGAGGAATATTGGGTCTCCGTCGGCATCGCTTACCTCGGCTTCTGCTGTGATGACATCGTTCGTCTGAACATCTTCAGGTCCAATCTCGAGGCTATCGATGACGGGGCGGCTGTTCAAAATGGTCTCGATATTTGAGGAGACTTCATCTCCCGAATCGATTCCGTCGCTGATGGTGATGTAGCAAACGACGCTGTTTCCTCTGGCGAATGCGGGCGCGGTCAGTGTTGATCCCGTCTCACCTGGCACCTCAACGCCACCGACTGCCCATCGATAGGTATACGTGAAGTCTGTGGTTCCATCGGGATCTGTTCCAGGGCCAGGACTGCACACCATCGTGCTTTCGACCGTAGGCTCCAAAGGCAGGAGACCGGCGCTATCTAGCGTGGGCGGTGTGTTCTCGATGTTGATCGAATCGGAGGTGACGGCCTCGCCCAATTCGGTGCCATCGTATGGGGTGACTCGGCACTCTACGGTGTCTCCTCCTGTGAAGGCTCCAGAGAGCGTGGGACCGCTGCCCAGAACAGTTCCGTCTCCATCCACCCATTCGATGTGTTCAGCGCCTGTCGCATCGACGTGTCCATCGGGGTCGCTGTATCCATCCCATGTGCACGTCAGCGTAGTGGAGTAATCGGCTTCGGTAGGATTGATGGATACGGACTCGATACTTGGAGGCGTATTGATGATCGTAATACTGCTGCTCAGCGGTGGGCCAGTATCTTCTCCGTCGTTTGGAGTGACGATACAGGTCACCACATCTCCATCAACGAAATCTCCCGAGAAAGTAGGCTCGGTACCGGCCCTGGAGCCGTTCACGGTCCATTCGACCTGTGAGGCGTCCACATCCAGATCGACATCCTCGAAGCCTTCCCAAGAACATGTCAGGACATCGCCTGCTTGAGCGGTTTCCGGCGAAATAGATACGCTGGAGATGCTGGGTGCAGTATTGCCAATAACGATGGTGGCTTCGACGGACGGCCCGTATTCGATTCCATCATAAGGAATGACGACGCATCCAATTTCATCGCCACCCACGAACCCTCGTGTGAGGACGGGGCCTGAGCCGATAGGGATGCCCCCTTTGAACCAGGCGATGGTGGTTTGGTCGTCATCGCCGTCTGGATCGGAAAATGCGGTGTACGCGCATGTGAGCGTATCGCCGACCACGGCAGTAGTGGGGGTGATGGAGTTGCTCGCGACGGTGGGCCGGGAGTTGACGACTTCCATGGTCTCGGAAGAGATCGGAGGCCCTTCACCCCCCTCGGTACCGTCTGAGGGGGTGACGGTGCATTGAATCGTATCGCCTCGGGTGGTCAAAGACGGAGACAGTGTCTCAGAATCTTCGCCGGCTTCGACCCCATTGATGGTCCATTGGTAAATGTATGTGGCTGGATCATCGTCGATATCCGCCCATCCCGATGGGGTCGCAGTGACCGTGTCAATGGTGGTGATGGGATTGGGGCTCAATTCGACATTGGTGATCTCGGGGACGGTGTTTTCAATACTCAGCGCCTCAGAGTAGATGGGGTCGCCCACGTCTTCGCCGTCGAAGGGTGTGACCTCCAGTACGATGCTTTGAAAGTGGCTGGTCAGTTCAGCGTCGAGGGTCGGTCCCGTGGCGTCGAGCACCAATTCCTCGTCGATGTACCAACGGTATTCGTACATTTCCTCGTCGCCATCTGGGTCCGACCAGCCAACGACTACGGACTCAATGGTGTCGGTCGTCGATGGGGATGCGGGACTGAGACTGACCGTCATCGCGCTGGGGGGTGTGTTGGATATCGACAACGGGCCGGCGACGATGGGGTCCCCGTACACAAAGCCGTCGAAGGGCGTCACCGATACTTCGACCTGGTCCCCTTTGACCTGATTGCTGTAGGAAAGAATGGGGCCCTCTACATCGGCGACTTCTTCCCCGTTCACTGTCCAGGAATATACGTACTGCTCTTCGTCGCCATCGACGTCATCCCATCCGCTGGGTGTCACCGTAATATCGTCTTCCGTATAGGCCGGATCTGGGGACAGGGTGGCGTCAGCCAAGCTTGGGGGCGAGTTGTCCACGACGACGAATGCCGTCGCGTCTTCGCCTGTGTTTCCGTTGCTATCCGTCGGAGTGGCAGTGACCGTCCACACCTGGCCTTTGGTGGTGTTTTCCGCGGGTACGACTTGCGGATCGCCGTCATGTGTAAATGGCGAAGGGGTTCCGTCGATGCCCACTTGCACGGTCCAGGCCCACTCATAGGTGACTTCGTCGTCATCCGGGTCGGTGGACTCGTCTGTTACCACGGCTTGTAGATCGTCTTCTTCTTCGGGTAAATCCGGTTCAATGGCGATGCTCGGTGCGCTTGGTGCACCATTGGCCGTCAGTTCGACAGAGTCCGAGCCTGTGTTGTCATCCCCATCCGTGGCGGCCACGGTGATGGTCTGCGTTCCACTTTCGATCAGCACTTCGGCGGTAAACACACCGTCTGCATCGATGGTTCCGTCGTGCTCGATCGCCCCCGACGTGGACGATTCAATGGTCACCACAAGATCGCCAACAGGCGTTTCGTCATCCGATAAGGTGGCTTCAACAGCCGTCAGTTCACCGGGTGGGACCTGGTCGCCTGAGGCAGGTGAGAGAATCGATACAACGGGTGGGTCACTTTCTGGAGTGACGGTACCGTCCTCGAGTTCTTTGTCACTGCTGGAGCAACCCGCCGCAGCAAACCCAAAACATAGAATCACTATTCTGCACATACACCGCCTCGAACCACATGCAATGGTACCGTAAGTTCCTACCGCTCACAAGACTATATAGCCGCTCAATTTTAAGGCTTTACCACTGTCCGTGTGATCCGTGAGAGCCGTGGGAGCCGTGGGAGCCGTGAGAACCGTGTGATCCGTGTGATCCGTGAGAGCCGTGAGAGCCGTGTGAACCGTGTGATCCGTGGGAGCCGTGAGAGCCGTGTGAACCGTGTGAACCGTGTGAACCGTGTGATCCGTGCGATCCATGGGAGCCGTGGGAGCCATGAGAACCGTGTGAACCGTGTGAACCGTGTGATCCGTGCGATCCGTGAGATCCATGGGAGCCGTGGGAGCCATGAGAACCGTGGCTGGCATGAGAACAGTGAGTGGTCAGGACCAGTCCCGAGTTGTCCGGGTTCGTCATCAAACTGTCGGCTTTTTTGACCAGATCCGCCTGTATGTCGGTACCCTTCTCGCAGTGGGTCTCTGCACGATTGAGAAACTGCTTAGGTGTCCGAGGAAGGGGAGGGGTGAAGACTTTCTTTTTGCTCATGCCTAGATTGTAACCTCAAACCCTATCCATCGGTAATCCTCGGGCGATCGACGACCCAACGGCGAAAAATGGATTCGACGACGCCGTCATTGTCCTCTGCCAGTCTGCGAATAATGGCGCTGGATATACCCATGTGTTCCACACATTTAAAAGTATTGGGACGTTGTCCAAAAAGGTCGCCGGTGTGCATGTAATTGTGAAGAGGACGCACACCGCAATACGGGGCGTTCCAGCAACTGCTGCATTGCGGCAGGGTGTCGACCATCGAAGACACCGCCAGCGACCGAACAGTCGGATGATGCATGGCTTCATTCATCGAAAGGTCCTGGACACTGCCCAGTCGGAACAATTCATCACCCATGGCAGAAATCATCCGCCCTTCATCGGAGGGGTACACGCTGCCATCATAATTATAAGCCATCTGCCCAGTGCCGGAACCGACGGGAGAACGGATGTCGACAAAGTTGGGGTCGTAGGGTGTCAGCATTTTCTTCAAGAAGATGGATGCCGTTCCTTCACAAATTTGGACCCCCTGCTTGTTCAATTCGAGGATGTAATCCAGGCAGGTCTCATAGAACTCGAGATATTCAGCTTGGGTGTACCCAATGACTCGCCAGGTCTTGTTGGCAAAGCCGAAGGGGTTCAGAGGCCGAAGGTGGATGTTGCGAATGCCGAGATCCACATACAAATCGATGATTTCTTTCCAATTTTCGATCGATTTTCGAGTGGTGGTCATCAGCGCATCGACGTGCCACAGTTCAGGATCCCGGCCCATCTCGATGTACCGTTCATTGAAGTGCTTGATCCATTTGATGACATTGTCGTAGGCATTGCTGCCCTTCTGCCACGTCCGGTTGAAGTTGTGTACCTCTGCGGGGCCATCGAGACTGGTGCAAATCAAGACGCCATTTTCCATGATCCAGTTGGCATTTTCTTCATTCATGTAGGTCATATTGGTGACCAACGAATGATCGAGAATCTTCTTCTCGGTTTTGTTTTTCTCCCGGCTGTACTCGACAATGTATTTGATGATGTCCATGTTGACGGTCGGTTCGCCACCCTGGAATTCAAAATTCAGGTACGGCGATGGCGTCATCATGGCGTGGTCGACAACTTTCTTTGCTGTCTCCAGGGACATGTCGGTGTCGACCCGATGCATATCGGTACGGGACGCATGGCAATAGCGGCAACTTTGATTGCACCGGAGCGTGGTGATGACGACCGCCAGGTGGGGGCCTTGGCCCATCCACGTTTTCTTACGGCGGACCTTATCGGCCAGATTTTCGAGATCGAGGTCCGCTCGTATAAAGCCTTTCCGTTGAAGACCTTTATATTCTGGGTGGTCGGGTTGAATCTGACCTTGAAGAAGGGCGTTGAAGTCCTTCTGGTTCAGTGTATGCCACTCACCCGCGTCATTCGTCAGCACTTTCCACTGGCTCACGTCTCCGAAGCGAAAGAAGCCCAGTTTGTCTTCTTGAAGTGCAGGCTGCTCCAGAGTGATACGTCGAACGGTCACGCTTCGCTCCCGTCCCGGTACGCTTGGATCGACAAGAAAAGCGCATGGTTGCTGAATGCGTCCACATACATGGCATCCTCGACATTATCGAAGGTCGCGGTGGTCGTTCCGTTTTCCGTGCTGAGCGAAATGGCCATCAGTTCGCCGTATGCGTCTGCCGTCTCCGAGATTGCACTGTCCAAATAGAGACCGAGGTCGTACACACGTTTATGCACTTCCTTCCTCCCAAGGTACGGAAATCTCGAGGTCGTCTTCCTCAAGTTCCTCCGCATCCAGTTCGGCCAGAAGGGCGTCGATACTCGATTGCACGGGCGTTGTGAAGAACGCCCTCGCCATCATGTACTCTCGGAGGGTCGCTGTGCTCTCGCCGATGCGCACTCTCATGGCTTGGTTGAGGAGTTCGTTGGCGAACTCTCCGGCCAAAGCTTCGAGTTTGGCTTCGTCTGCGTCGTCTTTGGTCTTCAGGTGAACACCCACCACTTTGTCAGCAGGGCGTGTCAGGAACATCCAACATCGATCGACAAATAGGTATGCGGCGCCATAAATCGAATCCAGAGGAAACAACTCTTCGCTCACATCGAACGACACTTGGCGTTCCGTGAGGTTGTAGGCGAGTTCAATGGATGTAGGGGCTTGAAGTTCGGCTGTTTCGCTCAAAGCAAATTCTCCGGTCCGTAAAGGGCCATTCTTTCTTCATGGGTCAACATGCTGTTCATAGCATCCAGCATGGAATCGTCTACTGCGCAGAGCTCATTTTTCCCAATGCGTTTTCCAATTCCGGTGACCACTCGTGCCAAGTCTTCTCTTGTACGCCTGTGACCGTTAGCGCCGTCCATCAGGACCAAATCCAGGAGCTGAGTGTGGGTTAATCCGTGAGATTGGCCTTTCCGGGCACATATGTGAACGCGTGCGGATCCGTGTTGGCTGTGTTGTAGCGTCAGAACCGAAGCGCCATTTTTGACGCCCCCGAGCTGACTAAGCCTCCAGCCCTTGCCTACACTAGCACCCAGTTCCAAGGGCGATAGAAGGCACCACGGGGCATCTGCGTCAGTACCATCCGCGAAGGCTTGCAGCGTCGCTGCGCGGGCGGCCACCGAAAAGCCAGCCGCTGAGGCAGCCATCGTGGTTCCAAGGGCCTTGAGAATATCGCGCCGTGACTGCATCACAGACCTCCGTTTGTAACTTGAATTCTATAGCTATCACAGGATGCTACCGTGGATGCATTTCTAAATACCTGGATCCAAAAATCCTCTGTGTCGTCGACGCACTGGTTCAACGTCTCTGAACCTAATGGACCACAAGCTTGGGGATCGGAGGCGGCGGCATGATCATCGGCATCACCGATGTCCTGGTTGTACCAGCTGTATTGCGTGTATCCGTCATCGCCGGAGAAAGTGCAGCTGTCGGACTCGGTGCCGAAGGGTTCGCCCCGATACACGATGAAACTGTACTCGTCCTCTCCAGTGGCAAACGCAACCTCGAAATTATACGAGTCGCGCCCATAAGCGAGGTCTTCGGTCACGTCATCACTGGCGGTAATGACGTACCAGTCTTCGTCGTCGTCCTCCAGCACGTTGCCGATGATGTTGATCGTCGTCGTATCGTCGTCGGCCAGCGCACCCCATTCGTCAATGGCTTCATCTTCCGTGTCCCCGTAGATACTGTTTTCATAGATATCTTCCGGATCGCAAACCTCAGTGCTCATGTCTCCGGATGGGGGAGACTCATTGCCGGCACTATCGGTACAGGTGACCTCGCATGTGGTGATTTCACCTCGCTCGAGTTCATCGATTGTCGTGGAGAACTCCCCATCTGCGGTACACGAGTCCGCGACTGTCCAACTGGAACCCAGCGTGTCGCTACAGAAGAAAGTGAGCTCACAGAAGGGTTCACAATCTCCGGTTAAGTCCACCAGATCATTGTTTCGGTGGGCATTCGGAGTGTCGAGGAACGGTGCGTCTGGGGCAGATTCGTCCGAAATTGTAACCGAGTCTGTGAAGGGGGTTCCGTCATCGGTACCGTCGTTTGGAGTGACTTCACATCGCCACGTTTCGAGGTTTTCTGTTTCGATAGAGGAAACGCTTGCTGGGCCATCGCCGTACACAGTGAGTTCGGGAATATCAACTCCGTCGACATACCACCGGAAAACGTACTCAATTTCGTCTCCGTCATCATCTTCCGAGAAGTCGATGATTTCGCAGAGAAGGTCACTGGTGGGTTCAGGAGTCGACGGAGTCACGACGGCGACCCCGTTTTTAGGGGGCGTGTTGCCGATTGTGACGGAGGCGGAAGTCACGACCTCTCCATCGCTCTCGGAATCGACAGCCCTGATGGTCACCGTGATCATGTCGCCCTTCTCGGTGTAATCGCTCCCGAGCTCCGGCAAGGTATGCTCGGGTTCATCGATCCCATTTATGGTCCACTGATAATCGTAGTCTTCTTCGTCGCCGTCTTGGTCGAACCACCCACTGGGCGCCGCCACCAAGTCATCGCCGGTCACTGGGGAGGCGGGCACAATGCTGACCGAGTCGACTTGTGGTGGTGAATTGCCAATGGTGATCGAGGCGGTTCCTGCTGGGCCAGTCAGAGACCCATCGCTCGCGGTGACCTCGACTGTCCAATACTGATACTTCTTGGTCAGACCGGCTTCAATTCCGGGTGTCAATATCGGGTCCAGCTCCTCCGCCTCTTCGTCGGGGTCCTCGACCGTCCAACTGTAGGAGTAAGAAACAGTACCCCCCTCTGGATCGACGCTGTCTTCAACGATTTCAACGGTCAGCGCTTCCCCGGACAAGGCGGGGTTGGGTGAAATCTCGACAACGGGTGCGGACGGTGCACCGTCGATGGTGATGCTTCGCGTGTCCGTACCGGACTTCTCGCCCGAATCATACACGGTGAGAGTAATGAGATTGTCTCCCCCCTTGAACTCGCTTGCGGGAATGTTGGCCGCCCAGGCGCCGGTAGAATCAGGATTAACGGTGCTGAGTTCAATGGTCTCAATCGGGTACCCGATCTGTTCGAAGGTCATTCGGACTTCTAGGTCTTCGAGCCGGTCTGTGTCGTCATTGGCGATCGCCCGAAACTCGATGACGTCGTCTGGGTCGTAGTAGCTATCGTCATCCGGGCTCTCGATCGCAATGGTCGGCGCTGCGTTGTCGTCGTCTCGGATGTTGATGGTGATCGATGCGCTAGCGGTGGTGTCGCGTTCATCCAGCACTTGAAGCTCGATCGACAGCTCTTCTTCGGCGTCGCTGAAACACTCCACACACACGCATTCTGTCTTTCCAGTGGCGAGCACGGGCACGTATTCGCAGAGGATCTCATCTTCGCCTGTTTTCCACCGTGCTTGTATGTCCTCCGCGGATCCACCGCTCCGCGGGATGACCTCGCCGCGGAAGGTGATGTCCTGATACACATCGAAGGATGTTCCATCGGTGGGGGACTCGATGACCACCGAGGGTGGCGAGTGACGCACCGTCAATGCCTTTTCACTGGAGCAGGCAGTGGCCAGGGTTCCCACGATCAAAATCATGGAGTATGGAAGGCCAATGGAATTGGAACGGTACATACGGGTCCCCACAGGAGCTGTTCTCATACTTTAGGTACGAACTCGCCAGATCGCAAGGCTAGTGGCCCCGCTTTTATAAAGCTGTCTGACGTTTTTCAGCTCGCATGTCCTCAGAAGGCTGTTCGGTTCGAGACCGTCGACCCCTCCGCTCTTCAATGCGTCCCACGAGATCGGGCTCGGGATCGCGCCCTAGAACGGCTCGAATCACGGATGTTGTATCCTCAAAAATCGGGCTCAGTTCTCTTTCGTCAAAGGTCTTGGCCATCGAATACATGCCGGCGCAAATGGTGTCCCACCGACAGACATCGCAGGCGGAACCTTTGCCGTGAAGGAATTCGAGCTGGTGGACAAATCCTTTTTGGTCTAGGAATTTGATGCAGCGTTCTTCCTCTTTGATGATCTTTCGTGTTTCTGTCGAACAGTGGGCAAAACGCCGCATGTAGCAAAGCGGTACGCGTTCAGCCCGGAAGGTACGGCCTGTTTGGCTGAGGTATTCCATGGCCAACTCTAAAGAGACCTGGAACTCACGGTGTTTGGGAATACAGTCCGGGTTTTGCTCGGCACGGTTCCCGTCGGGGTCCATATTGTTCCAGACGAAATGCCTGATGAATGGAAACCGGTCGCACAACCAGATCACCGTCTCATGCAGGTGGTCGGCATTGTAGGTGTTGATGACGGTGTTGATATCGGCGGTGATGCCCATGTCGGGCACGTGGCCCAGGCACTCGACGAGTGTGGACCAGGCATTGGGGTAGGCCGTAATGAAATCGTGAACTTCAGGCCGATAGCTGTGAAGAGAGACATGAATATGGCTCAGTCCGGCGTCGACACATTCCTGGAAGAAGTCTTTGTCGGCCAGCAGTTGGCCATTGGTGATCATGCGCGAATACAGCCCGCGTTCGGCAGCGTACTGGAGGGCAGGCTTGAGCAGCGGCGACAGCGTGGGCTCTCCGCCTGTCAGGATGACGCCGTCATAGTCCATGTCGGCTAATCCATCGATCAGTTCTCGCATTTCGGGAATGGATAAATCGACGCCGGTGGGGGGATTACTGCAAAAGCGGCAATGCTGATAGCAGTTTCGTGTGAGTTGTAAGTAGCCCAGGTTTGCCATTTAGGATTTGGCCTCAATTTGTGCACGAATGGCTTCCCTTCGGGCCTTTCTCCGGGCTGCTTTTTCAGCCATCTTGGCAGCGATGACGGCCAGTGGATCAGTTGGGGCGGCCTCGGGATCAGCAAATCCGGGCAAACTTTTCGCGGGCGGTATGGGTGCTCGTCCGTGGTGTACACGCACCGGTGCCGTCGGCCAGCGGACAGTCAATTGCCGTTCCGCTTCCTCTGCCCATTCTCCGTCGATCAGCGGTTGCGCTTGGCGTAGTCCTTGGTCACGAATCATGTTGATGTGGATGCCTTCACAGCGGTCGTTGAGTCGGCAGTCGGCGCACCGAACGGACTTTCCACGATATTTCTGTTCCACATGATATCGAGCGAGCGGTCGTATTTGGAGGCGTCCGGTTTCGTGATCGAATAGTGCGGCATCCAGAATCGCGGGGTCGTCGGCCACTTGGGCGCCGGGAGTCATGCATGCGGGCAGGCCGCTGACCCGCACCGGTAGAGCGAGTTCTTGAAAAAACGTGGCGGGATCCCGAACATCGTTTTCCACGGCGTCCAACATTTTTTCGTGGCTGGGCTGATGCAGGTGAAGACGTTCGGTGTTGGATTCGACCCAGTGACGATTCCGCAGCAACCAAGACGCCGTTTGGACGTTGAGTTCGACCAGGAATGGAATTTCTGGGATGGCCTGCCAAGCGTCGAGTTGGGCTCCGGTTGTGGCGATGAGCGTGAGAGGGAAGGGCAGGTCGGAAGGTGGTAGCTCGCAGCCTGAGGGCCGCACCCATAGGGCAATGCCTTCCGGTGGATTCAGGTCGGATAGTTCGTTCAGCGAGTCGACATTGATTCCGATCGTGTCGCATCCGTAAGGCAGGGGAGCGGGGGCATTGGCGAGTCCAGTGGCGTCCGCTGCCCACCAGACATCCCAGTCGTTGTTGACCTGTTTCTCGACCATGTTGTCGACGGTGTTGCAGAAAGGCTCAATGAAGCAATGTTGGCAACGGTCGGGTTCTCTACAGTCCAACGCCTTGCCTTCATCGATGTAACGGCGCACCTGGAAACGCCGACCATTGACCTCGTCGAGCATCTTATGCGGGTCTTGAATGAGGTCTTCCAGACCCTCGAGAAAGTTGACGGGGAATCGGTTGGTCCAGATATAAAAACGGGGGTGCCGATTCAGACGAAACACCTTTTGAAGGATGGGAAGGTACTCGCGGACGTCATAAAACATTTCGTCGCGGTTCCGATATGCGTTGCTCTGTGGGATGACGTGCAACAGATCGAATTCAGTGACCCCGACGGAGATGGCGAGTTCGACGATCTTGTCGAGCACGCCCACGTTCTGTTTGTTGATGACCACATCGACACTGGTGATCATTCGACGGTCTCGCACGGATCGAATCAACGCTTTCATCAGTTTGTTAAAACAGTCCGGTGTCTGTGTGAGGTAGTCGTGTAGCTCTGCGGTATGCCCGTGGAGCGAATACGTGATCTCACCGAGGCCTGCATTGACACACCGTTCGTAAAAGTTTCGGTCGGCGTATTGGGTGCCGTTGGTCACGGTCTGGACTCTGTCGTAGCCGATTTCTTTCGCGTAGCGGATGAACTCAGGGAATAGTGGATGAAGCGACGCCTCGCCCCCAGAGATGATGACCTTATCGGCACCGAGCTCTTCGATACCTTTCCGTAGATCGGCTTTGACGACGTCCTCTTCAAGATAGACATTTCGAGGGGTGTCTGCATCGAGGCAGAAAAGGCACTTGCTATTGCACGCCGTGACGGCTCGAACCCAGTGCTTTTTCCGATTCGCTATCTCCTCGCGATGGAGCATTTCATCGAGGTCGCGTCTTTGG
>Ga0163180_10001895_pt1 | contig 11761 bp, 6 predicted proteins | sample AtlANTMetagenome_2_FD_109647 | JGI IMG/M metagenome (GOLD analysis project Ga0163180, IMG submission 109647) | Marine eukaryotic phytoplankton communities from the Atlantic Ocean - Atlantic ANT 4 Metagenome | ecosystem: Environmental > Aquatic > Marine > Oceanic | place: North Atlantic Ocean...
AACTATTTAAAATTTAGTCATATTAAATAAATATGGCAACCCATGATTGCTTGGTGTTGGCACGGCTTCGGGCCGGCCAATTTCCCGAGTTTCAGGCGCGGACGAGAGCGGGAGGTGAGGTGGCGAATCTGTTTTCGAGAGAATACAGATCCTGAATCAACGCGGAAGGACTGGGGTCAGCTTTCCCGGAGCACGTCCCGGCTATTCCACACATACTGCAGGCCGGAGATAATGGTAAGGGCCAGCGAGAGCCAGAGGAAGGAGGGCATCAGGAAGGATTCTGGATTGGCAAGCCGCGCGAGGAAGAAGTCCTGCTGGTCGAGTGCCTCGAGGAAGAGCCAGACGAGTGCGGTGATGCAAAAGCCAATCTGAAAGCCGGTCTTCCATTTGCCGCTCCAGTCAGCGGCAATTACCTTGCCCTTCTCGACGGCGATCTGGCGCAGACCCGTAACGAGGAACTCACGGGCAAGAATGACCACCACAACCCAGACGGGACAGAAGCGTTGTTCATGCGCACATAGGAAAATGAATGCGGAGGCAGTGAGGATCTTGTCCGCGATGGGATCCAGCAGCTTGCCGAGGGAGGTTACGAGGTTGAGCCTGCGCGCGAGGTAACCGTCCAGGAAGTCGGTGAGAGCGGCTACGATGAAGGCCAGGAGAGCGATGCCGTAGCCGGCCCTGGTCTCGCACATGAAGGCAACCACGAAGACCGCGGTGAGAACGAGGCGCGAGACAGTAAGCGAGTTCGGGAGATTCAACAGGAGGACTGTGGCGGGAAGTTTCCCGGGAGTCCAACAACTTTGCGTGGCCGTGCGGACCGGGAATGCCGGGCTCCGCTAGTTTTCCGCCTTCGGCGGTGAAAGAAACTGGGGGTCGGTGAGAGTTCGGAGAAAAGCCACGAGGGCCGTTTTGTCCTTCTCTTCGAGGCCGAGTCCTTCCCGGGGATGCTTTGCCAGGTTGGGATCGAGGGTCGGGGTGTGGTGAAGACCCGAGTCATAGTGCTCTACAACCTCTTCCAGGGTCTGGAAGCGGCCATCGTGCATGTAGGGAGCGGTCAGGGCGATGTTGCGGAGCGAGGGGGTGATGAAGCGGTTCCGATCGGTTGTCCTGCCGGTCACCAGCTCCAGGCCATGGTCCCGCTCGTCCGGGAGTCCATTGTTGTGGAAACGGTGATTGGTAAAAAGAGCGCCGCCGTGGCAATGGAAGCAATCAGCTCCCTTGAGGCCACGCCGAGGGTCATATTCGGTCATGAAGAGTTCGAACCCCCGTTTTTCCTCTTCGGTCAGTTCGGCCTCCCCGCGTGCAGCCTGGTCGAACCGGGAGTCGTAGGAGGTCAGGGTCAGCAGGAACTGTTCGAGTGCGATTCCCAGGCGCTTTTCCGTGATCCCGGTGCTGCCGAAAGCGGATTGGAAGAGAGGACCATAATTGGCGGTCTCCAGTTCGGCGAAGAGGTTGGGCAGAGACTCGTGCATCTCGATGGCACTCTGGATCGGGTGCAGGACCTGTTCCCGCAGGGAGGGTGAACTGCCATCCCAGAAGAAGGAGTTCTTCCAGGCGAGGTTGAAGAGGGGCATGGAGTTGCGGGTTCCGAGTTCCCCGGTGGCCCCCTCGCTGAAGCGACGTGGATCTGACAGGGCATGCTCCATCTGGTGACAGGAGGAACAGGATTGTTTGTTGGTGCTGGAGAGGAGCGGATCGTGAAAGAGTCGCTTTCCGAGGGCGACGCGTTCGTTGGTGAGGGGAGGCGAAGCGGGCAAGCTTGGAAGGGGAAACCCCCGTGCGACCTGGAACCGGTAGGGGCTGCCGACCAAGGGGACGGGAGAGGAAGAGTCCTGAGGCCGGGGTGTGGATTGAGTCTGGCGGATACCGCGGACCTCGAAGGCGGAGGAGAGCCTCTTCTTCAGCATTCCCGCGATTACATCATCCCTGCGGGAGTGGGTGGAAGGATTGGCTTCGACCTGGAGGGGGTTGGTTCCGTTGAAGAGACGATCCAGATGAACATCGATACTGATGATGGCGGAACCGGTCAGGTCGAGTGAGAGAGGGAGGTTGAGCGTTGTCCGGTTCCAGGAATTTCCGAGGTGATAGGCGAATCCTCCCGTATCTCCGCTCTTGCGCAGGTGGCCTTCGATGGCCAGGAAGATGTAGCCCCCCTGGGGAGTCCAATGCAGGTTGTTGAGATTCGGATTGAGGGGGTGGTCAGGCGGATACTGGCTGGGATCTGCTTCGTCAGTTGCCCGGTCGAGGCCTAACTGGAGTTGGAGGATGGAGTAATTCCGGTGGGGGAGCTTACCAAGTTCGAGACGGTTGACCGGTTCCGGGCCGGAGGCGTCCACGTAGGCGAACCAGTCGTTGCGACGCAGCCAGGTTGGGGAAGTATCAGGATTGCGGCGGCCGAGGAGGCGCGGGCCGGAGAGAAGGTAGGAGAGGCGGGAGAGTTCTATGGTTTCCCCGGAGGCGGTAACAAGGGCCCTGCTGGGGATGGAGACAACCCGGCCTTTCCAGAGGTGTCTCAACTCAAGGGAGACCCCGGCCTGCAGAGACGAGCTGACTGTAAGGAGGCTGCAGAGCCAGAGAAGGCGTCCGGTCATGGGTCCTCGGGGTTGGTGCGGCAAGGGTCCCTCCTCAGCGGGAGAACCGATTGGTAGAAGTCAGGGTGAGCCGTCCACGTCCGGGTGGAGTGAAGATCACGTAGACGGCATGATTTCCAGGCGGGAGGGCGGCTGCGTCGAAGGCAACGGTGAGCTGGGTGCCGGAGTCGCGACTGACCACGGTGGCAGGGATGCCGGGATTGCCGATTCGGAGTTCCTCGATGACGTTGACAGGAGGAAGGGGCCGTCCCGTGAAGCTGGCGACGAAGTTATCCGACCCTCCTCCTTCTCCTTTGTCGCCAGTCTGGCCGTCCTCAAACTGATTGTCGAAGCCAGTCTGGTCATAGTCTGCGATACCGATACGACGCAACCGATAGAAGCTGGCCGGTTTGCCGGAGGGATCCATGGTGGAGCGGGCGGTTGATTCAGCGGTAAACTCCGCGCCTTCTTCGATCCATGTAGTGAGATCGAGAGAGGATTCCAGTTGGTAGGAGCCCCCTTCCACCGTGGACCAGGTGAGGACCAGGTCATCGTCGTCGCGTTTCAGGCTGCTGATGCTGTGCTGTCTGCTGGGTCCCCCTGCAAATGAACTGGTTGCTCCAGCTGGGATGCTGTTGGTTGTGCCGCCGTTGGGCGTGCCGTAGAAGTTGCGCCCGATATTGTAGGGGAACATCGGGGTGCCGCCCGCCTCGATGGTGGTGAAGTAGGCCCAGACTCCTTCCGGGAACTCCGGGGTGACACAGAAGCGTCCGTTGTATTCGTCGAGGTCAAAGTCGGGGCCCTGAGTGAGGCCGAGATCCCCCATGTAGGCGTAGTCCTCTAGGTAGTGACCGAGGATGTAGGCAGTGCTGACATCGGGGCCGTGGCGGTTGGTGGCGAGGGTAGTGGTGCGCCCCTGCAACCGGTTGGCCCACTGCGGGAGGGTGGCTCTCCCGGTCCGGTTCAGATTGGTGGAGCCGTTGCTTCCGTCACGCTTCTGGTAGCCGCTGGTCATGCGCCGCACAGGAGAACCCGGGTCCTCAGGATCATCGTATCCGTAGGGGCCGTAGATCGGGTGCCCATCCGATACCCAAGCGAGGATCGGAGAATGCCCGCCGTCGAAGTTCTCCGTGTAGGTATTGGTGTCCGCATCGTAGTCAACACTGTCACCGAGCAGGTGCCGGATGGCGGGGGCATTGGCATGGTAGTGGTGTAGGTTCCCTGCCTGATGGGCATTGGCGGAGTCGAAGGTGACGCCCTCGTTGATATAGGCATCGCGGTTCCAGATGCCGTCCCCGCGCCCACCTCCAAGGGGGCTCCCGTCATTTCTGCTGCTGTTGATATAGGAGAAGGTGTCGGTGGCATCGAAAAGGGCTACCCCATCAACGAAGTAGCCGATGGAACCAAATCCTGTAGTCACGGTGCCGTTGAAGGCGGTCGGGGTGCGTGGGATTCGGTATATGGTGGCTGTGTTTCCCGGAAAGTTCGGGAAGTTGCGGGTCTTAGCCTCGTTCAAATACCACGGTCCCATGACATGGAATCCCAGTCCGCTGGTTTTTATGTATATCCATCTGCTATCGTAATGGATCTCATGCACCCCGGCGTAGGTTGGGGAAGACTGGATTCCCCGTCCCCGGCTCCAGGTAGTTGAGGGTCGACCTGCAGCCTCGTTTTCCTTGCTGGTGAAAATACGTGCGTATTTTCCGCTTTGCGCGCTATACCAGGAGGCCAGTTGTGGTTCCGCTCCGGCAGTCAGGGGCAGGATTACCAGAGGAAGGTGGAGGAATCGGATGGAACCTGATCTGAGAGTTCGCGGGATCATGGAGAACAGACGGGGGAAGTTATCTGCTGTATGAGAGACTGACGCGGTGGCGGACTCGATGGTTACCGGGAGTAGGTTCAATGGACTCAGAATTCTTACCGGGCTACTCACCTGTGATTTTGAAGTGGTCTACGAAGGACTGGAGGCTCTTCACAGCTTCCAGTTCATTTTCGATTGCCGTGATCTGTCCGAACTGACGTGTCCGTTGTGTTTCGTCCCGAATAATCCCAAGTTTCTGCACATAGGATTTCCGAGCGGTCTCCATCACTTCGGCATACTCCTTGTCGAGATTCTGTTGCTCCCGGAGATGGGCATTGCATACCGAGGCAATTTCGGCGGGAAGAGGAGGGAAGCGTCCCTCCTCGTCGATGCGTCCGTCCTTCGCGACCTTGGCCTTGGCCTGCTGGTAGACAAGACGGTAGCGGCCCCGGTTCTGGAGAGCGAGATTGCTGTACCATTTCTCAAGGGCAGAGTTCATGTCAGTGCCATTACTCCTGAGGAGTTTCAGGAACTTTTGCCGGGTGCTGGCCAGATTCACCGAGCACTGGTTGCGTAGCTTGGTCCAGGAGCCGGAGGTTTCCGCGGGAGATGGCTCTCCGGAAAATTGATCCTTGCTCCACTCGATTACGAGGGCGGGAAGTTCAAGGGAGGGATCGTGATTGTCCCATCCGGCAGGCTCGCCGGTTTTGAAACAGAGCGCAGTGGCATCGGGGTTCAGGGATTGTGCTGCTGCAGACCAGGCAGTGAAGGACCAGGGCTCCTTGGTGATCCACTGCCATGTGCCCTCTGAGAAGAAGCCCCCGAGCCATGCCGAAGTGCTTTCCGGCAGGCAGATGCCGAGGACTCGTTTGAGATAGTCGTGCTCCGCCTGGTCCCCGGGAACCGCCAGATGGCCATTGGCTTCCCGGGCGAGGTCGCGGGCCTTTTCCCATCCCAGTTTCCGCTCCACTACGAGATAGTGGCGTTCTCCGCTGGTAACCGTTCCCGGCGGGAATACCGGCACGCGCTGGTCAATCGAAAGATTGAAGCGCTGGAGTTGGGCGTCCAGAGAGCCCGGGTTTTTCCCATCCGGGTGCCATTGCAGAAAAAATGGATACTTGGTCCTGCCGGAGGCCGCCCTGATCGTGCCGCTGCCGCTCATGCTGAGGTAACGACCGCTTGCCTCGGTGGGTTTGCTCAGAGGGGAAGTAGACCCATCGACCCAGCCCCAGCTCTTGGAGCCGGTCATTCCGCCTCCGAGCCAAGTGGTCTTGCCTTCGGGGAGCTTGGCGGCCAGGGCGGAGCGCTCTTTGTCATTTTGAAGGGTGGCGAGATGAGCACCATGGGACTCTGCGAACTTGCTGGCATCGCTCCAGCTCATGGCTGACCGCACGAAATAGACTTTCCGGTCTGACAGATCCCAGGTGCCCTCGGGGAAGCGGCTCCGTTCCCCGCGAAGTAGTTGGCCCTTGAGATCATAGAGGGTCCATTCACGTGGCTGGGGGGAAACTGGTTGTGATGGCCTTTCCGTAGAAGGTGCTGGGTCGTTTCTGAGGTTGGCGATGTAGTTCTCCCTGCCTTCGGAGTTTTTTGCATCCTCCAACTGCTGAGCCCGTTTCTCGTCCCGGGCCGTTTTCTCTTTTTTCTGGTTGAAGGCGGACCATACGGAGAGGAGTGCCACCATGAGGATGGCGATAATCAGAATCTTTATCGCGATGAGCCGGTTGTAGCGCCGGGACTCGGTAGCTGCCATCGCAGCGAGAGTCTCATTCTGCTGGGCTGCTCGCTGTCGGGACTCCCCCGCTTCTTCGGAAGTCTGCAGAGTGGTTGATTGCTCGCCGCTGCCTCCGGTCATCAGGCTGCTCCTGCCGAGGTCAGAGAGAAGGGGTTTGAGCTCCCCGGCCATCTCCCGGGCATTTTTGAAGCGCATGCCTGGTGAGGGATGCATGGCGCGGCGCAGGATCCTGTCGAACCGGGAATCGATTTTCTGGGCGCTGCTTTGCGACAGGAGAGAGGTTCCCCCGTCTGGAAGTTCTCCGGTCAGGAGTTCATGAAGAAGTGCTCCCACGGAGTAGACATCAGAGCGCTGGTCGGCCTTGGATGGGTCCTCCAGTGCTTCCGGGGCGGCGTATTGAAGGGCCTTATGGTCGAGCCCGGTTGAGGATTGTGCCCGGGCGGTGCCCTGGTGGGCGAGGCCGAAGTCTCCAATGCGGGGCTCCAGGTTGGAGCCGATCAGGATGTTGTCGGGCTTGATGGCCCGGTGAACGATTCCGGCTTCGTGGGCGTGGGCCAGTCCCTCGCAGATCGCGAGAATGAGCTTCAGGGCGGTTTCCTGGTCTATGGCCTCGCCCTTGGTCGAACGCCTGAGGGATTTCCCGTCCACAAAATCCATGACCAGATAGAGATATCCACCGGTCTCACCGAAATCGTGGACCCCGATCAGGTTGGGGTGGCGTAGTTTGGCCATGGCCCTCGCTTCCTTCTCGAAACGAGTCCTGCCGGCTCCCTGGTTACCCGGCATGACCTTGATGGCAACGTCGCGATCAAGGGACTTCTGGCGGGCGAGGTAGACAGCGCCTTTGCGGCTGCGGGCAAGCAGATGTTTGACCGTAAAGGAGGACAGGAGGGAGCTGAGTTCCTCCGGCTCTGGAGCCTTGAATGCGCCGTCGCTCGCCCTGTGCTTATCCGCCATATCTTGAAAGGGGTGACAGGCTCGCGAGGAGCGGAGCTGTCTACTCTCTGGGCCAAGTTTAACCCTTCCCCGGGAAAAATCGATAACCGGATTGCCCAAATGCCCTCTCACGCCCCATGACTGAGGCTGGAACCGGGACGTAAAAAAGCCGCCGGGGAAGCCCTCGGCGGCTTTGGGTGGGATCCGGGCTTGGGATTATTCGAGAGGCTTGACCTTGATGCTCCGGATGTGGACCTCGCTACCGGGATCGTGGCACTGGATTGCGAAGGTGCCGCTATCGAGGAAGCGGTCGAAGCCTCCGCGCTCGGCCTTGGTGGGGCCTCCCTCTGGTTGCGTATACTCGATCGTGGTCTTGCCGTTAACCTTGATGGTGATGGTCTTGCCCTTCACTGCGATGTGGTAGTCAAACCACTCGTCGTCCTTGTGAGGGGCGTTGTTCATCACATTACGCACGCCATAGAGGCTTCCGGTTTTCTTGGGATCGCCCTGGGTGGCGTTGATCTGCGCTTCGAATCCTTTCTTCGGCCACCCGTCTTTCTGAAACTTGGTATGAAAATAGAATCCGGCATTGGCGCCCTTCTTGGTGAGGACCTGGAGCTTGGCCTCGAAGTTCCTGAAGTTGGCCTTGTTGACCTTGCCGCTGTAGAAGAGATGGGAGCGGGGCCCCTTTACGATGATCTTTCCGTCGCTCACCTTCCAGGAGTCGGGTGATTCATTGATGGTCCATCCATCGAGGTTCTTGCCGTTGAAGAGTTCATAGAACCCGTCCTTGTCCTTGGACTTGTGATGGTCAGCCAGGACGAGACCGGGCATCATGATGGTGAGTGCAAGTGCGCTGAGCAGTTTCATGGTGCATTCGTGATAGGTGGCTGCGGGGAGCTTGGCAATGCGAATAGGCAGGTGCCGCCTGCTCCCCGGGGAAAGAAGATGAGGCAGCTTTGTCGGGAGCAGAGTAATGCGGGATTACCGGGGGGTTACCTTCCGAGTCCCTTACGCCTGCGCCGGTCCTCCTCCTCCTTCTTGCGCTCCCGTTCTGCCGCCTGTTCCTCCTTTCGCTTCTGCAATTCCCGGGCCGCCCGCTGGAACGGAGATTCGTCGACTGGCCCGGGAGCTGTCTTGTGAGGGTCGGTTCCTCCCGGCAGGGAATTCCCCAGACTGATTCCCAGGATGAATGGCCCGGCGGCGTTGTGTCCCGACTCGATGCTGATCGATCTGATGGCCTTCTTCGGTTCGGGATTGGGGACTTCGATCTCGTAGATGGCGGTCTGGTTTCCGCTTTCGCGCCGCTTGCCCCGCCAGATACGATTGGCTCCGGGAATATCGCGGGAGGAATACCAGTCCGCAATGTGATGACGGTAAAGCAGAGGGAAGGGCTTGGAACTGCTATCGTCGAGATAGTTGAGGCTGACCTGGGCGACCTTGGTCCCGGTCTCTTCCCAGTAACTCCAGATTAGCCCCCCCACCAGATAGAGCGCCCCGGCCTTCTGGTAGACCGGGATATCGTTCACGGCGAGGGGCCACTTCCGGCCATAGTAGGCATTCATGTCCTTGCCCCCAAGTCGGGAATTGGATTCGGGGTAAATGCCTGAGTTGAGCTGCAGGATCCCGCCGATGTCGTATTTCATTCCGCGGGGCGAGCGGTAGCCGGTAAAGGCAGGAGCGATCTGGCTGGCACTACTACCGATCCAGGTCCTGCTGTCTGGTTGGGCGTTGTAGACGCCTCCGAGGTCGATCTTTCGAAGGGCCAGGAATGGTGCCAGTTCCCTGTCGATTTCATCGGTGTTGCCATTGGTATTGAGACGGCTGCGGCGAAGCTTCAGCAGGAAGCTACGATAGGTCTCCTGAATCTCGATGAGGGTGGAGACGACCTGAGCCTGCAACTGGGTCTTGGGGCTCCTCAGTTCGGGAGGCACGAAGCTATCGCTGATAATAGCCCGGGGGGAGAGATACCCTTGAGACCACTGAAGAGCTGCGATGCGTTCACGCTCCTTTATGAGGTGAGCGACTGTAGCGTTTTCGGGGTCCTTCCCGGCCTGCTCGAGGAGTTGGCCGATTCGCTTGTCATAAGAGCGAAACCAGCTTGCAAGGCGATCTTGGAGGGTTTTCCGGTACTGTTGCTGAAGGCGTGCGAGTTGCGGGTCCTCGGGTAGTATCTCGAAGGGGGGAGATTGCCGGGGGGCGGGTTGATTCGTATTCCGGGGGGGCTTCTGACTCTCATCCTCAAAGGTAAAGTTTCTTCGGCGGAAGCGCACTTTCTGCCCTTTCTGATCCCGGCCTTCGAGCCACGGTTCACGCCAGCGGAGCGTCCAGTTGCCTTCATTTTCCGGGCGGATGACATGAAGTTCCCCGTTGCCGGTAGTGGAAAAGGTTCCCGCTGTCTGCTTTTGGCCGTCAAGCACCCGGACGGTCGATCCTTTCTCGAAAATAAGATGGACCGCGCGAGCGTCTGCAGGACCGAAGCGCAGGACCCATTCTCCATCGGGAGGACGGGCCAAGACCTTGAAGGGGCTCGCTCCGAGCCATTCGATCCAATGCATCTCGCTTTCAAAGGGCCTGTTGTTTGGAAGGACGTTTTCCCGCCGCAGGGTTTCCACACTTTCCTGGTGAAGCTGTTTCACCTTGTTGGCATGTCGATATTCAAGTTGCCCCTGATGATCGAAGGAGTAGCGGTTGAGGAGGTCGACCATTTCGGGGTCGAGGGCTATCCTTGTTTCGGGAGAGAGATAACGCGGCAGGATCCCTCGCCCGTGATCGATAAGCGAAAGGTAAGGGCGCCAGTCGTTCTCCCTGCCAACGACTTCCCGCTGGAACTCGACCACGTTGCGTTGTCGGGATACGACCAGTTCGTTGGCGGCGTTTATCAGGGAATTGCGCATTCCGGACTTGTGGGCCTCAAGCTGAAGGGGACGGGGCAGCGGAGAACGGCTTGTGGAGGGTGCTGAAGTCGAGGCCGGGGAGGGAGAGTTTGTGCTGATTCGATCCCGGGCCTGCCCGGGCACGCCCTGGCTGTCTTTTCCGCCGCTAAGCATGAAGATTGCTAACGCAGCGATAATCAGGACCACCAGCGTCAGTAAAGGAATGGGGAGTCCCTTGGGTGAGCGGGAAGCGAGAATCGTCGGGGTTCTGGATGTGGCAGGGGAGGTTCTTCCTGGCCGGGCTGCGGTGAGAAGGGAAGGCCCGGCGTTGCGGGCAGAGGTCAACCAGGTTTCCAGCTCGTCGGCAAAGGCCGTGCCATCTGCCGGGCGCTCTCCGGGATCGTGTGCCAGGGCCCGGCTTGTGAGATGATGCAATCCACAGAGACTCGGAACCAGGGAAAGATCTGGTTGCTCCTCCGGGGATGGTTCCACTCCGGTGACGAGCTCGTGAAGGATTACTCCCAGCGAGTAGACATCGGAAGATGGACTTGCCGAAGAAAAATCCCGGAGGACTTCGGGAGCTACGTAGCCGGGGGTTCCCATGTTCATTCCGGAGTCCACGTTATCGGAGCTGACCGCCAGCCCGAAGTCTCCAAGAACTGGCTTGAGCTTACGGGTGATCAGAATGTTGGCAGGTTTGATATCACGATGCAGGAGCTCATGCTGGTGCGCTTCCCCAAGCCCGCGTGCTACCCCCTCCACGATCTCGGCAGCTTGCAAGGGCTCCACTTTTTTGCCGTTGATGGAGCGATACAGTGCGTTTCCATCGATGAACTCCATCACCAGATAGAGCATTCCTGCCACCTCTCCGAAATTGTAGATCCCTATCAGGTTGGGGTGGCTGAGCTTGGCCATGGCACGAGCCTCGACCTTGAAGCTTTCAGCAAAGGCCTCGATGGAGGAAAGTTCGGGAGGAAGGACCTTGATGGCAACGTCCCGGCTGAGGGAAATCTGCTGCGCCCGGTAGACTGCGCCCATCCCCCCGCAGGCGATCAACTCGCGGAACTCGAAGGTGGGCAGGAGGTCGTTGAGAGTGGAGCAATCCGGTGCGACGAAGGCTCCCTGCCCCGGGTTGATTTCTTTCGAGCGCTCCTGCATCCGAAAGCATTCTACTATGTTGCGGGCCGTGGTTCAATTTTAGCCCTCGAGGATCGGAGGGTATTTGATTCATGCGCAATTTGGTTCAGAAGGGGCTTAAACAAGGAGAACCAGAGGTTTCAGACCTGATATTCGTGGTCTTGAAGCCCCTTGTTAAGTAGCCCGGAGGGCGCATCCGGGACTCTGAACACTGACCCGATCGGGGCGTTCGTTCATGAGTTTTGAGATAAGCGGGGAGGAAATTGAGGGCCGCCCTTAAAAACAAGGGAAGTTTATTACTCTGGGGGTCCCCAGAAAAAACTCTGAAAAAATTAAGGAAACCAGTTGACGAGGCCTTTTTTGCGGCTATTGTCCCGCCCGCCGCGCGAAGCGGCACGTGAGAGACAAACAAAAGGTCGATCGCGACGAAAGTCCGGTCGGCTTTTTCGTCCCCACGAAAGAAAGCTCTTTAACAGTGTTGGTCCCGCGCGTCTGCGCACATCGCAGGTTGCACATCAGTGCTCCCTACGATTCGGATTCGCGGGATGGGAAGATAAAGCTAAATTGTGTGCTGCGTGATTGGTTTTACCAATGCGCAGAGTCAGGGAGTTTCACGACTCCTTGGCAGGTCAATTTTGGCAATTGCTTTGAACAGCGATCAAGCCAATCAAAATTTCTACGGAGAGTTTGATTCTGGCTCAGAACG
>Ga0163180_10001896_pt1 | contig 11758 bp, 9 predicted proteins | sample AtlANTMetagenome_2_FD_109647 | JGI IMG/M metagenome (GOLD analysis project Ga0163180, IMG submission 109647) | Marine eukaryotic phytoplankton communities from the Atlantic Ocean - Atlantic ANT 4 Metagenome | ecosystem: Environmental > Aquatic > Marine > Oceanic | place: North Atlantic Ocean...
ATTATCGATCTCTACCAACAATACACGCTTTCCTTGTTTTGATGCAGCCAAGGCCAAAGACGCCGCAAAGCTTGTCTTTCCTACGCCTCCCTTCCCACTAACAAAGAGAAGACGACTTTCAAAAATCGTCTCTATTGTCATGAATACTCCTTAGATGAAATATAAACAACGATTATCGTTGCTCTCCTATATATCCAGATTTTTCACATCTAAGGCATTTTCTTGGATAAAATCTCTTCGAAGAGAAACAACATCACCCATTAAAACATTAAAAATACTATCTGCAGCATCTTGTTCCGCCACACTGACCTTTACAAGATTACGCTTCTCGGGATCCATCGTTGTCTCCCAAAGCTGATCCGGATTCATTTCTCCCAGACCTTTGTATCGCTGAATATCACAACCTTTTCGCGCTCCTTCTAGCGTATTCACAAATAATTGTGCCCACCCATGAATCTCAGCTCCATTGACACGAACCGGTAATGGAATGGTTTCTTGGAGATCTGCGATTAAATCTTTCAAAACCTGTCTCTTTTCACTCAAAGATTTAAGAGAGAATTCTTTCTCTTCACCATCTTTTAGGGTTTCAATCATGAAATGATCTTCGCCCGCAGCAAAATTGGAAATATGAAGATTGGGAGAGATCTCTGATAGAGACGATTTAAAATTCTCGAGAAACTTGGTATTATCAGCGGAGAAGTCGACTTGGGCTCCACCATTGCTAAGCCAAGCATCCCATACTTCCAAAAGAGAATGGCTTGAAATCACATCGACATGATGATGATATTTTTTGATCTTTTGGAAAATATCTTGTAGCTCTTCTCCCTCAAAGGTTTGGCCATTTTGGGCTTCAATAACCAAGTTCTTTGAAGCCAGCTCCAAAAGATAGGCTTCAAGTGCTGTGTCATCTTTGAGATAGCGCTCTGATCTCCCTTTTTTGAGCTTGTATAACGGAGGCTGGGCAATATATAGATGTCCTTCATCAACCAAAGCCTTCATCTGACGGAAGAAGAAAGTGAGAAGCAACGTTCGAATATGAGAACCATCAACATCCGCATCAGTCATAATAATGATTCGACCATAACGGATCTTTGATTTGTCAAAATCACCGCCTACACCACCACCAATAGCAGAGATGATCGTCTTGATCTCTTCATTGTTGAACATCTGATCGATTCTGGCACGCTCAACATTGAGAATCTTACCTCTTAACGGTAGGATTGCTTGGTATTTTCGATCCCGCCCTTGCTTGGCTGAACCACCCGCAGAATCTCCCTCCACAAGATAGAGCTCGCAGAGATCTGGATTTTTCTCTTGGCAATCTGCAAGCTTTCCAGGTAGATCTCCTCCTTCCAAAACACTCTTTCTTCGTGCCAGCTCACGCGCTTTTCGAGCCGCTTCACGAGCCCGAGCCGCATCGACTGCCTTCGATATAATGGAACGAGCGGTTTTGGGATTTTCAGAGAGAAAGATCGCAAGCTTCTCACCAACCACACTTTCAACAAAACCCTTAACCTCAGAGTTTCCAAGCTTCCCCTTGGTCTGACCTTCAAATTGTGGTTCTGCAACCTTTGTTGAGACAATACAGGTAAGGCCTTCGCGAATATCATCTCCAGAGACTGTCGAAATCTTTGAGCTGGCCAGTTTATTGCTTATATAGCTATTAAAGCCACGAGTCAGTGCCGCTTTTAGACCTGAAATATGAGTTCCTCCATCAACAGTCTTGATGTTGTTGACAAAACCAATGATATTCTCTTTGTATGATGAAGTCCATTGTAAGGATATTTCAACCTCTAAGCTGCCTGAATCATCAGAAGATTCCTTTGATCCTGAAAAGTAGATGGGATCTGAATGAAGGGTGTTTTTTTCCTGATTTAGATGCTGAACAAAACTATTAATTCCCCCTTCATATTGAAATTTTTGGGTATGCTCTACTCTTTCATCTATAAGAACAATCGAGACACCAGGATTGAGAAAAGCCAATTCTTGCAGACGCTTTGCCAATACATCTCGCGAGAAATTAATGGTCTCTTTGAAAATGGTATCATCGGGGAAAAATCGTACACAGGTACCATTTTTCTCGGTTTCTCCAACTTCTTTTAGAGGCTCTACCGGAATACCACGAGAATATTCTTGCTCGTGCTGACGACCCTCTCTCCAGATGGTTAGATATAATTTTTCTGCCAAAGCATTGACACAAGAAACACCCACACCATGAAGTCCCCCAGAGACTTTATAGGTATCCTTATCGAATTTCCCACCCGCATGTAGTGTTGTTAGTACGAGCTGTGCTGCTGATATTTTTTGCTCTTCATGTATATCCACTGGGATACCACGACCATTATCCTCTACTGAACAGCAACCATCCTCATGCAATGTGACTACGATTTCTGAACAATATCCAGCCATCGCTTCATCAATAGAATTATCAACGAGTTCATACACACAATGATGAAGTCCAGCCGCTCCTGTTGAGCCAATATACATGGCCGGACGAAGTCGAACTGCCTCAAGTCCTTCTAGAACTTGGATGGAGCTTGCATCATATCCACCATCAGCTGATATTTCTGGTTTTTGTTCGCTTTCTTGACTCATTGGTACCTCATTATTTGTAAATAATATATAACCTGTAGTACCTTATTTGTCGACCTTACGGTTTTTATGGTCAATATTTGTCCTAAAAACAATATTGGTTTATACGTTTTGTATTTTGCCGTTTTCTACGAAAAATCGAGTCCTCTTGCTAAAGGGAACTCCACTCAAATAGGAAGGGTCTGTTGTGGTGATCCATATTTGATTTTCACGCTCAGATAAGAGCTCTAATAATTTTTTGGTTCTATCCCGATCCAGCTCTGAGCTTAGATCATCAAGAAGAAATAATGGATTCTCTCCTCTTTTTCTGGCGGCTTCAAGCTCAGCAAGTTTTAACGCCAAAACAATTGACCGAACCTGTCCTTGCGAAGCAAATCTTTTTGCTGAGACCCCATCGATCAAAATTTGTATATCATCACAATGCGGACCGACCAGACATCTACGTACTCGTATTTCATCGGCCTGACGATGGACAAGCTGCTCTTGAAAAAAAGAACGGATATTTTCGGTTTTCTCTCCTGAAAGTCCAGTTAATTTTAGAGTGACTGTCTCTTTTCCCGATAGAAAAGAGTGCATCTGCTGAAAAGGCTCTTGGAGTTCCTTAAGAATCATTTGTCTTTGTATCGCTATTCTTGTTCCATAGGTCACCAATTGATCATTCCAAATTGCGATTTGATCTTCCACATTTTTTTCGGAACGCAGCAACGCTTTTTTCTGCTCCAAAGCTTTTAGGTAATTTCGGACCAGGCCCAAATATGCCGGGCTGGCTGTAAACCGAGCTCTATCAAGAAATTTTCGTCGCTCAGTTGAACCTTCTCTAATGATTGCGATTTGATCCGGACAAAAAACAACCGCTCGAATCAATGCAAACCAAGAGGAAAGCGTACTGCATTTTAATTTATCAATATGCAACACTCTTCTTTTCGAAGCGTAGCTCCAGCTCAGCTTCCGCGCACCATAAGGAGTTCGCAGATCGGCATCCAGGTGAGCTGATGCATGTCCCCACTGAATAAAATGAGAAGGGATATGCTCTCGAAAACTTTTCAGCGCACTCATGACATAGATCGCTTCCAATATATTGCTCTTTCCCATGCCATTTTTGCCATGAAGAACAACAAATTGACCACAGCCATTTAACGTAGCCTTTTCTAGATTACGCCAATTGCGCAGATGTAGTGTGTCTATAAACAGAAAAACACCTTATGTATTGTGTCGCATAGGCATAATTACAAAACTACAATCATTTCTCTTGGGAACAGTGATCAAACAAGGTCGCATCGGATCATCCATCTCCAATTGAATGATCTCTGCATCCAATGCACCAAGCAGCTCTTGAAAAAAGGAAAGATTAAATGATATCGAAAAAGCATCATGAGTGTAATCGACCTCAAAGCTCTCTCGAAAATCTCCGATATCGGAATTTGTAAATGATACCTCAAGCTGATTGGGAGAGAAAGAAAACATGACAGAGTTGGCATTTTTCGAGTGGAATACACTGACGCGTTTTAGAACTGAAGAGAAATATTTCTTATCAATTTGAACATTTTTTTCACCCAGTATCTTTTTGATAATCATATTGTATTCTGGGAATTTTCCGGTGAGTAAGGTGAAGGAAAATTCTAGATTCTCAATTGAGAAGCATGCTTTTTTTTCTCCAAAAACCAAAGTCCAGCTTTGATCTCCATATGAATTGGTCAGCTGTAAGAGCTCTTGCAATGCTTTTTGTGGTATCAATATTTGATGTAGCTTTGAGGAATCGACGGACCCAGAGTAGGGTATCTCTGAAATAGACAATCTCGTTCCATCGGTTGTCACCATTCGAAAATAGTTTCCTTCTGTTTTTTCATGAAGCTCGACACTGGCACCATTGAGATTTTGTCTTTCTGGCTTCATGATCGAAAAGATCGTCTCTCCAAGCATGCGACGAAGCTCTGAATTTTTGATTGTGATTTTATCCTCACTCTGAGGTGGCGCATATGGAGGAAAATCATCAGCCGGTGAGCATTCTTTAATATTGAAACGGGCTTTTCCGGATGTGACGGATAGAATCATTCTTTTTAATGAGATTGATGTAATCGAATCATTTAAAGAGCGGACAACTTGCAAAAATCGATGAGCTTTTACACAGATCAAGCCTTCTTCTTCTATGGAAGCATCGATTTTATCCAAAAGAGTTAGCTGATTATTGGTTGCATTTAGAACCAGCTTATCGTCGATAGCATGAAGAAATACATTTGATAGCTGATTTTGCCCTGATTTATCAATAATTCCTTGAATATTAGAAAGAACACGAATGAGTTCTTTGGTATTGACTGAAAATTTCACAAGTGACTCCAATGAAACAAAAATCTTAAGTAGATGAAAAAACAGAAGAAGAAGAGAAAAAATATATAGTTTTTATATTCTTATTCTTTATTATAGGCTGTGTAAAAAGTGAAAAACTCAAAAAACTCCGACTATGACGATGTTTTTCTATATTCTTTCTATGAATAAATCTATGAATAACTTTATGAATAACTTGTGTAGAAAAAGAATTCAGGCTTTTTTCACAGATATTCACAGGTTTATTCATAGGTTTATTCATAGATTTAGGCTAGTTATTCACAGGACATTTTTTGACTGAAATTTTGACGATCACCATACATATTTCATGAAAATATAGGTTTATACTTGTAAATTGCGCTCTATAAGGGCGATCGTTGTCTTTAAATCTGGATCGGATTTTAATCCACTATTGATCTTATTGCATGCGTACTGGACACTTGCATGATCCCGATTGCTAAATATTTTTCCAATATCTGGAAAAGAAAGTGATGTGTGCTTGCGAATAAGCCACATACATATATGTCTTGGCTTTACAAGTGTTCGCGATCTTTTTTTACCACGAAGATCCGTTTCTGAGATTCCAAAGGTTGTTCCAACCGTAGTAAAAATATTTTCCGGTTTGATAATTCGATTCTCTTGAATAAGAACTTGTCCGAGCTGCTGCCGAGCAAAATGGATAGACGGCTCTGTTCGATGAAATTTACAAAGTGCTTTTAGCCGATTTAGTGTTCCTTCAAGCTCTCGAACATTGTCTTGTACCCCCATCGCAATATAGGTTGCGACATCACTGCTGAGGTTGAGCTTCATTTCCTCTGATTTTTGGTATAAGATTGCAATCATGGTTTCCAAATCAGGAGGCTGGGTATCGGCCATAATCCCACTTTCAAAACGTGTTCGCAATCGATGTTCCAGCCCATCTATTTCTCTTGGTAGAACATCTGCGGTGAAAATGATCTGCTTTCCTTTTTTTTCCAGCTCTTCAAATATATAAAAGAGATTTTCCTGTGTTCGCTCTTTTCCCGAGATGAATTGAACATCATCCATCAATAAAAGATCGCAGCCCAATCTATATTTATCTCGAAATTCTTGGGTTTTCTTGTATCGAAAGCTGCTGATAAGTTCATTGGTGAACTGCTCGGCGGTTGTATATAATATAGCCGTCTTTGGATTTTGCTGTAGAACTCTATTGGCGATAGCAAACAGCAGATGCGTTTTTCCCAATCCTGTGGGACCATAGATAAATAAAGGGTTGTATTGGGCATCTCCTGGTTCATCAGCAACCGCTTGGGCAATGGCATGAACAAATTGATTGCAGGATCCAACGACAAAATTATCAAAATGCTTATCGGCTTTAATCTGTGCATCTTTGGGAGGAGCTAATGGTGTATCTGATATTGTTTCGATGCTCTCAAAAAGTTCGGCTTGTCCTTCTTGAAATTCGATCGTGTAATTTTTTCCAGAAGCTTCTTTTAAAATTCGTAGGAAAAGCTCGAGATAATTTTTTCGTACATGATCAGAGATATGCTTATTTGGTGTACTAAAGATCAGTATGTTCTCTGTTTCCAACACTTTTTTCAGTGAGGGTACCCAAATATCATAGGCAGTGGGGGTGAGCTTTTGTCTGATCCGATCCTGTACACGTTCCCAAAGATCATTCATTATTGTTGCTCTGCTCCATGTTGGATGAAAATCAATCATAACATGATTGAGATATCTGGTTCATAAAACTTGACCAATAACAACAATTGCAATAGATGAAGCAGCGTTGTCAAGTTTCTTCCATTTTAGGAGTTCATCATGAAACGAACATATCAACCCAGTAACATTAAGAGAAAAAGAAGCCACGGTTTTCGAGCACGTATGAAGACTCCAGGTGGTCGTAATGTTTTACGCCGTCGTAGAGCCAAAGGACGTTCTCGTTTGGCACCAACCATTCGAACGAAAAAAGGCTAGTATTTCTCGAATATGAAATGGACCAAAGACCATCGTTTACGTAAAAGATGGCAATTCCAAGAGGTTCAACAAAGAGGCTCTCGAAGAAGAGCCTCATGCTTTTTGGTTCTATATCAAAAGAGCTCTGTTGCAAGAAATCGTTTTGGAATCACGGTTAGTAAAAAAGTAGGAAACGCTGTAGTGCGAAACAAAGTCAAGAGATGGATTCGAGAAGCAATACGAAACAAGTATGATATTCTCTATGGGAATTGGGATATGGTTATAATTGCGTATCCACAAGCAAAATCTGCAGGCTTTTCTACTTTTCAATATGAATTACACAAGATTTTTTCATTTTTATCGAAAAAGTTACAATGAGAAACTTTCTTGTATGGACCATACGGGGTTATCAGAAGATGATTTCAAGATATACCCCTCCCGTATGTAGATTTCACCCTACATGTAGTACGTATGCTATTGTTGCTATTCGCACACATGGGCCTATATTGGGGGTTGTCCTCTCATCTTGGAGGATATTTCGATGCAACCCTTTTTTTACAGGGGGGCATGATCCCGTACCCAATTCTAAAGATTCGAAATAGAGCTGATCATGGATACCTTAGAAAATAATGAAAATTCATCACGAATGCAAAGGGTTATCATCCTTAGTGTTTTGGCTTATATCGTGTGGTCGATATTTTTTATGCCGGCACCAGTTCAACAAACAGCCGAAGGTGAAATTGTCGATACGGGTGAAAACACTGTAGTTACCGCTGAAAATCCTCAGAAAACACAAACCGAAGCTCCCGCTGTTGTTGAGAAAAAAACACCCCCGAAAATAAAGATACCCGAGAGACAAGAAGATTTTTCTGATGATGAGCTCAGAGCAGAAATATCCTCACATAATGGAAGTATTCGCTCTGTTGTTTTTAAAAACTACTCAGAATTACCAACAAATAATCCATGGTGGGGTGGTTTATTTGGGGAAGTTGAAGAACAGGAAGAATGGACTCCGTATATTGAAGGAGAGCAGCAGCTACCGATTATTTCTGAGCAAGGTGCATTCATCAGTGCCGGAGTTGGTCGTCCAAGCTTGGGCGAAGCGTATCAATTGAATGCAGTTGGTAATGGCATTCTTGCAAAGAGTGAATTGGGAGGCCTAACCATAGAAAAGACCTATGCAAAGACAGACGTCCCATATGTATATAGCGTTAAGGTTCGGTTTAAAAATGAGACTGGTCGTCCACAGCAAGCATGGATTGGAATTAGCGATAAGCTCGACCCAGACGATACGCGATTTTATGATGCTCTTCGTCCGCAGTACTACACAGATGGGGTTGAATATCATTTGGATTTAGAAGAAATTCGAAATGCTTCCAATAGAGAAGAGGTGCCACCATATTGGTTTGGACTGGGATCACGATATTTCTTGGTTGCCGCATCGGAATTTTCCAGTGCAACTGATTCCATTACCTCTAAATTTTCGAGTGTTGAGCCCTATTATTTTGATAATGAGGAATATGGTAGCGTTGCGTATCTCAAAGAACCTTTGGCTGATGGAAAAGAAGAGACAATATCATTAACTCTATATGTTGGTCCAAAAGAGCTGGATAGACTCTCCTTGCTTAGTGATGAATGGGGTCAGGCGGTTGATTTTGGGTTTTTTGGATTCTTTTCAAGAGTATTGCTGTTTATTCTCAAGATAATTTATGCTGGGGTTGTAAACTGGGGTATGGCCATCATTTTACTCACCGTGGTTGTAAAGGTTATTTTCTTTCCCATGACCCAAAAAGCATTTGAAAGTGGTCGGAAAATGCAGATGATTCAGCCTGAACTTACGGCATTGAAAGAGAAGTATAAGGATGATCAAATGCTTCAGAGCCAAGAGACGATGAAGCTGTTTCAAAAGCATGGCGTCTCCCCTCTTGGTGGGTGTCTGCCTACACTGATTCAGATGCCTGTATGGTTTGCTCTATACAATGCTTTGCTCTATAGTGTAGAGCTCTATGACTCATCTTTTCTGTATCTTCAAGATCTGACATCTCCGGATCCATATGGAGTACTTCCTGTCATGTATGGAATTCTGATGTTTGCCAGTCAGACCTTGATGAAGCCAGCGACAAAAGGACCTGTTAATGAACAACAGGCGATGATGATGAAGATGATGAAAGCAATGACAATTGTCTTTACGTTCTTTATGTTTACCTTTCCGAGTGGATTGGTAATCTATTTCTGCTGCAACATGTTTCTCTCAACTGTTCAGCAAATATTAATTAAAAAGAGACTGGAAACAACGATGATGATTCCGGTTTCTGAGAAGGGATAACAAATGGAAGAAAAAATTACAGCAGAAGCAGCAACACTGCATGAAGCATTAGATGAAGTTGCAAAAAAATTGGGGTTAACTCGTGATGACCTAGACTATTCTTTCGATCAAGCACATTTTCGTGAGAACAATAGAAATAAAGCAGTAGAAACCGTTCGAATCTTTGCATGGGAAAAACCAGAGCAGGATTTAACCCATGCAAATTTTGCAAAGGAATGGGTAGAAACATCTCTTTCTTTACTCGGTATTGAAGCAGAAGTTAGCTATAAGATAAAATCTGAGACCAATATAAAGATCATGATTAAATCCGAGAAAGGTGCACTAATCGTTGGGAGAAAAGGTTCTACATTACGCGCCATTCAGCATGTTTTCTTGGCTGCTATGAAAAAACACTCACCAGATCAAAGCTTTCAAATCGATGTTTTGGGTGGAAAAAAGGACCGTGGAGATCGTGGAGATCGTCGTAGAGACGATAAAAGAGGAAGAGATAGAAATAAGAAAAAAGGAACCTTTGAAATTGAAAAACTCGCCAAAAAACTTGCCCGAAAGGTCCAGGAAAAACAAGAGATTTTGGTCATGCGTCAGACCTTTAATGCCTTTGAGCGACGTATCATTCATCAGACAGTTGGAAAGATGAATGGTGTAAAGACGGAAAGCTTTATGGATGAAGGAATCAAGCGTATTCGAATTTGTCCGGTTACAGAGGATGTCTCTAAAGACAATCCTGAAGACTAAGAAGAGTATATTTTTGGATACAATCATTGCTTGTTCTAGTCCAAATGGACAAGGTGGAGTCGCTCTTCTGCGTATGAGCGGCTCTCTTTCTATTTCGATTGCGAAAAAACTCTCAGGACGGCGATCTTTTCGAGCTCGCTATGCACATTTTTGCTCTCTGTATCATCACGATCAACAACTCGATCAGGTGCTGCTGATCGTGATGCCAAATCCCCATTCTTTTACCGGTGAGGATGTTGTGGAAATCTCCTGTCATGGAAATCCACTGGTGGTTCAACAGATAATCGATGCCTGTATTGAGTGTGGTGCTCGCGTTGCACGTCCTGGAGAGTTTACACGTAGAGCACTGGAGAATGGAAAGATGTCTTTGCTCCAAGCAGAGGCTTTGAATGGATTTATTCATGCGCGAACCTTAGAAGGAATTCAGCTCGTACGCAACAATATGAAGGGAGAATTAGATAAAGATGTTCTTCAGATGAAAGAGCAGCTTCTCGATATTTGTGCGGAACTTGAGGCCATTCTCGATCATCCAGATGATGATCTCAGCATGATGAGCGATGATGCCATCTGCTCTCTTCTTCAAGAGATAGCCAATGTCTCCCATCAAAGTGCACAGAATTGGAAGAGTAATCGTATTGGTATAAAAGGAGCGAAGGTTGCTCTAATCGGTTCGGTGAATGCCGGGAAATCGAGTCTTTTTAATCAGCTTGTTGGGTTTGAAAGAGCGATTGTAAGTGATATTCCTGGAACCACAAGAGATGTGGTAGAAAAAACCATTCTTCTTGATGGAATGGAAATCTGCTTTTTTGATACCGCTGGAGCCCGTATCCATACTGAAGATTCAATTGAAGCACAAGGAATAGCGATGGGCATTTCGATGGCCAAGGATGTCGATCTCTGTTTGATTGTATTTTCATTAAAAGAATGGGAACAGAATCAGCAATATATTGAGACGCAATTAGATGAATTGGCTCAATCTGTATATCCAGCATCGATTTTGAAGGTGGGAACCCATTTGGATCTTGTGCATGATACTCCTACTGTTGATTCCGTGGTTTCGAATTATGATCGAGAAGGAATAGAAACACTCAAGAAAAAAATATTAGAAAATCTTCGGGCACGTCCCAGTAGTGCTGCAGCCTATACTGTCGTTTCACAGCGACAATATGAACTCTTCCTCTCTATCGCACGACATTGTCATCAGGCCTGTGAAGCGATTATGGGTATATATGGACCTGCTGTGGCTGTTGAAGAAGTCATTTCTGCTTTGGAAAGAATTTCTGAGCTCACAGGAGAAGAGGTTCGAGAGCAAGTTCTTGATCGCCTTTTTTCTAAGTTTTGTATTGGTAAATAGATGAAACAACTCTTTGTAATGGATCCTTTGGATCGAATTAATGTGTCAGGTGATTCCACCTATATGCTTATGTTAGAAGCCTGTAAACGGGGCCATCAGGTTGCTTTTTGTACCCCAGATCAGATGTTTGTGAAAGAAGGTATGGCCTTTGCAAATCTTGCTTTTTGTACGGTTCAATCCGAGGAACCATATTTTGTTGTGGAAGACAAACATGATCGTGCCCTTGGATACTTTGATATTGTATGGATGCGTAAAGATCCTCCATTTAATATGGACTATATCTTCTCTACCTATATGCTGGATCTTGTTCCCAAAAATACACTTGTATTGAATCATCCTGCATCCATTCGCAATGCGAATGAAAAGATGTTTGCTTTGGAGTTTGTACAGTACTGCCCACGAACCCTAATCACGAGAGAAATCGATAGGGCTCGGGCTTTTGCCAAAGAAGAAAAAGGCAAGGTTGTGATCAAACCATGGGATGGGAATGGAGG